>Ga0076930_100071_pt1 | contig 162222 bp, 144 predicted proteins | sample HotLakConsoUCCRE_FD_71149 | JGI IMG/M metagenome (GOLD analysis project Ga0076930, IMG submission 71149) | Hypersaline microbial mat communities from Hot Lake, Washington, USA - Hot Lake Consortium UCC-RE (version 3) (version 3) ...
GGCTCGCACTGCGTTGCTCGTTCCCGCTTTGGCCTGCCGCCCACCCGTCCGCCCCCAAGGGGCTCCCTGAAAAGCAAAAGGCCAAAGCCAAAACCCAAAAGGACCGGTTCCGTGCCATCCGGAAAGAAGTTGTGCTTGCTTGCCCGGGTCAGGGTAGCAGCGTGCTCGGTCCGTCAAGGCCAAGCCCTTCGGGTGCTCCGCCTGCGGCTACGCAGCCTTGACAGCCCTGCGCGCGCCGCTGATCGGAAAGGGCAATCAAGCCCAACAGGAGAACACACCATGAACGATCCCTTGCCCTGGCCCATCGAGCGCATCATCCAGGTGGCCCACGAACTCAAGCGCACCGGCACCACGGCCGCATCCACCGGCGAACACATCGCGGCCGCCTTCGTCCTCAATCGCCTGGACTTGCTGCCGGCCGACTACCCAGACGCCACCGAAGCCTGGCAACGGCTCGGCACCTGGCAGCAATACGTGCACCGGATCAAGCGATATCACATGCACCTGATCGAGGGGCCATAGCGCCCCTCTCCACCCTTTCTTCTTAGCCGCTGTCGCGGCTTAAGAAGCAGCCGCTAAGAAGAAAATCCCCGCCTGGCAAGCTCTGGCCAATCCGATAGAATGGCCGTCATGGCCACGGCGTTCGCAGCTCAAAAACCGCCTCTGGGGCAAAAAATGCCTCAGGCTTGGTCGCGCCCGGAAAACCGGCCGCTAAGTCGAAGAATGCACAGGGAAAAATGCCGTCCGCTGGTACGACTCGCCTCAGGTGCGCCAGTGTTCGCAAATGGGGCGGTTACTGCTGCTATGGCGTATGCGTTTAATTCGATGTCGAGTGCTGGGGGCGCGCAGGAAGAAACCGCAGCCGATAAACGAGAAAGGGTTGCAGAGATTGCCTTGGAAATGGAGGGTGACACAAGTTACGCGTATTCTGAAGGGAAGGGTCGCTTTCCGGAAGATTCATGGAAGTGCAACTTGTTCGTCCACGATGTTCTGGAGCGCGCCGGTATTGCACCCCCGTTGCAGCCGGGCGGTCCATGGCCTTTGATTGCCAATAGCTGGGCCAATCCCAATTATGAGGTTCCGGGATGGATTATTGTGAATGATCCTATGCCTGGTGATGTTGGTGCCATCCCCAGAAGTGGCACAGGCCATGTCGGCATCTATATTGAAGATCGAGGCCGTCTCAGGAGTAATGTGATGGCGGCGAATCGTGATGGCGTTGGTTGGTCGGGATCGCACATGCGGAATGATTGGTTTAATTCATGGGCGAACGCAACTGGAGACACTGTCTATAGAAGGTATGTAGGCCAATGATGCTTGTGATGCTGACTCTTAGGGGAATGAAGGGGATGTCATGATGCGAGTGGTGAGCTTATGCGTTTGTTGATTTTTGTTGTATTTGTATGCCCGCTTATGGCTTGTGCAGAGGACATGAAGGATCCGAACGCTGAATTTATGGAGACTGTTTCCAGTGAGTTTCTGGTTGGCATGTCATGGTCAAACATAAAGTCAACGCTGACTGACTTGGGGGCCAGACACCGGCAGTTATATAACGAATGTCTTGGTGAGTTTGAGGAAGTTGTGACGCCCTGTCCAGAAGGGTATTCGCTGGTCACAACTATAGATCTCCCGAGGGAGCATAGCGAGCATGGGAAGGGGGAGGCTCAAATGTATTTTGTTTTTGACATGGATAAGAGTTTGGCATCCTTCTTCTTCGAAATATATTACGAAGCTCTTCACCGTTAATTCTCGGCGGCTCACTCTGATCCGATGCCAATCTGGGACAGCCACAAAACTGATCGCTACTGAGCACGCCTGGTACTCCGGGCGTTCCTGTCATTTCTTCCTTAGCCGCGCTGCCCCTCCTGCTGCAGCACGGCATCGATCATCTCCATCACGAACTTCTGCTTGGGCTTCAGCAGCCGATTGACTCCACGACAATCCGATCCGCGAACCGCTCGAAGTCCTTGCCATTGTGGGTGAGCAGAGCCGGGATGCCGTAGGCCAGCATAGTGGCGACGATATTGGCATCGTGGACCTGTTTGCCGCCGATGGGAATGTCGTCCATCAACTGCATCAACTGCTCGGTCACGGCGTCGATATCGTCGGCGATCTCGAAGTGTTCCTGGAATAGCCGAACCTGTTCCAACACCATGGCCTTGGGCACGTCCCGAAATGCCTGCGGCCGGGTCAGGGTGACCAGGTACTCACGCAGCACTTGACGGCTGATCCACAAGACTCGCCCATCCTCACGCGCTTTGTCGATGGCAGCCAGCGCAACGGCATTCTGGGACACCCAGCATCTCGAGCAGATTTCCTAGTCACCGCCGAGCGACTTTCCTATTCTCTGGCGCTATATGGAGCAACTGAAGTAGAGTTTCCGGGTTACCTGAATGTCCTGTTGGGTTGTTGCTGTTGGGTTTTTACTGTGGGGTTGTTGCGCTATCCTAAATAATCAAAAACTCTGAGGTGTCGATGCTATGAGTCTATTCAGTTGTTTAGTCCAATCAGGGATTAGGAACGCATTCGTATTCCTCACCCTAATTGGCGCGTTTCTCTCATGCTGTGCAGCGGCTACAGATAGATATGTTTACTCATCTTGGGGACTGCCTATGGATGGCTGGCGGGGAAAGCTCTCAATGGAGTTTGTTTTTCATAGCGATACGTTTTATCTCAGATCAGGTAGTGAATTGGGTCAGATTTCTTTATGCGATGACGATTCAGAATTTCTGTGTTTGGTTGCTCATGGGTTTAGTTTCGCCATCCCTCGCGTACACGCCGATCAAGAGCAAAAGTGGGAGCATAATGATCGCGTTTACGAAGTGACATCAGAACTGGAGTTGCTTATTCTGGGAACTTCAATTTTAGTTAAACAGATTGAAGCTGAACATCGCGATGTTCCGGATATATTTTACTATTCTGATTCTCTCGGATTGTTGGGGTTTGCCTACAGCAAGCGGGGTTTAACGGGTGGCACTACTGCACCTGAACTGTACTTTGTAGAAGCGCTCCCTGGCCTGCTTGGGAGCTCGGGACAAGAACGCGATCTTAGACACCCGGAAGAGTGAGGCATTACTGTGTATCCAGAAGTTAGGGATGATGGCGAAGGCCGCCGCAATCGGCGAGCGTTGGATGAAAGGTGTCAGTGGCGAACGCGCCTGGCTGATTCTTAAGTCTCAAACCGAATAATTTCGCCGACTATCCAAAATCCCAACACTTCGCCAGATTTCTGGCGGCTAGTCATGTGTAAAATAAACCATCCAGTCGGGGAAAATGAGCCTGACCGCTATTGGGAATTCCCATCCGATCCGGCTGATCCGGTGAGTTTTAACCAAAGGCTCCGGAATAATGGAGCAAGTGAAATAGAGTTTCCGGATTACCTGGATATGCTGTTGGGTTCGCAAGAAGAGAACTTAGGGGAAATTGAATGAGAGTCACGATGCATCTCCTGATACTAGCGTTAATTGTCAACCTGGTTTGCCATACGGCTCAAGCGTGCATAGTGCTGCCTATTCCGCAGGAACCTGCCCAAAGTGCGATCGATCGGGCTACCGATATTGGGTTGGTGAGAATCGATGCTATCGAGAATGTCGAAGGTGGTGTTCGGATTGCATTTACCCCGTTAGAGGTGCTAAAGGGTAGTGAGACTTCATTGCAGACAACGTTTTTCCGATGCCCAAGATGTACTGCGGGAACACTTGATTTCCGAGTGGCTAGTCATGATTCGATCGACTTTTTCTCTGGTGCGGAAACATCAATAAGCATGATGCCTGATTGTTCATTAGTGCCCTCGGTAAGGGTTGGCGAGCGACATCTATTCTTAAACAGTGATCCGATATCCAGATTTATTCTGGAGAAGGTCACGGAAGATGACCGCTGGCTAAAATGGGCCCGAGAATATGTTGATAGAGGAACATTTCGTCCGGTAAGTGCCCAAGAGTATCTCATGGATGCTGAATCAATGAGGATAGTTTCATGTAGAAAGTGGCCGTTTCACTATATCTGTAAGGAAGGCGCTAAGTTCGTTTTAGAAGTTCGGGAAAGGAGCTCAGCGCGCATTTTCTATCCTTCAACGGATGGGCAGTGCTTCACACTTGAAGATGAGTTTGAAAGGCGCCATGGTTTCGAAATTGGAGGACTTGATGTCGACGGCCAGTATTGTTTGGGCGACGAATGAAGGAGGCGCTCCGGGCTACACTGCAATCCGAGCGCATTTCTGGGACTCGGCACACCCGGAGTTGCAAAGATTGCTTGGGAAGGCTGCCATTCACGATGACCGGGTTAATTGTAGGGCGCGCACCCCCGGGACTGATTATGTCCCGGGGTGAGGCTTTGGTTGGCGTGAGCTTTGGTTATTAGGGTGAAGTGATCCGCTGAAGGACGGGACGCTTGATGCGGAGGCTCTGTTCGTTAGCGTCGAGGCCTAGGTCTGCAGGCTTTCCGATGTGATCCTCCAGATTGCGCAATACATGTGAATCCTTCACGATATACTCCTTTCCACTCTTGGATAAAACCAGACCCTCTGGCGTAACACGTACAATTGTCTCGCCATGAATAATAAAAAGATTGGACGGCCTGGTCGATCTAATCTGATCGCGAGCTCTTTGCAACGAAAGACCATCGACTTCCAATCTATATGTATAGGTACGATAGTGCCAGTGCAGGGTTATGTCGATTCCCCTGCGGTGATGGCTGGCGATGTAATCTGCGACGTCCAGCGTCTCCTTGATCGTCTTTATCTGCGTTCCCTGTTTGATGAGTTCAAGCGTTTCATCAAGCGGGTTGGCGCACATCTTTTCCAATGACGACAGATCGGTGATCGTCTCCGGCAGTAGTGTAGAGTCGTCGATTTCTACTATCGTTTCTTCCATTGTTATCTTGAGATGCTGAGTCAGCGGCAATAACTTCGCGAAGGCGGAATGGAAATCACGAGACCTGTCCTGGTCGTACCTGCTGTCTACTTCAATGGGTGTCGATCTTACGATCGACGGCGTGCTAAGAAAGGCAGTAAAGCTCATCACTATCTCCTTGTCAGATATTTTGTGTGGCCGCGCTTTTTTGGCTTCAAAAGCTGGTAGCTACTCGCGTCCGATAATCTCCCCACTCAGGTACGCTTGGGTCGTGTTGCTTCAACGTGTGAAAGTCAAACTAAAAAAAGGCCCCGCGTGAGCGGGACCTCGATTTAGAAAAAGTGATACCTGAATCCGGGAAGAAGACAAACCTTCCCGGACTTAGGGTTCAGAATTGATTGCTGTGCTCGAATGTGATGCTGAGCGCGCATGCGAAACTTTGCCCGTGGCAAGGGCGCTGAGCGCTAGAAACGTTTCAAATTCGGCTTGCAGGTGTGACAGACAGGGACGCTCAGACCTCCCTTGTTGCCTCCAATGCGATCACCGATGAATAATCCCTGCCATCCGAGCGGATGGCGGAACTGTCGCAAGACCAAGTAGATTTTCTAGCACAGATGACTGCTTCGTGCCCACATGAGGCGAGCAGTCGGTAAATTAAGGAAGTGTGCCAAACCTGAGGCACAGAAAAGCCTTCTTGCAGGGATCGGCGTTTTTTCGTGGTGCCGGCTGCAAGTTACCGCGTCGCAAGATACGCGACGGGCTTAGAGTTACTTGGATGGTATCTCACGTGTTTCGCCAATGCAACCTTTTTTTCCTCGTTCGATGCGCTAGCAAACAGTAAACAAAGCCACTTAGGAATCCAGCTGGTGAGACTGGCGTGCCTTACTTATGATCCACGCTATAGCCATCACCCAGGTCCAGGCAGTTGTTACATTTTTCCCTTTCATGACAACTGTATAGCTGTTTGCAATTTTGTCGCTATCTTTGGGCCTGTGGCGTACTTGGAGTTCATTAGACAAGGTGGCCGGGGCGAGGTCGCTTGGCCACCGCACTCGTCGTCGAGCATCTCGGCTCCTAGGTAGAAAGTCGTACCAAATCGACAAATAGTGGGCTATTTCGGCGGCGGGATGATCCAGATCTACCGCTTCCCAAAGCTTCATGAGCTGCCTCAATTCGGGTGTTGCTTTCGGCGCTGTACTGAGTCGTTTCTGGGTCGGCTTCCCTTCGATTGCAATGCCAATTCCCGACTTCTCGGCAAGGACATGAGCATATCTCAGCATCCGATCGATTTCCTTTTTTGTTAGTGCGTAGCGTGTCCGGACATAGTCCTGCGGCCGCCCGCATCCTAAATCATGTAGTGCATGACAGTATCTTGCCTTTGATTGAGCAACCACAAGCTGAGTTTCACGGTCAAGCGGTGAACTATGGGAATGTCCAGGAGCAGGGATCAACCGAGTCAAAAGGCGTGCTGTGTGGAAGGCAGCGCAATTTTCGGCAGACAGCATTTCGCCAGCTGTTTTGACCTTGACTCCGAGACTTGCTGCGAGACGTCGTGGCGTCCAATCCCACTGTTGAGCCTGCACCTGGAAGACCCATGGTACGTGGAGGTAAGTGGAAATCGTCATCTTGTTCCTGGAGTGACCGACGGAATGCTTGATGGTAGCGAGTTGGCGAGGGGTTTGGACTGGCAACTGGGTGGGATAGTCGGGGTTACGGGCTAGCTTCAGGTCGCACAGCCTTAGGCCCAGCGTGAATTGGCAGTAAAAGTCGCATGCCCAGCGATGTCTGAGGTCGTGCCAGCGAAATGTTCTACCCAGTACTTGCAAAGAAACCTGATTGACAATGCTCCGAATACGATGCATTGGAGTAGGGCGACCATCCAGAGTAGAGAACAACCACAATCGGCGGTGATTCCGCGAAGGCCATGTTGCGTGCTCGGTGTGCAGCTGCTCTGCCAGTAATTGACGATAGATCGGATCAATTCGTCCAGATAAATCGATTAGGCGACGGGCTGCACGGGTCTTCCCGCGCTGCATCCAGTTCGGACGGATCACGAGGGCGGTTTCCTGCCCAAACAATAGGAAATCGATCGTATGTCGCGAAAGCATTTCATTGATGCGACCGCCGCTTACTGCCGCCAGGTGAAAGGCAAGTGTGGCCTGTAAAATGGTTCTTCGATCCTGATCGACGAACTCCGATAGGTCTGCGTCGGGATTGCAATGATCGAACAGCGCCGTCGATATCGCTTCAATTTCATGGTCAGTGGCGATTTGATTCCTGACCTGCTGGCGCTCATGCCGGGACGGACGCCAATACTCCCAGTAATCGCTCGTGTCGACATCGTCGATAAAGAATTGTCGTACGGCTATCTCATGCAGGGACAGGAATTTTTCGCAAACACTTCCGTCATTGGATGACGAGGTGATCTCAAGCGCACGGTGGTACAGGGTTTCGAGATCTCCCGGGCCAGGAACTCTGTCGCTTTCACGAATGTATTTTCTCAGCGCACGTGTCAGCGCTTTCTCAGCTGGGCCATAGTAGTTTTGTACCGACGCCCGGGCAAGCGTCCCAGCGCCTTGTTTTTTGGGCCGAGTGATCTCATTTGTCAGCCAGCACGCCCAGAGCGCTCCGTACCAACTCCATGACGACAGTTCGCTGCAGGCTCTCAGTTCATTGATCAACTTTTGCTTTTCAGAATCCTTCTCGACGCGGTCATACAGGTAGGTTTTTCCAGTCACTGGCAGTTCAATGTCCGCCTGTTTTCTGCTAACCAGGCGCCTGAGGTGTTTCATTTCGGACGTGATCTTGTCACTAAACTCATTCGGAGCGGAATCCTCAACAACATTGGCGTTCAACGGCTTGGGTTCTGAATGAACTACCTCCAAGTCGGCGTCTGGCGCGGCGTAGCCCAACAGGACGTCCATTTGCTCGGGTTCCAGGCATGTCGACCCTTCTTCCAGACTAAGGGCCTGGTTCCCCGCCCCGGAACGTTCTATGCGATTCACCATTTCCATGGTGCTTGTCAGGCGCTCCAGGATGTTCTTTCCAGCGACCCACGGTTCACCTGCAAACGTCTCCTGGAGTGCCGCAACAATCTCATCGCTATCTGCGATGGTCTGGTTGCGATCAAGCCAGCGGGCGTAGCACACTGCCGCGGGTCCTCGCAAGCCAACTTCCCACGAAAGCGAGCGGACGTTGACCGAGACGGCATCCGGGATGGCCGGTATGCGTCGACATTTGCCAGCTTCCTTGAATATCCCCACCAACACGTCAACCTGATCCACACCGGCAAAAATGATTGCGGAGAGAGCCGCCATAGCCAGATCTCGGCTTGGCCGGAAATCGCCTTCAGTCTGACCATCGAATGCACTTCTTATTAATGAAATCTGAGATGAAGCCCGAAACAATCCTGGCAGGAACGGGCTTGGATCCAAACCCTTTAGCGGGAGGAAAGGCCAATGGAGTTCACCGCTGTAGAATCCCGAGTCGTAGGCCCATGTCAGTGTGCGTGCTACGGTGTTGTGGGCAGCGATGCTTTTAGGGATATCATCGGCGTAATACTCATCAAGCTGAGTCAGCAGCTCTTCTACAGCCCACGATTGATTGTCAAGTTGCGGCAGTGAATCCGCTTCTGGAATCTTTGCATGTTGAGGTAAATGAACAGTTTTCGCATGTTGCTTGAAGCGTACACGTTGGCGTTCGTTAATACGGTAAGCCAGCAGTTTTGCGAAATCTGAATAAATTTCGAATGCTGTGTCACAGACCTTTTGATTGGCTTCATGCTGGACGGTGTGCAGTTGAGCGCGCCAGTGGGCGCGGACTTTTCTGTTACGCGCATTCGTTACCCGGTCGAATGCTTTTTTGCGGTTCTCCCAACTCACGAGTTGTCCAACTTCCGACCAATCAGTCAGTGAAATTGGCGTTATCTTTCTGCGTCGCTCAGCCGCGTCAGCTAATCCAGTGTTAAGCCTCCAACCCTGTAGGTTAAAAATCTGGTCAAGTATTGGGTTCAGTGCCGCTAGAAAGTTTTTCGCGATGAGCGGGCTTTCGGTCGAAAATGGGTGCCCCGTTGACTCGTAATGTCCCAAATGAATACCGAGTAGGTCTGCGTGGCTTTCATCCAGACTTCGAGCATGGGTGGCCAGAAAATGCCTGCCAAAATTAAGCGGCACTTCCGGCGCCTTGGCAATCTGTTCGCGGAACCACTGGATGTTTGCCGGCTTGATGCTGCCGTCTTTACAAAGCTCGAAAAGCAAAGGCTTCCGCCCTTTCAGAACCTGATTTCGGATGTACGCTGTCAGCCTCGGATTGACGTTCAGGTCGGCCAACGCTTTCAGGTGGCACAAATACAGGTAGATTTGATGATTTCCCTTTTCACCCAACCCGACAATTCGTCGTATATGCGCCGGATCAGACTGTTTGTCCGCAATGTTCGCCGCGCATAGTTCAAGGTCGAAGTCCCATCGTCGAAGCTGAAAGAGTGAATTGCTGGGCCGATGGCCGCCAATTGCCATCAAAATTGCTCCGACATGGGTGGCCATTGCATTCTGGGCCGTTGCCACGGATTCGAGATTTGATCGGTCAATTGATTTTTGCAGGCTGGCTGCTGGCTTGCGAGTGAATCGCTTTTTCAGTACATCTGAACACGGGACTGCTCTGCTCCCGACACGTGCCGACGACTCGACCTTTTTGGTGGGTGTGTCACCGAATAGGCTCCAGATGGCGCGGCGGTAGATATCAATGAGAATGTCCGATTGAGCCGAGTAGTAGTGCAGAGGGGCTGTCGACTGGGCGAAAGTGTCCTGTGACAAAAAAGACGTTGTGCAGAAGTTGCCTGACGTTTCGAAAATCTCCACCGCGTAAGTCTTGCGAATCCTCCCAATTGATATGGCCGGATTCTCGGCACGTTCTCTCAGTTCATTGATTGCAGGCCCGATTCTCGTCAGCGCGTGATTTAACACAGCGGAATTCCTGTATAGGAGGGACTCCGAGAGCGCATTTCCGACGGCTGGTGGGAGTGGGAGCGCTAGGCTGTCTTCGACTTTCTCGAACAGGTGGGCCTGCTCCTCCGTTGGGGTGAATCCAGTCTCGGGTAGCATGGATTCAACCAACATTGTTGAATCGTCGATTCTTGAAAACGGCCGCTGGTTATTCCTCCTCAAGTAGCTTGCAACTCTCTGTGGTGTAAGTCCGGTGCACAGGGTGAGGGTAATCAGAATGTGTGCAGCAGATATTACGATATCGGTTTTCAGGGACTCGGAAGCCAGACTCGTGCTGTGTTTCGCAACTGCCCGGGCTTCGCATGAAAGTAGGGATTCATGGTGGGGGCGGGCAAAAAGCCCACCGGCACTGGTGGCGCGCTGAGCTTTCTCCGCCCGTCGGACCCAGGAGAGCATGTTCCGGAATGATGGGTGGCGGCCTTTCCAGGACGAATTTTTCTTGACATGAGAAATGGTCGTGCTGTCTTCATCGTCATCCTCCGGGTTTGCCGGGTGTTCATCAACCAGCGGCGATTTGATCCGGCTGATCTTTATCGTCATATCAGTTGGCTGGGGTTCTCCCGAGGGCGGCTTCTTTTCCCCTCGTCCGCTTCTCGGCTTCCGCGGCCGCTTGGGATCGAAGAGCGCGGGAAGTCCCAGAATAATTGGTATGTTTACGGCGAGCGCTTGCGTCAGATCCTCGCGGTGACGCTCAGCCCCGCGTAGGTGGTGGAGGGCAACTGCAACAGCAAAATCTTGTACCGAGTCGGAGTCCTGCAAGGATGTGGAGAGCGGACGATCTCTCTTAGTTCGAAATCGTTCATCATTTAAGGTCCAGATCCAATTTTTGACCAGCGGTAGAGTCTGGTCAACGAGAGCCACCGTCTCAGGTTGTCCAGATCTTTCAGCATGCAGTCTGCGAGCCGATAGTGAAACCATCAGGGCTCTGGCGTGGTGGTCATAAGGCTGGTGATTGCTGTGGCGTCTCAATCCTGACCACACCACACAACCGTCCCACCCTCGGTAGGGAATTGCCCATTTTTCCGAATAAGGGGGAAGCAGGCCGTACACAGTGTGAAGGTTCGAGATCGCTGGCTGGTATGTGGACCAGTCGGGTAATGCCCAGGGTACCGCATAGGAGACCATTGCGAGGTGTATGGCGGCCGATATAAGCTGCCTGTGTCCGTGTGATGGGGCCAGTTCGTCTATCGCGCTCATGCACGGCAGATAGTCGATTATTTCATCTGCGACCTCGTGATCATCTGCTGCCGTCTGCAGACGTTCGGCGAAAGATCCAACTCTGACCGGGGCTCCCATCATGCGGCCAATGATGGGCTGGGGTCATTTCAAAAGTCAATGGTTGCGGCATAAAATCACCATTTATTGCCCTTAATTTCTCTTTCGACATAGCCTTCGGGATAACTCGGTTTGCCTCCTGATAATTCAAAAAATGCCAGTTTTAAAGGCCCTACTAAGGTTCCGACATTAAATAGCGATATCTATACTGCCCACATAGGGCGCTATTGACGTAAATTCTCCGAAGGTTCGAATCCTGTCGGGCGCGCCAGATACGAAAAGACCCCGCTTGCGGGGTTTTTTCGTATCTGACGGGCCCGCCGAGGGATTTGAACCTCAAGGTTCGAACCGAGCCGCAGGCGAGCTCGCTGGAGCGAAGCGACAGCCCGAAGGGCAAGGCGCGCTGCGCCGCCGCAGCAATCCTGTCGGGCGCGCCATATATATGGATTTGAACCTCAAGGTTCGAGCCGAGCCGAAACCCTCTCAACTCGCCCCGAATAACAGCCTCGAACGGGGTTGTGAATCTGCAAATAGGAAGTGTCAGGATTTTCCAGGAGACGCAGAAACAGCTTCGAGGCGTCTCGTCCCTCCGTGAGAGCTGCATCAGTCATCATTCCCTCCGCATCAAACGCTGGAACGGACAAAGCTCTGATACACATCACCTCCGGAACGGTGTCGGATGGAGACCGATAATTCGAAAAGTCATGTCCAAGTCCTCCTGCGAACTCAGGGCCTGTGGCGTTTGATGTTGCTTGGCAGCAGTTGCATGAGTTGGGGAGGAATCAGTATAGGAAAGACTCAAGCAGATGAAATGCCGATCTGGGACCTGTGGTTCCCTGTGCGTACGTCCGGAGTAGTGAGTTGGTAGGTAATGACCCACGTTTTTGATCAGGCAGTCAAATCGCACCGCCGGGCGAACCTGGTTTCTTCCATGTCATCAGCCGATGTCCTGGGTGTCAACCTCGTGCCATACACAGCTTGATTGACTAGGGTCGTCGGAATACCATAATGCAACCAAAATGGTTGCGAGGTCTTTTCGCATGAGCACATCCATCACTCTGAAGAATATTCCGGATCCGATCTATCAACGCATCAAGCTGGCCGCCAAACAGCATCACCGCAGCATGAACAACGAAATCATCGCCTGCCTGGAACAGGTCCTGGTGCCCCGACCAGTCGAAATCGAGACCCGACTGGACCAGGCTCGCAGGCTGCGCGAGCGGTTCGCTGGCGCGATGCTCGAGCTCGACGACATCGCCGGTGCGATTGATCGAACGCGCGAATGATTGTTGTCGACACCAACGTAATCGCCTACCTGTATCTGCCTGGCGACCGCACGGCGGCGGCCAAAGCCCTGTGCCGCACGGACTCGGAGTGGTCTGCACCGTTGCTGTGGCGCAGCGAACTGCGCAATGTGCTGGCCACTCAGATGCGGGCCAGGCGCATTGATCTGGACACTGCAAGAGCAATCCAGAGCGAGGCGGAGCAGTTGCTGCTGAGGCGTGAATTTGCAGTGGACTCCGCCGAGGTATTGCGGCTGGCTGCCGAGTCCGGCTGCTCGGCCTATGACTCTGAATTCGTCACCCTGGCCGATTATCTTGATGTGCCGCTGTACAGCGCGGATCGCAGTCTGGTCGAGCGGTTTCCCGGCCGCGCTCGCCTGCTCGAACTGACCGATCAGCACCCGTAGGTCGGCCCGGCTACGGCTGCTGTTGCTGCCTAGGCCCGTCGGTTTCGTCAAGTTGTCGAATATTCACTTTCGTGTGAAGCCGGGCGCGCGCCGTTCCGCCGTAGTTTCCATGCACCGGCAAGGTATCCTGCGCAAAGCTGCTGGTGGCCAGCGGAATATAATTCTGATCGGCGAACAGCCCCAGGCTCGGGTCCACGCCGACCCAGCCGGCCCCTGGCAGGTAGGCCTCTACCCAGGCATGCAGTTCATTGCCTTCATCGAGTTCGGGGTTGAACGCATAGCCGCTGACGAATCGCGCGGCAAGGCCCTGCATCCGCAGCATGTGGATCAGCATCCACGAAAGATCCCTGCAGGAACCCTCTCTTGCCTCGAACGTGGCGCGCGGCGTCCACAGGTTTTCTTCCTCGCGGATGATGTGTCTCCACTCGCGGTGAACTTCGGCAGTCAGGGCATTCAGGTAGCCGATCGGATTGTCCGGCGACAACGCAAAGATATGATCGGCGAACTCACGCAGGCTCGGCTCGGTCTTCGCTTGCAGCGGAGCGTACAGCAGCACTTCCTGATCCGGTGAGTATCGGAACAGGCGCTCGGATTCAGGCCGGATCTGCTCGATGAAATCATGATTGATGATGAACGAAAAGGGATTGAACGGCCGCACGTCAACGATGAACGAGGAATCGATTTCCAGTTTTTGCGTCTCTCCGCTGAACCAGACCTGGTAAAAGGCATTGCCCTCGATGCTGATTCGCTCCTCGAGCCCGTCGGGAATCGGGTCCACGACCAACCGATAATCCCGCACTTGCATGTAGGCACGCTGCAGCGGCTTCAGGTACAGCGCATGGGAATTCAGCACCGCGGGGGCATCGTAGTCGTAGCGGGTCATGTGCTTTACCTGAAGCCTCATGGAATGCCTGGCCGCGAAAGGGAGGAAATTGCGAACGGCCATGGTACCGCGGTTCGAAGTCTCGCTTCGACCGGGTTCCAGGGCTTTCGCCCACTCGTGCCGAGTGAATCCTAGAACAGTGCTTTTTTGGCGCTTTCCGCTTCCATTGCCAGCAGCCACTTTTTGCGCTCCAGGCCGCCGGCGTAGCCGGTCAGGTTGCCGTTGCTGCCGACGACTCGGGCGGATGCCGGTTTTCTCAGGGATCGGGCGATCTGGCCGTAGCTGTGGCGTTCGCCCTAGGGGGTGGTTTGCGTAGGAGCGCCAGATGCTTTTGGAGAGCGAAGCTGGAGTTTCGGCCAGAGCATTAAAGTGCAACGTAAATACTAAAGTCGCATGTATGCATGTGCTAGCATTAATCATGATCCTCCAATTCAGACTTCTGAATCGATGTGGTGGCCATGAGTAAGGCTTCTATTTCAAAATGGCGCAATTGCGGGGTTTCAATCCTGCGTGGCGCTCATGCGATTCGCGACCTGCGCTCAGGGCTCCTTGAGCTGGTCTATTGGCTCGATGCTCATCCGGAGCAGTGGGGATTGCTGGTATTGGCCGACTCACGTCTAGGCAAGAACAGTCTTGCGAAAGAACTCGAACGATCAAGAGGCGTTATTCGAAGCGACCTGGGCGACAGGATCAAGGTCGTGATCCTGAACGATCCGGATCAACTGGCACTGATGGTTGAGTGTTTGAATCTGCCAACCGACGATCGTCGCGGACTTCGCGAGCATATTCGGAGGCAATTGCAGAAGACCCGGCGCCGTCGAATCCCCCAGAGCGCTCACGATCTGGTCTTCGAAACCCTGGTCAACCGATGGCTGTTGAAACATGGCCCCATGACGACCGAGTCACTGATGGAAGCCACTGGGTTCAGCTACCCACCAGTTGCCAAGGCCCTCAATGATCTGGAGTCCTTCATCAAACGGTATTCGGACCGTCGTATCGATCTGACCGGCTTTCCACGCCAGGAATGGCGTCGTTACCTCAGTCAGTTGGAACGCAAAAACCTCGCGCGAAAGTTTGTGGTTCCGGAAGGCTTGTCTCGCTCACCCGAGTTCATGTTGAAGCGGATTGAAAAAGTGCAATCTGAAAAAGTTGCCATAGGTGGCGTGCACGCTGCACGTCACTACTATCCGGATCTCGACCTGGTGGGTGCGCCCCGGCTCGATCTGACCTTCCATTGTCCATCGGGAGAGATTGACCTGAAATGGATCAGGCAAATCGATGTGGCGCTGGAGCCGGTCAAGTCAGATGCGCAAACACCGCAGCTGGTGATCTGGCCCGTCTTTCGGGTCGAATCCATGTTCAAGGCCCATTCGAACAAGAAGTTGAGCTATGCCGATCCGGTCAGCTGCTTGGCTGCCTTGCACGATGCTCGTCTGGAGTCTCAAGCCGGTGAGCTTGTCGCCGCATTCGAAAAAAACCGGCTCATTTCTCAGAAGACCGAAGCCTGATGAATAGGCTCATCTCTCCCGCAGATGTCCTCGCGCAGGTTGTCGCCGCACTACCTGAAGAGATGATCGACGATGTCGTGATCATCGGAAGCCTGGCCGCCGGTCTTCATTTTTTCGGAGGTGATTCGGACGCGCAGGTGCGCACCAAGGACATCGACTGTTTGCTTTCGCCCCAGGTACGAGCTGTCAGATCAGGGCGAGTGGCCATCGAAAAACTGCTCGATCAAGGCTGGATGCTCCGGGAGGATGAAACGTGGGGAAAGCCGGGCGCGTTACAGACCCCTTTGGAGGAGTTGCCGGTGGCGCGCCTGAGACCGTCAGAGGATGCTTTCTGGTTTCTGGAAATACTGGGCGCTCCAGGACCGGACGACCCGTGGGGCAGGCAGTTGCGACGTCTGGAAACTCGCTACGGACACTTTGCCCTGTGCAGCTTCCGGTTTCTGGCGCTGACTGAACGCAAACCCATCAGGGGCGAGTCGGGAATCCGGGTCGCGCGTCCCGAGATGATGGCCCTGGCCAACTTGCTGCACCACCCGGAGATTAAACCAGAAACCATGAGCGGGCTGATTGCCGAGCGACGCATCAAGCGAAGTAACAAGGATCTGGGCCGGGTGCTGGCTCTGACCTGGCTAGCTGTTGCCAGGGATGAATATGCTCTGGACGTATGGCCGACTCTCTGGTTGGAAGCGCTACAGCTGGCCTTTCCAGAGGATTGGAGGGAGCTGGCTTCATCCGCAGGTCAAGGACTGGAAATGTTGCTCGATGACCGTCATCAAGCCGATCTCGAGGAGGCACTTCATACCTGTGTCTATGGGCTGTTGGCATCGGTTCGTCCGGGTCTTTCAGCATTCAGGGCGACAGGTGAACGGTTGCTGGAGGAGGGGGTTCGTCAGCTTCAACGGCTGGCCGAACGTGATTGAATGGATGGTTCAACGCGCTGCAAGATCCTCCTTCGCGGGGACATGTGGCGAGATCGCCAAGTGGAGTTGAGCTATAAGGAACTGGAGGGAACTGAATGATAACGACTATGCGATTTATGCTATTGGCATTGGTGGTCCACATGCTTGGGGAAAAAGCAGGAGCGTGTGTGATACTTCCTGTTTTTCAGGAACCCGCACAAAGGGCGATTGACAGGGCGACTGATATAGGATTGGTACGAGTCGACAAAATCGAGAAAGTAGAAGATGGTGTTCGGATTGCATTTACCCCGTTGGAGGTACTGAAGGGTAGTGAAGTTTTATTGCAGTCAACGTTTTTTCGATGCTCAAGATGCACTGTGGAAACACTTGATTTCCGAGTGGCTAGTCATGAATCGATCGACTTTTTTTCTGGTGCGGAAACATCAATAAGCATGATGCCTGATTGTTCAATAGTTCCCTCGGTAAGGGTTGGCGAGCGACATCTATTCTTGAACAGTGATCCGATTTCCAGGTTTATCCTGGAGAAAGTCTCGGAAGATGATCGCTGGCTAGAATGGGCGAGAGAATATATTAACCGGGGAATGTTTCGTCCGGTGACTGCTCAAGAGTATCTCCTGGAAGCTGAATCAATGCGGATAGTTTCATGCGAAGAGTGGCCCAATCACTATATTTGTAAGGAAGGCGCTAAGTTCGTTCTGAAAGTTCGGGAAAGGAGCTCAGCGCGCATTTTCTATCCTTCAACGGATGGGCAATGCTTCACACTTGAAGATGAGTTTGAAAGGCGCCATGGTTTCGAAAATGGAGGACTTGATGTCGACGGCCAGTATTGTTTGGGCGACGAATGACTCTTGGCGCCCAGCAAGTTGATTTTCGTGTTTACACGCAATCTATGCCGAAAAATCGTACAGAATCAAATGGAAGACGATTGCAAAGTGGGCAGGCAGAAGGGAATCGCTTTGCTCTGGGCATATCAACAGGAGGCATAAGCGATGATTGCGCGAGTTTGGTTGATTCTCCCGATTTCCGTCTTTTTGGTGCTTTGCGGAACCACTTCGGTGGTTGCGCAGGATCAGAAGGCAGCACTTTGCGAGGTGTATTCTTCCAAAAGGATCGTGTTTACAGGTGAGTCACCATTTTTCGATGATGCTGTTTTGCTTCCATGTGAGGGGTTCGACGAGAATCGTGAAGTGATGATCAGGCAGCTTGCGCTTGCACTTCAAAATGGCTTCAGTGTGCAGTTGAAGCATCTCCTAAGTGATACAGTCAGAGCGACCTTTTCGGACGATCCTGGGTATCTTGGAGAAACTGATGCAGCGTTCTGGGACCGGTTTGTGGAGCTTACCTATTCAATCGAAGTCCAGAGCGACTACAGTCTTGTGGCTTATCTCAGTTCATTGCCCAAAGCAATAGTGGATAAGTACGGCATTCAACGAGAAAACTGCTATCCCGCAGGAGTCTTTTGCCAGATAGGTCCTGAAAAGCAAGTCGAAGTTGCGATCTATTCTGCTGCTCTGCTATTGGCCGATTTCCAGCCTGATTACGAGTTGATCGCGGAAGCGCTGTATCAAGGTGAATAACCCTCTAATTTGGTGTAAATGTTTTCTGGCCGCTTTCCGCTTCCATTGCCAGCAGCCACTTTTTGCGCTCCAGGCCGCCGGCGTAGCCGGTCAGCGTGCCGTTGCTGCCGACGACTCTGTGGCAGGGGATGACCAGGGTCCAGGGGTTGGTGCCGACGGCGCGTCCGACGGCGCGGGCGGATGCCGGCTTTTTCAGGGAGCGCGCGATCTGGCCGTAGCTGTGGCGCTCGCCGTAAGGGATGGTTTGCAGGTATTGCCAGACGCTTTGCTGAAACGGCGTGCCCTGGGTTGCCAGTGGCAGGTCGAAGGTCTGGCGCTGGCCTTCCATGTAGGCCAGGACCTGGGACTCGGCGTCGGTCAGCAGACTGGTTCGGTGACGCGGCCAGTTTGATGCGTCGGCCGGGAAGTGGCGTTGACCGGTAAACCACAGGCCGGCCAGACCGTCACCGTCCTCGGCGATCAGCATGGTGCCAAGCGGGGTTTCGATGTCGATGCAGTTCATTGAAGCGTTCTCCACAGGTGCAGCACGGCATAACCGCGCCAGGGTCGCCAGCGTTCGGCCAGGGTTTCGGCGGCACGGGGTTCTGTTCCGCCGAGTGCCTTGCGAATACCGAGATCGGCGGCCAGGAAGGCATCCGGCCAGCCCAGCGCGCGCAGGGCGATGTAGCTGAATGTCCATTCCCCGATGCCGTGAATGTTTATGAGGATCTGACGTGCTGTGGCCGGATCAGCGCCACGGTCAAGATCAAGCTGGCCGCCGACGAGCGCCGCGGCAATTTCTTTCAAGGCGGCGATGCTTCTTCGATTCAGGCCATGCTGGCCGAGTGTTTCGGCATCCAGATCGAGAAACTCCGTGGCCAGTGGAAATCGTTGCCAGATTCCGGACCAGGGCGTGTCGACCGGGTGATCAGCCAGCGCGGCGACGCGCCCGGCCAGGGTGGTGGCGGCGCGCACGCTGATCAATTGGCCGAGAACCGCGCGAGCGGCCAGTTCGAAGCCGTCCCAGGCACCGGGGATTCTCAGGCCGGGCCGATCGGTCGACAGATCGCCCAATACCCGGTTGATTTGCTCCGGATCGGCATCGAGGTCGAACAGCGCGCGCACACGGGCGAGGCATCGGGGAATCACGGCAGCCAGACTGCCGGAAACCGTCAATTGCAGGGCATGGGTGGACTCGGCCATCGAGACTTCGAGCCAGCCCTCGTGGACCTGACCATTCTCATCGCGCAGGGCTACCGTGCGGCGGTAACAATTTTTTTCGACCGTTTCGACACCCTCGATACATCGCCCGGCGAAATAGTCCAGCAGCCCGTCCCAGTCGAATGGCGGGCGGTAAGCCAGTCGAAAGCGCAGCGAGCCGTCGGCTCGATCGGCGCTGCTCCGAAATCGGGCCGGAGAAAGCCGGTACTGTGATTGAAAGTGATGATGGAAACGACTGAGACTGCCAAAGCCGGCCATTTGAGCAACTTGCTGTACGGGCAGCCGGGTGTCGGTCAGCAGTGCCTTGGCCAGCAGCAGACGGCGGGTGCGGAAATACTGAACGGGTGTGACCCCGAAGTGCTTGTGGAACAGACGCCGCAGGTGGCGGTCACTGATGCCAAGTCGGTTACTCAGTTCAGTCAGGTTCTTGACCCGCCCCTGGTCGATCATGCGGGCCGCCTGGTGGGCCAGCATGTCGGCGGCGTCAGTGGTCGACCAGCCCGGTGCCTGCTCCGGCCGGCACCGCAGGCACGGCCGGAAGTCGGCTGCCTCGGCTTGCGCGGCAGAACCGAAGAAACGGCAGTTGTCGGACTTGGGTAAACGCACCCGGCAGATCGGCCGGCAGTAGATCCCGGTGCTGATCACGCCGACGAAAAACCTGCCGTCGAAGCGCGCATCCCGGCTGGCCAGTGCCTGGTAAAGCTGATCAGGTGTGAGATCGTCGAGGTGCATCAGTCGAGTGGCGTGTCTGAAAGTGGATCAGTAAGTTGTAGTCTAGACCGACTGGCGCGACCTGATGTCCCATTTTCGGACCTGTGTTCAGGGAGTCAGTCAACCACGGGGGTAGGTTTTCCCGTTCGGTAACGTTTTGACCGATGCGGGTTAAAAATCATCAACCTGATACCGTACGGTACAAGTGGGACTATGTACTGATCCTTGCGTTCTTTGCTAACCTGTTCCGATGATTTCTGCAAGGTTGTCGGTCACTGTTACGTTGCGCACGCTGGTCTGCGGATTGTTTTGTGCGGTGCTGCTACTGGGCTGCCAGGCGCAGCCGCGGCCGTCGATCGGCGGAGAACAAACTCGCGAGGCCGCTGGGAATCTTCCGGACTGGCCGGCACAGGCGCGTCAATTTGTCGTGGATCGGGAGGCGTCCGATTTGCGCATCGTGGTGTATCCGGCCGGTGCGCTGGCACGTCTGGGGCATGCGCATGTGATCGGTGGGCCGGTTATCGATGGTGAAGTGGCGTTGGTCGATCCCTGGCACCAGTCGGTACTTCGTTTGCGTATCGATGTTGGCGCGCTGGAAGTGGATCGGCCGGAATGGCGCGAGGACGAGGGCTTCGAAAGAACTCCGTCGGATCCGGCCATTGCGGGCACCCGTGAAAACCTTCGCTCGCCAGCCGTTCTGGATGCGGCAACTCATCCACTGATCGAGATATCATCGCTGTCAATGCGCGGTCCGCGCTGGCAACCGGATATCGATATTCGGATTCGACTGGTCGGCAGCGAGCGCGAGTTGACGGTGCCAGTGGCCTTGATGATCGATGACGATCAATTGATTGCCACCGGTCAGATCAGTGTGTTGCAAAGCGAGTTCGGCCTGGAGCCATTTACTGTTGCGGGAGGGCAGTTGTCCGTCGCCGATCGAGTCCAGATTCGGTTTCGGATTCTGGCGATTGAGCAGAACCCGGAGTGACTGCTGCCACGCCATGCCAATCGATCCATTTGCTTGGTGATCCCTCGACAAGCTGCGGGCTGATCAGTTGTCTGACTCGAATCGGTCTGAATGAATCAGGTCGATCCAGATCACCTCGGAACTGTTGGCGGAAAAAACATTCAAGTCGGGCACTTTGCTCCAGACGCGGTAGTGGTATTCGGCGTTGGATAGCAGCTCGCTATCGTTTGCACTGGTATCGCTGCCTTCGTAGACCAGGGTTGCCTCAGTATCTTCCGGCCCGGAAGGAAAGCTCCCGATCTTGCGCAGCAGGCGATATTCAGTGCCTGATCCACCCCATATGAGAGTAATGTCGGAACCGGAGAACGGGCTGATGGTCAGTGCCAGAGGATCTTCCGGCACGCTCGCTGCATCGGCCTGGGCCGCCTGGCTGGAATAGAAGGCTTCATCGGGCACCTTGCCGTAGGCGGCAAAAAAGTATCGGGTGCCGGGGGTCAGGTCGGTGGCGACCGCAAAGGTGTCCGGGCCCTCATAAATCAGATCGGCCAATGGATCATTGGGGCTGTCGGGAAATCCGCCAGTTTTGCTCAGCACACGGAAATGTTCGCCTTGATCGGATCCGGACCAGCTCAGCGGAATTTCGGTCGTGGAGGCACTTTCCTGGTCAGCGACCAAAGTAACCGGTGCAGGCGGCCCTGCAATGATCGTGTAATCAGACCCAAAGTTCCAGCCGTTCTGGGTAGTGCCATGTCCAGCATCACCCACGGTATAGATGACGTACTCATCGCCGAGAATGGCGCTGGCAGGCATCGACAGATTGACCAGGTAAGTGACTGTGCCGCTGCTGGGAAGGCGCAATGGACCGCCGGAATTGTTCTGGACGATCTGGGTCAGGCTGTCTACCGTGGCCGTCGGTTCGCCGGCTACATTGGCGAACGTGGCCTGTCTGCCTGGTACCCTGGTGACCGCTGCGGTGAATCCGCCTCGTGCTGACGCAATGCTGATGTTGCCGACGACAATCGAGTAGTTCGCGCTGACGCCCGGGAGCAGTGCATCAGGGCCCTGCACTTGCACGGAGATGGTACCGGGTGCCGAACCATGACAGCTGGCGCAACCGTTGCCGGTATCGCCGGGTCGCTGGGTGGTGTTGGCGACACCGTATGACCAGGCCGACACGGGGGCCGCTGGAGTGAGCAGGCAACCTGCAAATCCCAGTGCCATGAAGATTCCTGAACGAGACATGATCGTGTCTCCCTTGGCTCAAGCTATCGGGAATGGCGCTTCCCGCCCATGGGGACGGGAAGCGTCAGGATGTTACTCGGGAACGAACTCGAACCGATCCTGGAAGATGATCTGGAACAGTTCCGGCCATTCATCCACGCGCACCGTGATCAGCGCAAGATTCGAGTCGACGCCATCACTGGTGACCCGGTAGGTGAATCGCTCGAAGCCGAGAAAGCCTTCGTCCGGTGTATATCGGATAGCATCACCTTCCACAACGGCAACGCCCGACAGCGGACCGTCCACGATTGTGATCGTTGAGCCGGCAGGGATGGGTCCACCTTGCAGAGTGTCATTGCCGAGCACATCGATCAAGACTGATATTTCGCGGAAAGTCTCGGCGAAGTCGTTGTTCGCGACCGGAGCGTTCGGTTGCGGTTCGGGATTGACCGTGACCTTGACAACCGCTTCATTGGATACCTCTCCGCCAATTTCGACCGTGTAGGTAAACGTGTTGACGCCGGCAAATCCGGTATCCGGGACGAAGTCCACCGAGTTGTCGACGATATCCAGCGTTGCCGAACCATTGGCAGGAAGGGAGGTGAGGGTGACCGTTGAAACGCCGGGATCAGGATCGATCAGGGCCCCATCAAGCAGATCGTTGCCGAGGATATTGATGGTCAAAGGCTGCTCGAATTCGGTGATCGCGAAATCATTGATCGCTACCGGGATGCCATTCTGCGGCATGTAGCTTTCAAGCGGTGGTGCCTCATTCCCCGGAATCAGCCACTCTGGCTCTTCACTGCCACCGATGTCGCCAAGGCCCAAGCTGCTGACGGACCTCGGAATCAGGCGCAGAGTAATATTGTCATAGCGCGGATTGCCGGTTTCTGAATCAAGAATGGTTTCGCCGATGTAGATGTAGGTATCCATGTTGGAACCGCTGAGGTCATCGCTGAGTAGACTCTCATAGCGCGCTTCATCCGGGAAGCCGGGGATATTCTGACCGAGCAGAAGTGAGGCCCATTGTTCGAGCTGGGATGCCGAGACTTCGGAAAAGGGCGCGATCGGCGGAACTGCTTCCGGATCACCGGCCTGGCCATAGCGCCAGATGGTACCGTCCCACCATGCCACGACCGCATCGGACTCCGTTTCGGGATTACCGTCTTCATGCAGGGCAATGACTGTCGGGACCAGAGAATCCGGCAGCATGTAGCCGAACAGGTTGCCGGTCAGGCCGGCGCCTGCAGCCTGCTGGGTTTTCATGTCGAAGTAGTTAAGCGTGATGGCACCGAGACGGCCGTCCGCCAGTTCCAGGCCGCTATTGATGTACTGGGACTTCTCTTCGCCTGCGACATCCTGGGGAGGAAAGAAACCCGCGGCCGCGTCACTGAAGAAACCCGGATCAAAACGGGGGCGCAAACCGTCATCGAACAGTTTGGGCGCGAAAGTGGCAAATCGATTCTCTTGCCACACCACCCGGTCCGGCGCGCCGGTTTCGCCTTCGAAGAATTCGCGCGGTACGACCGGACGAAGCTCGAAAGCCACGCCATCGTCTTCAAACGTCAGCGGGGTGAAGTCATCGCCAACGCCAGTTCCGAGTTCCACGCGCAGGCTGACAATGCGTTCATCGGTGTTGTTGATGAATTTCTGGATGACCCGATAGATGCGGCCGATGCCATACTCGGCACGAAACTCTTCCAGGGCGACGCCGCCGTCATCCTCCGGATCTTTCACACCCTTGTATCGGATGTCTTTCACCCCTGTATCGAAAACCAGGTCGATCGGCACATCAGCCTGAGTGACCTCGAGAAAGTATCGTTTCGAGCTGCCTTGGTCATCGCTGCAGGTCTTGGGGACGATGGAGCCCCCCAGTTCGTCGTCCTCACGCTCACCCGAGGCCATGATGCAGTTGTGGGTCGGGAACAGGAAATCGTCGGTGATGGCCTGAATTCCCGGAGGGCGTCCGCTGCCATCATCGAGCTCCCAACCGATAAACGCCACGCTGCCCGCACCCGTTCCTTCCGAATCGGCGTCCTTGGTGGCTTGGTCGGGATATATGTAGGTGCGACCCGAGGGCACTTCGCTGCGCTGAGAGTGGCGAATGATCGCTCGGGCCTCAACGCCTTCGTCGATAACGGTTCGGGCGTTGACGTCGTTCCATTGGGTCAGTCGAGGAACTGGTACATCAACAAAGGTTTCGGGTTCGGGTTCCTGGGCAGAACCGCTACTGGCGACCAGCAATCCCAGTAGCCCGATGAAACCGACCATGCGGGGTCGTATGCGATGAAAAAGTTTCGACTCTTGCTGGACTCTGGAACAGGTTGAATTTCCACTGAAATCTCTGATCACGTCTGCTTCTCCTAGGAACGGTTGTTGAGCGATTCTGTAGCCACCAATCGTATATGAGTAATATACGATACAAAGTAGTGATAAAGTGCAGCATGCAGTGCCGGACAGAAGCATCCTGCTACCCGGAAAAACCCTTCGTTAACATCAAGTCTGCCTGTTCCCGGTCGAGTACTCCTTGACCTGGATCAAATCGCACCAGGGGCACCCGCTGCCTTTCCAGTATCAATCTCGTTGCTGGAACACCGGCTCCTTATGCAGTTTCGATCAAACCTGCCTGCAATTTGGGAAGCCAGAAGCTTGCCGGACCGCGTAGTCGCCAGCGTGTCAGGTGGCTCAATTCGGTCTCGTCCGGGTTGATTTCGACGATCTCGGCACCGGACTGGCGGGCGATGGATGGCAGGGTGGCGGCCGGGTGCACGGCACCGGCCGTTCCGACGACCAGCATCAGTTCGCAGTCGGCGGCAGCGGCGAAGGCAGCTTTCAGTGTTTTTTCGTCCAGCGCCTCGCCGAACCATACCACATCGGGGCGGGCCAGGCCTTCCCGCGAATACGGTGAAGGTGGTGGGTTCTGGTCGCGGTGGCGCTCGATCCATTCCTGATCGATGGTCCGGCGCGTGGTTGAGCAGATGGAGCGGGCGATGTTGCCGTGGAGTTCGAGCACGTCTTTCGATCCGGCCAGTTGATGAAAGCCGTCGACGTTCTGGGTAATCAGCGTAAATTTATCGAAGCTCGTCGCCAATTCGGCCAGCGCCCGGTGTCCGGCGTTGGGCGTGGACTGGCTGATCAGTTCGCGCCGCCATTGATACCACTGCCAGACCAGGGCCGGATCGCGGGCGAAACCTTCCGGGGAAGCCAGCTTCATCGGATCTTGCTTTGCCCAGAGGCCGGTAAGCGCGTCGCGAAAGGTCGGTATGCCGGATTCGGCCGATATGCCGGCGCCGGTCAGAACGGCGACTCGCGTTGCCGTCTGCAGTGCATCGACCAGGTCCTCGGGCAGGGTCTGGTCGGCATCGTCGGGCCGACTCGGTTCTCGGGGCGATTTCACCCTGTCGCGTTCGGCTTGTGCTTGTTGCCAAGCGTCCGTCGCCAGCCCATCAGAAGGACCAGCGCACCGGTCGTCAGGATGACCGGCAGGGTGGCCGGGTGACCGGACAGGCGCACCGTGTGCCCCGTGCCAGCTGTGAGACCGGTTTCTCCGATCATGGTCGACAACTGATCATTCAATGTGAATAAATACCGGCGCCCTTCGATGACGACATTGCCTGACTCTTGCTCGTGGTTGACCAGTCGGATGCTGAAGCCGGGAAACGCTTCGATCAAAGCCGGTTCGAGGCGCTCGACCAGCTGCTCGGCCCGGGCCGGGTCCAGCGATTCAATCGTGTAGTGGACCTGTGCCGGCATGAAAAGGTTGAATACCAGGCCTGCAGCTGTCGCGATCACGATGGCGTTGAGCAGTTGGCGCGGCAGTTGCGATACCAGCGCGGGCAGTCGTGGCCATTTGATCTCGGGTCGCTTCAGTTGACGATCCAGTGACGCGCCCAGGGTCAGATCGTGCCGGGTCATGACTCGATGACGGATCGCGCCCAGGACGATGAGTAGTATCACCAAAACTGGTGCAAGCCAGCTCGCATGAAGTTCAAATTGGAGCGGTCCCCAGACCGTGGCCTCCTGAAGTCCCGTACCGTGGCGCGAAATGCTCAACCAGTGCGCCGGGCCGACACCAATGTCCCATTGTTTGTGGGATTGTGCGGATGGGGCATCGTGTTCATAGTGGCTAGACAGCGCGAACAGCATGAACAGCGCCATCGCGACCAGGATCGCAGGCAGCGCTCGGATTGCGGATGATGTAGCGGCAGGTTGGCTACGAACGGTTTCGGCTGGATTCAGTGGCATGTTCAAGTCTCCACGGTTCTCAATTAAAGCCAATAATGGCATTGTCGTGAGTCCAGATCAAGTTTCTGCTACATTGACGCGTTTGCTGAGAGCAGCATTGCTGGAGAAAGTGGTTAATGAGTGACGATAAAAAGGCGGTGATCCTGCTGTCCGGTGGGCTGGATTCAACCACGGTGCTGGCGCACGCTCGAGGCCAGGGGTTTGCCTGTCACACGCTGGCGGTGGACTACGGTCAGCGCCACGGCTCGGAGTTGGCCGCTTCCGAGCGGATCAGTACTGCGTTCGGGGCGGAATCGCATCGGGTGGTCAAGGTCGATTTGCGCGCGATCGGCGGGTCGGCGCTGACCGACGATATTGCCGTACCGACCGAGCAGGGTGAGGGGATTCCGGTGACCTATGTGCCGGCGCGCAATACCCTGATGCTGGCGCTGGCGCTGGGTCATGCCGAGGTGCTCGGTGCGCTGGATTTGTTTATTGGCGTCAATGCCGTCGATTATTCGGGGTACCCCGACTGCCGGCCGCAGTTCATCGCGGCGTTCGAAGAGTTGTGTCAATTTGCCACCCGAGTCGGGGACGAGGGTGGGCGTTTCCAGATTCATACTCCGCTGATCCATTTGTCCAAGGCCGACATCATCCGCCGTGGCATTGCCCTGGGCGTGGACTACTCGATGACGGTTTCCTGCTACCAGGCCGACGAGCAGGGTCGAGCCTGCGGCCGCTGTGATTCCTGTCGACTGCGGCGCCAGGGATTTGCCGATGCGGGTGTTGAAGATCAGACGCGCTATTTTTGATGCAATGGCCTGACGTCAATACTCTCGCTGGACCAGCCTGTCGGCCAGCCAGGTCAAAGGGCCGGTATTTCCGTTAATGCGGGTCAGGCAGTCTCGGGCGATTTGACTGAGTTCGTCGATTCGCATGCGGGCTTGTTCGCTGCCGAACAGGACCGGCCAGCTGGCCTTTTCGTGCGCCAGGTCGGCGCCGGCGGTCTTGCCGATGATCCCGGTCTGTCCTTCAATATCGAGCAGATCGTCGCGGATCTGGAAGGCCAGGCCAATCGCTTCGGCGAACTCACGCAGCGCGTCGATCTGATCGGCCGGCAGATTCGTTGCTGCAGCCGGCATCATCACCGAGGCCCGGATCAGCGCGCCGGTTTTGAGTCGGAACATGTGCTCGACTGCCGCGCGTTCCGGAAGCTGGCCCTCCATTTCAAGATCCAGAGCCTGTCCTCCGGCCATTCCGCTGGCACCGCAGGCTCGGGTCAGTTCGCGGATCATCGCGATGCTGGCAGTCGGCTGGTTGGTGTGGGCCCGATCGCTGGCCAGCAGCTCGAAAGCCAGCGCCTGCAAAGCGTCTCCGGCCAGGATGGCCAGAGCCTCGTCGAAGGCCAGGTGGGTGGTGGGCCGGCCGCGCCGCAGATCGTCGTCGTCCATGGCTGGCAGGTCGTCGTGAACCAGCGAATAGCAATGAATCAACTCGACTGCGCAGGCCGGTGCATCCAGCTTGTCGGGCGATATCCCCAGGGCGATGCCGCTGGCGTAGACCAGTAGCGGACGAAGTCGCTTGCCGCCGTTGAATACGGCGTAATGCATGGCCTGGCGAAGACGGTCGTGGTCAGAGCCGTTGGCGAGTGCAGCTTCGAGCGCGGCCTCGACTCGTTGAATCAGGTCGCCGGCGTCAACGGCGAAATCAGTCAAAGGGCCACAAGCGGCGGAACCAGCCGGGCTGGTCCTCGTCTCGCTGGTCGCGCAGCTCGGAGAAATTGTATTCGAGGACCTGGTTGGTATCGGCGGCCAGCTGGGGCAGGTCGAGCTTCTGATAGCTGCGTTCCATCAGTTCCAGCGCGTTGATATTGGCGGGTGCGCCAGGGTAATTTTCAATAACGTAGCGGGCCCGATTGACCGCGGCGATGTAGGCCTTGCGGCGGAAATAGTACTCGCCGACGGTGATCTCATACTCGGCCAGAACGTTGCGCAAGAAAACCATTCGCTGGCGCGCGTCGGCAACGTAACGGCTCTGGGGAAAGCGCTGAATCAGTTCCTGGAAATCGAGAAAGGCGCGACGGGCACTCTCCTGATCGCGGTCGACGACCTGGCCCGGGAACAACCGGCGCAGCATGCCCATCGCTTCGTCGTAATGGACCAGGCCTTTCAGGTACCAGGCATAGTCAACGTTGGGGTGGGTCGGGTAGGTGCGGATAAAGCGATCGAGGGTGGTCAACGCTTCTTCGGGTTGCCGTCCCTGCTGCATGGCGTAGGCCATGTCGAGCTGAGCCTGCTCGGCGTGGCGGCCGAAGGGGTAAAGCGTGGTCAGGCGTCGATAGCGGTCAATCGCGGTCTGGTAGTTGCGACCTTCCAGCGCGGCTTTGGCATCGACATAAAGTTCTTCGGCGCTGCGGGTCTCGTCGCGCTCTTCGCGGCTGCAACCGGCCAGGGCCAGAACAAGAATGGTGACCAGCAGCATCAGGCGTCTGCCCGGGCAGCGTAAAGTCGGTGGAATCTGCATAATAGAGCTCATGCTCCGAATTCTATCAGTTACCAAGCCGCGCATCATGCCAGATCGACGAGTAAATGTCCGTTAAGACCGCGGCACGCGACACCGTCAGGCAGTCGGTCGAGATTGCTGCGGCCGACCAGGGGCGGCGGCTGGACCAGGTGCTGGCCGAGCGCTGGGCCGATTACTCTCGCAGCCGGATCAGCGCCTGGATCCGCGACGGCAAGGTTCTGGTGGATGGCTCGGTGGTCAAGCCGCGCCACGCGGTGAGCATCGGCGAGCAGGTGGTTCTTGAAGCCGAACTGATCGATCACCCGAACAATCCGCAGCCGGAGGCGATCGCGCTGGACATCCTGGTCGATGATCCGGAGCTGATCATCATCAACAAGCCGGCGGGGCTGGTCGTGCATCCCGGGTCGGGTAATCCGGACGGCACCCTGGTCAACGCGCTGCTGCATTTCGATCCCGGACTGGCACCGCTGCCGCGTGCCGGGCTGATCCATCGCCTGGACAAGGACACCAGCGGCTGCCTGGTGATCGCGCGCAGCCTCAAGAGCCATCGCTTCCTGGTTGATGCGATGAAGCAGCGATTGATCAAGCGTCACTACCAGGCCCTGGTCTGGGGTGAATTGATTGCCGGCGGGACGGTCGACCAGCCGATCGGGCGACATCCGGTCGATCGTCGCAAGCAGGTCGTTCGGCCTGACGGGCGCCGGGCAGTGACCCACTATCGGATCAGTCGCCGACTGAGTGGCGCGACCTTACTGGATGTCGAGTTGGAAACCGGCCGTACCCACCAGATTCGGGTTCATATGGCCCATTTGCGCCACCCTATCGTCGGCGACCCGGTGTACGGCCAGCGTGGCGCCCCAGGAGGTCTGAGCGAGGAACAGCGCGCGGCCTGGATGAGCTTCGACCGCCAGGCCCTGCACGCGGCACGCCTGAACCTCCCGCATCCGATCACCGGTCAGCCGGTCAGAGCCGAGGCACCGCTACCCGATGATTTTGCGCAGTTGGTCGATTGTCTTAGCGATCGTCTCAACAATCGTTTGAGCCACAGCCCAGGTGACCCAGACCCATGATTCTCAGCCAGCCAGAATGGTCATTGCCTCCGCGGGTTCGGGCGGCCTACACCACTCGCCAGGGCGGGATCAGCCAGGGCCCCTGGGCCAGTCTCAATCTGGGCTTTCACTGTGGTGATGACAGCGAAGCCGTGGCGGAGAATCTCCGTCGGCTATCCGACGAGCTGCCGGCCTCGCCTCGCTGGTTGCGTCAGGTTCATGGAACCGGGCTGATCCATCTTGACGACTGGCAGTCGGATATCGAGGCCGATGCGGCCTGGACCGACCGGCCGGGTCAGGTCTGTGCAATTCTGACGGCCGATTGTCTGCCAATCCTGTTGGCTCACTCCGACGGGCTGCTGGTCGCCGCGATTCACGCCGGATGGCGGGGCCTGGCCGCGGGCGTTATCGAGCACTCCATTGCGCAATTGCCAGTCGATCCGAGGCACCTGTCTGCCTGGATCGGGCCGGGGATCAGTCAGTCTGCCTATGAAGTGAGCGATGCGGTGATGGCAGAGTTTGTCGACCGGGATCCAGCGTTGCAAGCGGCATTTGAAGGCTCCCGACCCGGTCATTTCATGGCAGACCTGAAAGCCATCGCCCGGCATCGGCTGATCGCCGCCGAACTGACCCGTATCGTCGATGCTAAGCTTTGCACCGCAGCCGAGCCCGACCGTTTCTTTTCCTATCGCCGTGACCAGGGCCGGACCGGTCGCCAGGCCAGTTTGATCTGGCTGGAGACGGCCTGAATTTCTGTGCAACTGGATACGCGTATGTCGAATCTTCTCGAGTTGAGCCTGCAGATCATGCAATTGATGGCGGCCCTGTTCCTGGTCGTCATCGGAACGGGCGTGCTGGCGCTGCTGGTGATCTGGTTCATCGACCGACATCAGACCACCCATACCATTCGCCGCAACTATCCGGTGCTGGGGCGGTTTCGTTACTACTTTGAATACCTCGGCGAGTTTTTTCGCCAGTACTTCTTTTCCCAGGATCGTGAGGAAATGCCGTTCAACCGGGCCCAGCGATCGTGGGTCTACCGGGCGGCCAAGAACGTGGACCAGACGGCCGCTTTCGGATCGACCCGTGATCTGCGGCCGGAAGGTACCGTCATTTTTCTCAACTGTGCGTTTCCGCGGCTCGACGAGGAATCGGTGCCGCCGGCCGATGTGACATTCGGGCCTTATTGCAGTAAACCGTTTACCACGTCCAGTTTCTTCAATATCTCCGGCATGAGTTACGGCGCCTTGTCGCGTCCGGCCGTGAGGGCTTTGTCTGCCGGTGCCCGCGAGGCCGGCATCTGGCTCAATACCGGCGAAGGCGGGATGAGCGAGTGGCATCTGGAGGGCGGCTGTGATCTGGTGTTCCAGATCGGCACGGCCAAGTTCGGTGTGCGCGACCTGGACGGAAAGCTGTCCGATGAACGGTTGGCCGAAGTGGCCTCGCACGACCAGGTCCGGATGTTCGAATTGAAGCTTGCCCAGGGTGCCAAGCCCGGCAAGGGCGGCATTCTGCCCAAAGCCAAGATCACCGACGAGGTTGCCCGTATTCGCCTGATCAGCAAGGAGGTCGATGCGATCAGTCCGAACCGTCACCGTGAAATCAGCAATGTGGATGATCTGCTCGACATGATCGAGCGCATTCGCAGTGTCACCGGCAAGCCTTGTGGTTTCAAGATGGTGCTTGGTCAGGCCGGCTTTCTCGACGATCTGTGCCAGGCGATCCACCGACGTGGTGTGAAATCGGCCCCGGATTTCATCAGCGTCGATTCCGGCGATGGCGGCACCGGGGCGGCACCGATGACCTTGATGGACGATGTCGGGATGCCGCTGAGCGAAGCGTTGCCGATGACCGTCGACAAGCTCAATGAATACGGACTCAAATCGCGCATTCCGGTGATCGCGTCGGGCAAGCGGATCAATCCGGTCGATGTGGCCTGGGCCCTGTGTGCCGGTGCCGATGTGGTGGCTTGCGGGCGCGGTTTCATGTTTGCGCTGGGCTGCATCCAGGCCATGCAGTGCAACAAGAATACCTGTCCCACCGGGGTGACCACGCATGACAAGAGTCTCCAGCGTGGACTGGTTCCGGAAGAAAAGGCCAAGCGGGTCGCCTGGTACGCTCACCATATGGTGCGCGAGGTCAGCATCATTGCTCATTCCTGCGGGGTCGAGCGGCCCCGTCTGTTGCGCCGCGAGCACGCGCGGGTGGTGGCCGGCGTCGGGCGCTCGGTGCTGATGAGTGAGCTGTGGCCGAACCAGGAAACGCGGCCTGAATTCAAGGACGTTGCTGATGCGTGAGCGGTTGCCATTTTTCGGTCTGATCGGTCTGCTGCTGGCCGCGCCGCTGCCGGCGGCGGCTGAATGGGCCGGGTCGGATACCTGTCATGGCTGTCATCGGGATCGCTATTCCTCCTGGCATCGCACCTATCACCGCACGATGACCCAGGAGGCCAGTCCGGAGACCGTGCAGGGCCGCTTTGATGGTCAGCCGGTGCGTGCCTGGGGCATGGAAGTCCGACCGGTACGGCGCGGCGACAGCTATTGGTTCGACTATTACCAGCCCGGGCAAGCGGAACCGGTTGCCCGTTACCGGATCGAGCGTACTGTCGGATCGCACCGCTATCAGCAATACATGACTCGGGAAGAAGATGGCGGCGGCACCTATTACCGATTGCACATTCTCTGGCACAACGAGGATCAGCGCTGGGTCCACATGAACGCCGCCTTCCTGGGGCCGGACGACCAGCACTTCGACGCCAATGTCTCGGTCTGGAACCACAATTGCATTTTCTGCCACAACACAGGTCCGCAGCCGGGGGTGGTCAATTACGAGGAAATGCTGTCTCGTGCGGCGACCGGTCAGGCGGTGGATTCAGCCACCGAGGCACGCTACCAGTCCGAGGTCTCCGAACTGGGCATTGCCTGCGAAGCCTGTCATGGTCCGGGCGCGGAGCACGTCGACAAGCAGTCGAACTGGCTGACCCGGCTGCGTTACTCGATCACCGGTGGTGTGGACCACAGCATGATTCAACCGGAGCGCCTGGAGCAGGATGCGGCCAACCAGGTCTGCGGCCAGTGTCACGGTCAACGCATGCCGGTCGACAACGAGATGCTCAGACGATTCATCAGCGAGGGGCCGGTCTATCGAGCCGGCGACGACCTGTTCGAGTCGGTCAACCTGGTCTGGCCGGAAACCCCCGATCCGACCACCGGGCATCCGGGTGATTTGTTCCAATTGAGATTCTGGCCGGATCGCACCCCGCGCCTGACAGCCTACGAGTACCAGGGTCTGAAGCTCTCAAAATGCCATGACGAATCCGAGCTGACCTGCATGACTTGCCACACCATGCACGATGGCGATCGTCACGGCATGATCCGCGAAGAGGCACGCGGCAACCAGCCTTGCCTGACCTGTCACCAGGACCTGGCTGCCGATGTCGAGGCCCATACTCATCATGCGGCCGACAGCGAGGGCTCGAACTGCTACGCCTGCCATATGCCCGAAATCGTCTACGGCGTGATGGAAGTCCATCGCAGTCACCGCATCGAAGTGCCTGATCCGGCGGCCCATGCCGCAGCTGGTCGACCCAACGCCTGCAATCTGTGTCACCTGGACCAGTCGGTGGCGTGGGCCGAGCAGGAAACCGCGCGTCTGTGGCAGCGCGAGGCTCTTGAAGTGGTTCGCGCTGACGGAGCGAGCGCCGATCTGCCGGATGGCGTGGCCCGGCTGTACGCGGGCGACCCGGTCGAGCGCTCGGTCACCGCGGTGGCCATCGGGCGAGCGATCGAACGCGGACAACTCGATCAGGCCGAATTTTGGCAGCCGCACCTGATCGAGGCGATGTCGGATAACTATCCTGCGGTCCGCCGCTTTGCTCGCCGCGCACTGGAGCAGACGGCTGCGGAAGTCCCTGCCAACCAGGACGCCATCGTCCGCTTTGCTTCCGGCTACGACTTTATCGCCGCCCCGGCCGAACGCGAGGCGGCCCTGGCCGATCTGATGACCCGTTTCGCCAGCCTGGAACGCAGCACCGCACCCCCCGGCATGCTGCTGACCCCGGCCGGCCTGCCGTCCGATGAAGTCGCCCGACTGCAGCAAATCGGACGCGATCGTTCCGAAGCCATCAACATCGGAGAGTAGGAGGGGCAGAAACCCTGAACCCTCGACACCTGCGTTTCAGATAGAATGTCTTCCCGGACCTGTAACCTTGGACATCCGGGCATGACTTCTCTGATTTTTGTCACCGGCGGCGTTGTTTCGTCATTGGGCAAGGGCATTGCTGCCGCCTCGCTGGGCTCGATTCTCGAAGCCCGCGGTTTGCGCGTGACCATGCTCAAGCTCGACCCCTATATCAATGTCGATCCCGGCACCATGAGCCCGTTCCAGCATGGCGAGGTGTTCGTGACCGAGGACGGGGCCGAAACCGACCTGGACCTGGGCCACTACGAGCGCTTCGTGCGCACCCGGATGACCCAGCGCAACAACTTCACCACCGGGCGGATCTACGCCAACGTGATTGCCAAGGAGCGCCGCGGCGACTATCTCGGCTCGACCGTGCAGGTCATTCCGCACATTACCGACGAGATCAAGGAATCGGTCAGCCGCGCGGTTGAAGGCTATGACGTTGCCCTGATCGAAATCGGTGGAACGGTTGGCGATATCGAATCGCTGCCGTTCCTGGAAGCGATTCGCCAGCTCGGTTTCGAATATGGACGCCAGGCGCTCTATATTCATCTGACCCTGGTGCCGTTTCTGCGTGCGGCCAACGAAATCAAGACCAAACCGACCCAGCACTCGGTCAAGGAGCTGCGCTCGATCGGCATTCAGCCCGATGTGCTGTTGTGCCGTTGCGAACGGATGTTGTCGGACGACGAACGCAAGAAGATCGCACTGTTCACCAACGTCGCTACCGAAGCGGTGATTTCCGCGGTGGATGTCGACAATATCTACAAGATTCCGCTGTTCTATCATCGCCAGGGCCTGGACCGGATCGTGCTGGACCGGCTTGGCCTGAAATCCAGTCCGCCGGATCTATCCGACTGGGAAGACGTGGTCGAACGGCGCGCCCGCCCCGAACACGAGGTTACCGTGGCCATGGTCGGCAAGTATGTCGAACATGCCGATGCCTACAAGTCGCTCAACGAAGCCTTGCTGTCCGGCGGCCTGGCTGACCGGGTAGCAGTCAAGATTCGGCCGGTCGAGTCCGAAGAGATCGAATCCAGCGGCGTTGGTATTCTCGAAGGTGCCGATGCCATCCTGGTACCTGGCGGTTTTGGCGAGCGCGGTTTCGAGGGCAAGCTCAAGGCGATCCGCTACGCGCGCGAAAACGGCGTGCCGTACCTGGGAATCTGTCTCGGTCTGCAGACCGCGGTGGTCGAGTTTGCCCGCAATGTCTGTGGTCTGACCGATGCCAATTCGACGGAAATGAATCCCGATTCTCCTCATCCGGTGATCGGCATGATCACCGAATGGCTGGATGAGAAGGGTCAGCGCGAGATGCGCGATGAAGGCTGTGACCTGGGCGGGACCATGCGCCTGGGTGCCCAGCGCTGCCGTCTGGTGTCGAACACCCTGGCGCGCAAACTCTATGGCAAGGACGAGATTTTCGAGCGTCATCGTCACCGTTACGAGTTCAACAACAATTACCGCGAGACGCTGACCGAACATGGCATGGTGCTTTCCGGCTTTTCGCTCGATGGACGCCTGGTCGAGATGGTCGAACTGAAAGACCATCCATGGTTTGTAGCCTGTCAGTTCCATCCGGAGTTCACCTCCACCCCGCGTGACGGACATCCCTTGTTTACCGGGTTTGTACGCGCCGCACTCAAGCGTCGTGAAGTCATCAGCGGCAAACCGGCCCAGGAGGCTCACGCATGAATCTTGCCGGATTCGAGGTCGGGCTGGACCAGCCCCTGTTTCTGATTGCCGGGCCGGATACGCTGGAATCGCTGGAGCTTTGTTTGGAAGTCGCCGGGCATCTGAAGGAAGTGACTGACCGGCTCGGTATTCCGTATGTGTTCAAGGGCTCGTTCGACAAGGCCAACCGGACTTCGGTCAAGAGCTATCGGGGTCCCGGGATGGACGAGGGACTGGCGATGCTGGCGGCGGTGCGCGATCAGATCGGCGTGCCGGTATTGACCGATGTTCATGAAGACACCCCGCTGGATGCGGTGGCCGAGGTTGTCGACGTCATCCAGACGCCCGCTTTCCTGTGCCGTCAGACCAATTTCATCCAGAACGTGGCCCGCCTGGGCAAGCCGGTCAATATCAAGAAAGGCCAGTTTCTTTCGCCCTGGGAAATGAGCCGGGTGGTGGAGAAGGCGCGCGCGGTGGGTAACGACCAACTGATGGTGTGTGAGCGCGGCTACATGTTCGGCTACAACAACCTGGTGGTTGATATGCGCTCGCTGGCGATCATGCGCGAAACCGGATGCCCGGTGGTGATGGATGCCACCCACTCGGTCCAGCTGCCGGGCGGCCAGGGCGAGTCCTCGGGCGGAGCGCGAGAATTCATTCCCGTGCTGGCCCGCGCCGCCGTTGGCGTCGGTGTGGCCGGCGTATTCTGCGAAACCCACCCCGAACCGGAAAAAGCCCTCTGCGATGGTCCGAATTCGATGCGTTTGAGCGAGATGGAAGCGATGCTGGAAACGTTGGTGGCGATTGATAGGGTGGTTAAGGGGCGGGTAGAAGGGTAGAAGGGTAGAAGGGTAGAAGGGTAGAAGGGTAGAAGGGTAGATGGCGACATTGGGTTTTTTACCCTCTCTCCCTCTCTTCCTCTCCCCCTCTCCCCCAATAAAACGCACCACAATAAACACGCTGAGAAAACTATGAAAATCAAATCCATCCAAGCCATTGAAATCCTTGATTCCCGCGGTAATCCGACCCTGGAGGCCGAAGTTCGGCTTGACGATGGCAGTGTCGGGCGAGCGGCGGTGCCTTCCGGGGCTTCGACTGGCGAGCGCGAGGCGGTGGAGTTGCGCGATGGGGATGCTGGCCGCTATGAAGGCAAGGGGGTCACCCGGGCCGTTTCTCATGTCAATGGCGAGATTGCCAAGGCCCTCAAGGGACAGGATGTGTTCGACCAGGCAGCACTGGATCAGCGCCTGATCGAGCTGGATGGCAGCGACAACAAATCACGCCTGGGCGCCAATGCGCTGCTTGGCGTGTCACTGGCCTCGGCCCACGCGGCAGCGGCCGCGAAAGGCCAGTGGCTGTACGAGTGGTTGCTGGAGTTTTCCGGTCAGACGGCCAGTCTGCCGGTGCCGATGATGAATATTCTCAATGGCGGCGCGCATGCTGACAATCGGGTCGATATCCAGGAATTCATGGTGATGCCCGTCGGTTTGCCGGATTTCCCGTCAGCCCTGCGGGCGGGGACCGAGATCTTTCATGCGCTGAAAGGCATTCTGCGCCAGCGTGGTCTGAGCACGGCGGTTGGCGATGAGGGTGGGTTTGCTCCCGATCTGGGATCCAACGAGGAAGCGCTGGAGTTGCTGCTGACCGCGATTGTCCAGGCCGGCTACGAGCCGGACAAGCAGGTTGCACTGGCCCTGGACGTGGCTTCCAGCGAGTTTCACAGCAACGGGCAGTATGTGCTTGCCTCCGAGGGGCGCAGTTTCGAGGCGGCCGGATTTGTCGACTATCTTGCCGACCTGGTCAAGCGTTACCCGATCATTTCCATCGAAGACGGGATGGACGAAAACGACTGGGAGGGCTGGAAGTTGCTGACCGAAAAGATCGGCGATCGGGTCCAGTTGGTCGGTGATGACCTGTTCGTGACCAATACCGCGATTCTCAAGCGCGGCATTGACGAGAGCATCGGCAATGCGATTCTGATCAAGCCCAACCAGATCGGAACGCTGACTGAAACCCTGAATGCCATTGCGATGGCGCGCGAAGCCCGGTTCGGCACCATCATCTCCCATCGCTCGGGCGAGACCGAGGATGTCACCATCGCCGACCTGGCCGTGGCAACCAACGCCGGCCAGATCAAGACCGGCTCGCTGTGCCGATCCGACCGTGTGGCCAAGTACAACCAGCTGCTGCGCATCCAGTCGCGCCTCGGCGACAAGGCCCGTTACGCTGGCCGTGAGGCGATACGAACTGCGGGATGAAACGGGGTTTTTGCCGGATCAATTGAGACCGGATAGTGTTGCAAGCCTGAAAAATGGCGGTATCAGCACCAAGGACTGCAAAATTTGTGACGCAGCTCATCGCATCTGGCGGCCAGATTGGTTATGCTCCGGCAGATACATGGTCAAAAAGTGCGCACTTATGAAACGTTTTCTGATTGTCAGTATTGTTTTGCTGGTCTTTCCGCTGTCGTTGATGGCGTCTGAGTCACTGCCCTGGGATACCGACCCATCGACCGTCTGGCCGGCGAGTTCCGGACAGGCCCGGATGGAGCTTCGCGGTGACTATCTGATCGATTTCGGGGTGGAGGTCGTTCAGGCCGGGCAACTCCAGGCCGAGAGACTGACGGCACCGGCAAGCGTCGGCGATGGTCGGCTCTGGATTTACGCGCCTTACGGTAATTTCGAAGCGTTCAGTGGCGGGGAATTGGCCATCGGCTCCAATCTCAGATTGGAGCGTGGCAATCGCGTTGCTGATTTTTCCGATATTCGCCTGATTCCGACCGAGCAGGATCGTACCGCCCAATTGCAGGTTCATGATGGCGGTGGCAATCATCTGGCGACCATCACCCATATCCATGCGCTGGCTCATCCCGAGCGCTCCGAATTGACGCTGCACAATGCCGACCTCAAGGGTTCAGCCTGGCTGGCTCGCCATTTGGGTGTGCCCGATCTTGAAGGCATGCCGCTGGGGCAGATGTGGCTGGACCTGGCAATCGACGTGCCGGCCGATGCCGATCTGTCTCGCACCTCTCCGGACCGCGGCGGCATGAGTTGTACCGGTCGTCCGTTCTGGCCGCAGGACGATCCTTCGCATATCGTGGATGTGCAGCTGATTCAGATCGGTACGATCGCGTACCAGGGTCGTCAGACCTCAACCAACCGGATCAAGGTGGCGCCGTCGGCAACGCTCAAGAACGTCGGATTCGGCGATGCAGCCTGGATTCCCAAATTCGATTCGCTAGGAAACTATCCGCATACGCCGCCGGACCAGCATCCGTTCCTGGTCTGGAACATGTACCGGATCAACGATGGACGCATCGAGCAACTGGGTGCGTCGGGTGTCAAGCATGCTTTTCTTACCCTCAACCAAAACTGTGTGATCAACGGTGGCGTCAACTGTGGCAGTGGCAACATACTGTGGCCGGGCTGCGAGGATGTCTACAGTACCGGCAACAACGATTCCAACTTCAACCAGGGTCCGCGCGAGGACATCATCGCCAGCGAAGGCCTGTTCTGGTCCACCGGCTCGTTTTTCGATCCCGGTTCGACCGGGTCCCAGACCAACAATTCCACCACCTACGAGAATCGCCTGATGATCGAGGAGGCAGAGTTGTCGACGGCCGGCGCGGATTACTTCCTGGATTCCTGGTATGTGGTCCAGTACGACGTTGATATCTGGAATTCCATGGGTTATCACTCGATCAGTCCGTCTCCGTTGAGTGGTGGCTGGAGTTTCGGTCCGCTCGGTCCGTTTACCAATGGTCCGCCGATCAACAACTGGGTTTCCGAGAACACCACCGATCCGATGGAAAGCCACGAGATTGTCGTGATTGACGGACCTACACCGGCCGCTCCATACCCGGACAATATGCCGTCGGGGCATCTGCGAGTGCTGGTCAAGGTAACCGATCTGGGTGGCGGCGAGTTCCGCTACAACTATGCGGTGATGAACTTCGATTTCGATCACGGCATGGGTGAATTCGCCATTCCGTTGTCGCCCGGGGCGACCGTCTCGGAAACCTACATGGGCGGCCCGCCGGATGTTCTGGTGTCCCCGTGGCCGGCCAGTGTGTCAGCCAGCGAAGTCCGCTTCAGCGCCCCGGCCGGTGAAAAGCTGCCGTGGTTTACGTTGTACAACTTCGAAATCGTGGTCGATCAGGCTCCGGCAGCGGACGGCGGCGTCACGCTGGTACCGTTTGTCGACTCCGGCGCGCGTGATGCGCATTTGCCCGCCGCCGTGTTGGTTGACACTCTGGCTCCGGGGTCGACGTCAACGGTTCTGTTCGAAGATCGTTTCGAAGCCGAGTAGTTCGATTGAATCAGGCACGAAGTCGGCCGGTCCTTTGGATCGGCCGACTTGCTAATGCAAATCATTCTCGTTAAAATTACTAACCTATCCACTAACGAGTTCCGCTTGCATGAAAATCTGGATTCCGCTGACGCTGGCCGCGCTGCTGGTTGGCTGTGGCTCGCAGTCCGAGCCTGAAACCTCCTCGACATCTGCCCCTGAAGCCGCCGACGCCGATGAGGCGAAAGTGGTGGTGTACAGCTCTCGTCAGCCGCATCTGATCGAGCCGCTGTTCGAGCGCTACACCGAGCAAACCGGAGTAGCCATCGAGTTCACCAACGACAACGAGGCGTCCCTGATCGAACGGCTGGCGGCCGAAGCCGAAGACACTCATGCCGATGTCCTGATCACCGTCGATGCCGGCAATCTGTGGCAGGCGACCGAACGCGGACTGCTGCGACCGATTGACAGTGCAGCCTTGACCGCGGCCATTCCGCCATCGCTGCGCGATGACGACAACCGCTGGTTCGGCCTGTCGCTGAGGGCGCGCACTATTGTGTATCACCCCGATCGCGTGAACGTTGATGAGCTGTCGACCTATGAGGACCTGGCTGATGATCGCTGGGCCGGTCGTCTGTGCCTGAGAACCTCGCGCAAGGTCTACAACCAGTCGCTGGTGGCAATGCTGATCGAGCACCATGGCGAGCAGCGTACCGAGGAAATCGTCTCGGGCTGGGTGTCCAACCTGGCGACCAATCCGTATTCCTCGGATACCCAGTTGATTGAAGCGATCGCCGCCGGCCAATGCGATGTCGGGATCGTCAACAGCTACTACCTGGGTCGGCTGGTCGCCGACAATGCCGACTATCCGGTCAAGCTGTTCTGGGCCAACCAGGAGACCACTGGCGTCCACGTTAATGTCTCTGGTGCCGGCGTCACCCGTCATGCACCGCGCCCTGATCAGGGCCAGGCCCTGATCGAATGGCTGGCCTCCGAACAGGCCCAGGCCGAGTTTGCCGAGCGCAATCTCGAGTTTCCGGCCAATCCGGCGGTCGCACCGCTGGGGCTGGTCAGCGAGTGGGGTGCATTCCGCCAGGATGAGACGCCGCTGACCATCGCCGGTCAGCGCCAGGCCGAAGCGGTGCGGCTGATGGACCGTGCCGGCTACCGCTGATCTGACCCTGGCCGGGCCGCGCACAGTGGCCCGGCCCTTTCGTCACTGGGCATTGCTGCCACTGCTGGCGCTGGTTGCGCTGCCGTTGTTCATGCTGGTCCTGTCCTGGCTGGATCCGCAGGGCGAAACCTGGGCGCATCTGCGCGCCTGGCTGTTGCCGCGGCTGGTCGGCCACACGCTGCTGATGCTGGTGGTGGTGGGTTTCGGCGTGGCCGTGACCGGGGTCGGCATGGCGTGGCTGTCGGCCTGTTGCGAGTATCCCGGACGGCGCTGGCTGGATCCGCTGCTGGTGCTTCCGCTTGCCTTTCCGACCTATGTGCTGGCCTTCATCTATCTCGGCGTGCTGGATTTTGCCGGCCCGATTCAGACCAGCCTGCGCGACTGGTTCGGTTACAGTCCTGCGCTCTTCGAGGGCTTGAGTCGCCCCGGCGGCGTGCTGCTGATCCTGATTCTGGCGTTCTATCCCTACGTGTATCTGCTGGCCCGGGCGTCATTTGCCACTGGCGGGCTGGCGGCATTCGAGGCCGGCCGCAGCCTGGGCGTGGGGCCGCTGGGTACTTTTTTTCGCGTTGCGCTGCCTATCGCCCGCCCGGCCATCGTGGCCGGAATGGCGCTGGCCCTGATGGAAACCCTGGCCGATTTCGGCGCGGTTTCGATCTACGGTTTCGATACCTTTACCACCGCCATTTACCGGACCTGGTTCGGCTTGTTCAACCTGGCCGCGGCCGTTCAGCTGGCCTCTATCCTGATGCTGTTCGTGCTGGTTCTGTTGCTGGCCGAACGGTTCAATCGCGATGAGAAGCCGCGCCAGTCCGAGCGCCGTCCCAGTGGCCACCGTATTCATCTGACCGGGACCCGCGCACTGGCAGCAACGGGCAGCCAGCTGCTGCTGGTGTTGATCGGCGTCATTGTGCCGCTGGTCCAGCTGCTGGTCTGGGCCTGGCCGGGGCTCGGCGACATCGTCAGCGGCAATATGCCGCGGGTGATCGGCAATACCATGCTGCTGGGCCTGGTCGGCGCGCTGACCGTATTGGCCGGAGGATTGCTGCTGCTGGTTGCCACCCATCGGGCACCGCGCCGGTTCGTGATGCTCGGAGAAGTGGCCGCCCTCGGATATGCCATCCCGGGAACGGTGCTGGCCGTGGCCATCATGCTGGCATTCATTCGTCTGGATCAATGGGCCGGCACCACCCTGGCAGGTGGTTTGCTGGCATTGATACTGGCCTACCTGATCCGCTTTGTTCGAGTGGCCTGGGGACCACTGGAAGGCGTGGCCGGCCGGATTCGGCCGGAGTATGTCGAGGTGGCCCGCAGCCTGGGCGTCTCGCGCTGGCAGCGCCTGCTTCGGGTCAATCTGCCGTTGCTGTGGCCGGGACTGGTCACCGCTTTCCTGCTGGCCCTGGTTGAAATCGCCAAGGAAATGCCGGCCACCCTGATGCTCCGACCCTTTGGCTGGGACACCCTGGCGATCCGGATCTACGAATTGACCGCTGAAGGACAATGGCAAATGGCTGCCGCCCCATCGCTGGTGCTGGTGGTCCTGGGAGCAATTCCGGTGATTGTGCTGATTCGGCGGGCGACGGTGATTCGGTAGAAAGAAGGCTCAAGGCTCAAGGTTCAAGGCGCAAGGATGAAAGGACGGTTTCCGGTTTCCGGTTGACGGAATTTGCCCGACGGTCCATGTGGCGGGATTCATCGGAGGTCGGGTTTTTGACGGCAAGCCTGTAAACTATCGAGCTGACTTATTCCTCGTTGATACACATGACCCAGAAGACTCCGTTGTTCGATGCCCATGTTGCTGCTGGCGGCAGGATGGTGGAATTTGCCGGTTGGACGCTGCCGATCAGCTATGGCTCGCAGATGGATGAGCATCATGCGGTCCGGCGTGATGCGGGCATGTTCGATGTGTCGCACATGACCGTGGTTGATCTTCAGGGCAGTGGAGTGAAGGATTATCTGCGCCATCTGCTGGCCAATGACGTGGGCAAGCTCAGGGAACCGGGTCAGGCCCTGTACGGTTGCATGCTCAATCACGAGGGAGGGGTGATTGATGATCTGATCACCTACTTCCTTGACTCGACCTTTTATCGCACCATCGTCAATGCAGCCACTCGCCAGGCTGATCTGGACTGGATGCGGCGTCAGGCGGAAGCGTTCGAGGTCGAGATCATCGAGCGCGATGATCTGGCCATGATTGCCGTTCAGGGTCCGAGCGCGCGCGACCAAGTGATCGAGATACTCAAGGCACCGGCAGCCGGCGACATCAAACCTTTTCGATCACTCGCGCATGGAGATGTCTTTCTGGCCCGGACCGGGTACACCGGCGAGGATGGATTCGAGGTGTTGTTGCCGGCCAGTCAGGCCAGTGATTTCTGGCAGCGGCTGGTCGAGGCGGGCGTTCAACCTTGCGGGCTGGGCGCACGCGATAGCCTGCGCCTGGAAGCGGGTTTGAATCTTTACGGTCAGGACATGGACACCACCACTTCGCCGCTGGAATCCAATCTGGCCTGGACGGTGGCATTCGAGCCGGCTGAGCGCGACTTTATCGGTCGGAAAGCCCTCGAACAGCAGAAATCAGACGGCGTGCCGCGTCAGCTGGTTGGACTGGTCATGGGCAAGGGCGCGATTCCGAGATCCGGAGCCAGGGTGTACTGCGATGGCGAGGAAGGTGAGGTCACCAGTGGCATCTTTGGCCCGACCATCGAATGCCCGATCGCGATGGCCCGCATCCCGGCCGGTGATTTCAAGCAGGTCGAAGTCGAACTGCGCGGCAAACGCCTGGAAGCCCGCGTCGTCAAACCCCCATTTGTCCGCGCAGGAACAGTCAAGGTTTGATTGGTTCGGTTGGTTCGGTTGGTTCGGTTGGTTCGGTTGGTTCAGTTGGTTCAGTTGGTTCAGTTGGTTGGCTTTCGAACCAACTGAACCAAAAAACCAAAAAACCAAAAAACCAAAAAACCAAATCACAAGGATTCAAAGCGGTTTTCTGCACGATTCTTGCGGACTTTGGTGTGATCCCAGATGCGGCCGTTCATCGCGATCCAGATGCCGGGTGTCAGGCACTGCACGGCACCGACGGCACAGCCGATATTGAAAACGGCGTCCGAATCGATGAACCGGGCGGGATTCAGGGCGCCGGTCATGACGATGACCCGCTCACCGATATCGCCCAGGGCAGTAGCGGTTTCGACCATGGTATCGGTGCCGTGAGTGATCAGGAAATGCTGATCGCTGCTGGACAGGATGGCCTGTTTGATCAAACTGCGATCACCGTCGTTCAGGTGCAAAGAATCCTTGCGTAACAGGGCACGGATTTCCCATTCGAAGGCAACATTCATCGCGCGCAGGATACGACCGATCTCGGGCTCGCCGATCTGGTAGTCCGACTTGTCGTCGTAGTAGAGTTTGTCGATGGTCCCGCCGGTGGTCAGGATATTGAGTTTGTTCAAGGTTCGCGCTCGCTGCTCAATCGGGCAGGGTAGTATAGCCGCATGATTTCCAGATCCCTGATGGTCTTTGCAGCTTTGGCTGCCTGTCTGTCCGCCATGCCGTTGAAAGCGGCGTTGCCCGAACACGCGCTGGCCTGGCACTGGCAGGTCGATACTGCCGAGCGCGCCCGCCGGGCGACGCTGGCGCTGAACGTGTGGCTGGAGGACCCCGAGGCGGATCCGACACAGTGGCGGCAGCGAGTGGAATCCACCATGCTGATTCTGGCCGAGCTGGCCGAAACCGTTCCGCCTTCTCAGGCGGCCCTGGCCGATGGCCTGTTTGCCTGGCTGGTACATGCGCGTGATCGCAACCTGCAGACTTTGTCGGTTGAACTGCCACTACCCGATTTGAGCCGGGCCGGCGATCTGCTGGAGCGAAGCAATCGGGCCGGCCGGGCGGCCCGGCTGTATTCGGTCGCCGCGCTGCAGGCTCCTGTGATCTGGGAGCGACTTCGTGATCGCATGGCCGACAATGAAGCGCTAGATCCGGAAGATGAAATCGAGGCTTTCTGGTCGACGCTGATGGCGCCGGATCCGGACGCACTGCCGGCCGCCCCCGAATCAGCGGCACTTGCGCAGGCCGATCGAGTGGCTCGCCTGGCCCGGCTCGAGGGGTCATCGGCGCGTTCCGAGTTGCTGGTCGAGTTGACCCGCTTTGAAGCCGAGCGGGCGTGGTTGCGGGCCGATGGTCTGGGTGCTGTGTGGCTCGCTCTTGAAGCACTTGCCCGGACGACAGCGTTGGAAGATCCGGCCCCGGCCGCAAACTCGATTGATGCTTTACTGGAGCAGATCAGTGGTGACAGCGGACGAAGCTTGCGCCAGATCGACACCGACTTGCCGGTGATTCTCGCCATGTTGCAGGATGCGGCCGGTCATCTGGCCGAGCCTGAGCCCGGCGTTTCAGCGGCCCTGTCCGAGCTTGCCGATGCCTATGCACGCCTGGCCTTGTTTGCCGGCGATGCGGCGTTCTATCTGGAGCAGCCGGTTCGTGAAGACATTCGCTCGGCCATATCCGCCTGCAACGCTGATCCCTTGCTGGTCGGTCCTTTGCCGCGCGAAACGTTCGAGCGTTGCCTGGAAACGCTGGTGCGCCTGATGACCTCCGAACTGGGTCGTGAAGAGCTGGTGGGTGACGGCGACGGTCCTTATGCGCCGACCTTCCTGCGTCGCGAGATGGGCCTGGTCAGCTGGCAGCGTGCAGCGTATCTGGACGGCCATCTCAACTGGCTGCTGGGAAACAGCTGCCCGGTGCCGCAATGGCAGAATCCACTGGAATGGTCGCTGCTGGTTCAGTATCTGTCTCGGTGGGTTGCACAACGTCCGGTATTTTTCGATTCGGCGCGCTGGCGCGATGCCGTCGATGTGTTTGTTCGCCAGTCCATTGCTCTGCGGGAATCCCCGGAAACGTTTCTGGATTGCCTGACCGGTACCGGCAGCATTCGCCGGGACCCGGTTCAACAGCTGCTGTCAGCCCACGGTACGGCATTGGCCGACCTGAACGGCGCATTGACCAGCGAGTCGGATCGCTACTATGCCGAGGTGACCCGGGCGGCTGCCGATATCGATCTGGATGGCGACGCCTCTCAGCTGACGGCATATCGACCGGAAGGCTTGTCGGTCGGCCCCTGTCCGGAAGCCCAGGCTTGCGGTGTGCGCGCCGAACTGCCGGTCAGTCGGGCGCTGCTGGGGCAATTTCCGAATGCCTATCTGCTCGCGGACCAGATCCGGATGGGGCAGCTGGATATGTGCTACGACGCCGTACGCTGGGTTGAGCGAGAGATGGAACCGGCACGCAACAATGACAGTCGGGTGGCCAATTACCGCGGCCGTCTGAGTTTTGAGCTGGTCGGTAGTTTTGAACGCAATGGAGTGGCCGAAACGGTGTTTCGGCAGCGCCTGACAGCGACCGAATCCCGGCACTACCTGTTCGCCTCTTCCGAACCGACAGTACTGGAAATGGATTGTCCGAATGCCCTGGCCGGCGAGCCGGTGGCCAGCAGGCTACCCGAAAACCGTCCCGGTCTGGTCCCCAACCGATTGACCTACTTCGTCAGTCAGCCGGTGACTGCCGAGGCCGAGATGCTGGCCAATTGGGACAGTGGAGCGGAGTGGCGCGACTGGTTTGTGACCGGTGGACGGGTCGAAATGATTGAAACCAGCGATGGCACTGCATTGGCCGTTGCGGTTCAGGCCGAACTGGCCAGCCTGGTCAGTCGCCGCGAGCGTCTGCTCGCTTCACGTTTGCTGAGTCCGCTGACGACCGATCAGGCCGACCCCCTGACCAATGCTATGGCGGTGGTGGCCGAGAACAGCGCCCTGCTGCGACGGATCCTGGAAATTCACTATCCCCGGGTCATTCGGCATGACAACGACATCCGCGCATTGCTTTCCGGCGAAAACAGTCTGTTGAGCCGGGATCGCGTGCGCCAGATTGGCGACGGCGGGCGACCGCTGCGTCAGACAGCGACCATCGGGCGCGAGCGGTTGGATGCGCTGGTCACCAGCTGGGCCGGCCTGCCGGCCAGTGTGCGTGAATTTGGTCAGTCTTCGCCGGAACTTGATTTTGCCGCTGAACGACTGGAGAGTCTTCGCCGCCTCAGTCGGAGCTGGCTCGAGGACGCCGAATCGTCGCCAGACCCATGAAAAACAGGCTGCATAAAACGACCTGGATCGAGGCCGGAACGCGCGCGGACTCGCTGGCCCAGGCTTCCATCACGCCAATGCTGAAATAGGCCATCAGCAGGGTACCTGCAATAACCAGCGAGCGAGGCTGCAGTCGCCAGCTACCCGGGAATACCAGCAGCAGCGGTATCATCGTCAGCGCCAGGACCACGGACAGTGGAACGGTCGATGGTGGTGACCACCAGGCAAACCAGAACGGCTGCAGAATGAGCAGGCCGAGCAGCGTCCAGCGACACCAGGCCAACCGGATCATGACAGCTTGACCGCGCATTCCGCGACGCGGCGTCCCAGCACACGACACAAACGACGTTCATCGTCATCCAGCGGCCGATCGCTGTCCGGGCCGGCAAGGTGGCTGGCGCCATAAGGCGTCCCGCCGCTTCGGGTGCGGGTCAGGGCAGGTTCCGTGTAGGGCAGGCCGACCAGCACCATCCCGTGGTGCAGCAGCGGAATCATCATGCTCAACAAGGTTGCTTCCTGCCCGCCGTGAAGAGTCGAGGTCGAGGTGAAGACGCCGGCGGGCTTGCCGGCCAGCGTGCCCGAGAACCAGTCCGAGCCGGTACCGTCGAGAAAATACTTGACCGCCGCGGCCATGTTCCCGAACCGGGTCGGGCTGCCAAGAACAAGTCCCTGGCACTCCTTGAGGTCACTCAACTCGACCAGAGACGGCCCGTCCTCGGGAAGATCTCGGCGCTCGGGGTTGAGTGCGGAAGTAATCGGTTCGACCGCACGCAGCCGCGCCTGGCAGTGAGCGACTTCTTCGACGCCCCGGGCAACCTCGCGCGCCATCGCCAGCGTATTTCCATGCACCGAATGAACGACAATCAGAATGTCGGTCATGGCAGAATCTCGCCAATCTGTTCCGGCGGCCGCCCGATTCGGGCCTGGTCGCCGACAATCACGATCGGGCGCTGGATCAGGCGCGGATGAGCGCACATGGCATTGATCAGGCGGCTGTCGGGATCATCCGGCCCCAGACCGAGCTGGCGGTATTCGTCCTCGCCGCTGCGGATCAGATCATGGGCTGTGATCCCCAGCAGGTCGATGATACGCTGCAAGGTAGTCGGATCAGGCGGTGTCGACAGGTAGTCGATAATCTGCGGCTCGATGCCCCGATCCTGAATCAGTGCCAGGGCCTGGCGACTTTTGGAGCAGCGTGGATTGTGATAGATGGTTACGGTCATGAATGAACCCGGTAAGCGACGGTCAGAACCGAAGTCTACCCGGCCGGAGTCAACTTCCCAAGCGGTTGCTCCCGAACCGCTGACGGCGATGGGCGCGCTGACCGATCCGGTCTGGTTGAAAGCCTTTGCCAGACACCTGTGGCAACAGTTCCGCAGTGACCGCAGTTTCGAAGCTGCCGGCGCGCTGGGCTTTACCAGCTTGCTGGCCCTGGTTCCGCTGATGGCGGTGATGCTGGGCGTGGTCTCGGCATTTCCGGTTTTTGATCGCTGGGCCAACGATATCGAAACCTACATTTTCCAGAACTTCGTGCCGACCGCCGGCGATCAGATTCAGGCTGCACTTGAGGAAATCGTGGGAAGAACGGCTGAGCTGACCGGTGCCGGAACCGTTTTTCTGATTGTCACGGCCATCTTGCTGATGGCCACCATCGAAAAAAGTCTCAACCGGATCTGGCGGGTCACCAACCATCGCCGCCTGTTGTCTCGTCTGGTGACCTACTGGGCGGTTCTGACTCTGGGGCCGATGCTGATGGGTGCGAGCCTGGCGTTGACCTCCTACCTGGCCGCCTTGCATCATCTGGCGCCCGAAGCAGTGCGGGGTTACGTTCAGGCAATCGTGCTCAACTCGACACCGTTTGTCGTTGCCATGGTCGGATTTGCCCTGGTATTCCTGGTTGTGCCCAACCGCCGGGTCCGCCTGCATCATGCGCTGGCCGGGGCACTGATTTCGGCGGTGCTGTTTGAAGTCGCCAAGCGCGGGTTCGTTCTCTATGTCACCAATTTTCCGACCTACGAGCGACTCTACGGCGCGCTGGCCACCGTACCGCTGTTTCTGATCTGGATCTACGTGTCCTGGGTCGTGGTGTTGCTGGGTGCCAGCCTCGCAGCAGCGTTGACCACATTCAATTTCCAGCGCCAGGATATGCGCTGGTCTGATCGTCATGAATTATTGCTGGCGCTGCGCCTGCTGGGCCATTTCTGGCATGCACAGCGGCGCGGCGTCGCCCTGTCGGTCCAGCAGCTGCGTGCGCGAGAACCGGCAGCTGGCGAGCTGCAGACCAGCCGTATTCTTGGCTATTTTCACGCCGCGCACTTCATTCATCCGGATGATGATGGCGACTGGCTGCTGTCGGCGGACCTGGACGAGCTGACCCTGGCGGAACTCTATCGGGCCGGACCGTTCATACTTCCTGTCGGCGAGCTCGACGATCTGCCGATGGACAGCCACTGGGATCGAGCCCTGATCAACCGCTTGCAGCCGATTGATCGACAGGCTCATGGCATGATGAAGCAGTCGATCAAATCATTGCTGCGATATCAAATGGAGTATCAAGAGTGAAACGATTGCTGTTGCTTGGCGTTGCGTTGGCTGGCCTGGTTTTCTCGAGCACGGGCAAGGCCGAAGTGGCGTTCACTCTGCCGGGACTGGATGGTCGTGATCACGCGCTGGCCGATTATCGCGGGGATTGGGTCGTGGTCAATTACTGGGCGACCTGGTGTGCGCCGTGCCGCAAGGAGATTCCCGACCTGTCCGAGCTGCATGATGCCCGTGATGACATCACGGTGCTGGGGCTGGCCTTCGAGGAAACCGAGGTGTCCGCGTTCGAGGCCTTTCTGGTCGAGTATCCGGCCAGTTATCCGATTCTTCTGGTCGATGTCTACAATCCGCCTGCGGATCTGGGCGCGCCACGTGCGTTGCCGACCACCTACCTGGTCGATCCGACGGGCGAGCTGGTTCAGACCTGGATCGGCCCGATCACCAGCAAGACCATTACCGAGTGGATTGAAGACAATGGCTGAGACGCGTTGCTGGCTGATTTCAGGCCGGGTACAAGGCGTGTTCTTCCGCGAGTCCACCCGCCGCCGGGCCGAACCGCTGGGTCTGACCGGCCATGCCATCAATCTGAGCGACGGCCGGGTCGAAGTCCTCGCCCACGGCGAACCCGACGCTCTTTCCCAACTTGAAAACTGGTTGCAAAATGGCCCACCCGCCGCTCGCGTCGATAAGATCGAGACGAAACCCGCCGAACACGCAGAGCCCTCAGCCAACTTCAAAACCGGCTAACTCAGATAGCCCTGAACCGGCACTGTTTTCCTGAACCCGGAACCCGGAACCCCGAACCCGTAACCCTATCTTTCAAAAAAAAAACCGACGACCCGAAGGTCGTCGGTCTCCCCTCTCGATTGAGGACGCTACTGGCTAGCGTTCGATGCGCAAAGCCCGGGCTCGCTGTTCGAGCAGGTACATTCGGCCCTGGTCGAGCAGGGCAAGATTGTGGACTTCGAACGGTGCGCTCAGGCCGCTGGCGCGAAGCATGCCGGGATCGATTTCCAGGCCAATCGTGCCGCTGCCGGCTTCGAGCACTGCGGCCGACTGGACGTAGCCCAACGGTTCAAGCTGGCCCCTGGCGTTGGTGCCGAGAACCTCGGCATTGACCTGGAAGCGTCCGCCCATCGCGGTTTCGATACCCAGATCCAGGCCCAGACCCGATGAGCGGGCCAGGTTGGCCTGGCCGTTGAAGCGGGCAATGGCCGGCGCGATATTCAGCGCCAGGGTCAGGTCGCGGCGAATGGTCAGGCCGTTGACCTGGCTTTCCAGGTACACATGGGCTTCGTAAAGCCCGCTGCCTGGCATGCTGCGCGCGGCAAGCGGCGCTGCGTCCAGACTGAGACTGCCGTCTCGGACCTGCTGCAGCGGCCAGGTCTGACCGGCATCCGGACTGGCCAGCACGGCCTGAACCGACCCGATGGCCAACGGCTGACGACCGTTACCCAGTTCCAGATCGAAGTCCAGTGACTGACCGCTCAGAAAGTTCTGGCGCGGCAGGGCCAGGCGAGCAACCCAGGGGCTGTTCGGTTCGTGAACATGGATGACCAGTGCCTGACCAGACGGTACGCCTTCCAGAGCCACTGACAGGGTCCCGGAGGAGGCCTCGCGTCCGAGTCTGAAAGCCAGTGAGTCTTCCGGTACGCGCATGCCCTGGGAACGCATGTCCTTGCCGGTGGTGATCTCGGCCGGTCCGAAATCGGCACTGACACCCTGACCATTCATGGCCAGCTTGAGCCTGGCGGGGTCGAGCGAGATGCGCGAGCCGCTTTCCAGAGCAGAGATGCGAATCACCGCGCCGGGAGCGCTGATGGGCAGCTCAACGCCACGGGCCAGTGCGGCCCCGTTGCTGTCTACCCAGTACTGGCGACTTTCGGCGACCGGTCGGTCGGAGCCCAGTTCAGTGGGTCCGGCGCTGGCCGGGCGTCCCTGGGTGGCCTGATCGGCACCCCAGGCAAAGTTGATGCTGGCGGATTCCTGATGCAGGCTGGCCGGCACGCTGCGAAGATTGCTCTCCAGCGTATTGGCACGCAGATCCGTGGCCGATTCATCCAGCCACTGAACCTGGGCGCTGACCAGCGAAGTTCCTGCAATCAGGGTCGAAGCGATAAGTGTGTTGATCAATTTCATGGTGCCTCCCAATTACAGGTCGTTGCGCAGAATGACGTCGAGGTTGAAGCAGTTGCGCCGGCTCTGGTGGTGCGAGAGCTTGCGACCGCTCTGGGTTCGCTGGTAATCATAGAACCACAGCGAACCTGCGCCGTTCTGGCTTGAGCATTCCAGGAAGCCGTCCGAGCAGGAGTTCAGCCACCACTGGGTGACTGCCAGTCCAACCTGGTACTGGTAGCCACCGCAATACGAGGCACCGTTCCAGACAGCGGCGTGGACATCGCTGCCGACCACGTTCCAGAATCCTTTCGGCAGGCTGGGGCGGCCGGAAGTGCCATTCAGCCAGGTGCCGTTGTAATACTGCATCCAGCTGGTCTGTTGCATGCGAACCGCATCGCTCTGGTAGCCAAGCAGCCAACCCAGGGAGGCTTCGAATACGTTTCCTGCCATGACCGCGTCGGCCAGCGGCGTGCCCAGGCTGGACGGTGCCAGTGCATTGACCCAGCGGGTGTTGTTGATGATGGTCGGGTAGCGGCTGTCCCAGGTCGGATTGGACATGATCCAGCGCATCACGTTGCCACCATTGGAGTGGGTCAGAATCACCAGGTCGGTAATTCCGCGCTGGTTGATGAAGTTGTAAAGCTGACCGGCCAGGCATCCGGCCGCCTGCGAATCCCACATGTACTTTTCAAAATCGCAGTTGATGACCACGTAATTGGCCTGGTTGGACAGTCCCTGTCGAACCGAATTGACCATGTTGCTGGTCCAGTAGTCGTTCAGTGCGTCGGTTTGCTTGCCGGTGCCGTGCACGAAGGCCACTCCGGTGGCGCTCCATACGGAACCGAATGTTGATAACAAGACAAGAAGGCATAGCGCCCTGGCGAGTCGTAACATGATTGGTGATCTCCTCTCTTTTTAGCGTTAACAGCCCCTGCGCGGCAATATAGAGGAAAGTGTGACAGAGTGCAAATTTGGTCTTGACAACTGCGACGAGTTGTGCGTTGCACTATGGCGGAAATGATCTCTCAGTTCGATATCCGCATCATCGATAAAAACTCCTTCCATCCTGTGGTGTTTGAAGAGTAGAGGACATCGAGCATCGGGTGCTGCCGGGCGGTTCGGGCTGGCCGGGACGATCGGCTTGGGTGAGTCGGGCGGTTTCCTGGCGCTTGGTGCCAGTGAATGGCTTCTGTCGAAGTCTGGACGTATTTAGTCTTCCTGAATGGCCCGTGCCGTCCGAACGATGCGGTCGACTACGAAGCGGCGTCCGCGCCCCGGACAGCCCGCCCCTCCCGACAGCACCACTCGCCGCTGGCCACCTAATATCCAGCCTACTCGTATGGACAACCTACTGAGAGATCACATCTAGAACAGTTCGCTTTGGCGAACCGGGCGGAAGCTGAGGCGGTGGATCGGGCAGGGGCCGTGCTGTTCGAGTGCGGCCAGGTGGGCGGCGGTGGGGTAGCCCTTGTGGCGGGCGAAGTTGTATTCGGGATATTGACGATCCATTTCGATCATGATCGCGTCGCGTCGGGTCTTGGCGATGATGCTCGCAGCTCCGATGGCCCGATCGGTTCCGTCGCCGCCAACAATAGTTTGTACCGGAAGATTCAGGGGCGGCGCCCGATTGCCATCGACACGGACCAGTTCCGGAACCGTTTTCAGAGCGTTGACCGCGACAATCATGGCCCGCATGGTGGCCTGGAGGATGTTGATCCGGTCGATTTCGTCGGCTTCGATCACTCCGACACCAACGGCCAGGGCGTTGGCCATGATCCGCTCGGCCAGGGCCTCGCGTTGTAGCGCTGACAACTTCTTGGAGTCGGCGAGACCGGCAATGGGTCGGGTCGGGTCGAGGATCACGGCGGCGGCCACGACCGGTCCGGCCAGCGGTCCGCGGCCGGCTTCATCAACCCCGGCAATTCGGTAGTGCCTGGTCATTGCCGCAAACGCTGCAGAATCGCGGCGGCAGCCTGCTCGCCGGCACCGATCGCCAGTTCCGATGCACAGTCGGCGGCGGCCTGGCGATACCCTTCGACACGGTCCGGCCGGTTCAGCCAGGCCAGGGTTTCTCTGACCAGGCGCTCGGGGGTCGCCTGATTCTGCAGGCATTCCGGGACCAGTTCGCTTCGGGTGAGAATATTGGGCAAGGAGACATGCTGGCTCTTGACCAGCTTCAGGGATCTGGCCAGCCAGTAGGTGGCCGGGGCCAGCCGGTAGTAAACGACCAGCGGGCAGCCGAGGAGAAAGGCCTCTAGCGTCACGGTACCCGAGGCAGCCACGGCAACATCGGCGGCACGCAGGCCGGTCCGGGTACGACCGGCGACAAAGCGAACGCCGGCCTTGTCCCAGAGGTCTCCGCCAGGTTCGCGCAGACGATGCTCGTGCTCGGGTTCGGCCAGCAGAACCACTAACTCGGCGGCCGGGCGCTGGCGTCGAAGTGCGACGGCCGTTGCTGCCAGCAGCTCGGCGTGCCGGTCAATCTCGCCACCACGACTGCCGGGCAACAGTGCGATCACCTCGGTATCTGGCGCAAGATTCAAGGCATGACGGGCCTGCGCGGCCGGTGGTTCGTTGACCAGTCGATCGGCCAGATGATGGCCCACAAAGCGGGTATCCAGACCGTGCGGCTGATATAGCGCCGGTTCGAACGGAAACAGCGTCAATAGCAGGTCGAGCGAGCGGGCGATCCTGGGGATACGGTGAGAACGCCAGGCCCAGACCGAGGGCGAGACGTAGTGCATGCTGACCAGGTTTTTCTTGCGCAGTCGACGGGCCAGGCCGAGATTGAAATCCGGTGCGTCGATGCCGATAAACGCATCGGGTTGCCATTGAAGAATGCGTTGTGCGAATTGGCGACGGAACCGGACCAGGCGCGGCAGGTGGGTCAGGACCTCGGTCAGTCCCATGACGTTGAGCTGATCCAGTCCGTACCAGCGTTCAACGCCGGCCTGGACCATATCGGGACCGGCCAGGCCGGCCAGTTCGATGGCTGGATCAGCGCGTTTGAGCGCTGCGGCAAGATCGGCACCGATCTGGTCGCCAGAGGCCTCGCCGGCGCTGAGAACCAGGCGCACTAGTGGGCCACTACCTGAGTAAACCGCGCTCGCTGGCTGCCGCCGAGTCGATCATCGGTCCGATAGCGGGCTGGTCGGGCAGGCGGCCGCGCAGAATGTCCAGGGCCTCGTCGCGCTTCAATCCGCTGCGATACAGTGTCCGATAGGCTTCGCGGATATGCCTGACTTGCTCGCTGGTAAACCCGCGCCGCTTCAGACCTTCAGCATTGATTCCGCGCGGGCGCGGTGGCTGGCCGGAAATCATCACGTAGGCCGGCACATCCTGGCTGACACCGCCGTACATGCCGAGAAACGCGTGATCGCCGATTCGGCAGAACTGGTGAGCACCCGAGTAGCCGGCGAAAATGACATGATCTCCGACCAGAACATGACCGGCCAGGGTGGCGCCGTTGGCCATGATGTTGTGTGATCCAACCTGGCAGTCATGCGCGACATGACAGTAGGCCATCAGCCAGTTGTCATCACCCAGCCGGGTCACACCACCACCGTCGGCCGTGCCCCGGTTGATCGTGACGTACTCGCGAATGGTGTTGCCGTCGCCGATTTCGAGCCGTGAGGCTTCGCCAGCGTATTTCTTGTCCTGCGGCTCGTCACCGATGGAGGCGAACTGGAAAATCCGGTTGTTGGCACCGATCCGGGTAGCACCGGTGATGACGACGTGCGGCCCGATCTCGCAGCCGGCCCCGATTTCGACCTCGGGACCGATCAGGCTGAACGCGCCGATGCGAACGTCCGGCGCAATCTGCGCTCCGGGTTCAAGAATGGCGCTGGGATGGATCATGCGGCCGGATTCGGTCGGGCGGCGCACAGCAGCTCGGCGCTGGAAACCGGCTTTCCGTCGACCAGCGCGGTGGCCTGGTACAGTCCCATGCCGCGCATCAGGCGCTTTTGCTGAACTTCAAAAATCAACTGATCACCCGGAACCACGATACGGTTGAAGCGCGCCTTGTCGATCTTGACCAGGTAGAACAACTGTTCCTCGGCCGCTTCGGCATTGCGGGCCAGGTGCGCCAGGCAGCCGGCTGCCTGGGCCATGGCTTCCAGAATCAGCACGCCCGGCATCACCGGGTGGCCGGGAAAATGGCCCTGGAAAAACGGCTCGTTGATGGTAACGTTCTTCAGTGCCCGAATACGTGGCGGATCGTCCAGGTGGTACTCCAGGACCCGGTCGATCAGTAAAAACGGGTAGCGGTGGGGCAGCAGATCGAGGATCGCCTCGATATTGACGGTGGGTTGTTCACTCATGCCGGTCATTTGATAGGTTAGTGGATTGTTCGGTTTTGCGCAGTCGTCTGAACCAGTCATCGAGCTGGCCCAGGCGGACAAGAATTCGTTGCCACTGGCGTTGCGGCCGGGCCGGTATACCGGATCCGTAGTGGCCGGGTTCTGTGATCGATTCCAGCACCGTGCTCATCGCGGTGATCACGACCTTGTCGCAGATTTCCAGGTGTCCGCCGATGCCACTGGCCCCGGCGATCATGCAGTATCGCCCGATGCGGGTGGATCCTGCGATGCCGACACAGCCGGCGATCGCGGTGTGGGCACCAATACGCACATTGTGGGCAATCTGGACCTGATTATCCAGGCGGACATCTTCGCCCAGTTCGGTATCGTCGATGGCACCGCGGTCAATGGTGGTGTTGGCGCCGATCTCGCAGTCGTCGCCGATCACGACCCGGCCCAGCTGCGGTACCTTGATCCAGTGATCGCGCTCGAATGCCAGACCGAAACCATCCGCGCCGATGACCACGCCGGGGTGGACAATGACCCGTTTTCCCAGGCGACTGCGATGGCCGATGAAGACCCTGGCGACCAGGCGAGCATCGTCACTGATCTCGACGTCGTTTTCCAGGACACAGCCCGGACCGATGGTCACGCGCTCGCCGATGCGGCAGCCCGGTCCGATGCTGACCTGGGCGCCGATACTGGCGCTGTCGGCGATCGCGGCATCGCTGGCAATAACGGCACTGGGATGAATGCCGGCAGTGGCAGCCGGTGGCGGATTCAGGAAACCGGAAACCCGAGCCCAGTCAACATACGGTTCCTTGCTGATCAGGCAGTTCCCGGTGAAGCGGCGGGCGTGCTCGGCACCGAGAATGACCGCACCGGCCCGGCAGTCGGCCAACTGGCTTGCATACGACGGATTGGCAAGAAAAGCCAGATCGTCCGGCGTTGCGTACTTGAGGGTCGCAAGGCCGCTGACGACATGTCCGCGGTCGCCGGTCAGTGACAGTTCGAAGCGCTCGGCCAGGCTGCCCAGGTCAATCGGGTTCATCGCTGGCCTCCGGAAAGGTCATCACTGGACTGGCTGTTGAAGTCGTCTTCCAGCCATTCGAGGATCCGTTGGGTGATATCGACCCGGTCAGAGGCAAACGCGACCGGGCTGGTGAGAATCAGATCAAATTGTCCGGAACGGGCAACCTGACGAATGGCCACCTCGATGGTGTCTTCGATATTCTTCTTTTCGGCATTGGTGCGAAAACGCAGTTCTTCGGCGAGGTCTTCACGGCGCCGCTCGATCGATCGGCGAAGATTGCGTACTTCGCGCTCCAGCGTCTGGCGTTGCTCGGAACCTTCATCGCTGGCCAGCATTTGCTCGGCCAGTTGTTCCAGGCGCGATTCGTCGGCCACCAGCGCTTCATTGCGAGGGCGAAACTCGCGGTCCAGTGCCTCGCGGGCGGCAATCAGCTGGGGTGCTCCATCAAACAATCGAATCATGTCCACATAACCGATTCGGGTGCCTTCCTGGGCCGGAGCGGGCATTGGCAGCATCAGCAAGACGACCGCCAGGCTCAACAGGCTGGTCCGACTCAACAAGCTGCCGGCAGACTGGTGACAGGCATGGGTGGCGAAGACGGGCATGACAAGCCTGCTTCAACCCTTGTTGCTGAAGACGAAACGGAAAGTCGAAGCTCCCAGGTCCGATTGGGTTGGTGATAAAAGCGTCATGATCAGGCGCGGTGTCGGGTTCAGAACACGCCACCGAAGGTAAACTGCAAGGCTTGGGTATCGTCACCTTCCAGCTCGCGAATCGGCTTGGCCAGGTTGATGATAATCGGTCCGACCGGCGCTTGCCAGGTCAGGGAAATTCCCGCCGAGGCGCGCAACAGGTCCGAATCGAAGCTGTCCCAGTTACGATAAACGTTGCCGACATCGACAAACAACGCCAGGCGGGTACCGCTGGACTCGACGAACGGCAGCGGGAAAGCCAATTCGACGCCGGTGGCGACCTTGAGATCACCGCCGACCGAGCGGCAGAACTGATCCTTGGGACCCAGCGAATTGTCGTCGAAACCGCGAATGTCCGAAACGCCACCACCGAAGTAGTGCTCGTAGAACGGCAAGCCGTCATCGAAGGACACCACTTCTTCGGGCAGACAGGTGCGACTGAGGTCGGGGTTGAGCTCCACGTCAACCGGCTCGATACCCAGGCGCTTGTCGTAGTTGTCGTAGGCATCGCCGTAGGAGAAGTCCCCCCTCAGTCCCAACGCCATCCGATTTCCGATCGGCCAGAACTTGCGGAAGCGATAATTGAGCTTGTAGAACTCCCTGGTGCCGCCGGGCAGGGCAATCTCGGCACTCAGGCGATTCAGCGAGCCATTGGTGGGATTGAGATAGTGGTTGCGACTGTCGCGCGACCAGGTACCGTCAATGCGAAGGGTTGTGACGCGCCGCTCGCTGCGTGAAAGCAGCCCGTCGCCGTCCTCATCAAGTGATATGCCCAGCGGGCGGTCGGCCGGAATCTGAAGAATCCATTCTTCGATTGGCGCTTCCGGATCGCTTTCTGGCGGACCGAAGAAGCCCTGCAGGTTAATGTCAACGCGCTGAGCCGAAGCGCCGAAGCGCAGAAAACTGAGTTCCGTGACCGGAAAGCCGAAATTCACGCCACCGGCCGCCTGGCTGGTCGAAAATGAGGCGATGTTGTTCGACGAACGACCCAGGGTGTCGAATTCGCTGTAACGCAGGAAGTAACCTGCCGAAACACCATCGTCGGTGAAATACGGGTTGGTGTAACTCAATCCGGCCTGGGTCAGGATGCTGCTGCGCTGGACCGAAAAGCCGACCTTGCGCCCTGATCCGAGGAAGTTGTCCTGCTCCACAGCGATTGTGGTAATGATGCCCTGAAACTGGGAGTAACCCAGCCCGACCTGGAAACTGCCCGAGGGCTGCTCTTCCACACTGACCATGATATCGACCTGGTCGTCGGTACCGTCAACCGGTATGGTCTCGAAATTGACGTTGTCGAAAAAGCCCATCCGCTCAATACGCTGGCGCGAGCGGTCCAGGGCGAGCTGTGAGAACCAGGCCCCTTCGAACTGGCGCATCTCGCGGCGAAGGACCTCGTCCTTGGTCTGGGTATTGCCCGAGAATCCGATCCGGCGAACGTAAACGCGCTTGCCTGGCTCGATGAAGAAGGTGATATCAACTTCGCGAGTCTCGCGGTCGACGCGCGGCATCGGATTGACGTTGGCAAAGGCATAGCCGATGTTCGAGAGAATGGCTGAAATGCCCTCCATGCTCTGCTCCATGTCGCGGCGTGAGAACGTGTCCCCGGGCTCAATCCGGATCAGCTGGCGCAGGGTGGCCTCGGGGAGAATCAGATCGCCGGTCAGCTGAACGTCACTGACTTTGAATACTTCGCCTTCGCGGACATTGGCAGTAACGAAAATGTCCTGCTTGTCCGGGCTGATCGAGACCTGGGTGGATTCGATGGCAAAGTCGATGTAACCGCGATCGAGATAGAAGGAGCGCAGGGTTTCCAGGTCGCCGGAAAGTTTTTCCCGGGTGTACTGGTGCCGACCCTGCCAGAACATCCATCCGCGCCGGTCGTTGGATTCGAAGTCGTCGCGCAGCTCCTTTTCACTGAAACTGTCGTTGCCGACGATGTTGATATGCCGGATACGGGCCTGCTTGCCTTCCTTGATGAAAATCGACAGGCTGACCCGATTGCGCTCCAGCGGGGTGACCCGGGCCTCGACTTCGGCGGCATAGTGTCCGCGACTGTGATACTGGCGGACCAGTTCCTGGTGAACCCGGTCGAGTTCCAGCTGATTGAAGATCTCGCCTTCGCTGATGCCGATGCTGGCCAGCGCCGGCATCAGGTCATCGGTTTCAATCTGGCGGTTTCCGGCGATTGCAATCGATGAGATGGCCGGGCGCTCGGTGACTTCGATGACCAGCACGTTCCCTTCGCGGGCCAGTGAGATATCGTCGAAAAAGCCGGTACGAAACAGGTCGCGGATAGTGGCCCGTCCCAGCGATGGGGTCAGCGTATCGCCCACCTCCACCGGAATGAAGCTGAAGACATTGCCCTCCGAAATCCGCTGCAGGCCGTCGACCCGGATATCGTCGATACGGAACGTCTGCGCGGCCACAGAAGCCGACAACATTGAAAACAGGATCAGAAGGCACAGCTTTTTCATGAAAAACCTTGTAAGTCTTGCTTCGACAGGGGCTGGCTCAGAGCACAGGCACGCCGAAGTTTAGGTGAATACACGTAATATATCGTTAAATACGGCCAGGCTCATCAGACTGACGACCAGCAGCAGGCCGACATACTGGCCCGCAATCTGGACTCGGTCGGAAACCGGCGAGCCCTTGATGACTTCGATGAAGTAGTACAGCAGATGTCCACCGTCGAGCATCGGAATCGGCAACAGGTTGATGATGGCCAGCGAAAGGCTGATCAGACCGAGAAAGAACAGGAAGCGTGAAAAGCCCAGTCGCGCCGATGAATGCGCCATCTGGGCAATGGTAATCGGACCGGACAGGTTGCTCAACGAGGCCTTTCCAGTGATCATCCGGCCGAGAATCCCCAGGGTGGCAGCGGTCAGTCGTCCGGTTTCCGAGACCGATTCACCCAGTGCGGCAAGCGGGCCAAGTTGAAGAACGGTGAAGCTGCGGGCATATTTCTGCTGCAGTTCCTCTCCCGGGGGAGGGGCCTGGATGCCGATGACGGGTCGACCCTCGACCATTTCGGGGGTCAGGCTGACGACTATCTGCCGTCCGTCCCGCTCGATAACCAGGTCCAGCGGCATGATGCCATTGCCCTGGCCACTTGACTGGGCCGGAATCAGGTTTGCGATGTCCTGCCAGCCTGAAACTGGCTCGTCGTTGATGCTGACGATGCGATCACCGGCCCTCAGTTCAGCCCGGTCGGCCGCTGAGCCAGGGGATATCTCGCCGATCTCGGGAGGCAGGTCCGGCCGCCACGGGGCAATGCCCAGGTAGTCCAGCGTATTTTCCTCGCTGAAATCGGTGCCGATACGGTTCAGCGCCAGATTGAGTTCGCGCTGGCCTCCGTCCGGGTCCTCTACCACCATGGTGATCGGGCGACGGTCCAGCGCTGGTGGAATCAGGCTGAGCAAGGCGTGGGTCCAGGTCTCGACCCGTTTGTCGTCGATGCGGACAATCAGGTCTTCTTCTTCGAGACCGGCTTCGGCGGCAAGACCGGACGGCATGCCGACTACTGGCCTGGTTTCCGGAATACCGATCAGGAACATCAGCCAGAAGGCCGCGATGGCAAAGATCAGGTTGAACACCGGCCCGGCGGCGACGATGGCGATGCGCTGACCGACCGGTTTGCGGTTGAAAGCCACATCGCGTTCATCGGGCGCAACCGGGCCTTCACGCTCGTCGAGCATCTTGACGTAGCCACCCAGCGGAATCGCGGCGATGCGGTACTCGGTGCCGTCCTTGGCGGTGCGTGACCACAGCGCCTGTCCGAACCCGACCGAGAATCGCAGAACGCGCACACCACAGCGGCGGGCCACCCAATAGTGCCCGAACTCGTGAAAGGTGACGAGCAGTCCGAGTGCGACGATCAGCCAGAAGATCGGGCCAATGATTTCCATAAGTCTGTGTTCAGTCCTTCAAAACATCCGTCGGCGAGTCCAACGAACGGTTCCGTATTGTATCGGCAATGGATTTCGTGTTTGGTTCTATCGGCCCAGCAGCTCGATCGCCAGGGCAAAAAACGGCAATGCGGCTCCGAGGCTGTCAAAACGGTCGAGCACGCCGCCGTGACCCGGCAGAAGGTCGGAGGTGTCCTTGAGCTGGCGATGGCGCTTGAGCAAGCTGATCAGCAGATCGCCACCGATCGAGATTGTGGCCAGTCCGAGTGCAATCAGACCGGCGGTCACCGGTTCAAACGGGCTGTCCGGTATCCAGATCGACGCCAGCGCCGTAACGATGACTGTGGCCACCAGCCCGCCAGCGACACCGGACCAGGTCTTGCCCGGGCTGATCCTGGGTGCCAGCTTTGCTCCGCCAAAATGCTTGCCGGTGAAAAAAGCCCCGATATCGGCCGCCGAGATGATGAAGATCAGCAGCAGGACGTGCCAGGGCGAACCGGCCTGAAGCCAGCTAACCGCGAGCCAGGCGACCAGCAGTATGACACCGAGGCTGATCAGTTTGATGACGCGCCAGATTGACCGATCCTCCCGACCCAGTCCCGGCCGGCATAACCAGACCAGCAGTACCAGCCAGAGTGCAGCACCCATCCAGAACGCCTCGGGCACGGGCGACCCAATCATTCCGTGCCAGACCAGCAGCCCGATGGTCAGAAGTACAATCCCAAACAGCCAGCGCGCCGGCGCACCGTTCAGCCCGCCCAGCCGCGCGGCTTCCCATCCGCCCACACCCAGAAGCACGATGGCGGCAAGCAGGGAAAACCACTCCGACGGCAGGCTGAACAAGGCCAGCAGGCCGATGGTTGCGATCAGGACGGCGGTGAAAACTCGCGTTCTAAGCACTCTGGACTTGACCCAATCCGCCGAAGCGGCGCTCGCGCGCGGCGAAATCTTCCAGCGCAGCCGCCACATCGTCGGCCGAGAAGTCCGGCCACAACACATCGGTGAAATACAGTTCGGTGTAGGCGAATTGCCAGAGTAGAAAATTCGACAGTCGCTTTTCGCCGCCGGTCCGTATCAACAGGTCGGGTGCAGGCATGTCGGCTAGTGCCAGGTGGCGGTTGACAGCTTCTGTGTCGATATCGGCCGGGTCCAGCTTTCCGGCCTGGACCGCCTCGGCGATCTTGCGGGTGGCCTGAACGATATCGCTCCGCCCACCATAGTTGACGGCCACGTTGAGAATCAGGCGGCGGTTGTTCTCGGTCCGTCGCTCAGCCCGACGCATGCCATCGCGTAATGCCCGGTTGAACGCCGAACGGTCGCCGATAAAGCGGATGCTGACATCATGCTCATCAAGCTCGCGGACTTCACGTGTCAATGCCCGCATGAACAGCTCCAGCAGCTGCTTGACCTCGAGGTTGGGACGATTCCAGTTTTCGCTGGAAAAGGCGTAGACAGTGAGAAAGGGGATGCCATGCTGCATGATCGCCTCGACCGCCCGGCGCAGGGCATCGCTGCCGGCCTGATGGCCATGTGAGCGCGGCTTGCCTTGACGCGATGCCCATCGCCCGTTGCCGTCCATGACGATCGCAACGTGCTCCGGCGTGGAGGAAGGTGAGCTCATCGCGCTCAGATTTCCATCAGTTCCCGTTCCTTGGCGCCGATCAGTTCGTCGACCTGGGCGACATGCTGGTCGGTGAGCTGCTGGATCAGGGTTTCGCCGCGCCGAACATCATCCTCGGTCAGCTCCTTGTCCTTGAGAAAATCCTTGAGCTGGGTATTGCCGTCCCGGCGAATGTTGCGAATGGCGACCTTGGCGTGCTCGCCCTCGGCGTGGACCACCTTGACCAGTTCAGCCCGTCGCTCTTCGGTCAGCGCGGGAAGCGGAACGCGAATGTTGTTTCCTGATGTGGCCGGGTTCAGGCCCAGGTCAGATGTCATGATGGCTTTTTCGATCTTGGAGACCATCGACTTGTCAAAAGGTACGACGCTCAGCGTGCGTGCGTCTTCGGCGTTGATATTGGCGGCCTGGTTCAGCGGAACCTCGGAGCCGTAATAGTCCACAGTGACGTGTTCCAGCAGACTGGGGTGCGCGCGACCGGTGCGAATCTTCGCCAGTTCGGTCTTGAGTGCGGCAACACTTTTGCCCATCCGTTCCTGCGCGTCTTTCTTGATATCGTCGAGCATGGCCTACCTCGATAGGGAATCGTTAAGTCGTTAACTGCCGGATTGTAGCCGCACCAGCCCGTGGCTGCACCCGCTCAGTTAACCAGGGTGCCGACGCTTTCACCGCGGATCAGCCGATCCAGGTCACCGCTGTGATTCAGATTGATAATGCGGATGGGCATGGACTGGTCACGGCACAGCACGATGGCATTGGTGTCCATCACGGCCAGTTTGCGTTCGATCACCTCATCGTAGCTGAGATGGTCATAGCGCACCGCCTCGGTATCCAGCTTGGGATCGGCCGAATAGATGCCGTCAACCTTGGTCGCCTTGATCATCAGATCGGCACCGATCTCGATCGCACGCAGACTCGCCGCAGTATCGGTGGTAAAAAACGGGTTACCGGTGCCGGCTGCAAAAATGACGGCGCGGCCTTTTTCCAGATGCCGAATGGCGCGACGGCGAATATAGTCTTCGCAGACCTCACGCACCGAAATGGCCGACATGACCCGGGTGGTCACTCCGGCTCTCTCCAGCGCATCCTGCAGGCCCAAGGCATTCATGACTGTCGCCAGCATGCCCATATGGTCGCCGGTGATCCGATCAATGCCGGAAGCAGCCAGACCCTTTCCGCGGAAGATATTGCCACCGCCGATCACGATGCCGATCTGCACGCCCGCATCAACCACCCCGGCTACCTCGCGCGCGATGCGCGAGGAAACCTTGGGGTCGATACCGTAATCCAGCTCACCCAGGAGGGCTTCACCGCTGATCTTCAGCAGGATTCTTTGCATCCCTTTTTGACCCATGCCGTGACGACCCTCCCTCGAGTGGTTGAACTGATGTCAGCTACCGCGTGCCTGTTGCATGACTTCAGCAGCAAAATCGGATTCTTCCTTCTCAATGCCTTCGCCGACTTCCAGGCGAACAAATGCGGTGATGCTGGCGCCTTTCGACTTGAGCAGCTTGCCGACGGTGATGTCTCCATCCTTGACGAACGGCTGACCGGTCAGAGTGATTTCGGCCAGGTGCTTGTTCAGGCGTCCGGCGACCATCTTTTCAATGATGTCGGCCGGCTTGCCGCTGTCGGCAGCCTGGGCGATCAGGATTTCCTTTTCCTTTTCGATCACATCGGCCGGAACGTCCTCGACGTCACGAAACGCCGGATTCAGAGCGGCAATGTGCATCGCGATATCGCGAGCCAGCGACTCGTCGCCGCCTTTCAGTCCGACCATTACACCAATTCGACCCGAATGGATGTAGCTGCCGACCACGCCGTCACCGGCTTCCATCTTGGCCAGACGGCGGACCTGAACATTCTCACCGACCTTGGCGACCAACTGCTGGCGCGCGTCTTCGACGCTGTTGCCACTGGCCATACTGGCCTGGGCGAGCGACTCGACATCGTCATTTTCCAGGGCCAGTTGGGCGACTTCCTCGGCGAAGCCGCGGAAGTTCGAATCCTTGGCCACGAAATCGGTTTCGCTGTTGATTTCGACCAGCACGCTGCGCTGATCGCTGGAGGCGTCAACGATCGTGCCTTCGGCGGCCACGCGAGAGGCCTTCTTGTCGGCCTTGGCCAGGCCGGATTTGCGCAAGTGCTCGATGGCGGCTTCCATATCGCCGGATGTTTCCACCAGGGCTTTCTTGCACTCCATCATGCCAGCGCCGGTGCGCTCGCGGAGTTCCTTGACTTGTGCTGCGGTAATGCTCATGACGTTTTCAGCTTCCTTGCGATGTTCGGGCGGCCGCACTGCGCGGCCGCCTGTTCATGGGTTTCAATCAGGACTTGTCGTCCGAGGCCGGCTTGGCTGCAGCTTTTTTCTTCTTCTTGGTCGCCTTTTTCTTGGCAACCTTCTTCGATGCGGCAGCCTTGGTCTCTTCTTCGGCCTCGGCCTTCTCTTCAGTCTTGGCTTCAGCCGTTGGCTCGGTCTTATCTTCCGACTTGGCTTCGGCCTTCGGCTCAGCCTTTTCTTCTGGCTTGGCAGACGCGGCTTCTGATGCCTCGCTGTCGTCATCGGCCTTGGCCGCTGTCTTCTTCTTGGCGGTCTTCTTGGTGACCTTGGAAGGAGCAGGCTTGCGTGCGGACTTCTTGGGCGCGCCAGCTGATTCCTTGCGTTCTACCGGGTTACCGTCAGCGTCGAGTTCGACAAATTCGTCGTCATCGCCGGCCGGAACCGGGGCCGAGGCGCGGCCTTCCAGAATGGCGTCAGCAGCCAGCTGGGCATACAGGCGGACCGAGCGAATCGCGTCGTCGTTGCCTGGAATGACGTAATCGATCTTTTCCGGTGAGTGGTTGGTATCGACCACGGCAACCACAGGAATACCCAGCTTGCGAGCTTCGGCAACGGCAATGGCCTCGTGACCGACGTCGATGATGAAAATGGCGTCCGGCAGGGCGTTCATGTTCTTGATGCCGCCCAGACTCCGTTCCAGCTTGTCGCGCTCGCGGGACAGCTGCAGCACTTCTTTCTTGACCAGCTTGCCAAGACGACCGTCGCTTTCCATGGCTTCAAGTTCCTTGAGCCGGTTGATCGACTGGCGCACGGTACGGAAGTTGGTCAGCATGCCGCCCAGCCAGCGGTGAGAGACATACGGGCTGTTGCAGCGTTCTGCCTCTTCGGCGATGGACTGGCCGGCGGCGCGCTTGGTGCCGACAAACAGGATGGTGCCGCGACGGCTGGCCATGCGACTCAGGAAATCCAGTGATTCCTTGAGCAGCGGGAGGGATTTTTCCAGGTTGATGATGTGAATCTTGCCCCGGGCGCCGAAGATGAAAGGTTCCATCTTGGGGTTCCAGTAGCGGGTCTGGTGACCAAAGTGCACGCCGGCTTCGAGCATCTGGCGCATGGTGACATTAGGCATTGCAGTAATCCTTGCTTGTTGTTGGACAAGCGCGTTCGGTGGCGCATCGATCCTTGGTGTGGATGCGCAAAATAAGCCGAAACAGCGGCATTGTCCGGGGTTTGAGCCTCCGCCAATCCCATGCCTGCGAACCGTGCGTATTGCCAACAAATGCCCTTCAGGGCTCCGGTGGCACTACGCGGGCAACCCCGCGACATGTGTCGATCAGCGTGTGTAGTTTTGATCTGTCTGGGCCAGGAGGTCCGGACAAATCCCGGCGATTATAGCGGGTTTCGGGGGAGAGGGGAAGAGGGGAAGAGGGCGAGACTCGAGTAGGTCGGGGCGACGTCCCCGACGGGTCCATGCCGAAGCATTCTCCAAAAGCCCGGTTCAATGCTCCCGGCTACCACGATCCCAGACCACGTGGAGGCATTCACCGAAAGGTGGATTGGAATTCACGGTTTCCGGTTTCCCTTTTCCCTTTTCCGGGTAAAACCAAACCAATCAAACCCACTAAACTAATAGTCCGGTTATTGCAGTGGTTTTTCATGCCTGAATTATTGAGTGGGTATCAGTTTCTGGAAATCTCGCAGACGGCTTTGTTGCGTGAGCGGATGCTTGTCCGGCTGCGGGAGTGGGGGCTGAAGGGGACGGTGTTGATTGCGCCGGAGGGGATCAATTTCAGCCTGGGGGGTGAATCGGAGGCGCTGGATGCCTGGCTGGTCTGGCTGGGTGAGCATGCCGACATGAAAGCGCCGGTGCTTAATCGTCAGGCGGTGGATCCGGTGCCGTTTCTTCGTCTCAAGGTCCGGATTCGGCCGGAGATCATCACTTTCGACCCGGCTCTGGTGCCTGGACAGGCTCCGACCGGACAAGCCCTGTCGCCGCAGCAATGGCATGATCTGCTGGCGGATGATCAGGTCCAGCTGGTTGATACGCGCAATCATTATGAATATGAGTTGGGCAGTTTCGATGGGGCGATGGACCCGGCTATCGAGAGTTTTACCGAATTTGGTGACTGGGCCTTGAAAAATCTGACCCCCGACAAGCCAGTGGCGATGTTCTGCACCGGCGGGGTGCGCTGCGAAAAGGCCAGTGCCTGGCTACTGGAGCGGGGCTATGAACAGGTCTATCAGCTTGACGGCGGTATCCTCAATTATTTGCGTTCAATTCCGGGTGAGCAGTCACGCTGGCACGGCGAGTGCTTCGTCTTCGATGACAGGGTCAGCGTCAATCACGCGCTCGAGCCGACCGGACGGCCCGTGTGCGCGGGCTGTCGACACCCGGCAGACGGTCTCGAAACCGATGGCATGCCGCCCGTGGACGAGAGCGGTCAGTGCCGCTTGTGCAGTGAACGTTTCGACGCGGACCGACTGGCCGGATTGCGCGAACGGGTGCGCCAGATTGCGTTGGCCCGCTCGCGCGGCCAGAATCACCTCGGACCAAAATTGACTTGATGCACTACCGGTGTCAGGCGCCGGTCAGGAATCTGACGGTCTGTTCGATCGGCAGTTCCTGGTTTTCGCCGCCGCGGCGGCGGTATTCGACGATGCCGTTGTCCAGTCCGCGGTCGCCGACGACCAGGACGTGGGGAATGCCGAGCAGCTCCGCGTCGGCGAACATCACGCCGGGGCGCAACGGGCGGTCGTCGAGCATGACGTCCAGGCCGGCCTGACCCAGTTCTTCATAGAGTCGGTCGGCCAGTTCGCGCACGCGATGGGATTTTTGCCGGTTCAGCGGCAGGATGATTACATCGAAAGGAGCCAATGGCTCGGGCCAGATGATGCCGTTGTCATCGTGATTCTGTTCGATGGCTGCCGCGACAATGCGCGAAATGCCGATGCCATAGCAGCCCATGGTCGGATGACCCCCACGGCCATTTTCGTCCATCACCACGGCGTTCATGGCTTCGGAGTACTTGCGGCCGAGCTGGAAGATATGCCCGACCTCAATCCCGCGAATCAGCTCCAGTTTGCCGGAACCGTCGGCGGCCGGATCGCCGGCCACGACCTTGCGCAGATCCGCGACGGTCGGCAGCGCGACATCACGTTCCCAGTTGATGTTGAAGAAGTGGAAATCGTCCTCGTTGGCACCGGCACCGAAATCGCTCAACACGGCCACTGAACGATCGATGACCAATGGCAGCTTCAGGCCGACCGGACCGAGACTGCCCGGACCGGCGCCGATAGCGGCTCGAATCTCTTCTTCACTGGCCATGCGCAGTGGTGCCGCGACCTCGGCCAGCTTCTCGGCCTTGACGTCGTTGAGCTCATGATCGCCACGAACCATCAGTGCGACCAGCTCATGGCCGGATTCTTCACTACCGGCCACGATCAGGGTCTTGACCGTTTTTTCGATGGGCAGGCCATGCTGCTCGACCAGTTCGGCGATAGTCTTTGCGTTTGGCGTGGCGACCTTTTCCATGTCAGCACCAGGGGCTGGCCGCTCGCCGGAAGCCAGCGCTTCGGCTTGCTCGACATTGGCTGCGTAATCGCTGCCCGGCACGTGAGCGATCTCGTCTTCGCCGGAGTCGGCCAGAACGTGGAACTCGTGGCTGACTGCTCCACCGATGGCGCCGGAATCAGCGGTGACTGCCTTGAAAGTGAGCCCCAGGCGCTCGAAGATCCGGGTGTAGGTCTGGAACATGACCTCATAGAAGCGGCCCAGGCAGTCGTCGTCCATATGGAAGGAATAGCCATCCTTCATCAGGAATTCGCGCGCTCGCATCACGCCGAAGCGCGGCCGGATTTCGTCACGGAACTTGGTCTGGATCTGGTAGAAGCAGATCGGCAGCTGCTTGTACGAGCGGATTTCGCCGCGCGCAAACTCGGTGATGACTTCTTCGTGGGTCGGACCAAACGCGAATTCGCGACCGGCCCGGTCGGTGATTTTCAGCAGCTGGGCACCAAACTGGTCCCAACGCCCGGTTTCCCGCCACAGCTCGGCCGGTTGAACCGCCGGCATCAGCAATTCCAGGCAGCCGGCCGCGTCCATTTCCTCGCGCACGATGGTTTCCACCTTGCGCAGAACCTTCAATCCCAGCGGCGTCCAGGTATAGATGCCGGAGGTGAGCTTGCGGATCATGCCGGTACGCAGCATCAGCTGATGGGAAACGATCTCCGCATCCGCCGGCACTTCGCGCTGGGTAACAAGATGGAACTGGCTGGTTTTCATGAATCGGGTCCGGGCGCAATCAAAGCCGCCAATTCTACCAGCCGCCGGACCCGCCCAGCAGCCCCGAACTCAAAACCTAGATTATCTTTCCCTTTTAACCCGAAACCGGAAACCGGAAACCGAGATCATTTTTTTCGTCAACACCACTCGTCGATAAAGGCCTGGTTCTCCTGGATCTGGGCCTGGCGCTCTTCCTCGCTGAGACGGCGCATCTCGCCATCCTCCCCTTCGACGGAGATTTGGGTTCGCTGGGTCAGCCAGTTCAGGTTGTTTCGAGCCTGCTCGCAGCGCTCGGCAACCAGTTCCGGGTCCGGCTCCTCGGCCGCGATCTCGGCGAGCTCCGGCAGGTTGCCTGTGGCCCGACGTTCTTCCTGTTCGTCGCTTTCAGTGGCCACGGTCGAATCCGTACGAGCTACTGCCCGGTCGGCTTCCGTGGTCACGCGCTGATATTCAACACCTTCCGGTGGTCGCGCAGAATAATGCGTGACACCATCCTCATCGACCCACTTGTAGATTTCTTCGGATGCCTGAATCGTTCCTGTAAACACGGCCAGGATCGAGATCAGACAGAATAGCCGCAATAATTTCATCTCTTGTCAACTCCAGTTCAGCAGCAGACCCTTTGCAATGCGCCAACTGTGCCTCAATCGCCGATGCTGCGCAAGTCACCCGGCACCGATGCTATGCTTTCCGGGCCGTGAATTCGAAACCAATGCCGTGACCGAAAACAATCCACGCCGGGGCCTGGCCCGCGGAGCCTTTCTGCTGCCCAACGCGTTGACCACCGGTGCCCTGATGGCCGGGTTCTACGCGATTGTGGCCGCCATCGGAAATGAGCCAGTGGCCGCCTGCGTGGCCATTCTGATTGCCGGGCTGCTCGATGGCGTGGATGGCCGGGTTGCACGACTGACCAATACCCAGTCAGATTTCGGGGTTCAGTACGACAGTCTGTCGGACATGGTCTCGTTTGGCGTTGCTCCGGCAATCCTGGTGTTTACCTGGGTACTCAACGGTCTTGGCGATCCGAATACCGTGGCCGACAAGCTCGGTTGGCTGGGTTCGTTTTTCTTCGCGGCCTGCGCCGCGCTGCGTCTGGCCCGCTTCAATACCCAGGCAGGGGTGTCCGACAAGCGTTACTTTCAGGGTCTGGCCAGCCCCGCCGCTGCCGGGACCATGATTGCCACCATCTGGTTTTGTGAGAGCCGCCAGATTGCGCCGGAACTGATTGCCTGGCCGATGCTGGTTCTTACCGTGATGCTCGGCACTCTGATGGTTTCCCGCGTGCGCTATTTCAGCTTCAAGGCCTGGCCGATGTCCGACCGGGTCCCGTTTGCCTGGATCTTTCTGGTCCTGGTGGTTCTGGTAATGCTGGCGGTGGATCCGCCGGCCGTGCTGTTCACGATCGGCACGCTGTACGTGTTGTCCGGACTGTTGTTGACAGGTCGCGGACGCTACCTGCAGCGCCGCCGCCGTCGCCGTGAGAAGCCTGATGACCCGGCTTGATTCAAGCTCGCGCCAGCGACTTGCCGTCATCGGTATTGACGTCTGGAGCCTGCGAGCGAGTGCAGTAGCCGCCGACCAGGATGCCGCCTCCCGTCAGCCTCGCGTTCGCCTGCTGTCCGGCGCCGGCGACTGGCTGCTGGTCCAGAGCCTGCCCTGGCGCGGTCAGCATGAGCAGTTGCTGACCGATATCAAGGCTACCATCGGAGTGGATCGCTGCCGCTTCGGGCAGTGGGCCGGGGATTCCACGGCCGGTGTCGGCGTGGCCGAGATGAGCGCCCGCGGCATTGCCCGGATCCTGGCGTTCGGTAAGCCCCCGGAACGGCCGGACTGGCGTGAGCTGATTGTCGCGCCGGCGCTGGATGAACTGGCAACCAGCGCCGATGCACGTCGTGAATTGTGGCACCAGATCGCGCCGGTGCTGGAGCGATAACGTTGGCCGCGGTACTCCAGCCGGCCCTGGAGATTCGGGCCATGCGCCGCGCCGACCTCGGCCGGATCAGCGCAATCGAGGAAGCCAGCTATCCGTTTCCCTGGACGAAGGGCATCTTTGCCGACTGCCTGCGAGTGGGATACCGCTGTTACGTGCTGACCAGTGAGGGCCGGATTGCCGGCTACGCCATCGTGTCAATGGCGATGGACGAATCCCATTTGCTCAACCTGTGCATCGCGCCGGATTTTCGTCGCCAGGGCCTGGCGCGCCTGCTTCTGGGGCATGTCGTTGATGAACTTGGCTTGATTGGTCTGGCCCGGCTGTTCCTCGAAGTTCGTCCATCCAACCCCGGAGCGGTAGCCTTGTACGAAGCCTTCGGGTTTCGCCAGATCGGCCGCCGACCGGGCTATTACCCGGCCGATGGCTGCCGCGAAGACGCGCTGATCATGGCACTTCGAATCGACGAGATGCATTCATGAGCGACCACACCCTGCGCGTGGCCGCCGCCCAGATCGCTCCGGTCTGGCTGAATCGGCAGGCCACCATCGAACGGGTGATCGAGCAGATCGACCAGGCCGCCGTTTCCGGCGTCGAGCTGGTGGCGTTTGGTGAGTGCCTGGTGCCCGGCTATCCGTTCTGGGTCGAAAGAACCGATGGCGCGCGCTTTGACAGCTCGGTCCAAAAGGATCTGTTTGCCCACTACGTCGATCAGGCGGTCAGCATCGAGCAAGGTCATCTGGTATCAGTTTGCGAGGCGGCCCGGCGCAATGCCCTGACCGTGGTTATCGGAATTCTTGAACGTCCGGCCGATCGCGGCGAGAGCGTCTATGCCTCGGTAGTGGTGATCGATGCGACTGGCCAGATCCAGTCAGTTCACCGCAAGCTGATGCCCACCCATGAAGAACGTCTGGTCTGGTCCATTGGCGATGGTCAGGGATTGCGTACCCACCGGGTTGGCGAGTTCACCCTCGGCGCTCTGAACTGCTGGGAAAACTGGATGCCCCTGGCCCGGGTGGCGCTGCAATCGCAGGGCGAGGATCTGCATGTGGCCATCTGGCCCGGGAACCCGCGCAATACGCGTGAAATCACTCGTTTTATGGCCCTGGAGGCGCGCAGCTATGTGCTGTCGGTCTCCGGTCTGATGCAGATCGACGATTGGCGCAACAATCGGCGCAACAATCGGCGCAACAATCGGCCCGACGATCTGCCCCACGCCAGAATCCTGAAACAGGCCGCCGCCGATATGCCCTGGGCGGCCGGCGGCTCCTGTCTGTGCGGCCCGGACGGCAAATGGCTGATTGAACCGGTCGCCGAACAATCGGGCCTGTTCTACGCCGATATCGACCCGGCCAATGTCCGCCGCGCCCGCCACAATTTCGACCCCACCGGCCACTACTCCCGCCCCGACGTCTTCCAGCTCAACGTCAACCGCACCCGCCAGACCCTCTCAAAATTCACCGACGACCCCTGACCCTTTCCCTTTCCCTTTCCCTTTCCCTTTCCCTTTCCCTTTTCCCTCTCCCCTTCTCCCCTTCTCCCCCTCTCCCCTTCCCCCCCCCCACCCCATGACCTTCGGCACATCCCGCCCGACCCCCTTACTGTTATAGTTCACTAACACACACAAACCGCCACAAGGGATTGGTTGATGAACAAGTTACTGGCACTTTGCATGGGGCTGGCGGTTGTCTTTCTGGCAGCCTGCGGGGGAGAGCAATCCGTCGATGACGACAGCGCCGATGAAGCGACCGTCGAACGGATTCCGGTGGAAGTGGCCTCTGCTCGGCTGGGCACGATCTCGGCGTTCTATGCGGCCACCGCAACCCTGGAAGCCGATGGCCAGGCGCGCGTCGTACCAAGAATTGCCGGACAGGTGGTTGAACTGCTGGTGGAGGAGGGCGATGTCCTGAGAGCCGGTGATGTGATGGCGCGCATCGATGACGAGCGCCTGGCGCTGGAACTGGCCCGGGCCGAAGCTGACCTGAGCCGGTTGCAACAGGACTACAACCGGCATCGCGAGATGCATCAGCGCGACATGATCAGTACCGAGGTTTTCGAACGGCTGAAATTCGAGTTTGATGCCCAGAAGGCCCAGCATGACCTGGTCAAGCTCGAGCTGTCGTATACCAATATTACTGCCCCGATCGACGGCGTGGTCTCCGAGCGCATGATCCGGGTTGGCAATATGGTCAACACGGTTGATCCGATTTTTGTCCTGACCGCGCTGGACCCGCTGCGGGCGGTGCTGCACGTCCCGGAAAGCGAGTTGAGCCGGCTACTGCCTGGCCAGTCGGCGCTGTTGCACGCTGATGCACTGCCGGGTGAGGAATTTCTCGGCGAGGTCGCCAGGATCAGCCCGGTGATTGACGCCGAATCCGGCACTTTTCGCGTCACGATCGAACTCAGCGATACCAGCGGGCGGCTGCGCCCCGGAATGTTTGGTCGCTTTTCCATCGTCTATGACCAGCGCGACAACGTGGTGATGGTGCCGGTCGATGCGGTTCTGACCGAAGATGGCCGTTCGTCGGTGTTCGTGATCAGCGACGGCGAGGCCGAGCGACGTCCGGTCGTTCCGGGATATCGCAACAACGGCGATTATGAAATTGCCGAAGGCCTGTCGGCCGGCGAGCGTGTCGTGGTCACCGGCCAGGCCAGTCTGCGCAGCGGCAGCCCGGTGCTGGTGCTGGGTGATCCGACCGGACTGGCCGATCCGACGGCGATTGCCAGCCATACATTGGCTGAAACCGTGCTGGATGACGAGACATGAAACTGATTCGACTGGCAACGCGCCGGCGGGTGACCATCGCCATGGTGACCCTGGCCGTCATGCTGTTCGGTCTGGTTTCCCTCTCGCGGCTGGATATCAGCCTCCTGCCGGACCTGTCGTATCCCACCCTGACCGTGCGCACCGATTTTGCCGGTGCCGCCCCGGCCGAGATCGAGAGCCTGATGACCCGCCCGATCGAAGAGGCTGTGGGCGTTGTCCGCGGGGTTCGGCTGGTGCGCTCGGTTTCGCGGCCGGGCCAGTCTGACGTGACCCTGGAGTTTGCCTGGGGAACCAACATGGATCACGCCGCGCTGGACGTGCGCGAGCGACTTGAAACCCTTCAGCTTCCGCTCCAGGCCGAACGCCCGTTGTTGCTGCGTTTTGATCCTTCGACCGAGCCGGTGATGCGGTTTGCACTGGCCCGGGCGGCGGACACTGACGCCAGTCGTGAAGCTGTTAATGACGCTGGTAATGACGCACGTAACGACAATCGCCTGCTGCCGCCGCGCGAGACTGCCGAAGTCAGTCAGGAACTGCGCTTGCTCAGGCGTTATGTCGACGAGCAACTGAAGCAGGACCTGGAATCCATCGACGGGGTGGCTGCGGTGACTGTCTCGGGTGGTCTGGAAGACGAAATCCAGGTGCTGCTGGACCAGTATCGGCTGGCCCAGTTGGACCTGACGATTGAAACCGTCGCCCAGCGCCTGCGCGCCGAGAATGTCAATCTGTCCGGCGGTCGACTGGAAGAGGGCAATCGCCAGTTCCTGGTTCGAACCATCAACGAGTTCGAGACCGTCGACCAGATTGCCGAGGTCATCATCGCTACCCGCGACCAGCGACCGATCTACCTGAATGACATCGCCGAGATCCGCCAGGGATGGCGTGAGCGCGAAGCCATCACCCGGGTCAACGGTGCCGAAATGGTTGAGCTGGCCATCTATCGTGAGGGTGATACCAATGTTGTTGCCGTGGCTCGCCAGGTCGAGCGGCGCCTCGGTCCCATCCGCGCCGATCTGCCCGGTGACCTGGCCCTGACCCGGACCTACGATCAATCGGTGTTCATCCGTAACGCGATTGTCGAGGTCGTTCAGGCCGCATTGATCGGTGGCCTGCTGGCGATCGCCGTGCTTTATCTGTTTCTGAAAAACGCCCGGGCAACCGTGATTGTCGGACTGGCCATTCCGGTGTCGGTGGTGGCAACCTTTGCCGCCATGTACAACGCCGGCCTGACCCTGAACATCATGTCGCTGGGGGGCATTGCCCTGGCAATCGGACTGCTGGTCGACAATGCCATCGTGGTGCTGGAGAACATTGCGGCCAAGCGCGAGGCCGGAGCCAGCCTGCTCGATGCCGCCCGCGAGGGAACCGGCGAAGTGGCCGGGGCCGTCGTTGCCGCAACCCTGACCACGATTGCAGTGTTCTTCCCCCTGGTGTTTGTCGACGGTATCGCCGGCCAGCTGTTTCGCGATCAGGCGCTGACCGTGACTTTTGCCCTGATCGTTTCCCTGGCCGTGGCCCTGACCCTGATCCCGATGCTGGCCTCGCTGGGGGAAAAGCCGCGTGCCCGGGCCAGCGGCGATCTGCCCGATAGCGCAGATGGAGCAAACCACTCGGTGACCCGGAGTCGAGGCGTGTTTGCCAAGCTGCGCCACGCGATGTACCTTGCAATCACCTGGCTGGCTACGCTGGTCACCCGCCTGGTGGGCGGACTGGTGCACCTGGTCGCACGCCTGGCCCATGCCATATTCCGGCCACTGGTGGTCGGCTTTAACTGGGGCTATGACCAGCTGGCTGATCGTTATCCGGCGTTTTTGCGTCGCTGCCTGAATCGAAGCGGACTGACTCTGGCTGTTGCAGCGGGACTTTTTCTGCTGGCCCTGGCGTTGATTCCGCGACTGGGAATGGAACTGGTGCCGAGCCTGGCCCAGGGCGAATTCCAGGTCGAGATCCAGCTGGCGCCCGGCACCCCACTGGAGCAGACCGATCGGGTCATGCGCGAGCTGGATGATCTGGCGCGCGCCCATCCCATGGTGGCGCGAACCGATGCCGTGGCCGGCACCGGACGGCGCCTGGACACCAATCCGGAAGAAGCCGGGGAGCATTCCGGCACCTTGAACGTGGTACTTGAGCCGGATGCCGATGAAGCAGTGGTGATTGGTCATTTGCGCCGCCATCTGGATGCCCAGGCGGGCATCGATTTCACCATCCAGCGCCCGGAACTGTTTACCTTCGCCACACCGCTGGAAATCGAGGTCACCGGCTTTGATCTGGCCCAGCTCAAGCAGGTCTCCGATCGGATTGCCCAGGCCCTGGCCGAGTCGGAGCGGGTTGCCGACATCCGGACGACCATGGAGCAGGGTCACCCCGAGATCCAGATCCGTTTTGATCATGAACGTGCTGCCCGGCTGGGTCTGAGGGCCGACCAGATCGCCGATACCGTGGTCAGGCAGGTGCGCGGTGAAGTCGCCACCCGCTACACCTGGCGCGAGCGGCGCGTCGATGTGCTGGTCCGGGCCCAGGAAGACCAGCGCGAATCGATGGAACGTATCGCCCGTCTGATCGTCAATCCCGGATCGGACCGTCCGGTAACCCTCGATGCCGTGGCCGATATTGCGGTCGTGATCGGTCCGGGTGAAATTCGCCGCAGCGGTCAGCAGCGCGTGGCCGTGGTCTCGGCCAGTCCGCGCTTTGGCGACCTGGGTTCGGCGACCGAAGAGGCTCGCCAGATCCTGGCCGGCATTGCTCTACCGCGGGAAGTCAGCGTTCGAGTGGCCGGCCAGAGCGAGGAAATGCAACGGGCGTTCATCTCGCTGATGTTGGCGCTGGCCCTGGCGGTATTTCTGGTTTACCTGGTCATGGCGTCGCAGTTCGAGTCGCTGCTCCATCCGCTGGTGATTCTGCTGACCGTTCCATTGGCCCTGACCGGTGCAGTGTTTGGTCTCTGGCTGACCGGCTCGAGTCTGTCGGTAGTGGTCTTCATCGGCTTGATCATGCTCGCCGGCATCGTGGTCAACAATGCCATCGTGCTGGTCACCCGCATCAATCAGCTGCGTGATCTGGGCCTTGTCCGCCTGGATGCCATTATTGAGGCTGGCAGCGCTCGCTTGCGCCCGATCATCATGACCACCCTGACCACCACGCTGGGTCTGTTGCCGCTGGCACTGGGTCTGGGCGAAGGTGCCGAAATGCGTACGCCCATGGCGATCACGGTGATCGGCGGATTGCTGTTCGCTACCTTGTTGACCCTGGTCGTCATCCCGGTGGTCTACAGCCTGGTGGACCGGCGAGAAACGCAGGCCGACCGCGAGCGATCTGGTGCCGACGGGTCGGCTTCGGTCAATGCCCAGGTCAGCCTGACATGACCCCGACCCGCATTGCCATTCGCCGTCCGGTCACCACGCTGATGGTGTCGATCAGCCTGATGCTGCTCGGGGTCGCCGCATTGCGGCTGCTGCCGCTGGAATTTTTTCCGGATGTCGACTTTCCCGGCATGATGGTGCACATTCCCTATCAAGGCAGTTCGCCGGAAGAAGTGGAGCGCCTGATTACGCGCCCGGTTGAAGACGTGCTGGCCACCATGGGCGGCATTCAGACCATGAATTCCAGTTCCGGCCAGAACGAGTCGCGGATCTTCATGTTCTTCGGCTGGGATGCCGACATGGCTGCCCGCGGCGTGGAAGCCCGGGACAAGATCGACGGCATTCGCAATCAGCTTCCGGACGACCTGGAGCGGGTGTTCGTGCGCAAGTTCACCAGCGCCGATGAGCCGATCCTCGGTCTCAGGATCGGCTCCGAGCGTGACTTGTCAAACGCATACGAATTGCTTGATCGCAACGTGCGCCGCCGGCTCGAACGGCTGGAAGGTGTGGCCAGTGTCAGCCTGGACGGTGTCCAGCAACGCGAGGTTCGCATTCTGCTGCACGCCGATCGGGTCGCCGCGCACCAGATCGATTTGACTGACCTTCGATTGCGCCTGCGCCAGGCCAATTTTTCGGTGTCGGGTGGGTATATCACCGATCATGCCGCCGGACAGCGTATCCGCGTCCATCCGATCGGCGAGTTTCGCAGTCTTGACGAGATTCGACGCCTGCCGGTCAATGCGCGCGATCGGCGAGTTTCGCAGTCTTGACGAGATTCGACGCCTGCCGGTCAATGCGCGTGGCCTGCGCCTGGATGATATTGCCGATATCGTGCTTGAAGCGCCGCCGATAGAGTATGCGCGTTTGCTTGACGGCGAGACTGCGATCGGGCTGGATGTGTTTGCCGAGAGCGGCGCCAACCTGGTCGACGTCAGCCGTCGGGTGCTGGCCGAAATCGATGCAATCAGCGAGCTTCCCGATATGGCCGGCATCAATCTCTACATACTGTTCAGCCAGGCCGATGGGGTGACAACCTCCCTGAAGGATCTGGCGATGGCCGGATTGATCGGTGCGGTGATGTCGATGCTGGTGCTGTTCGTGTTCCTGCGTCAGTGGGCGACCACGCTGATCGTGATGTTGTCGATCCCGGCCGCGATACTGGTCACTCTGGCGGTGATGTATTTCCTCGGACTGACTCTGAACATTCTGACGATGATGGGGCTGATGCTGGCAGTCGGCATGCTGGTTGACAACGGTGTGGTGGTCACTGAAAGCATTTACCGCCGGCGACAGCAGTTACCGGACCAGTCGGCTCGTGCCACCTTGCTGGGTGTGCGCGAAGTCTCGCTGGCCATCAGCGCGGGTACCTTGACCACGATCATCGTTTTCCTGCCCAATATCTTCGGGGCCCAGAACCAGATCACCCTGTTCCTGTCGCACGTCGCCTACACCATTACCGTGGCCCTGCTGGCTTCGCTGGTCATAGCGCAAACCCTGATTCCGCTGCTGACACTTGGGGTCAAGCCGCCGCCCGAACCGAAAGCCGGCAACTGGCTGGGTCGTTTGACCGATGGATACGCCTGGTTGCTGGGTGCGAGTCTGAAATTCCGCTGGACCAGCGCGCTGGTCGTGGTACTGATCCTGCTCAGCGTGATCATTCCGGCCGGGCAGGTCACCACCAACATGTTCGACGAAGCCGATGAAGACCGCATGATGTTGCGCTACAACGTCGAGGGAACCTACACCCTGGAGAAAGTGCGTGAGGCGGTCGACCAGATCGAGGACTACCTGCGCGCCAACCAGGAGGCGTTCGAGTTCGAGTCGCTGTATAGCTACTACAACGCCGGCCGGGCCGAAACGACTCTGATCCTGGCCGACGGTCGGACACAGTCAAACGAGCGACTGCGTGAGCGGGTCCGCGCCGATCTGCCGCCCATTGCGATTGGCAAACCCTCGTTCGATTTTCAGCGCACCGGAGGAGCCGAATCACTCAGTCTGAACCTTTACGGCGAATCCAGCGAACGCCTGTTTGAAATTGCCGGCGAAGTGGTGCGGGTGCTGTCGGCTGTCGATGGTCTGGTCGACGTCCGATCGGGTGCGGCCTCCGGTAATGAAGAAGTGCAGGTCACGGTCAATCGCGAACGCGCGCTTCGCTATGGCCTGTCAACGGATGAAGTCGCCCAGGCCATTGCCGTGGCCATGCGCGGCGAGAATCTGAACGAGTTCCGTGGTCCGGAAGGGGAGCTGATGATACGCCTGGAGTTCCAGGGTGCCGATCGTCAGAGTGTTCCGCAGCTGGAAGGCCTGCCGTTGATCAACAGTGCCGGAGAGCGGGTTCGCTTGTCGACCGTCGCTGATCTCAACGTGGTTCGCGGTCCGTCACAAATTTCGCGGCTGAATCGCGAAACCTCGGTCAGCGTGTCGGTCAACCCGGCTGATCTGGGTGTGGATGAGGCACGCACCCGCATTTCGGCCATCATGGATCAGGTTGCCCTGCCGTCGGGCTATTCCTGGAGCTATGGCCAGGCTTTCCAGCAGGAAGACGAGGCGATGCAGCAGATGGTGTTCAACATGCTGCTTGCCATTGCGCTGGTCTTCATCGTGATGGCTGCGCTGTTCGAATCCACGCTGTTCCCGGTTTCGATCATCACCTCAATTCTTTTCTCGTTTATCGGTGTGTACTGGTTCTTCATGCTGACCGGCACCCAGATGTCATTGATGTCATTGATCGGCATGCTGGTACTGATGGGCATCGTGGTCAACAACGGCATTGTGCTGATCGACCATGTGAACAACCTTCGCCGCAGCGGCATGGCCCGTGACCCGGCCGTGATTCAGGCCGGCCGCGATCGCCTGCGACCCATTCTGATGACCGCTGCCACGACCATTCTGGCGATGATTCCACTGGCTATCGGCAATACCCGGATCGGCGGTGGTGGACCGCCGTACTTCCCGATGGCCCGGGCGATTATTGGCGGACTGGCGTTTTCAACCGTGATCAGTCTGGTGGTGGTGCCTTATGTCTACGTTCTGCTGGACAGCCTGCGCGCCTGGACTGGTGACGTCCGGGCGCGAGCGTTCCAAAAGCCGTCAGCGCGCGTTGATCACGTTTGAGGAGTTTCTGACCATCGGCATGGTCAGCATTGTCGATGCCGCCGCCATCAACAGCAGTGCGGTAAAGATTTCGGCGCTGATGATTCGCTGATCCAGCAGGATATTGGCAAAGATGATCATGATCAGCGCCTTGGTCTGGAGCAGCCAGCCGATGGTCCGTGCCTGGCCTGGTGGCCAGCCGAGGATACGCCCGGCCAGACTCAGGCCCAGCAGCTTGCCGCCGACCGCGGCGATCAACAGGGCGGCCGCGATGACCAGGATGGCCGGCCCGCCCATCTGCCACTCCGTGCGAAGCCCGGTGGACAGGAAGAATACCGGCATCATGATCAAAAGGACGGTCTGGCGCAGGCGATCGAGTCGGTCCTGGCCCAGCCATTCGGCCTCCATCACCGCACCGGCCAGAAACGCACCCACCATGTAGTGCAGGCCGGCCCAGTCTGCAGCCAGCGCACAGGCAGCTAGCCAGATCAGCGAGACGAACCAGCGGTCAGCATCCGGCAGACGCGGCAGACCGCGACGAAGCGCGAGCGTCGCCAACGCAAAACCCGCAGCAAATGCGGCCTGCTTGCCCAGACGTTCCACATCCAGCAGGATCAGTGCGAGTACGCCCCAGATGACCAGGTCATCCAGGCTGGCATAGCGCAGGACGCGCTGGCCCAGCGGGGTGCGCAGAATCTCGAGCTTTTCCATGAACAGAATCAGGATTGGCAGGGCGGTTACCGCCGAAGCCATGCCGATTCCGGCAACAAACTGCCAGGACCGGGCCTGGCTGCCCACCCAGGCCGGACTATGCCAGATCAAAGCCAGGCCAATCAGGGCACCGGCCAGCATCGGCATGAGCATCGCAAGTCCTGCGGTCACTGCACTGTCGCGCCGCTCAGTCCAGGCTTGTCGCAGGTCCAGCTCGGTGCCGGCGATCCATACAAACAGGATCACGCCCCAGGTCGCGATACCCGAGAGCATGGCGATGACTTCATCGGTCAGTAGCGCCTGGTAGGTGTCAGGGAATGCCTCGCCCAAAAGACCTGGCCCCAGCGCAATACCGGCCAGGATCTGGACCACGACCAGCGGTGCCCAGCGCTCGGTCCGGCCAAGCCGCCAGACCAACCACGGCACGGCCAGGATCACGATCAACGCCAGTAGCAGTTTTTCAGTGCTGGTCATAGGCAGGTTCCATCCGCTGGCTAGCCCGAGCAGAATTCAAGCGCGCAATCATAGCGCAATGGCGTCGTATACTCTTGTTCAGGCGAGTCTAACGAGGAACAGTCCGATGGTTCGATTTCTGCGCTGCTTTGTTCTTGCCGTGTTTGCCGCTGGCTTGATTACTCCCGTCTCGGGCGCTTCCGATCCGATCGTGGTCGAGCCCAGTGCCCAGCAGGCGCTGTTTGACAAGGTGGTTCGCGACCGCGCCAGGTCGATGGCCGACCAGTTGCACTCGGGAAGCAGTCACGGTTTGCTGGTCGCGATGGCAGCAATCGAGGCGTCCAATGATTTGTCTCCGGTGCAGATCGATGCGGTGTTTTTTGATCTGGCCCGCCAGCTTCGTGCACTCGACCCGGGGCAGGTCGATCCGGACGTTCTTGCGTATCTGAAGAGCCGTGAGGTTCGGGCCGTGCGTCGTCATGAAGAATCGGCCAGTTATCTGGTGCCGCTGTTTGATGTGGCGGGAACGGTACGTGGCGTGGAAAACCAGTGGGCCTGGTCGGAAGGTTTCGAGGCCGTCAGCGCACCCGGATCACTGTCGGTGTCAAGCATGCTGGAGCGCTATGCCGCCGGACCGGAGCAGCCCTTTGCCCGAGGATTGCGCGCGGCGCTGCCATCGGCATCGGCGAGCATGCTGGACAAGCTGGCTGCGGGTTCGATTGATGAGCCATTGATCGATCATTTCCTGCCATACCTCTGGCTGGCCAGGCAAGAGCTGGACGCGTTGAGCGAGTGGTTGCCGGTCGGACCGACCTCAAGAGTGGCCGACGTTCTTCGACTGGCCGCCGACAGCCTCGATCCGGATCAATTCCTGACACTGGGCCAGGCCATGCTGGCCCACCCCGACCCCGGCTCACGCGCCATGACTCTGGCCCTTTTGACCGATCATCACCTGGCCCGCGGCGACTGGCCGTCCGACTGGGCCGGTCAGCTCTGGGGCTGGGTTGATGATCCGGAAGTCCGCAGCGCGGCGGCGCTGCAACTGGCTCGCCTGGGTGCGGCCGAGCGTTGGCAGGCCAATCCCGCCAGCGCGCCGACTGATGCCCTGGACTCGCCGATCCTGGAACGAATCCGGGCCATGGAGCAGAGTCTCGCATCGACTCGCGGAGGTGTCCGATGAGCCATCTCAACGCAAGAGTCCCGAGGGTTGGTCTGATCCTGGTAATGATGCTGGCGTCTGGACCGATTCTGGCCCAGCGGCTCGCCGAATGGACTGAACAGGCCGGCGAACTGGGACTGGGTTATCCGGTACCGATGCCGGTCGATACGCCGTTGCCGTTCGATGGTTTCCGAACCTATGATGGCTTGCATGCCCGACACCAGGATCTGCTGATCAACTCGGATCGGGTCAGCGGCGAAGTGGTCGGTCAGACTCGTTACGGTCGCGATATCTGGGCCTATCGTCTGGCCGCGCCGGGTGACACGACGCCGGAGGGCCTGGAACGGGCAGCGATTTTCTATGCCGGCACCATGCACGCACGCGAGTGGCAATCGCCGGAAGTGGTGACCGGATTGATGGAACGGGTGGTTGATGGGCAAGGGGATCACTACTTAACCGATTACGTGGCCGACCACGTCAATATCGTGGTCGTGCCGGTGACCAATATCGATGGTTTTCTGCAGACCCAGGCCAATCCCCGGCGCAACTGGATGGATTCCGACAATCGGTTTCCCGATACCTGGCCGCGCGACGGACGCATGCGGCGCAAGAATCTGCGCAATGCCGATCAGGATTTTTTCAGCACTGGCGATCATTTGAATGGCGTTGACCTGAATCGCAACAACCCGCCGTTCTGGCCAGGTCCTTCGGAGACCGGCATCTCGCAGGATTTGACCTATCGCGGACCCTTGCCCCAGTCCGAGCCAGAGATTCAGGCTCTTCTCAATGCGGCCGATCTGGGGCCGGGCAATCGATTGCGCTTCTTTGCCGACATGCATTCCTATACCAAGGTGTTCTTCAGTGTCTTTACCTCGAACACCCGGCGCAACGCCATTCAGACCCGGCTGTTCTCGACCTTGATCAATCATCATGCCGCGCTGCCGGGCAACAAGCGCTACGTTGACGCGCCAAGTCAACCGAATGTCGGTATTGGAACAACGTCGGAGTACTTTGGACATGCCTTTCAAGTCCCGTCCATGACCTGGGAGATCGAGCCGGGTGAGGACGGTGGCGCGGAGTACGGCGGCTTTCGCAACAATGGCCACGATGGCTTCATTCTTCCCGAGTCGGAGATTCGCCGGGTACGTGAGAACCTGGCCGAGACCATGCTGGTCGCGGCTTACCATATGGCCGGTCCGCCACATATCCAGCGGGCCGAGATTCGGGACGCGGTCAGTGATGCGCTGGTCTGGTCAGCCCGGTGGGATCGACCGGCCAATGGTCAGCGAGAGCAGATCAGTCGCATGGTACAAGCGCTGTCGCCGGGCCGTGATTATCGCCTGTGGCTGGGATTTTCCAAGCCCATGCGCTGGCGCGAGAACGGTGTGGTCGCACCGTTCCCCGGGCAATCCTCGGGATCGACCGGGGCGACCATCTGGCTTGAAATCGATGATCAGTTCATGTCCATTGAATCCGAAGATCCGGTCTGGCTGGACCAGCCGGGCGGAGCGCCATTCGGCTACCAGCGTTATCGCGATGATGCCTTGAGCCTGGACTTCCGGATAGCGGACGATTCAGTCAACCAGGCCCTGATTGCCGGGCTGGCCGACCCGGACAGCAATTCCCGTCTTGCGGTCGTGACAAGGGACCTGACCGGGCATGCGCTTGACGCCGATCCTGGCAGCGTGGCTGACTACGTTGACGGTGCCTGGACGGGCTACGACAACCGCAACCCGGATCTGGTCGATGTCGGCGGTACCGATCGCAGTTTGTCGGTGCCGCTGACCCTGGACGATCCGCCGGATCCATTGACGATTCGTCCCGGTCACAGCGCCCTGTGGTTCAATCCCGACCGCTCGGGCGAAGGCTGGGTCCTGGAGATCCTTCCCGATGGTCAGGCGCTGGGCTACTGGTTTACCTACGACGAGGACGGCAATCCGCGCTGGCTGATCGGGCAGGGTCCGATCGTCGGCAATGAAATTCAGTTCAATGATCTGCTGGCCCCGGTTGGCGGTCGCTTTGGTCCGGACTTTGATCCCGACGAGGTCGACCGGGTCCGGGTCGGATCCGCCCGGCTGGTGCTGGCCGATTGCGACAGCGGCTGGTTTGAATACGATGCCTATGGTCAGTCACAGACCATCGACCTGGTGCGCCTGAGCCGTACCCAGGGACTGGACTGTCCCGATTCGCTGCCCCCGGAACACGCTCATGCCGGTCAGAGTGGAACCTGGTTCGATCCAGCCCATGACGGTGAGGGCTACACGGTTCAGTGGCTGGATGACAACCAGGTGCTGGTGATGTGGTTCAGCTATGACCCGCAGGGCAACCAGTACTGGATGCTCGGCATGGGTACGCTGGTGGATGGAAAGATCATCATGCCCGAGGTGCTGGCCACCCGTGGTGCCCGATTTGGCCAGGCGTTTGATCCTGAAGCCGTCGAGCGTTTTGAATGGGGTGCGATCGAGATGGATCTGGGTTGCCAGTCCGGCAGCGCCGATTATCAATCGGTGCTGCCGGAGTTCGGCAACGGCAGCTTCGAACTGGATCGCCTGACCTTTCTGGCCGGGCTAGAGTGCGAGGACTGATCAGTCCAGGTTGGCCAGAGTGACCACCACGTCCTGGCGTGATACATCGACGTTCCAGAACGTGTAGGTATCACCGTCCTCGTCAACCAGGCGGATATCGAAAATCGGGCTTTGATAATTGCTTAGTGTGACCCGCTGGGTCATGCCATTGGCAAGCACATTGGCACCCAGCACATCTTCTTCCCAGCTCTTGGCATTGCCCGGGCTGACGTACATGTACATGATGGTGTAACCGGTCTGGTTGGCGATATCGACGTAGTAGTCGGCGGCCACGGCCTTGCCGGCCAACAGACAGGCCAGAACGGTAAAGGCAAACAGCGTCTTTCGGAACATCATGGAACTTTCCCCTTGAACAATCTAGCGGATTGAAAAAAGCCCGGCCCCTTGCCGCGAGCGGAGTATGAGCCGCTTTTCTGACCCCGTCAATACACCATTGTTTCGGGATATGATGCGGCCGGCCGGATGGTCGAGGAGGTCGATGAGCGCGGCAACAGTACGTTCTACGAGTATGACGAAGCCGGCCGTAATACCAAAGTGATCGATGCTCAGGGCAATGAAACGGTCTACGAGTACGATCTTAAGGGCCAGCGTACCGCCGTGATCGATGCTCGTGGCCATCGGACCGAGTCTGTCTACGATGCCGCCGGTCGACTGGTGCGCACGATTTATCCGGACACCACCGAGTCCAGCGTCAGCTACGATGCTTTGGGCCAGAAGATTGCCGAGACCGACCCGGCCGGCCGGACCACCCGCTTCGAGTACGACCAGACCGGCAACCTCACTGCCGTGATCGATGCACTCGACCAGCGCACCGAGTATGCCTACGACGAGCAGGGCAATCGCATCGCACAAACCGACTCCAACGGCCACACTACCACCTGGACCTTCGATGCCACCGGGCGCATGCTTTCACGCACGCTGCCGCTGGGCCAGACCGAGTACTACCAGTACGATATGGCCGGTCAGCGAACGGCACGAACCGACTTCAACGGTCAGACCACCCAGTTCGCCTACGATGATCTCAGCCGGCCGACGCGCACCGAGCATCCGGATGGCAGCATGGTCGAGACCCGCTACACGACCAGTGGCCAGGTGCGGGAGATTGAAGTCACTTGCAGCCCGGCCCCCTGCGTGGCCGAAGGCAGGGAGCTGGGTGTGACCGTACAGCAGTACGACGAGCGCGATCGCCTGACCCGGATCCAGTATCCGGATGGCCGTTGGATCGAGTACAGCTACGACGCCCTGTATCGCCTGACCGAGGAACAGGCCACCGACCCGCGCGGCAATCGCATCACCACCTACACCTACGATGCCACCGGCAACCGCCTGAGCCGGACGGTGACCTGTGATCCGCAATGCAGTCGTGAGATCGAGGCAGGCGTGACCACCTACGTCTACGACGCCAACGACCGCTTGCTGGAAGAATCCGGCCCGGATGGTGTGACTACCTATTCCTACGACGAAAACGGCAACACCCTCCAGAAATCCGCCCCGGACGGCACCGTAGACTACACCTACAACACCGAAGACCGCTTGACCCAGGCCAGCGGTGCGCTGGAATCCGGCATCGCCACCGAGTACAGCTACGACGCGCAGGGTATTCGTCAGCGGCAGACCGTGGACGGCATCACCAGCCGTTTCCTGGTCGACCCGACGCATCAGTATGCCCAGGTGCTGGAGGAGTTGGACGCCGCCGGCAACTCCACCGTCACCTACGTCATCGGCCACGAGCGCATCAGGCAGGAAAGAGCTGAGGGCCACTTCACCTACCACGACGATGGCTTGGGTAGCATCCGGGTGTTGACTGATGATACTGGTAGGGCGACCGATACCTACGTGTACGAAGCGTTCGGGCAACTGGAGCACGGCGAGGGCACCACACCCAACAAGTTCCGCTATACCGGCGAGCAGTACGACCCTAACCTGGGCTTCTACTACCTCAGAGCCAGGTACTACAACCCGGCCACCGGCCGGTTCCCGACCATGGACACCTACCAGGGCCGCATCCATGAGCCGCAGACCCTGCACAAGTATCTGTATGTGCATGGGGATCCTGCGAACAATGCGGATCCGAGTGGAAACATGACCTTGGGAGGGCTTAGTGCCGGCATGAATATCAGTGCGTCGTTGTCACTGCGAGCAGTTGGCTTGGCCAGCCGGTCGCTGATTAAGCGGGTTGTGACTGGTAGTTTGCAGGCAGCCAGAGCTGCCCTGCATGAGGCACGTCGTTGCATTCGAAATCCACGCGGTTGTCGATTGACCGTTCCGATTCTTGTAGTTGGGACTGAAACCCGCGAAACTGCTGAGCATATTCAGGATGCGCAGCTTGGACGTGGTTCCGCTTTAATGCATTCCCCATTCTGGTTGACAAGAAAGTCACCGCCTCATTCTCGTTCTTGGATTCGCAATGCCATGCCTTGCCGAACCAAAGTCAGTGGTGTAACCAGTTGCGACGAGTATCCTTTCGCATCAACACAAGAGGGTGGGCGTGGCAATCGGGCAAGGGTTTCGCTGCGGCCAGTTCCGGTTCGTGAGCAAAGTGTTCAGGGTGGCCGACTTAGCGCATTCTATCGAGCGTGCAGAGTCTCACCGGTGCGGACCAGTTCGAACCCACTCAAAGACCGCCGACGTTTCTTGACCGTGGCTACGACGTCGGCACCCGGATTCTGGATTTGTCCTAGAAGAAGGAGCAATATGAGTTCTGAAGATGGCTGGAAGGTTGCTGAGTTCGTTATAGAGCAAGAGATCATTGCTCGGTGGAGTGGTGGGAAGTCGACTCGTTTTACGCTGCGCATAGCCAAACCGGAATTGGCCAGGGATCGTCATGGTGAGATCTGCTGGGAGTGTTGGTGGCTGCTCGATGGGCTTATTGACCCCCCCTGTCAGCCTGCACGTGAAGTGACATCATTTCGAGCGATGGTGTGGGCACTGGATGGAGTCCGACAGCTGATTCGCGATGAGCTGAAGGGAGCGCGTTTTTTTCTTACGGGCGGTGATGTGCTTGGCGATGAACTCTTTCCAGATGATGGCATGACTCTGAATGAGCTTTTCATGCGGGACTAACAGGGACCGGGGTCGAGTATGGATTCAGAATCTTTCTACGGTCTTCTCAAGCGAGTCGTGCCGGAGTTGTTCCCAAAGATCAGTTCGCTGCCTGCCGGCACGAGCGAGCGGTGCCTTGACGAAGTCGAACAGGCAACCGGCCTCCAATTGCCAGAAGAGTTGAGGCGCTTTCTCTCCCGATGCAATGGTCTGGGCGAGGGTGTTTGGTTAAGGGACCGGCTCTGTCTGCTTTCAGCCGAACAGATCGTTGACTGGTGGCGTATTCACGTCGACACGCTGCAGTGGGTTCCTGACGACTTGCCCGAAGAAGATGGAGTGATCGTGCATCGCGATCCCGAAATACAGCCCCTCATCGCCAGTCGACATTGGTTGCCGGTTGCCGAAGAAGTGGATGGTAACTTTAGCGTCTACGCTGATTTTAACCCGACAGCGGCCGGCCAATTGGGACAAATAATTCTGGTGTACCCTGAAGCCACCGAATGGCGGCTGATCGCACCGTCGATCGGTGGCTTGTGGGACTGGTTCGCAGAGGATATCAAGCGTAGGTCAAAGATCTCTTGATCCGCCTATTGTGTGAAGCTGAAGGCAGACTTGTTGTCTTCGACCCCCAATGTGTCGGGGAGGTCGAGGCTGGAAGAATCACCGATCTCTTTGAGAGCAGCAGCCATATGCTCAGCTCGGCAAGGATGAATTTGCAATCCAACGAGCCGTCGGATCGGCCGTAAGTCCAATGGCATCTCCCGGTTAGCTGCGTCACCCTTGATGGATATTCATCAGAGGGACTGCTGATCATGTACCAGATTCACACTCGATTTCTCGCCATTGTCTTGCTGTTTCTGGCCGGGCCGGTTCTGGCCTGCCAGGATGCGGTCGTGCTGGTGCACGGCAATACCGGTTCGCCGTCGGACTGGGACAATACCTACCAGGAGCTGCGATCGCGTGGTGTGCCCGCAAGCCAGATCTTTCGCCCGTCCTGGGGCAGTGGTTGTGCGGCCTGCAACAATCACGACGGTTCCGAAGAATGGCCCGTGGCCAATGCGCTGGCCGATGCGCTCGATGCTTCCTGCACCGGCAAGCTCGACGTGATCGGGCATTCAATGGGAGCGACGCTGGCGGCCAAACAGATTGCCGACTACCAGCTCGAATCCAGTGTCGATACCTTTGTCGGCATCGCGGGTGCGTTCAGGGGCTTGTGGAGCTGCGGGACTTATCCCTGGAACGTGTGGAATTCGACCTGCGGCTATTGGGGACTGTCGGTCAATTCGCCGTTTCTGAACTGGCTGGACGGCAAGCCGCTGGGTAGCCAGGTCTATTCAGTCAAGTCGTGGATCGATCAAGTCGTGTGCTCGACCGGCTATTGCACCGTCGGCGGAATTCACAGCTCGCGGATTGCTGGTGAGACAGCGACTTACAGCTACAACTACGGTCACTTCGGTTTGCAGAGCAATACCGCGGTACTGCAGGCAAATCTGATCGACTGAGCCGGCTTGATCGGCTCCAGAGTGTGGAGCCGATCGATGACTGGGTTTACGGTCGACACGAAGCCGGCAGGTGCTTTTCTTCGATGGTGGTGCTGGCGCAGCGCCAGCGGGTGACCGTGCCGCTCTGGAGTACCGGTACCAGTTCCAGGATGGGCTGTTCACCCAGCGCCGGGTCGGCTGGCAGGGTAGCGACCAGGCGCAGGGTGCGGCTGTCGTAGTAAAGGTCGACCAATTTATCACCAGTTGCGCCCAGTTCCAGTTCGGCGGTTTCCTCCGCGTTGGGGAGACGGCCAGAGGAGGCATAGAACTCGGCGATGGTCAGCCGGGCCATCGCGGTTTCCGTCATCGCCGCTGCAACCTTTGCGCGCACGGTGTAGTCCTGGTAAGCCGGCACGGCAATGGCGGCGAGTATTCCAACGACAGCGATACCACCCATGCCGCCGATGCCGCCGTAGAACAGATCGCCGGGGTGATTTTCGAACGTCAGGGTCGCACCGATCTGGCCGTCGCTGAAGTCCATGCCGAAACCTATGGTCCCAGTGCTTTCCAGGCCGAGTTCACGGGCCGTCGGGAAGCTCATCAGATCGACCGGGTGGTCAAGCATGTCGCCCAGCGCCAGCAGCGTGGTCAGGTAGGTGTGATAGTTGCGCTGGGGTGCGTCATGAATCTCCATGGCGGCAAACAAGCCGGCCTGTTCGATGGCCAGTCCGGCCGCGGTCAACCAGTCTGAAACGTCGGTGTCTCCGGGATTGTCCTGGCGGTCCATCAGAACCTGGGGAACACTGCTGATCAGGATGTTCCGACCTTCACCGGTCCAGAAAAAATGGGTGCCGATGTCCATGAACTTGCGCACCAGGAACAGTCCGGCCTGTTCGCCAGTGGTGTCGCCATCATCCAGCTGATCGTCCAGGTTGATGCCGGGAAGGGCTACATGGTGAATGACTTGGCCAGCGTGCTCGGCGGATGTCTGGCGAATATCGAAGCGCTCGCCAAGCTTGTCCCACAAGGCTGACCATTGATCCGGGTTGCGGCTCTGGTGAACCAGGTAGCCGCCGTTGTTGTCACTGACATAAAACAACCGGCCGGCCACGGTGTCGACGATCTCGCGCAATCCCACGCCGACTTCCTCGGTCAGTTTGCTGTCCAGCTTGGCAATGTCCTCTGGCCCGGTATCGTCCAGATTCAGCCACAACGCTTCCAGCCAGGCATAGTCGGGCACTGTCAGACCGACAACAGCGCGCGGGCTCCCGTTGGTACTGAAATCCAGGGCTTCTATGGTCGGCAGCGTAAAATCCCATAATGTTCCACCGGACCCGCTGGCCAGCAAGGAAAGCCCGGCCTTGCCATTGACCTCACCGTAGCCCAGGGCAACCTGGTCGGTCGAGAGTGCGCCAAGGGTTTCCAGTTCCTCCAACTCATCCGCTGGCAGGGTCTGACGCATTAGCGGGGTCAGACGGGCCATGTCGGCCCAGACAAAAAGACCGTGACCACTGGCGTCGATACGGTCATGAAAAGTCCGCATCGGTGATTCAGGGTTTTCGGGCCACTCACGGGTTTGGCCGAACGATTCCGGCTGGGCCGCCATGCCACCTACCAGGCGCACTCGCTGGCTGGTGGGATCAAACGCGTAGAAAACAGGAAACACACCGGCAAGAATCTGCCCGGGTTGCTCTTCCGAGGCCGGTTGCAGCAGCTGCAGCATGCCACCGGGGTTGGTGACGCTGGTCAACAGGGCATTGAGTTCATCAACCGATTCAAAGGCAAACCGTCCCTCGATCACGATATCGGCTTCCATCGGCTGAGAGCCTTCACCAACCAGGGCGACCTCCAGCGGTGAACGCAGGGTTTCCAGCAGCAGGGTTACCAGCGGTGCCGCCGGCCCGAACTCCTCGGTCATGACCTCCGGAATGCGTGCCTGCAGGCCGGCAATCGTCTCGGCGTTGGCCGAACTGCCCAATGCCGGTGCCAGCGAACCGGACTTGGGCGCAGCAAGCATGCCCCAGAGATTCGGAACCCGGACATAAGCCAGCGTCGAGTCCGGAAGCACCTCGTACAGACGAGCCCGCTCGGAAAGGGCTTCATCCCAGGCGTTGGTGAATGACCTGTCAGATGACGATGAAGAGTCGTTCTGTTCCTGACCGCAAGCGACAACAAACAACAGCAGTGCGATCAATAGCGCACCCGCAACATTCCGGATTTTCATGAGGTTCCCTCTCGGTGGAATCGGACCTGACTGGTGACATTGTATAAGAATCCCATGGCTCACCTTCTCAACAATGCGTGAGCCATGGTTTGACCAAATTCGATGCAGGCCTCCTGGCCGGGGTGATAACCATCCGGAGCAAATTGGTTGGACATCAACGGTTTGTCGAACGGTGTATAAGCGGCAAAGTCGAGTCCTTGAATGACGCGGCGGGCGACCTGATCGAAGGACTGGCTGCGCAACCCCGAAATTTGCCGCAGGGGTTGCGGCAGCAGGGGAAAGCACTGCATGGGTGGGACACCGGCCAATGCTATTCGGGCTTCGGGGGAATGTCGGTGCAGCGCCATCAGCAACGCGTTCAATGATCGTTGCCATCCGCGCAGCGTGCGCAGTGAGGTGATGTCGTTGACGCCGACCGAGACCATGATGAAATCGGCGGGTTCAGGGTCGAGCAAGGGAACCAGTTGCTCAAGCACATCACTGGAGGTCAGGCCGGTACGACCGAGGCTGAACCAGTCCACACCGACTTCAAGGATTTCACCCAGGCTGCGGGCGGTACTTCCGACCAGCGCATCCTCCATCCTGTTGATGCCCACACCGGCAACGATGGAGTCGCCAATCGCGACAAGCCGTCGTGGTGTCGGACCGGGTATCCGGCCCCATGGTTCGCCCTGTGCAGCTTCAAATCGGGGCGCGGATCGACGGACCTGCAATGCCTGTGGAAAGAGAATGGGCAGGCTGCCCCAGAAGATCAGGTTTCGCATGGTCGAAGAGTCAACTCAGCAGGGCCAGTTTGCCGATAGTCTGGCCGGATTCGATGCGGCGTTGGGCATCAGCGGCCCGGGCCAGCGGAAAGGTTTCGACTGGCAGGGGCTCGAGTTCGCCGGCTTCAAATCGGGACAATAGCCACTGCATGCCGGACTGCATGGCCGGCGCGTGAGCCTGGAGAAAACTCAGGTTGGCGGCCAGCACACTTTTATTGGACTGGGTCATGTCCAGAGGACTGAATCGGGGAGTCTTGAGCCAGTCGCGGGCCAGCTTGAACCAGTTCAGCCGTCCGTCTCGGGGCAGCATGCTGGCAAAACCGTAAATCACCAGGCGTCCGGTTGGGGCCAGGTGGGTATAACTTTGCCTGAGCGTGGCCACGCCATTGGCATCGAAGATGGCCTGGAAACCACCGGGCGCGAGGGATTCGGCCGCTGGCCAGAGCGGCTGGGCGGATTTGTCGATGACTTCGTCGGCACCCATCGCCTGGGCATGATCGACCTTGTGGCCGGCCCCGACCACGCCAATGGTGCGCACACCGGCCAGGCGACCCAGTTGCAGCAGGGCCGAGCCCACACCGCCGGCCGCCGAATGCACCAGCCAGGTGTCGCCCGGCTCGGGATGGACCTGGCGATGGACCATCCACCAGGCGGTCAGGAAAACCGTGGGCAGGGTGGCGGCCTGGGCGAAGGTCAGATTGTCCGGCTTGGCAAACACGCCGTCGGCTGGCAGGGTCACATGACTGGCATAGCCATTGAACAGGGTCAGACCGATGACTTCATCGCCGCGCTGCCAGCCATCGACATTGTCACCCACCTGATCGATCACGCCAGCCACTTCGAATCCGGGCGTGATCGGGTAACCGTGCAGTTGCTTCGCCGACTTGTACAAGCCCAGGCGGATGATTCCGTCGGCATAGTTGACGCCGCAGGCACGAGTCCGGATCACAAGCTGGTCGGGTCCGGGTGTCGGGTCGGCCTGGTCGGTCAGCCGCAGCGCGTCATACCCGCCGGGCCGGTCGATGACGATGCGCTGCACGGTTCAGGCTGCCTCGCGACATTCGGCGGCAGACGGTAGGGCATCGAGAATGGCCTCGATGACCTCGGCCAGGTCGGGAATCCAGCGCAGCACCACGACCAAGTCATTGCATTCGTCGATATAAATGTAATTGCCGCCGAAGCCGGCCGCCCAGTAGGCATCGGAAGGAGCCTGTGGCAATCGTTCCTGGTCGGTGTTGAGCCACCACAGGTAACCGTAGTCGGGTCGGTCTTCGGTGGGCTGGCGCAGGGCATCGAACCAGGTGTCCGGTACCAGTCGCTGGCCGTTCCAGATGCCGCGCTTGAGCATCAGCAGACCGAAGCGGGCATGATCGGCGGTGCTGATGAACATCCCGCCGCCAAAATGGCCGCCGCCGGATACCGACTGCATCCGCAGCCCATCCAGCTCGACCCAGGAATTGCGGTAGCCGTGCCAGCGCCAGGTGTTCGACGCCCCGATCGGTTCCATGATCGCTTCGCGCAGCACCACCGGCAGCGGTTCGCGAAAAACCTGCAGCAGGGCATAGGCGAGCAGGTTGATACGCACATCGTTGTACTTGAAGCGCGTACCCGGCTCGTGCATGGGCCGGTTCGGCCACTGCGCCGGATCATCGCCTTCCGGCCGGTCGGCCCAGTCGGGGATGCCCCACAGGGTTCCCGACCAATCGGAAGTCTGCTGCAGCAGATGGTGCCAGGTAATGGCTTGATTGTGCTCGCCGGCAAACTCACCGCTGGTGACGTAGCGGGCGACCGGATCATGCAGTGAATCGATCAGGCCGCGATCCAGGGCCAGGGCGGCCAGCGTGGCCAGGTAGCTCTTGACCACGCTGAAAGTCATGTCGACGCGTGCAATATCGCCCCACTCGGCGACAATCTTGCCGTCCGAAATAATCATCCCGCTGTCGCCGGCGCGCGGTGATGTCGGGCCCAGTACCTGGTAATCCGGCTCGCGCGAGGTGTAGGTATCGAGCAAGACCTGGTGAAAATCGGAAGGCTCGGTCACTGCCCTTGATCGAGCCAAATCCACCGCCTGCTGCAAACGCTCCGGGTCAAATCCGGCAGCCGCAGGCTCGATCTGTTCCCAGTCAAAGCGCTCCGGGAAATAATCGCTTGCCGTCGCAGCAAGTGAAAACAGCAGCAGGCCGAGAAGCGAAAGTTTTGTTGCAGGAAGGGTCATGAGGGTGTTGCTCCGGAGAATAATCCCTGAAGATGGTAGATCATTCCTGGGGCGCGGGCGTCGCTATTGAAGATCAAACCAGTTCTCGATGGTCAGGCTCTCAACGCGTTCAAAATGGCGCACGTTGCGCGTGACCATCACCAGGTTGTGAGCCAGGGCAGTGGCAGCAAGAAGACTGTCTACGATGCCGATCTCCTGCCCGTTTCGCTGCAGTCGAGCCGACAGTGTGCCAGCACCGAAGCTTACGGCTTCGGACATGGGCAACCAATGCACCAGCGGCAGTATCTGCTCCGCTATCGCACGCCACAGAGGATCGGGATCGTCGAGTAAACATGCACCGCGACGCAGTTCAAAGCGGGACAGTTCCGAGGCGAACAGGGTGTTGCCTGGTTGTTTCAGCAGTTTACTGATGACGTGCGGGTTGGGTCGAGGTCTGATGACTTCACTCAGAATGTTGGTGTCGAGCAGGCGCATCATGACTTGTTCAAAGGTTTCCTAGACAAATGGGTCGCGAGGTATCTCCTTACGACCTGCATTGCGAATTTCATCAAGAGCATGGAAGAACGCTTCGTCGTCTATGCCGACGGGGTTGGTGACGGTGCCATCGGCGTGAAAACGCAGACGAGTCCGCAGCGCTTCGACCGGGTTCAGGTCCTCGTCTCGCTCGGTCGCCTCCAGTCCGCGACGGATAAGCTCCTCGACCGTATCCTTGAGTTTGCGGTCGCTGGCTGCGGCGCGAATCTTGATTGCCCGCATGAGGTTGTCCGGGAGTTCCAGCGTTGTTTTCATAGGTCACCCATATTTATGGCTTTATGGAATTATACGCCACGTTGGATGAATTGGCGACGCAGGTCAAGCCAGGTTTTTAAGCTTTCCGATCTGTGCTGACAGCTCTGCTGCCTTGGACTGATGTTCGACCAGACGCTCGCGTTCCTTGTCGACGACGTCGGCCGGGGCGTTGGCGACGAAGCGTTCGTTGGCGAGTTTCTTTTCGGTGATTTCCAGGCCCTTTTGCTCGCGCTCGAGCTGTTTTTCCAGGCGGGCCAGTTCTTCTCCGATGTCAACCAGGCCGGCCAGTGGAATCAGCAGGCGCATGCGACCGGCCAGAGAGACGGCGGCGTCGGCCGTGTCGCGGTCGTCGGGCACGATTTCAATGCTTTCCAGCCGTGCCAGGCGACGGATCAGTTCGTTGAACTGGCTCAAGCGGGCGCGGTCGCTGTCGTCGGCATGCTGGATCAGCAGGGGCATCGGCTTGCCGGGTGCCAGGCTGAGCTCGGTACGTGCCGAGCGGATTGCGCTGATCACGGTTTTCAGCCATTCGGCATCGGTTTCTGCTTCGGTGTCGGGAATACCGGCTTCGGGCCAGTTGGCCTGGGCCAGGAACTCGCCGCTGACCCCGGCCGGTGTCTTGACCCGCTGCCAGATTTCTTCAGTCACGAATGGAATGAACGGGTGGAGCAGGCGCAGCGTGGTTTCCAGCACCGTCGCCAGGGTGTGGCGGGTGGCGTTGGCCAGCTTCGGGTTGGCTTTTTCGGCTTCTTCGAACATGGCCGGCTTGGACAGCTCCAGGTACCAGTCGCAGAATTCGTTCCAGACAAATTCGTACAGTGCCTTCGAGGCGAGATCGAAGCGATAGTCGGCCAGTGCCTGCTCGACCTCGACGATGGTGCGGTCGAGCTTCGAGCGGATCCAGCGAGATGGCGCGTCGAGATCGTTCGGGTCCGGAACGCTCAGCGCCTGCTCGCCGACGTTCATCAGGGTAAAGCGACTGGCGTTCCAGAGCTTGTTCAGAAAATTCCGGTAGCCCTCGCAGCGGCTCAGGTCGAACTTGATGTCGCGTCCGTGACCGGCCAGCGCGGCAAAGGTAAAGCGTAAGGCATCGGCGCCGAACGAGGGAATGCCGTCCGGGAATTCGTCGCGGGTGTTCTTTTCGATCGAGCGTTTCATCTGCGGCTGCATCAGGCCGGCGGTGCGCTTGTCAACGAGCGCATCGAGTTCGATGCCGTCGATCAGGTCGATCGGGTCGAGCACATTGCCCTTGGACTTGGACATCTTCTGCCCGTCGCGGTCGCGAATCAGGCCGGTGATGTAGACCTGTTCGAACGGCACCTTGCCGGTGAAATGGCCGGTCATCATGACCATGCGCGCGACCCAGAAGAAGATGATGTCGAAGCCGGTGATCAACACCGAGCTGGGAAGGTAGCGATCAAAACCCTCAGCTTTCATGCGTTCGGGATCCGGCCAGCCCAGGGTCGAGTGGGCCCAAAGAGCTGATGAAAACCAGGTTTCGACGACATCGTCGTCCTGTTTGAGCGCGACATCGTCCGTCAGACCGTTTCTGGTTCTTGCATCGGCTTCATCGCGACCGACGTAGATATTGCCCGACTCGTCGTACCAGGCCGGAATGCGATGGCCCCACCAGAGCTGACGTGAGATACACCAGTCCTGGAGGTTTTCCATCCAGTGGCGATAGGTGTTGATCCAGTTGGCCGGGACGAACTCGATATTGCCGGACTCAAAGGCTTCCAGCCCGATCTTGCCGAGAGTGTCCATTTTCACGAACCACTGGTCGGTCAGGTACGGTTCGATGATCTGGCCGGAGCGGTCGCCGCGCGGCACGACCATATTGTGCGGTTTCTCCTCGACCAGCAACCCCATGGCCTTGAGGTCTTCGATAATGCGCTCGCGGGCCTCGAAGCGATCGAGACCGCGATAACTGGCCGGCGCCGCGTCGTTCAGGCGGGCATCGGGGGTGAAGATATTGATCGGCTCGAACCCGTGCCGGTTGCCGACTTCCCAGTCATTGAAGTCATGGGCCGGGGTGATCTTGACGCAGCCGGTGCCGAATTCAGGATCGACGTAGTCGTCGGCGACCACCGGGATCTGGCGGCCGGTCAGGGGGAGCTCGACGGTCTGGCCCACCAGCTCGGTGTAGCGCTCATCATCGGGATGAACGGCGACACAGACATCGCCGAGCAGCGTTTCCGGACGGGTGGTCGCAACCACGACATCACCCTTGCCGTCGGTGCGGGGATAACGAATCGACCACAGCTTGCCCTGCTCATCGCTGTTGACCACTTCCAGGTCGGAAATCGCGGTCTTCAGGACCGGATCCCAGTTGACCAGGCGCGGTCCGCGGTAGATCAGACCTTCCTCGTGCAGCCGAACAAAGGTTTCGATGACCGCTTCGCTCAAGCCATCGTCCATCGTGAATCGCTCGCGCGACCAGTCGGCCGAGGCGCCCAGGCGGCGCATCTGACCGGTGATCGTCGAGCCGGATTCATGCTTCCATTGCCACACCCGCTCGATGAATTCATCGCGGCTGTAGTCGTCACGCTTGCCGCCTTCGGCTTCGATCTGGCGGGTGACCACCATTTCGGTGGCGATGCCGGCATGATCGACGCCAACCTGCCACAGAGTGTCGCGTCCCCTCATGCGCTGGTATCGGATCAACGCGTCCATCAGCGTGTGCTGAAAGGCATGACCCATGTGCAACGTGCCGGTGACATTGGGCGGCGGCAGAAGAATGGTAAAAGGCTCACCCTGGCCGGACGGGCGGAAGCAGCCGTCCTGCTCCCACTGGCCGTACCAGTGCTGCTCGATGTCGTGAGGGTTGTAATTCTTTTCCATTTCCCTTTTCCCGTTTCCTTTTTCCGTCTCGATCACTTCAAGACGTGATGATGCACATCGGCGCCGCGCTGCTTCCAGGCTTTCCAGCGTTCGCGCAGTTGTTCCTTGATGTCACTGTCCGGTGGTACCAGTTCCAGGATCCGCTCGAACCGCCCGCCCGGCAGCGGTGCGGCCGGATCCAGGTTGATCAGGATATCGGCCTGGTCGGGTGCGTCCTCCAGCAGCTGAATCGGCGCATTCGATTTTCCGATTGAATGCGGCAGAAAGCGTGCCTCCGGCTTTTCCCAAAGCTGCCGGTCAAGCTGCTCCAGCTGCGCCCGCGGCGCAACAATCGCCACTGAACCTGCCTCCGGCCAGGCCCGCCCGACCAGCACACCGGCCACAAACAGCGGATCACTGAACCGCCCCGACATCTCGTAAAAATCAACTCTCATGATGAAAAGTCAAAATCTTGATTCGTCCCAGGTGCTGGCTGATCAGGTAATCGTAGGTCGGGGTGACACCCCCGACGGCCATGGTCATCAGTTGCTACCACAAGTCCCGGCCTCTTATTTGTTTCGTAATGATTGTTCATCGATTTGCAGCGGTTCAGGTGTCGGGAGGATCCGGCAATATGGACCGTCGGCCACGTCGGGCCGACCTACTCGAAACAGTGATTCGATCAAAACCCATCCCAGCCGCCGGCGTGGCTGACGAGCCATTCGACGAGCATGCCGACCGGGCGGCCTGAGGCGCTTTCGGGTTTGCCCCAGCGCCAGGCGGAGCCGGCGATGTCGATATGAGCCCAGCGATGGCCATCGGTGAAGCGCGACAGAAAGCAGCCGGCGGTGATCGAGCCGGCTGGCATGCCGCCGACATTCTTCATGTCGGCAAACGGGGTTTCGATCTGCTCCTGGTAGTCGTCCCACAGCGGCAGACGCCAGGCGCGGTCGGCCGCGGCGTTGCCGGCATCGAGCAACTCAGCGGCCAGTTCGTCGTCCTGGGTCATCACGGCACTGGCATGGTGTCCCAGTGCAACCACGCAGGCGCCGGTCAGGGTGGCCATGTCGACCATGATTCGCGGCTTGATGTTCTGGCCGGTCCAGTACAGTGCGTCGGCCAGAACCATGCGGCCCTCGGCATCGGTGTTGTGGACTTCGATGGTCTTGCCGTTCATCGCGGTGATGATGTCGCCCGGACGGTAGGCCTTGCCGTCGAGCATGTTTTCCGCGGCAGCTACCACGCCGTCGACATTGATCGGCAGTTTGAGGTTGGCGATTGCTTCAAGAACACCAATGGTGGCAGCGGCACCGCACATGTCGAACTTCATCTGCTCCATCAGATCGCGCGGCTTGATCGAGATGCCGCCGGTGTCGAAGGTGATTCCCTTGCCGACCAGGGCCAGCGGCGCATCGGAATCCTTGCCGCCCCGCCAGCTCAGGCGAATCAGGCGCGGCGGGTTGACGCTGGCCTTGCCCACCGCCAGCAGCGCATTCATGTTCAATGCTTCCATCTGCTGCTCGTCAAGTACCTCCACGCTGAGACTATCGTGCTGTTCGGCAATGGCCCGGGCGGTTTCTTCCAGATAGATCGGCGTGCAGATGTTGGGCGGCAGGTCACCGAGGTCGCGGCAGCGCTGGATGCCGGCTGCCAGCGCCTGGGCGTGTGCGAGCTGCTGGTCAATGCCGTCACCGGACGGAAAACTGATCTCTTCGGTTGCAGGCGCTGCATCGTCGGCCGGCTTTTTGGTCGCCGAGTAGATGTAGTCTGAATGGATCAGGGCGAGGGCTGCCTGACGGGTCTTCCAGTGTTGGTCATGGCCCTTGACCAAAGTGCGGTCCAACAGGCAATGAGCCTTGCGGGCATGTGATTGGCGCAAGGTCTTGCCGGCTGCCTGGACAGCTTTTACAAAAGCCGGGCCATCGAGTTTTTCAGGTTTGCCCATACCGACCACGAGCAGCCGGGTGGCTTCGATGCCGGGCACATCATGCAGCATCAGGGTCTTGCCCGCCCGTCGCGGCAGTTCGCCGCCGACATCCAGGCGCTTGAGAAGTCCTCCGCTGGCCTGGTCGACATCAGCCAGTTCATTTTCAAATGCCTGACCCATCGCGATTCCGATGATCAGGCAGTCGGTGCTAATCTTCTCGGCTTGCTCGTTTCGGGTTGTAAACTGCATGAAAGCGTGTCCTGAGTAATCAATGATGGATGCACTGGATTCGGTTGCCGATGCATGCCGGCAACAGCGAATCCGAGATAGTCGGCCATTGTAACCGCCCCGGGAATGAATATTGATTCTGCAACGCTACCTGCTGCGTGAAGCGACCACGGCCAGTGTTCTGAGCCTGCTGATCTTTGTGGGCGTCATGCTGGCGTTGTTTCTGGCCGAGTTGCTTGGCGATGCGGCCCAGGGGCAACTGCCCTCGGCCAGTGTGCTGTTACTGCTGGCTTTTCGATTGCCGGAAGCGGTGTTGCTGGTCGGTCCCCTGGCCCTGATGGTTGGCATTTTGATGGCCCTGGGCCGTCTGGGGGAGGGCAGTGAAACGGTGGTGATGCGCTCCTCAGGAACCGGGTTCGGTCAGGCACTGACCCCGCTGCTTGTGCTTGTTGCCGCCTGGTCCCTGGGCCTGCTGGCAGTGTCCGGCTGGCTGGCACCCGGCGCGGTGGAGCGGACCAACGCGCTGATGAGCGATGCGGCTCGCCATGCTCTGGTTGCCGGTATTCGTCCAGGCCAGTTCGACAGCATGGATGGCGGACGCCTGACTGTTTACGTCGGTGAGGTGGATCGTGACAACGGGGAGCTGGGCGAGGTGTTTGTCCATTATCTCGAGCAGGGCGAAGCGGAGATGCTGGTGGCCGAAAGGGGTCGCCTGTGGGTCGATCCGGCCGATCAGCTGCCGTATCTGACTTTGTACGACGGCTACCAGATACGTCATGACTCCCGGCTCGCCACGGCCGGGCGAAGAGAGATTGATTTCCGCCAGAATGACATTCGACTGCCGGTGCCTGAAGCGGCCACCGGCAGTGAAGGCGAAATGGCTGCCGTACTGACCGAGTTGTGGCCGCCAGCCACGCCAGCGCAGTTTCGTGAATGGCATTGGCGACTGGCGTCTCCCGTGGCCGCCTTGCTGCTCGGGTTACTGGCTGTACCACTGGCCCAGCGTCCGCCTCGCCAGGGCCGATTCGGGGTGATTGTGCTGGCGCTCGGACTGTATCTTTTCTACACCAACACCATCCATGCCGGGCTGATTCTTCTCGAGCGCCGCGAACTGGCTTCCGGCCCCGGCTTGTGGCCGCTGCATGCGCTGATTGGTGTTCTGGCAGGGGTCATGCTGGTGCGACAGTTTCGGCGATGGTGATGCCTGGTGTACTCAGTCGCTATCTGATCGGCCGATTGCTGATCGGAATGCTGATCGTCAGTCTGCTGCTGGTTGGCCTGTACACCCTGATCGAGCTGATTCGCGAAGCCCGTGCCCTGGGTGGGGACTACCAGGTAGTTCAGATGGTGGTATTTCTGGCCGAAACGATGCCGCGCCGCTGGTACGACATTTTCCCCTTTGCTGCGCTGATCGGAGTGATGGCGGGGATGGGTGGCCTGGCGGCCGGCAACGAGCTGGTGGCCATGCGTGCCGCCGGATTCGATCGCAACCAGATCATCCTGCGCGTTCTGGCGGCGGTCGGACTTTGCCTGCTGATATTGGTCATGCTGGCCGAATGGGTCATTCCGGATATGGAGGCCGATGCCAGGGCATCGCGCGAGCAGGCACGAAGCGGTCAGATTCAGCACGGCAAGTTCGGGTCTTTGTGGTTGCGCGATGGCGACCGGATGATTCGCATCGGCTTGTCAGTCTGGCTCGATGACCAGCAGCTGGAATTCGGTGACATCACGCTGTATGACCTGCCGGACGGAGAGCAGCCGACCGTTCTGATGGTTGCCCGGCGGGCTGTGCACAGCGGCAGTGGCTGGATTCTCAGTGACGTACTGAAACTTGAGCCGGGTCGGGTCGGGCCACCGGAGTCGATCAGCGAGCTGACTCTGGATTCGGATCTGCGGCCGGAGTTGTTCGCGGCAACTGTGTCCCGACCGCGTCTGTTGTCGCTGGTCGATCTGACCCGGATGCGGGCGCTGCTGAGTCGTAATGGACTTGATCCCGGTCGCTACGATGAGGCGTTCTGGGAGCGGGTCTATTTTCCCCTGAACGTGCTGGCGATGGTTCTGATCGGGCTCCCGTTCGTATTTCGCGGCCAACGCCAGGGCAACCAGGGGCTGAATCTGTTTATCGGCGTTTCACTGGGGCTGTTGTTTTTTGTATTGATTCGCCTGGCCCAGGGAGTGGCCGGCATTATTCCGGCACCGCTGTGGCTGACATTCCTGATGCCGTCGGCGACGATTGCGGCCGGTGCGCTGATCCTGCTGCGAAGGCGCTGATCGTCATGCTTTCCGGGATGGTCTGGGCGTTACCAGCAGCCGCGTGTCCGATGCCAGATCATGCCAGGTTGCACGATCAGCCCGAAACAGGCTCCAGAAAAACCCCAGCCCAAGGCAGCCGATCGAGATCAGGGCAACGCCGAAACGAACTGCGGTGGCCAACCAGCCGGGCGGTTGGTCGCCAGCATCGATGGTAATCCGCCAGGCTTTCATGCCCAGCGTCTGACCAGCGCGCCAGCTGATGGCAAAGTAGCACCAGGCCACGACCACCAGGTAAATCTGAAATCCCAGGCTACCGGACGGAACCTCGCGCCCCAGAGGAATAATGACCAGGACAGTCGCCAACATCAGGACTGCAGCGACCAGAAGAGTGTCATAAACCATTGATGCCAAACGACGCAGTAGCCCGCAAGGGTATGGCAGGGTCGACGATGGTGGTAACGATTCAGTTATTTTTTTGTTCATTAAATTTGACGCCGGGCCACGTTCCGGGTAGCTTCCGCAATCTGACTAGCGAATGCCGTGTGTGAAGACATGCACCTTTCTTTTGCAAGGTGCGCGCGGTATTCTAGATGGGTTATCGGCTGATTGATGTTGGTCGATGCAATTGTCGAAACGATTTCCAAGCATAGCGGATAGCAAAATGTCACAACATTCAAATTCCATTTCGCGGCTGTGGTTGCTAGGTGCGGCTCTGACCATCGGCGCTTCCGGCGCTCATGCTCAGGTGCTCGATCGCTCGATTGACGTCGAGAATCGGATTACGCGCGAAGCAGCTCAGGCCCAACAGCAGATCAACCAGGTTGACGAAGAAACCCAGCAATTGGTCGATCAGTACCGGCAGACGATCAGCGAAGTTCAAAGCCTGACCATATACAACGACCAGCTTCAGGCAATCGTTACCAACCAGGAAGCCGAAATTACCTCGATCAACGAGCAGCTCGAAGGGCTCGAGTCAACGAACCGCGAGGTGGTTCCGCTGATGATCGAGATGGCCAATCGTCTCGGCCAACTGGTCAGTGCGGATATGCCGTTTCGACTGGATGAGCGTTCCAGTCGCGCCCAGCGCCTGGTCAACATGCTCGATGATTCAGATATTACCAACTCGGAAAAATACCGCCTGATCATTGAAGCCTATCAGGCGGAGATCGAGTACGGACGAACGACCGAGGCCTATACGGGCACGTTGCCGGATGGTCAGCGGGTCGAGTTTCTGCGCATCGGACGAACGCTGCTGTTCTGGCAGGCGACCGATGGTAGCGATACCGGCTGGTGGAATCCCACCAATCGACAATTCGAGCGGCTGGGTGCGGAATATCGTCAGCCGGTCAGAGATGGTCTGGCGATCGCCAAGAATCAGGTGGCACCGGATCTGATCCGTCTGCCTGTTCCTGCCCCTGTTCCTGCGGAGAGCCGATAATGAAACGCAAGATTCTGTTTTTTGTCGCGGCACTGGTTGCCGCCCCGATGGGTGTTCAGGCCCAGGAAACACTGGAAGATCTGCTGCGGCAGGTCGAGCAGGCAGCCTCGGAAGAGGCGCGCGTTGACCAGGAGCGTCTGCAGCGTTTTATTCGCGAGCGAGCCAATCAGCGCCAGCTTCTCGAAGAAGCCCGCGCCGAACTTCGCCGGGAAGAAGCCCGCTCCGAGCGCTTGCGTGATGCCTTCGACGCCAACGAACTGCAGCTGGTCGAACTGGAAACGATCCTGGATGAGCGCATGGGTAACCTGGGTGAGCTGTTCGGCGTTGTCCGGCAGGTTGCTGGCGACCTCAGCTCCACGATTGAGGAGTCCATGGTCAGTGCCCAGCTCCCGGGTCGCAGCGAGTTTCTTGCTGAACTGGGTCAGCGCCGCGAACTTCCGACCGTCGACGAACTGTCGCAGATGTGGCTGGAAATGGTTCGCGAGATCTATCAGTCTGGGCGGGTCGTAACGTTTACCGCACCGGTGGTGAATTCCGATGGTCAGCTTGAGACCGGACGTGAAGTCGTTCGCGTCGGTGTGTTCAATGTGATCTCCGACGGCAATTTCCTGACCTGGAATGGTGAAGAGCTGGCCGAATTGCCGCGTCAACCCTCAGGCCGCTACCAGAGCATGGCTCAGGCGCTTCAGGATGCATCGCCGGGCGACGTTGAGGACATGGCTATCGATGGCACTCGTGGCGCGATCCTGGCGTCAGTTGTGCGTGAACCCACCTTGGGCGAGCGACGTCGCCAGGGTGGCCTGGTCGGAAATGTCATCATCGGGCTGGGAATTTTTGGCTTGCTGTTCTCGCTGTGGAAAGGCATCGTATTGTTCATGCGGGGTAGCGCCATCAAGCGTCAGCTCAAGCGTGAGGATGCCGATGAAGGCAATGCGCTGGGACGAGTCATGAAGGTCTACCAGGATAATCCGGATCAGGATGTCGAGACCCTGGAGCTCAAACTCGACGAAGCCATCTTGCGTGAGACCGCACCTCTGGAATCCGGTCTGCCCCTGATCAAGGTGCTTTATGTCATCGCCCCGCTGGTGGGTCTGTTGGGTACGGTGGTCGGTATGATCGTGACCTTCCAGCAGATCACCCTGTTTGGAACCGGCGATCCGCGCATGATGGCCAGCGGTATTTCAATGGCCCTGATCACGACCGTTCTCGGTCTGGTGGTCGCCATCCCGCTGACGATCATTCACAGCCTGCTGCACAGTCGCGCTCGCGCACTGATCCAGATTCTGGAAGAACAGGCAGCCGGTATCATTGCCCGCCTAGCTGAGCATCGTCATGGTCGCGCTGACTAGTTTCTTTGAAGCCATACGCGGGTTCATAGAACTCGGCGGCGACGTACTCTGGGCGATCATGGCCGTGCTGCTGGTGATGTGGACCCTGATCATCGAGCGCTTCTGGTATTTCCTGCGCGTGCTGCCGACCCGGCGGCGCGCGATCCTGTCGGAGTGGCGTGAGCGGGAAGATAACCGCTCCTGGTACGCTGGCCGGATAAAGGAAGAGATGGTCAGTCGACTGAGCCAGGAGATGAAGGTCAACGTGCGTACCATTCAGACACTGATTGCGATCTGTCCGTTGCTGGGTCTGCTGGGTACGGTGACCGGCATGGTCGCGGTCTTTGATGTCATGGCGTTCTTTGGGACGGGCAATGCCCGGGCCATGGCCGCTGGCGTGTCCCAGGCTACAATTCCGACGATGGCGGGAATGGTTGCCGCACTTTCCGGGCTGTATTTCGGCTCGTATCTCGAACGCAAGGCAGATACCGAGGCGGAAGCCCTGGAAGATCTGCTGCGCTACGAATAACGGAGGCAGGCACGCACTATGGCCCGCAGACACGCAAGCAAGGATGAACCCGAAATCAACATCACACCGATGCTCGACATCGTGTTCATCATGCTGATTTTCTTCATTGTCACGACATCGTTCATACGCGAGACCGGAGTCGAGGTCGACAAGCCGACGGCAATATCGACCGAGGCCAAGCCACAAGGGAACGTTTTGATCGCAATACGGCCTAATGATGAGATATGGATGAACCGCCAGCAGATTGAGCTGAACGAGGTTCGAGTACAGGTCGAGCGTGCCCGGGCAGAGAATCCGGAGAGTTCGGCCATCCTGATTGCTGATCGTGGTGCACGAACCGGGTTGCTGGTCGAGGTCATGGACCAGGTCCAGGCGGGTGGCATCAATCGCATTTCAATCTCCGCCGAAGAGCAGGCCGGGAGGTAACGAATGAACTCAGGTGTTCGCTATTTTGTTTCGATAACGTTGGCCATCATCGTCACGCTGTCAGCATTTTATTTGATGCATCGACTGATTTCCGGGCAAGGCGGCAATCGCGACGATGTCGAGGATTTGCCGGGCATCCGGTTCGGTCCGGTGGAGATCGATGATCGCGTCGAGACGCGTGACCGTCGCCGTCCGCCACCGCCACCGCCACCAGAGACCCCGCCGCCGCCACCGCAGATGGAAATTGCACAGATGGAGCAGCAGGTTCAGGACATGCCCCAGCTGGATATGCCCGCGCTGGATGTATCAATGCGCGGCAGTGGTCCATTCCTGGGCAGTTTTGGTCAGGTCGACCGAACGGAAGAAGGTGACATCGTACCGCTGGTGCGCATTCAGCCCCAGTACCCCCGCGATGCGGCGATGAATCAGATCGAAGGCTGGGTCCGCATCGAGTTCACCATTGATGAAAATGGCTCGGTCCGCTCTCCACGCGTGGTTGAAGCTCGCCCTCCACGTATTTTTGATCGCGAGGCGATCCGCGCGATTCTGCGCTGGAAGTTCAAGCCAAGAGTAGTCGACGGCGTTGCCACGACGCGCCAGGCTACTCAGACCATCGAATTCAGTCTGGATGATGCCTGATGAACAGATTAGTCGTTGCAATACTGGCCGGATCCGCATTTATCGGCTCAGTCGAGGCCCAGACCCGCGTTCAAGGCTATGAATGTGGTGTCGAGCGCAAGGTTTCGGCCGGCGCCCATAGCCAGCAGACCTACAACCGCCTGACCGATATTTACGAATTGATCGGCGAAGAGGAATACGACGAGGCTTATTCGCTGCTGCAGAACCTGGAGGAACGAACACGCCGGCAAGATTACGATCAGGCTGTCATCAATCAGGCCATGGGCCATGTTCGCATGCAGCAGGAAAACAATGCTGCCGCACTGGCACACTTCCAGCGGGCGGTTGAACTGAATGCGATGCCGAATGCCCAGCATTTCGAAATGATCCTGCTGATCGCCAACATCTACTACACCATGGATCGCTTTCAGGATGCGCTGGACCAGCTTGATCTTTGGTTTTGCGTCATTCCTCCCGACCAGACCAACATCGTCGATGTCTGGGTCATGAAAGCCAGCATCCATGCCCAGATCGATGAGTTTCGTCAGGCGCTGGATGCGATTGATCGCGCGATCTCGCTCTCAGATGACCCCAAGGAGCAGTGGTATCAACTCAAGCTGGGCATGCACCTGGAGTTGAACGAGTATCAACCCGGAATCGATACCCTGAAGATTCTGATTTCGATGAGCCCTGACAAGAAGAACTACTGGTTGCAGATGTCTGCCTTGTACATGGAACTCGACAACGAACGGGAATCGAAGTCCACGCTGGCACTGGCCCATCGCCGGGGCTTGCTCGATCGCCAGACCGAGTTCATGCAGCTTGCGAGTCTGCTGCAGGCGCATGACTCGCCGCGGTTGGCGGCGGAAGTGATGGAAGACGGGCTTGGACGCGGAATCATTGAAGAAACACGGCGGAACTGGGAAATGGCTGGTGGCGCCTGGTACGAAGCGCGTGAACTGGACAAGGCGCTCAATGCGTATGAAAGAGCGGGTTCCTTTGCTGACGATGGAAAGATCGATATCCAGCGTGGTTTTATTCTGGTCGATCTCGAGCGTTGGGATGAAGCACGCCAGGCGATGACTCGAGCACTTGAATTGGGTGGTCTGTCGGAATCGGATACCGGTAACGGATATTTGCTGCTCGGTATGGCCAATATGAACCTGGGCAACTACGATGCGGCCCAAGAGGCCTTTAACCAGGCGACGAATTACAGTAGAGTTAGGCAAGCCGCCCGTGAGTGGATGAATCACTTGAGGGAGGAAAGAGGTCGTCGTTCCGGCCGCTAGCTAGTCATTGATCACGACCCTGGGAGGTCAGACTGATGCAAATCAACGAAGAAACCAAGTTAGAGCAACAGGCACCTGATGCGGGCAATGCTGCAGCAGCAGCGCCAGAGCCCCCAGTAGCCGCTGCTTCCAAGAAGAAAGCTTCGAAGAAGAAAGCTTCCAAGAAGAAAGCTTCCAAGAAGAAGGCTTCCAAGAAGAAAGCTTCCAAGAAGAAAGCTTCCAAGAAGAAAGCTTCCAAGAAGAAGGCTTCGAAGAAGAAAGCTTCGAAGAAGAAAGCTTCGAAGAAGAAAGCTTCGAAGAAGAAGGCTTCGAAGAAGAAGGCTTCGAAGAAAAAGGCTGGCAAGAAGAAGGCTTCCAAGAAGAAAGCCTCCAAGAAAAAAGCTGGCAAGAAGAAGGCTTCGAAGAAAAAAGCTTCCAAGAAAAAGGCTGGCAAGAAAAAATCCCGCAAGAAGAAGGCGTCCAGAAAATCGACCGCCTCCGCTGCCGTAGAAGGCACGCCGTGGGATCGGATTGCGCAGGCCGCCGAGGATTTGCGCGCAGCCGCACTTGAATTGGCCGAACGCGAGGCCAGTCAGGGTCGCAAGGCGCTGGATGAGTTTGTCGGGCAGACACGCTCCAAGCTTTCCAGTATCGAAGCGATGGCTGAGCGCGGTATCGCGCGATTGACCGGCAAGAGTTGAAGGCCGGCAAGTCCAGGTCGGGGGCGGCTTCTGCCGCTCCCGCCAAGCTCCCACCAAAAGCATCCGCGATTATTGAATCTTTTCTCGACTCGGTTTGGGCCGAGCGGGGATTGGCCGTGGCCACACTCGACGCCTACCGGCAGGATCTGGTGGGATTGGCGAGCCAGTTGCCCGGCAGTCTTGAACAGATCAACCGGGGCCAGATTCTGGCCTGGCTTGGCGAGCGGCTCAGGCGCGGCGATGCCGTGGCCAGTGTGACCCGGACCATTTCCTGTCTGCGTCAGTTTTTCGCCTGGGCTGAACGCTTTGAGTATGTGCATGGCAACCCGATGCTGGATATCGAGGGACCTCGTCCTTCGCGGCACCTGCCCGAGGTGCTTTCCAGTGCAGAGGTTGAACGATTGATCCAGCAACCCGACTCCACTCAAGTGCTCGGAATGCGCGACCGCGCCATTCTGGAAATCTTGTATGCCAGCGGCCTGCGGGTGTCCGAGCTTGTCGGCCTGACCCTGTCGGGTCTGAACCTGAACCGGGGGCTGGTCCGGGTTGTCGGCAAGGGAGGGCGAGAGCGGCTGGTTCCGCTGGGCGAACAGGCGATCGAGTCAGTGGAGCAATGGCTCTCCAAAGGCCGGCCGTCTCTTGGTAGTCGGTCTGATCGGGTTTTTCTGTCGCGAAGTGGCCGGCCGTTGACCCGGGTTGCCATCTGGCAACGGCTTCGGCAACATGCGCTGGGGGCGGGCATTTCCAAGCCGGTCTACCCGCATCTGTTGAGGCACTCTTTTGCGACCCATTTGCTCGACCACGGTGCGGATCTGCGCGTTGTGCAGCTTTTGCTGGGTCATGCTGACTTGTCGACAACCCAGATTTATACTCATGTTTCGCGTTCCAGGCTTCAGGCCTTGCACCGGGAGCACCATCCGCGTGGTTGAAGCGGCCACGGTGGAGCTTACTCGAACCTGAACTTGTTGCCGGTGCCGTGTTCAAATCAGGATCAACCATTTTGACCTCAAGGAGTTTTGCATGAAGTTGTTTTCATCTCGGCTGGCTGCTGTCAGCCTGCTTTTGGGCCTGGCTGGCAGTGCGCTGGCCTCGGACTATGAGGCCATCGAAGAGCGGCTGGCCGGACTGGTGCCTGACATGAGCCAGGTCGTGATCGCCGAAACGCCGATGAATGGCATCATGCAGGTGCTGATCGGATCTGACGTGGTTTACATGAGCGACGACGGGCGCTTTCTGATGCAGGGCCGAATGATCGACATGGACACCCAGATCGACCTGACCGACCAGGCCAAGTCCGGTGTGCGCAAGTCGCAGTTGGCCGATCTGGACAGCTCCGAGTTCGTTTCATTTGGTAACGAGGATGCGGCCTACGATATTCTTGTGTTCACCGATCCGGATTGTGGCTACTGCCGTCGTCTGCACGAACACATGGACGAATATGTCGACGCCGGAATACGGATCCACTATCTGGCCTTTCCACGGGCCGGTGTCGGCTCGGAATCCTACAACAAGCTGGTTTCGGTATGGTGTTCCGAGGACCGCAATGCAGCCATGGACGTTGCCAAGGCCGGACGCACACCCCCCTCCGCTACTTGCGACAACCCGGTCGAAGAGCAGTACAGCCTGGGTCAGTCGCTGGGAGTGACCGGAACGCCGTCGATCCTGACCTACAATGGGGACATCATTCCCGGCTATGTACCTCCGGAGCAACTGGTGACGCGCTTGCAGACCCTGGCCGAAAGCCAGAACTGAAGCGAACCCGGAATCGCGAAATCGTGCGGGCGGGGGCCGATCATGGCCCTCAGTCGCCTATAATCCCGCCTGAACTTTCAATGGCCCTCAGGCCATGGTGCAAGGGCGCTGATGATATTTCTGCTAGGCCAGGATGCTCTTCCGGCTTTCCGGCGGCAACGGCTTGAATCTGAACTGAGCCGCATTGAAGGGAAGCCGATCACGCTCGCCGCGCGTGAGCTGATTCTGCTCGACGCCCCGCGACAGCCAGAACCTGCCGAACTCGATCAACTCAACAAATTGCTGTCTGCCGATCGCTGGGATCTGGCGCAGGCAAGTGCGGATGACCTGTTGGTATTGCCCCGTCCGGGCACGCATACCCCGTGGTCGTCCAAGGCCGGGGATATCCTTCGTCACTGCGGCCTCGGTGATTTCTGCCGCGTGGAACATGGTCTCTGGGTTGATTTGCGCGGCACTGGTTCGAGCGGGCTTGGGCCTGAATCGATCGGATGTCTGCATGATCGGATGACCCAGATCGTCCTGCCGGCAAGCGCTGATCTGTCGGCCTGGTTCGACGACCATCCGCCATTGCCGCTTGGCATCGTCGCCCTGGGTGATGATCCGCTGGCGGCACTGGAGCGGGTCAACCGCGAACTGGGGCTGGCATTGAGCGCGGGTGAAATCAGCTACCTGGCCGAAGCCTATTCAGACATGGGCCGCGACCCCAGCGACGCCGAGCTGATGATGTTTGCCCAGGCCAACTCGGAACACTGTCGTCACAAGATTTTCAATGCCAGCTGGGAGGTCGATGGCCAGACCCGCGAGCCGTCCCTGTTCAAGCTGATCCGCCAGACTCATGCGACGACTCCACAGGGAACACTGGTTGCCTACGATGACAACGCAGCGATCATCGAGGGCACGGATGGCCAGATGCTTTACTGTGACTCCGAGGATTTCAGCTATCGCCTGAGCCCGGTGCCCGTTCACGCCCAGATCAAGGTTGAAACGCACAATCATCCGACTGCCATTTCCCCGGATCCGGGTGCAGCGACCGGATCGGGCGGCGAAATCCGGGATGAAGCCGCTACCGGTCGCGGCGCTCGCCCGGTTGCCGCGCTGACCGGCTTCAGTGTGTCGGATCTCAAGATCGAGAATGCCGTCAGGCCGTGGGAGAACGCTCCTGATCAGCCAGGTCGTCTTGCCAGTGCCTGTCAGATCATGCTTGAGGGCCCGATCGGAGCTGCCCGCTTCAACAATGAATTCGGGCGACCTGCGTTGCTGGGATATTTCCGGACGTTCAGTCAGGTGATTGGAAACCGGCTCTGGGGTTACCACAAGCCGATCATGATTGCCGGTGGCAGCGGCATGATTATCGCTGGCCAGACCCACAAACTTCCGCTTGAGCAGGGCGATCGGATCATCGTTCTGGGGGGTCCGGCGATGCTGATCGGTCTGGGCGGTGGCGCGGCCTCGTCGATGAGCTCCGGACAATCCGATGCCGATCTGGACTACGCCTCGGTTCAGCGCGGCAACCCTGAAATGCAGCGCCGCTGCCAGGAAGTGATTGACCGCTGCTGGTCGCAGGGCCAGACAAATCCGGTCAAGTCCATTCATGATGTCGGCGCGGGCGGATTGTCCAACGCCATTCCGGAGCTGCTCGACGATGGCGGCGTGGGCGGCGAGCTGGATCTGCGCGCCATTCCCTGCGCGGATGCCGGGATGTCGCCGATGGCAATCTGGTGCAACGAGTCCCAGGAGCGCTATGTGCTGGCGGTAGCACCCGATGACCTTGGACGTTTCGCACAGTTGTGCGAGCGCGAGCGCTGTCCCTGGGCCGATCTCGGACCGGCTACGGCTGAGCGCAGGTTACGCCTGGTCGATTCATCCAACGGTCAGACCGTTGTCGATATGGCCCTGGACACCTTGCTGGGGCGGCCGCCGGGCATGCATCGAAAGGCCCGAACAGAACGCACCGAAAGTCTCGATCAAGGTCTGGAAGGTATTTTGCTGGACGAGGCGCTTGACCGGGTGCTGGCGCTTCCCTGTGTCGGCTCCAAGCAGTTTCTGATCACGATCGGCGATCGCACGGTCGGTGGCCTGACCGTTCGCGACCAGATGGTCGGACGCTGGCAGATCCCGGTCGCCGACTGCTCCCTGAATCTCCTCGATTACGATGGCGATGCCGGCACCGCGATGGCAATGGGTGAACGCACACCGCTGGCAGTCTTTGATTCAGCCGCGGCTGCTCGCCTGGCGGTCGGCGAGGTACTGACCAACCTGGCCGGTGTTGAACTGGCGGGAATTGACCGCATCAAGCTGTCGGCCAACTGGATGGCGGCGGCCGGTGCGCCGGGACAGGATGCTGCGCTGCGTTCTGCGGTCGAGGCCGTCAGCACTTTTTGCCAGGCGATCAATCTGTCGATTCCGGTCGGCAAGGATTCGCTGTCGATGCAGACCCTGTGGCAAAGCGAGCGCGGCGAGGAACGCATGCTGGCACCGGTCTCGCTGATCGTGTCAGGCTTTTCGGCCGTTCCCGACGTCAATCGGCATGTCACGCCGGCGCTGGTCACCGATGCGGGTCCAACCCGTCTGGTATTGCTGGAGCTGGGCCGGTCGCGCCTGGGCGCATCGGCGCTGGCCCAGGTGTTCGAGCGCACGCTAGGTGAGGTGCCGGATGTTGACGAACCGGAGGCCTTGAAAAGCCTGTTCGAGTCGGTCCAGCGGCTGCTGAAGCAGGATCGCATCCTGGCCTGCCATGATCGATCGGATGGCGGCCTGCTGACCAGCGTGCTGGAAATGGCACTGGCTGGGCACTGTGGTGTTGTGATTACTCCCCGGGCCCATGATGAAACCTCCCTGTTGACCGAGTTGTTCAACGAGGAACTGGGCCTGGTGCTGCAGATCCGTGACGACGACCTGGCTTCGATCGTCGCTGACCTGAACGAATGGGCACCCGGCATCAAGGTTTGGCCGATCGGTCGACCGGACGGCGGCGAGCATCTGGTCGTTGCCGGTGAAAAACGCGACTGGCTCAGGCGACCGCTGGCCGAGCTTCATCAGGCCTGGGCCGAGACCAGTTACCGCATGCAGCGTCTGCGCGATCATCCCGACTGCGCCGATGAGGAACATGCGGGCCGGGCAGACTGGTCCCGACCGGGCCTGGTCCCCCGGCTGAGTTTCGAGCCTGATCCTCCGGCCATCCTGACCGGCAAGCCGCCCAGGGTGGCCATTCTTCGCGAGCAGGGCATCAATGGCCAGCGCGAAATGGCGCGTGCCTTTATGCAGGCAGGTTTCGAGGCGGTCGATGTTCATATGAGTGACCTGGCAAGCGGCCGCCAGTCGTTGGAGGATTTCCAGGGTCTTGCCGCCTGCGGCGGTTTTTCCTTTGGTGACGTGCTCGGTGCCGGACAGGGGTGGGCTCGTTCCATTCTGTTCAACCAGGCGCTTTCCGACCAGTTTGCCGCCTTCTTTGCCGATCCGAACCGCTTCGCCCTTGGTGTGTGCAACGGATGTCAGATGATGGCATCACTCCAGGACATCATCCCCGGTAGCGAGGGTTGGCCGCGCTTCGTCCACAATCGATCGCGCCAGTTCGAGGCGCGCCTGAGCCTGGTCCGGATCGAATCCTCGCCATCGGTGTTTTTTTCCAACATGGCCGGCTCGGTGCTGCCGGTGGCAACCGCGCATGGCGAAGGCCGGGCGGACTTTGGCGGCGCAGATCAAGCTGGCGGATTGGCCCGGGCAGCGGTGGCGGTTCGCTATGTCGATGGATTCGGCAACCATGCGTCGAGCTATCCGGACAATCCCAACGGATCACCGGACGGGATCACCGGCTTGTGTAACAGCGACGGGCGTGTGACCATTCTGATGCCGCATCCGGAGCGCTTGTTGCGTGCCGCCAATTTTTCCTGGTCGCCGCGGGAGTGGGGCGAGCGCTCGCCCTGGATGCAGATGTTTGTCAATGCGCGCCGCTGGCTGGAATCATGACGGTGCACAATCAATTCGGGAGAAATCGATGAGTCAAGTGCCCGACAATCAGGCCTCCGGGTCTGAACAAGGTAATCCGGTCAAGGAGATGTTTCTGCTGGCAGCGTTGTATCTGCCGCTGGGTTTCTTTCTGTGGTTTTTTGCGGCCAGTCTGCTGATGCTGCCGGCCGGCCTGGTTTCCGAGCAGCTGCTGGTGCTGCTCTATCCGGATATCTTTCAGCAGATTTTCCAGGCCGATTTCATGTTCGAAATCCAGACCTCCATCCTGGTGCCCAATCCTGAAGGCGGTGAGGATCTGCTGCTGACCTGGGACGTCAATCCGATGATCTACGCCTGGGGTATGGCGTTGCTGTTCGGATTGATCATGGCCACCCCGATGAAAGCACGCTGGCGCCTGCTGCAGATGCTGATTGGCTATACCGTGGTGTCGCTGGTGACTATCTGGGGTGTATTCTGGGAAGTCTGGCGCGATCTGGCGTTCCTGTTCGGCCCGGATGTGCGTGCGGTCGTCGATGCATCGTCGTTTTCGCCCACCGTGATTGCCCTGTGCTACCAGCTCGGCTACCTGATGTTTCCGGCGGTTGTTCCGCTGGCGACCTGGATTCTGATGAACCGCTCGTTCATCGAAAACGAGGTTGTTCGCCATCGGCGCTGAACCGAATTGGCGCCAGAGTTGTCTGTTACTGGCAGACAGCCCGGCCTTTTTTGTCCTCCTGCACCAACGCAGGACGATTTCGCCACTGCCCTGATTGAAAAAAGCCATGGAATCACAATCGATAACCGCTGCTGACGATTCCGACCTGCTGCCCAGCGTCGGTGACCACCTGGAAGGCCAGGCCGCCGAGCTATGCGACCTGATGGTCGAGCAGGGCCGGTTGCGGACCGAGGATCTCAATCGGGCCCGCGCCTATCGCGATCAGAACGGTGGAAATCTGCTGACGCTGCTGGTTCGCCTGGGCCTGGTCTCGGAACGAGACCTGGCGCGCGCCCAGTCCGAGCTGATGAATATCGAGCTGGTCAGCGACAAGGACTTTCCTGAAGACGCGCCCGACGTCGACAGCATTTCGGTTCGGTACATGAAGCAGCAACACCTGGTACCAATCCGGATTGACGATGATCAGATCGAAGTGGTCATGGCCGACCCGCATGATCCCTTTGCGCTCAAGGCGCTGGCAATGGCCACCGGTCGCCAGGTGGTGCCGCGAGTTGGCGTGACCTCGGAAATCGACAACACCATCGAACGCTATTTCGGTGGCGGCAAGAGCGCGATGGGCCAGATTGCCGAATCGCTTGGCTCGGAAGGCGGCGATGACGATGAGGAAGACGTCGAGCATCTGCGTGACCTGGCCTCTGAGGCGCCGGTGATTCGGCTGGTCAACCTGATCATGCAGCGCGCGGTCGAGTCGCGTGCTTCGGATATCCACATCGAACCGTTCGAGAACCGGCTCAAGGTCCGCTACCGGATTGACGGCGTGCTGCAGGAAGTTGAAGCACCACCGGCTCGCTCCACGGCTGCAGTGATTTCGCGTGTGAAAATCATGGCCCGGCTCAATATCGCCGAGCGTCGTCTGCCCCAGGATGGCCGCATCATGCATCGGGTCGGCGGCAAGGAACTGGACTTGCGTGTCTCGACGGTTCCGACCGCGCATGGCGAAAGTGTGGTCATGCGTATCCTGGATCGTGAGGCAGTGGTGCTGGATTTTTCCAGCCTGGGATTTGCCGACGATGCGCGCAAGACCTTTATCAAGGCGCTGGAAATGCCTCATGGCATCATCCTGGTGACCGGACCGACCGGGTCCGGCAAGACCACGACGCTGTATACCGCGTTGAGCCAGTTGAATACCCCGGAGCGCAAGATCATCACGGTCGAGGATCCGGTTGAGTACCAGATCGAGGGAATCAACCAGATCCAGGCCAAAGCGTCAATTGGCCTCGATTTCGCCGGCGCCCTGCGCTCCATCGTTCGTCAGGATCCGGATGTGATCATGATCGGCGAAATGCGTGACCTGGAAACCGCGCGTATCGCCATCCAGTCGGCGCTGACCGGCCACTTGGTGTTGTCCACCCTGCATACCAACGATGCGTCCGGGGGAATTACCCGAATGCTCGACATGGGTGTCGAAGACTACCTGCTGACCTCGACGGTCAACGCGATCATGGCCCAGCGCCTGGTTCGCCGGCTGGACCCGGAAAGCCGCGAAGCCTACGAAGTTCTGCCGGAAGTGGTCCGAGAGCTGGGCCTGCACAAGTTTACCGATGAAGAGCGGATTCGCATGTACCACCCCGGCAGCTCTGAAGGCTGTCCGACCGGTTATCGCGGCCGTACCGGCATTCATGAAATCCTGCTGGTCAGCGAGGAAATCCGGCGGATGGTGATGAAACATGCCACCTCGACTGAAATCGAGCGCCAGGCTCGCAACGAAGGCATGCGAACCATGTACGAAGACGGTCTGATCAAGGCGCTGGAAGGCGTGACCTCGGCCGAGGAAGTACTGCGCGTGACCCAGGAAGCCTGACTGACCCATGCCGATCTTTGAGTACAAGGCCGTTGCGCCCAGTGGTGAAACCCTGACCGGGGAAATGGAAGCCCCGAGTTCCGATCTGGTGATCGCCCGTCTCCAGGAAGCCGGCAATATTCCGGTGTCCGCCAAGGAGATTGGCGCGGGATTCCGGCTCGAGACCCTGTTTCGCGGCAAGCGCGGACTGAGTCAGCGCGAAATCGGCGACCTGACCCAGCAGTTGTCGACTCTGCTCGGAGCCGGTCTGCCGCTGGATCGCTCACTGGGTATTCTGATCGAGCTGTCGGAGAACGAGCGCATTCATGACCTGGTCGAAAAGGTTCGCAACCACGTACGTGAAGGTGGATCGCTATCGGAAGGGCTGGAAGCCCGCCACGGCGTTTTTTCGCGCTTCTATATCAATATGGTCAGGGCCGGAGAGATCGGCGGCTCGCTGGATCAGACCCTGGCCCGAATGGCCGAGTACCTGGAGCGGGCCAAGGAACTCAAGGACAGCGTGGTTTCAGCAATGATCTATCCAGCTCTGCTGGTGGTTCTGGCAGTGGCCTCGCTGATGCTGCTGATGGTGTATGTCATTCCGCAGTTCACCCCGATGTTCGAGGATTTCGGTGGCGAGCTGCCCCTGCTGACCCGGATCGTGGTCGCGGTCGGTGATGTCCTGCAGAACTTCTGGTGGGGCTTGATCGGTATTACGGTGATCGTGATTGCCTGGTTCCGGATGCAGATGACGCGACCGCACTCGCGCTTCAAATGGGATGGACGCTTTTTGCGCCTTAAGTTTGTCGGTGACGTGATCGCCAAGATAGAAACTGCCCGGTTGAGCCGGACAACGGGTACCTTGCTGGTCAACGGTGTGCCGCTTTTGTCGGCACTTTCCATCGCCAAGAATGTCATGACTAATACGGTGCTGGCCGAGGATGTCGCCCAGGCGGCCAAACAGGTCAAGACCGGGGCGCCATTGGCCAAGGCGCTGGCCCAGAACGGCAACTTTCCGCGCCTGGCGCTGCAAATGGTCAACGTCGGTGAGGAAACCGGCAAGCTGGACGATATGCTGCTCAAGGTCGCCGATACCTATGATCGCGATGTGCGAGTCACCATCGACCGTTTGATGGCGTTGCTGGTGCCGGCGATGACCCTGGGTCTGGCCTTTCTGATCGGCATCATCGTGATGTCGGTGTTGATGGCCATCCTCAGCATCAATGAGCTGGTGGCCTGAAACCACTGATTGGTAATCCTACCGGTCTTTAGTCTGATCGAGGCAAGCCGTTATTTTTGACGAGGAACGAAGTGATGAAAATGATGAAATCTAGCCAGGGATTTTCCCTGATCGAACTGCTGGTCGTACTGGTCATTCTCGGCATGATTGCCGGTCTGGTCGTACCCAATATCATGCAGCGCAGCGAAGATGCGAAAGCACGCTCCGCTACCGCCGAGATCCAGCGCATTTCCATGGCGATCGATGAGTTTTATCTGGATTCGGGCCGACCACCCCGTGACCTGCGCGAGCTGGTCGAGCGACCGTCCAATGTCAGTAACTGGAACGGGCCTTACATCAACCAGTCCAACCTGAATGATCCCTGGGACAATCCCTACAACTACCGTTATCCCGGACAGCATCGGACCTATGACATTTTCTCGCATGGTGCCGATGGGGCACCGGGCGGCGAAGGGACCAGTGCGGATATCAACAACTGGGAATCCTGAGATTGGCCAGCGCATCGCGCTTCCATGATGTTGATTCAATCAATGTCCTTTGACCCGATCAACGACCAGCGCGGATTCAGTCTGCTTGAGCTGATTGTGGTCATGGTCATGATCGGACTGCTGTTCGCGGTGGTTGCGGTCTCGGTCAATCGATCGGTATCCGGCGCGGAAATTCGTAATGCCGCGCGCGAAGTCGTGGCCGGCCTGAGACATACTCGGGGCCAGGCCATCATTCAGCGCCAGCAGCAAGTCTTCAATGTCGATGTCGAGGCGAAATCCTGGCAGGCGGCCGGCGACGAACCGGTACAGATTCCTGAAGGCATGGATATCACGATCAATACCGCGCGATCCGAGCTGACTGGCGAACGTGCCGGCGGCATACGGTTTTATCCGGACGGCGCCTCGACCGGCGGCAGCGTGGTATTGACCATTGACCAGCGCGAATGGCATGTCACGGTGGGCTGGCTGACCGGTGAGATCGGGATCGACCGGGATCCGCAGTCATGAGGCCGTTGACGTTTCGCCAGGCAGGCGGGTTTACCCTGATCGAGGTCATGGCCGCGTTTGCCGTTTTCGCATTGCTGTTCGGTGTGGTCCTGCAAGTTCTGTCAACGTCCATGACCAACACCCGTCGGGCTGGCGACTATACCCAGGCTGCCCTTTGGGCGCAGTCGCGGCTGGATGTGCTGGGGCTGGATGAGGTGCTTGAGCCGGGCGAGACCTCGGGTCAGTTCGATGATCGCTACACCTGGTATCAGCGGGTCGAAGAAGTGATGGCCTTCGACGACACCGGGATTGATCTGGCGGAGCTGCCGGTAGCGCTGTATTCGGTGGAGCTGGTGGTTGAGTGGGGCGACAATCCTACTCGTGAAGCGGTATTCAGAACGCTGCGCAGTGTCGATATGCACTGGGAAGAACGTCAATTGATGGGGCCGGTGCCGTGAGTAGTCGAAGTACCTCACGCGGTTTCACCCTGGTCGAAGTCATGCTGGCGATCACGCTGGTATCGATGATCATGGCGCTGGCTTACGGCGGGTTCCGGGCCAGTATCCGGGCAACCACCTCCGGTGAGGCTCTGATCGAGCAGACCAACCAGCTCAGGATTTCCCACCAGTTTGTCCGCCGACAACTCAGCCTGGCCCAGGCACTGATCATCGAACAGGGCGAGGAAGACGATCGGCAGATTCGTTTTATCGGCGAGCGCGACTACGTGCGCTTTGTCGCGCCGATGCCAGGTTACCTGAGCTATGGCGGTTCCTATGTCCAGGAGTTGCGCATCGAGCCGGGCGAAGACGGACTGGCGCTGGTTTACTACTACGCCATGCTCAACAGTTACGAGCCGGGCGAGATCGAGGCGACTGACGGCATTGTCCTGATGGAAAGTGTGGCCGAGGGCAGCTTCCGCTTTCTCGGTCTGGATCCGGAGGATCAGTCGCCCTACTGGGAAGAATTCTGGGAAGAAACCGATACCATGCCCCTGGCGGTGTCGCTGGAGATGGATCTGGATCGCGGCAATGGTCTGACCTGGCCGGATCTGGTCGCGCCGGTGATGATGGACTCTATCAATCAGCCCGGTCGCCCCGGTCGCCAGCCGCAGACCATTCAGCGGGCATCGGACCTGATGCGGCGCAATCGCGGCGGGCGCAACCGGCAGTGATCGCTATGCCCCGACCCATGCGCGGAATAGCCCTGATCGTGGTTCTCTGGATCCTGGTGCTGTTGACCATTACGGTTGGGGTTTACGCGGTGCTGGCCCGTACCGAGACCATGCAATCGCGCTTTCTGTTCGATGTGACCGAGGCCCGGTACGCGGCCGAAGCCGGACTGCATCGGGCGGTATTCGAGATGCGCAATCCGGATTTCCAGACTCGCTGGGTGCCGGATGGTCGACCGTATTACATGGAGTTCGGTGATGCCGTGATCGAAATGCGGATTACCGATGAGTCCGGCCGAATCGATCTGAATCGCACGCCGGCCGAGCTTCTGGTCGAACTGTTCCTGTCCCGTGGTGTCGATGAACAGGTCGCGTGGCAATTGGCCGACGCGATCGAAGACTGGCGCGACCCGGATGATCTGCCGCGGCTTTATGGTGCCGAAATCGACGAATACCTCGCCGAAGGGTATCCTTACGGACCGGCCAACCAGGCATTCCAGTCGGTTGATGAGTTGCAGCAGGTGATGGGCGTGAGCTTTGATCTGTTTCAGCAACTGGAAGACCTGTTGACCGTGCACGGCCGGGGAGGTCAGGTGAATCCGGCCTTTGCCCCTGCCGAAGTGCTGGCAGCAATGCCGGACATGGATCTGGAAAGTGCGAAGATGTTTGTCGAGGAGCGCCAACAGTACCATCCGGCCGATCAGGCGGCACTGATTCTGCCCAATGGGCAAATGGTGAACTTGCAAGGCGGGGGCGGTGTCATTAGCATTCGCTCGCGCGCCACGCTGGACAATGGCGCCTGGACGCAGCTTGAAGCAACTGTCAGCATGGGAACCGACACCCGCGGCCGACCATTCCGGATCGTGCGCTGGCGCGAAAACATCGAGGACCGATGATTCTTAACGTAGCAAACGACTATTGGGGCAGCGTTGTGGCCCGCTACCGCACCAGCCCGTTGCCGGGATTTCTGGCGTGGTGGCGGGGCGAGCTGGCCGGACTGCTGCCCGCAAGCCTGCGCCGCCGCATGGTTCCGCCGCGTCCAGCGCTTTGGCTGGTAGCCGAAGGCGACGATACCGATATCGTGGTCTGGCGTGGCGGTGACAAGCCGGAACAGCTGGCGAGTTTCAGCGCCCGGGAAGATGTCCAGGTGTTGCGCAAGCGCTGGATCGACGTATTGAATCGATTCGACGACGGCAGCCCGGAAATTCGTCTGTGTCTGCCGTCCGAGAGCGTGCTGCAGTGTCCGGTCGAATTGCCGCTGGCCGTCGAAGCCAATCTGGATTCGGCACTGGGCTATCAGCTTGATCAGCTGACGCCGTTCCGGGCAGCTGATGTTTATTTCGATCATCGCATTACCGGGCGCAATACCCGCAGTGGCCGCCTTGAGCTGGATCTTCGGCTGGTGCCGATTACCCGGGTCAGCGACCTGACCGAGCGCCTGGCTGCGATTGGAATCCGACCGCATGCGATCGATACCATCAAGGATGATCGTGAGGTGCCGTTGTGTGAGGATTTCAACCTGCTCCCCGAGGAAAAGCGTCCGCGCTACGTCTACGCACGGGCACGCCTGAACTGGATTCTGGCCGGCGTGGCGGTGGTGGTGCTGGCGCTGGTAATGACCCAGTCGCTGTATTTGCGCAACCGTACGGTCGAGCAGCTGGAAACCGAAGTTGCCAGCCTGCGAGCCGAGGCTGAAACGGTCCTGGCCCTGCAGCGGCAGCTGGAAGATTCGCTGCAGGCGGCCAATTTCCTGGCCGAACGGCGTCGGCGCCAGCCGGTGGTGATCCAGGTGCTTGACGAGATTTCGCGGATTCTGCCGGATGACATGTGGATCAACCAGATGCAGGTTCGTGGTGACGAGTTGATGATGATGGGCCTGGCCGACGGATCGCAGCGCCTGATCGAGATTATCAACGAATCAACGCTGCTCAGCGATGCCGAGTTCCGCGGTGCGATCAACGTCGACCCGGCGACCGGCCAGGAGCGTTTCAACGCCCGGGCCACCATCATCAGAAGGGGGGTGCAGGATGCAGTTGCTACCGGATCGGGAGAATAACAAGCCGCTGGCCCTGGGGCTGTTGCTGATTGTCGGTCTGCTGGTCTACCTGGTCGGTTTCCACTGGTTTGTCAATCAGCACGTCGCATTGGCCGGTGATATCGACAGGCTGGAAACCCAGGCGGCGCGCTTCAAGGCGGCGGTGGCGCGTCGCCCGGCGCTGGAAGAGCGGCTTGAGGTATTGCGCAGCGAACGGCTGGACAATGCGCTGTTTCTGCAGCATTCCAATTTCAATACGGCCGCCGCTTCGCTGGTCCGGCAGCTGCGCGAGACCATCGATGGCGAGGCCGAGGACAGTGAGCTGTGCACGGTCAGCGCGACCCAGAATCGACCGGATTCGGAACCCGAGCGCTTCGAGCAGGTCACGGTTAATGTCCGGATGAGCTGCCCGCTGCCGGACATGGTTCAGATCCTTTACGCCCTGGAAAACAATGTGCCGCTGATTTTCATCGACAACCTGCTGATCAACCAGCGCATGACCGCCGAGCGTCGTGGCCGGCGCGGGGGCGTCGATGCTTATGGGCAGCTGGACGTGCGGTTCGACATGTACGGGTTCCTGGCCGGTGAGGTGGAGGGTTGATCATGGCCGGACTGCTGGATACCCGAAACAATCTACTTACCGTGCTGCTGATCGCGGCGATCGGCGCGCTGGGTGTCGGCTTGGTTGTCCAGATGCTGCTGATGGGGCGGGTTGATATCGACCGGATTGCGCCATCAGGGTCAACCGATGTCAATGAAGCCCAGGTAGATATTCCCGAAACCGGCCTGGCTGCACTGGACGAGTACACCGCGATTACCTCGCGCCCGGTGTTTTTCTCCGATCGCCAGTTGCCGGTCGTCGAAATGCCGGAGGAGGGCGACGAGGCCCTGGTCGATGAAGGTCTTGAAGAGGAAGAGCCGATCAACGAGCTCAAGGCATCGGTGGCCGGCATCATCATTACTCCCGACATGCGCATGGCGATGGTTCGCGATGATGCCCTGGGCAAGACCCTGGTGTTGCGCGAAGGCATGAGCCTGGAAGGTGAGCAGGCAGCCTGGAAGCTGGATTCGATTTCGACCCGCCAGGTCAACTTTGTGTCGGTCGACGGTCGTGAGTCTTTGCTGGAGCTGTCTGTCAATACCAGTGGGTTGACCGCTGGCAGCAGTGGGCTTCAGCCGCGAGACAATACGGTTGAACCTTCGGCAGACGGGGAGGTTGATCGTCGCCAACCCACCCAGCCCGAGCCGGGTAACAGCCAGCAGGTTGATGCCCGGGCCCGGGCCGAAGAAGTCCGCCGGCGGGTGGCCGAACGCCGCGCCGAATTGCGCGCTGAGGCTGAGCGCCGCGCTCAAATGCAACAACAACGAAGAGACAATTGATGATTTCATTGTATTCCCCGACTACTGCCAGAAGGCTCCGGCAGTTCGCCCTGACGCTGGTTGTGGCACTTGTGCTGGCAGCCTGCGGCGGGCTTGAGGAGCGTCCCTCCGACCAGCCATTCAGTCCCTCTGCCCTGGATGAAGAAACCCGTCGACCGGCCGAAGGAGAAATCAATCTGGGCAGCGATGAGCCCGATCCTGAAGATACCTTTCAGCAGACCGAACGGTTCCCGGGCAACGGCGTATTCATCGACGACACCAAGGTTCGTGACCGCGCCGAGCCGCCCGGCGAGGATGGTGAAATCACCCTGAATTTTGAAGGCCAGGGCATCCAGGAAGTGGTCAACGCCATTCTCGGCCACATGTTCCAGGAAAATTACGTGATCTCGCCGGGTGTGAGTGGGGAAGTAACCTTTGCCACGGCCAAGCCGCTCAAGCGCGACCAGGTCATGCCGGTGCTGGAAATGCTGCTGCGCTGGAACGGCGCCACCCTGATCTGGCGTGAAGGGCAATATCACGTCATCCCCATTTCCGAAGCCGTCCGAGGCAACCTGGTTCCGCGCTTCGACTCGGCCGACGGCGGTATCGGCTACGAAGTGCTGGTCGTGCCGCTCGAATATATCGCCCCGGCCAAGATGGCCGAAATTCTTGAGCCCTACGCTCGCGAAGACGGCGTCTTCAATGCCGACAACGCCCGCGGCCTGCTGTTTCTGGCCGGAACGCGCTATGAACTGCGCAACTATCTGCAGATCATCGAAACCTTCGATGTCGACTGGCTGGCCGGCATGTCGGTCGGCATGTTCAGTCTTGAGCGTATCGAGGTCGGCGAACTGCTGCCCGAACTCGAGGCCGTATTTGGCGAGGAAGGCGAAACGCCGCTGGCCGGCATGTTCCGGTTCATGCCGCTGGAGCGCCTCAACGCAATCATGGTCATCACCCCCAACGATCATTACCTGGACGAGGCCGAGAAATGGATTCGCCGGCTGGACCGCTCCAGTCCCGAATCGGGTGCCCGGCTCTATGTTTACCGGGTCAAGAACCTGGAGGCTGACATTCTGGCGGGCTACCTCGGCGATATCTTCGGCACCAGCGGCGGCGGCTCACGCCCGCAGCGAGAAAACCGCGGCGGGCTGGCACCGGGGATGGAGCCGGCCACAGTCTCCAGCGTGAGTGAATTTCAGAGCAGCCGCAATCAGCAGAGTGACAGCAATCAGACCCAGAATCGTGCCACCGCAGGCGGCATGCAGCTGGGCGAAGAAGGTAACGTTCGCGTTACCGCCGTGCTCGAGACCAATTCACTACTGATCCAAGCCTCACCCGGCGAGTATGACGCGATTCTTTCCGCAATCAAGCGCCTGGATGAAGAGCCGCTGCAGGTGCTGATAGAGGCTCAGGTACTTGTCGTGACTCTCAACGACGAGTTGCGCTACGGTGTCAACTGGTTTATTGCCAACAAGAATCCCGAGGGCGACATTCCGGAGAGTGGCGGAGAGGAAGGAGAAGACGATCCACCTCCTTTCGGACAGTCTCGTGAAGACGATTTCGCTCGCTTGGATGGCGCGGGAATTCTGGCCACGGTGACTCGCCGGGCTGTTGATCGGACTTTTGTTACAGCCACAATTGATGCACTAGAGAGTGTGACGGATACAAGGACCATTTCTTCGCCATCTTTGATGGTTCGTAATAATGCTGAAGCTTCCATCAATGTTGGCAGCCAAGTGCCTGTTCAGTCCACTCGTTTTGTGGGTGGCAGCGGTCTGGATCCAAGCGGGCAAGGCACCATAGGTAGTGTGCAATATCTAAATACCGGGGTAATTCTGGATGTCACTCCCAGAGTCAATCCTGGTGGCCTGGTCTATCTCACGCTTAGTCAGGAGGTCTCCACTCCCCAGTTCCCGCCTGGCGGTGGCAATCCGGCGATTGACACTCGCAATGTCAATACTGAAGTCGCAATTCAATCAGGCCAAACCATAATTTTGGGTGGTCTGATCCAGGAAACCAACAGCGAAGGTCGGGTGGGTATTCCTATTCTCAGCAGAATTCCGATACTCGGTCGCCTGTTCGGCACTCGATCTAAGACTACTAACAGGACGGAAACCATCGTTATGATAACGCCTACAGTAGTGTCAACGACTGATCGACTGCAGGAGATCTCAGACGAATTTAGGAACAAATTCAAAGGATTGCGTCCCATGCAGGTAGATTCAGATTCACCCGATGACTGAGTCTGCTGCAGGCGCTCAATATGTGGAAAACCCGTTATTTAAAAGAGAGAACAGAATTTTGATGAACAAGAAGACAACGAGAACCTTGATGCTTGTGGCACTGGGCCTGCTGATGGCCGCATGTGCCTCGACTCCGCCTGCACCGGAACAGACCGTTGAGCAGCGGGCCCAGGCGCGTTGGGATCACCTGATTGCGGGTGAGGCGGCCGAGGCCTGGGCCTTCTATACGCCAGGGTATCGGCAGATCACTTCGTTGCAGGAATTCGACGCCTGGTTGAAAGGCCGGCCAATCCGGTGGCTGGCGGCCGAAGTCCAGGAGGGCGAGTGCGACGACCCGGATCGGTGTATAGTCGTGACCAGTGTCACATATCGCGCCCCGAATGCCCCAACGGGCATCAACGAAATGAGAATGACTCGCGATATCGAGGAAGAATGGATCCGTCTGGACGGCCAGTGGTGGTACGTTCAGAACTGATTGCTTTACATTGTTTGTTCAGTTAACATAGAATTACGCATGCTGGGATGGGCTCGAAGGAGTCGGGTCCGTCCGGCGGTGTTTACACAGAGCCCTGTGTCCAACAACTTTAGGAGTGTTGTAATGAAAAGAAATACCTTGACGACCGCAGTACTGGCGGGTCTGACGGGCATGGCGGGGATGGTCAGCGTTTCCAACGCTGTCAACGTCAACCCGGATGGCCTTGGTCAGGTACTGATGTATCCGTACTACACCGCCCGTGGCGGTAACGATACATTGATCTCGATTGTCAACACCACCGAGCGTGGCAAGGCAGTCAAAATTCGTATCCTCGAAGCCCTGAACTCACGAGAAGTTCTTGACTTCAACATCTATATGTCCGAGTGGGATGTCTGGGTTGCAGCCATCACCGAGAATGCGGCTGGCGGCGGCAAGCTGATCACCAACGACTCGACCTGCACCTCGCCGAACATTTATGATCCGGCAGCGGGCGTTGGCGAAATCGATTTCCTGGACTTCCAGTACGCTGGCGTCAACTCTGATGAAGGTCCTCAGGGGATCGAGCGCACACAGTCTGGCCATATCGAGTTCATCGAAATGGGTACCTTCCTGCCGACTCCAGCCGCCGATCCGGGTGCTGGTGCCGAAGGTCAAGTGCCGTATTTCGCCAAGCACGTGGGTGATCTGAACGATCGGGCCCCGCGCGACTGCACGTTCTTCGAACAGCAGTGGCTGGCCGGCGGAGAATGGTTCGGTGGCAACAACGCTTTCGGTTTCGAGAAAGTCGGAACTGATCCGGCCGTAACCGGTGGACTGTTTGGTGGTGCCAGCATCATCAACGTTGCTGAAGGTACGATGTTCAGCTACAACGCGACGGCTATCGATGCATTCTGGGTCAACAGCGCTGGTCAGCACAGTGATCCGGCCTTTGTAACGCCGTCACTGGCTGGTGGTGGTAACACCGAGAGCAACGTGTTTGTTGGCGGTGCCGTGGCAACTCACGACTGGCCGGCATCCATTCTTGCGGTCAATGCAACCATTACGTTCGAGCGCTTGATGAACGAGTACAACATCGAGCCGGATCTGGGTGCGCGTTCCGAGTGGGTTCTGACCTTCCCGACCAAGCGCTTCCACACGGATGCCCAGGTTCCGGTTGGTACGGTGGCTCCGGACAATCCTATCGCTCCGTTCAGCAACACCTGGCACGATACGGCCAACGGCCTGAACCTGCCATGTGAGGCTCTGACCTTCCGCGTTTGGGATCGTGAAGAGACCGAACCGTCACCGGAAACGGGCGAAGTGATTCCGTCACCGCCGCCGCCGGTTCCTCAGGCTGATGTGTTCGAGCTGTGCCGTGAAACCAACGTGGTTCGCTTCACCCTTGACGGCAACGTTCCGGACGAAACGGAAATCCTGCGCGAACCGTTGCGTGAAGGTGAGTTCGCTCGCCTGAGCTACACGAACTTCGATCTGCCGGGCTTCGAGTCTGGTTGGGTTCGTTTTGACCTGACCCAGATCCCGTCCGGTGCATCGGTTGCTCCGGGTGCAAGTGCTGATATCCAGAACAATGTCCGTCGCTCGCCGGCGGCAGCCAATGGCGACCAGATCGAAGGTCTGCCGGTTATCGGCTTCTGGGTGAATACGTTCACGAACGGCGAACTGGCCGGTGGAACGTTGGCTAACTACGGTGGTACCTTCAACCATCGCGGTAGCCGGAGCATCTTCACTCCGTAATCGTGTAGTTAGCGAAAGCAAGTGTCTGTCTCTTGAGACAGAAAGAGGGGCCATCTTCGGATGGCCCCTTTTTATTGAGGGTAATTGAATTCGATGTAATAGAAACGGAACTTTTACTCCCTTTTTAGGAACAAATGATAGATTGAGTGATATCGTCTGGCGACAAGATTAATGTTGCCAACGCCTTTCGAGGCACCTGTTGATAGGAAAACCGAATATGTGCAGCAAGACCGTCAAATCCCTGATTTTCACTGGATTACTATTGATCGCCGGTACGTTGGCGGCGCAAACAAAATTTATCGTTCTTCAGGATGAGGACCTCAACCAGGCCGATCCCTGCGAGCTTGCTGCCCAAAGCTCGATGGTGATTGATCCGGCCACCGGAGATATTGCCGTTACCGTTGTCGATCTGGAAGAGTGTCTGGGAACGACGGATGCACTGAATGTCAGTCCGGTTCTTACCGCTCCTTCTCCCGTCATTGCCGGCACTTCGCTGGAAGTCCTGTGGGCATCGGTGGGGGCCATTTCCTGTCAACCCGATACTTCTGGCACCAATATTCTGCCGGGCTGGACCAACGAGTCTCTGGGCCTGCAAGGCCCGAAGGTGTACACGGTTCCTTCAGGAGCAAGCGCTGCCACATATAACCTGGGAGTGTCTTGTACAGATGGTGAACTTTCGGTTACCCAGACTACCCAGGTTCAGGTGAGCGAGCCTGACCTTGGCGATCCGCCGGTCATTTCCAGTTTCACGGTCAATGGAAGTTCATCTTCCACCAGCATCGAACCGGGCGATACCATTGGCATGTCCTGGAATTCGCCGGATGCGACCGGTTGTCAGGCTGGTGGTACCTTGAGCAGCTGGAGCGGTAGCAAGAGCGCATCGGGCAGTGAGAACATAACCAACACTGGTTCTCTGACTATCGGAGACTCCTACAGCGTTACGCTGGTCTGTTCGAATGATGCGGGCAATTCATCAACATCAACCCGCACTATCAATATTCTGGATCCGGAAGAGCCGCCGCCGGCCGAATGTGAGGATCGTCCGTTGTTGGGACAGGGTGATTTGACCAACTGGGTACGCAAGACCACGGGTCAGAACTCGTGTTCATGGAACCGTTCAACGGGGCAATTGATCACAACGGCAGACTGTCGATACTTCGAGCAGGTCTGGCCTCTGCTCTGGCCGGGCGGTACGAATACCCGTAATCTGACGATTTCCGGCAATCAAGGACGCCAGTTTATCGCCATGGAGTTCAATAGTGGCAACATTCCTTCCAGTCACCAGGGTCGCATGACGCAGGAAGTGCCGCAGTTCGCAGGCGCTATTGGAACGAACAAGCTTTGGTCCATTTCCAAGTGTCCGGGCGATTACAACAAGGACTTGATTGATGCTGAAATGGGACCGGGCTGTATCAAGCGCGATTTGTTCGGCATCACTGAGAGCTTTGACTGGGGTGGGCCAACTTCGTCGGGTACCCCCCGTTGCAGGATGCAGCCGAACACCCGTTACTTCCTGAACATTATCTGGACGGATGATTTGCCGGGTACCGCGCCAGCTGATCTGACACCGCAAACCAATTGCGTGACGAATCGGTGCGGCATGAACGCTACACCGGCTGGCACCTACGAGCCCTAAGCTGAATCGAGATGTTTTCGGCGCGTCCAGTTGGGCGCGCCGTTCTTTTTCATGGAAAGGAGGATGGTGTCATGTCCACCGAACCTGACTTCCGAAGGGGTGATTGTCTGATCTGTCATCGCGTTACCTGGATTGAATTTTGAAAAGGAGAAAAAAAGCCGTGAAGTTGCCGAAACGGATGATAATTTTGACACTCAGCATCGGTTCGTCGCTGATGACGATCCCGGCCCACGCGCAGTTATCGCCGGATGCGCCGGTTGAGCAGCGCCTCCAGATTCGCACTGCATCGCAACAGATTGCCCGCCAGGGGGATGCGGTTGTGACCGACGCTGATATGGGTGTTTACCTGGATCGACTTCCCGAAGAGCATCGCTCCGCCTTTCTTTACAGCAGGGATCGCCTCGGTCAGGCAATCGAAAACCTGATGTTGCCCCGGCTTTTGTTCAACGAAGCACGGCGGGATGATTTTCTCGAGACCGCGAGTCTTCAGGCCAAGCTTTTCCAGTCGGCAGTGGTGCTGATCGGTCAGGAGTATATGGACCATTACTTCGCTAGCCAGGAACTGGAAGATTATAGCCAGGTTGCGCGCGAGATGTACTTGACCGATCCCGATCGATTCAAGAGTCCCGCAACGGTCGATTTCACCCATGTCCTGGTGTCGGTAGATGTTGGTCGGGGTGAGCTTGATGGCATGAAGCGGATTTTCTCAATCTATGAATCACTGCAGGATGGCGCGAGTCTCGACGAGCTGGCTGTCGAGTATTCCGATGACCCTAGCGTTGTGGATAACAATGGCCGCTACAGCGAGGTGCAGCCTGAAACGCTGGATGATGCGGTTGCCCAGGCACTTTCCCTGATGCAGCCAGGGCAGGTTTCCGAGCCGGTACGATCGGACTTCGGCTGGCACGTGCTGCGTCTGGATGCCAAGAATGAAGCCCGTCAACTCGATTGGGAGGAAGCCAGAGACGAGGCGCTGCAAGCGGCTCGTGTTCGCCATATGGAACGCGCCCGGGAACGATTGGTTCAACGCCTTCGTGCTGATCAGCTGGTTGTCGATCCGGAGGCTGTGCAGGCCTTGCTTGATCGCTATGAGGTTAATTGGCAGATCGCTCCTGAGGTAACCGCCGACGACTGAAGTCGATAGATACCGTCTCGGCAATTGGCTGGATCATTCATGAATTTGGGCCTCTTCCGCCAGTTGCTGACCCGGGAAATTCGCAGCCGGTTTATTGGTTCGGCTACCGGCTGGATCTGGCTGATCGTTACACCGCTGCTGTTGCTGGCAGTCTATGCTTTCGTGTTCGGCGTGATTTTTCGCGCCCGGGTTCCGGAGGGGCTGGACATGCCCTTCGTCGCCTGGTTGGCGGTTGCGCTGTGGCCATGGCTGGCGTTTTCCGAGGCCCTGCAGCGAGGCTCGCAGGCCATCCAGCAGCACGCGGCCCTGATTGCCAAGGTGGCCGTGCCGCGCCATCTCCTGGTGGTCACCAGCGTCACTGCGGTGTTTCTGCTGCACGCGGCCGGCTATACGGTCGTGTTGCTGACGATCGCCTGGTTGGCAGCGGATATCCACTGGCTGGCATTGCCTTATATGCTGCTGGTGCTGGCCAGCCTGTATCTGCTGGCGCTTGGTCTTGGTCTGATGCTGGCGGCTCTGCAGGTCTTCATTCGCGACGTTGAGCAGATACTCCCGACCTTTCTGCTGTTCTGGTTTTTTCTCACACCGATCATCTACTCGCCCGAGATGTTGCCTGCCCGCATGGCCAACTGGCTGTTGCTCAACCCGATGACCTGGTGGGTGGGAGAGATTCGCTCCGCGCTGTTTCTCGGGAAGGCCATGCCCGACCTTGTTGTACTGGCCATGGGTAGCGGTGCGATCATCGTCTACTGGCTCGGACGTCGGTTATTTGACCGCCTGAGTCCGCACTTCGAGGACTTCCTGTGACCCGCACCCTGCTCAAGCTGGATCGGGTGGCCAAGACCTACCCACCGACAGTCCAGTCCAGCCTGCGCTTGCGCGCGTTCTGGCAGCTACTGACGACCGGGCGAACCCTGGGCGGTACCCCGGTGCTGCACGACATTTCGCTGGAGGTTCGGGCTGGCGAGTCGATGGCAATTATCGGAGGGAATGGTGCGGGCAAATCCACTTTGCTCAAAGTGATAACCGGTGTGCTTGCCCCCAGCGCCGGCCGAATCGAGCAACACGGCAGTACGGCAGCACTGCTGGAACTGGGGGCCGGATTCGATCCGGAATACACTGGCTTGGACAACCTGCGTTTGAATGCAGCGTTTCTGGGCCTGGCGCCGAAGCAGGTCGACGAGAAGCTGGACGACATACTCGCCTTTGCAGACATCGGCGATTCGATTCATGAGCCAGTCAAGCACTATTCGTCCGGCATGGTGGTGCGCCTGGGATTCGCGGTAGTTGCCTCGGTACGACCCGACTTGCTGATTACCGACGAAGTGCTGGCGGTCGGTGACGAGTCATTCCAGAAAAAATGCATTCGATGGATCGAGCGTTACCTGGATGAAGGCGGTACCTTGCTGATGGTGTCGCACAATATGTATCAGGTTCAGAAACTGTGCCGAAATGCACTGTGGCTTCACGACGGTCATGCGCGCGCCCAGGGCGATGTGTTCGATATCTCCCAGTCCTATCTGGCCTGGCATGAGCGCCGCGATGCCGAAGACCTCGAACGCCACCGAAAGCAGTCCAGCAGTGGGCTCTATGGAGTGACCGGGCTGACCATTGGAGGCAAGGCGGCAGGTGAACTACAGTTGGCGATGGGAGAGGATCTGGAAGTTTCCGTGCGATTGCGATCTCCCGACGGCCGCGCCCCGGTGGCCATGGTAGGCCTGATCCGAGCCGATGGAACGGCGGTTTACGGTGTGGCCAACGACCATGACAATGTCGCGCTGAAGGCGGACGGCGAGGGCGGCTTCTTTGCCACCTTGCGGTTCCCCGCGATCAATCTGCTGCCTGGCGGCTATGCCATTCGCGGCCATGCGCTGGATCCGGAAGGCCTGCGGGTACACGATACCGCCGAGCTGCCATTCACGGTCACCGGCCGCTCGCGTGAACTGGGAATGGTCCGACTGGAGCACGAATGGCTGGATTGATCGCGATCGTGGTGCCGGTTTTCAATGCGCTGGACGAGACCCGGCGCTGCCTGGATTCGATCATGGCAACGGTCCCCGATGATCAGCCGGTGATTGTGATCGATGATGCCTCGACGGAATCCGGCATTCACGACTTGATGGACACCTTGCCGCAGCGCTGGGTGAGGGTGACCAACCGGACCAACCTGGGATTTGTCGGAAGCGCGAACCTGGGCCTGTCGCTGTCCAGCCCGGCCGATGTCGTCCTGCTAAATTCAGACACCCGAGTGACCACGGGCTGGCTGGAAGCCATGGTCGAATGCGCCGAGAGTGATCATCGAATTGCCTCGATCACGCCGTTGACCAACAACGGAGAGATCGCCTCGGTACCAGAGTTCTGTACAGCCAACCCCTGGCCCGACCACCCGGAGCGCTGGGCACAAGCCTGCAGGGAGTCGGGCCAGCCCCAGTATCCCGAGGTGCCAACCGGCGTCGGTTTTTGTCTGTTCATGCGCCGGCGCTGCCTGGATGATATCGGAGCCTTTGATGAATCGGTATTCGGGCGCGGTTACGGGGAAGAGAACGACTGGTGTCAGCGCGCCATCAGCGCAGGTTGGCGCAACGTGCTCTGTGATCACGCCTATGTCGCCCACCAGGGCAACGCCAGTTTCGGACCGCTGGGCCTCAAGCCCGGCGGCGATGCGATGAACCGCCTGCTCGCTCGCCACCCCGACTATCTCGACCAGGTCCGCGCCTTCATCGAGGCCGACCCCATGGCCGACCGCCGCCAGACCATCCTGACCACCTACCACCAACTGACCAAACGACCAAACGACCAGGTTTGATAGAATCGCATTCGCCTTCCCAGCAAAACCAACTCCATGACTGATCAGCCTGAACTGGAATTCACCGGCGAGCGTTTTACGCCCGAGTGCGTTCGCGAGATTGCCTATGAGCACTGGCACCGCTATGCGTGGGCAGCTCGCCTGGTGGCCGGCAAGCGGGTGATCGATGCAGCCTGTGGTGAAGGCTACGGAAGCCATATTCTGGCCGCCTCTGCGGCCAGGGTCACGGGCTACGATTTGAGTGACGAAGCCATTGCTCATGCTACTCAGCGCTATGGCTCGGAAAGTCTGGATTTCTGTCAAGCCGATGTTACCCGGCTACCACTGGGCGATGGCGAGGTCGATGTGGTGGTCTCCTTTGAAACCCTGGAGCATCTCGAAGCGCAGGATGCGATGCTGGCGGAATTCCGGCGGGTGTTGCGCCCCGATGGATTCATGTTGATTTCATCGCCTGACCGCAAGACTTACAGCGACGACACCGGTTATTCCAACCCCTTTCACGTCCGCGAGCTCTATCGGGATGAATTCGAGTCCTTGCTGGCCCGGCATTTTCCGGCCCGCCGGCTGTTTGGCCAGAAACTGATGTTCGTGTCGGCGCTGTGGCAGCTCGATCAGGGCGGCAGCGCGGTTTGGCATACCGCTGATTCGACCGGCATCAATCACACTCCTCAGCCGGTATTGCCGCCACTGTACTTTCTGGCAGCGGCGGCAGCCGGTCCGGACGCGCTGCCCGAGATCGCGCCGGTTTCGCTTTATGGTGATCGTGATGAAACCGTCTATCAGCACTACAACGACGAGATTCGCAAGCATATCCGGGCCGGAGAACTGCTCGCCGAACGGGATGCCGAAATTGCCGAGCTGCGGGCTCGCCTGGAGCACGGGCGTTGACAATCAGCCCGGCACCTGACCGGGATACGGCTGCGCGTACCCCGACGGCGCTGGCCCGGGTGACCGTGGTCATCGTCAACTACAACTCCGGGCGCTGGCTGGCGCGCTGCGTTCGCGCACTCAAGGGCAAGGGGGCGCGTTTGCCGTCCGTCCTGGTGCTCGACAACGCATCGGAAGACGACAGTGTGGAAGATCTCCCGGACATGCCGGGGCTGGAAGTGATCCGATCATCTGACAACCTGGGCTTCGGTCGCGGCGTCAATCATCTGCTCGGGCGAGTCAACAGCGAGTTTCTGCTGATTCTGAACCCCGATTGCCTGCTGGTGTCCGACGGGCTGAACGCCCTGATTGAAGAGCTCGACAACTTTCCGAAGACGGCACTGGTGTCCGGCCGGATTTTCGATATGAGCGGCAACGAACAGCGCGGCAGTCGTCGCCAGTTGCCGGGACCCAAACGAGTCCTCAATGAAGTCTTTCGGTTTCGCTTTGGCGCTGGCGTGGACCTGACCCATTTGCCGGCCTCGGCCGATGGCAGTGTGGTCGAGGCAGTTTCCGGCGCCTGCATGTTGATCAGAACCGAGGTGTTCAAGTCCCTGGGGGGGTTCGATGCCGGCTTTCCGATGCATTTTGAAGATCTGGACCTGATGGCGCGTCTTCACCAGGCCGGCTGGCAGGTACGGCTGGTGCCCGAGGTGGCGATTTCCCATGCCGGCGGGGTCTCGTCGCGTCATCGTCCGATCCGGGTTCAATTCGACAAGCATCGCGGTCTGTGGCGTTATCTCAACAAGCACTGTCGCAATCGATGGCCGATCTGGAGCCGGCCGCTGTGGCTGGCGGGCATCTGGCTCCACTTTCTTCTGATTCTGCCGGTGGTGATATGGCAGCGACGTTAGGATTGGGCGCCGCTGCCGGAGCGCCGTTGCTGTTGCTTGGGGCCAGTGGTGCGACCGGGCAATTTCTGATCCAGCGTCTGGCTGGCCAGGGCGTGATGCTGATGGCGGTTTCTCGCCGCCAGCCCGAACAGGGTCAGCCGCACGTGATCTGGCTGCAGCAGGATCTGGATGCGGGTCCGGCCGAGGTCGAGTCCAGTGTGCTGATCAGTCTCGGTCCGCTGGTTCATGCGCTCAGGCAAGTCGAGCAGGCGCCTCGATTGGGGCGAGTGATTGCGTTGAGTTCGGCCAGTACGCGCTTCAAGGCCCAATCCCCTGACGACGACGAGCGCGAGCTGATAGTGCGCCTGGTCGAGCTGGAAGCCGATCTGCAGGAACTGTGTCGGCAGCGGGATATCGACCTGACTCTGCTCAAGCCAACACTGATTTACGGGGGGAAGGATGATGCCAATGTCAGCCGCATCGGGGGACTGGCTGCCAGAATGAAATGGTTACCTTACTGCGGCCGCGGGTTGCGTCAACCAGTTCATGCCGATGATCTGGCGCGTCTGATCGTTGATTGCCTGGCACTGGGGCGGCCCTCGGCCGGTAGCTGGCTGCTGGGCGGTGGCGAGAGCCTGGAGTACCCGGCCATGTTGGGCCGGATCAGCAGCGCACGTGGTCGATCAAATCGCTTGTTGCGCCTGCCGTTATGGATCATGAAAGTGCTGTTGGCCGCAGCTCACGCATCGGGACGAATGCAGGATATTCGGCCCGTCATGCTGACTCGTCAGCAGGTCGACCTGGTCGTCGACGATACGCCGGCCCGGGAACGGCTGGGCTGGCAACCCAGGCCGTTCCGGCCCTGACGATGGCTACTGACGATTACGACTGTGAGCGCGTTCGATGATTTCCTCAGCCGTCATGCCGTCGAGTGACTGGTAAAAGGTCTCAAGGTCGCGAGAACCCATCGAGTAGGTTTTCATGTAACGGATGGCCGAATCCAGCGCCTGATATTGTTCTGGTGATGTGTCCGAAGCAATTATCTTGAGGCTCTCGGCAAAGGCTTCGGGGCTGGAGCCATCGACAATCATGGTCATGCCGTAGCCTTCGCTGCCGAGTTCACCTTCCAGACGCGGAATTTCCCGGGCCGGGTTCACGTCAGTCGTGCTGGCCTGGGCAGGTTCCGTGCGTGCCGGGCGCTGTTCGGCGGCCGACCGTCTGGCCGGGGCCGGCTGTTCGGCGGCCGGTGTGGAGCGGGCCGGTTCCGGCGCCGCAGTTTCTTCAGGCTCGTTGGATTGACAGCCGGCGAGCAATGAGACAGCCAGTGCCGTCATGGCGAAATACTTGAGGTTCATGTTCAACTCCCGTTGAGGTTTCAATGGATTGGGGACCGCTTGCTTAGAGACGAGCAAGCGGTAACAGTTCAGTTCAGGACTTGAGCTTCTTGTATTTGAGGCGATGTGGTCCGGCCTGGTCGCCACGGCGGCGCTTCAGATCGGCATCGTAGTCAGAGAAGTTGCCCTCGAACCATTCCACGTGCGAGTCGCCCTCGAAGGCCAGGACATGGGTGGCAACCCGGTCCAGGAACCAGCGGTCATGCGAGATCACCAGTGCGCAGCCGGGGAATGCCAGCAGGCCTTCTTCCAGCGCCCTGAGCGTTTCGACATCCAGGTCATTGGTCGGCTCATCGAGCATCAGCACGTTGCCGCCGCCTTTCAGTACCTTGGCCAGGTGGACCCGGTTGCGCTCGCCGCCGGACAACTGTCCGACCCGCTTTTGCTGCTCCGAGCCCTTGAAGTTGAAGCGACTGGCATAGGCGCGGGCAGCAATCCGGTAGTTGCCGACCACAATCTCCTCGGCGCCATCGGAAATCTCATCCCAGACCTGGCGCGAATCATCGAGGCTGTCGCGACGCTGATCCACGTAGGCCAGTTCAACCGTCTCGCCGATCGTAATCGAACCCTGGTCTGGCTGCTCGGTACCGGCAATCATGTTGAACAGGGTGGACTTGCCGGCGCCGTTGCCGCCGATGATACCGACGATGGCGCCGGGTGGAATCTTGAAGCTCAGGTCCTCGATCAGCAAGTCGTTGCCAAAGCCCTTGTAAACACCGTTGGCCTCGATCACGTTGTCGCCCAGCCGCGGGCCAGGTGGGATGTAGATCTGGCGGGTTTCGTTGCGGGCCTGAAACTCTTTTGAGTTGAGCTCCTCGAACTGCTTCAGGCGCGCCTTGCTCTTGGCCTGGCGTCCCTTGGGATTGGAGCGAACCCATTCCAGTTCGGACGAAATGGTTTTCTGGCGTGCTGCCTCCTGCTTTTCCTCGATCGCCAGCCGCTGCTGCTTCTGCTCCAGCCAGGACGAGTAGTTGCCTTCGAAGGGAATGCCGTGGCCGCGGTCCATTTCCAGGATCCAGCCGGCGACGTTGTCGAGAAAGTAGCGATCATGGGTGACCGCCATGACCGTTCCGGGGAAATCATCGAGAAAGCGTTCCAGCCAGGCCACGGACTCGGCATCCAGATGGTTGGTTGGCTCGTCGAGCAGCAGCATGTCGGGTTTGGACAGTAACAGCCGGCACAGCGCAACCCGGCGGCGTTCGCCACCGGAAAGCACCTTGATGTCGCTTTCCCACGGCGGCAGACGCAGGGCATCGGCGGCCACTTCTAGGGTCCGGTCCAGTTCCCAGGCACCCGAGGCATCGATCTTGTCCTGGAGCTCGGCCTGCTCGGCGAGCAATTCGTTCATTTCCTCGTCGTCCATCGGCTCGGCAAAGCGGTCGGAAATTTCATTGAACCGATCGAGCAGCGCCTTGACCTCGCCCACCCCCAGCATCACCGCTTCGCGCACGGTCAGGTCTTCCGGCAGCTCCGGTTCCTGCGGCAGATAGCCGATCCGGATGCCCGGTTGCGGCCTCGCCTCGCCGTCATACTCCTTGTCCACACCCGCCATGATGCGCAGCACCGTGGACTTTCCGGCCCCATTAAGCCCGAGCACGCCGATCTTCGCCCCCGGAAAGAACGACAGCGACACATCCTTGATCAGGGTCCGATTGGGCGGCACCACCTTGCTAACCCGGTGCATGGTGTAAACGTATTGAGCCATAAGAAAACTAAAATCCCAGGAACAACCCTCCGAGATGGGGGCTCCCTCCCCAACCCAAAAGCCCCCAATCCCCAAAACCCGTATATCCACAATTCTTCTCCCCTCTTCCCCTCTTCCCCTCTTCCCCTCTCCCCCTCTTCCCTTTACCCTTTACCCTTTACCCTTTACCCTTTACCCCTGCTCTATGACCATCCTAGTTACCGGCGGCGGCGGATTTCTCGGCCAGGCAATCGTCCAGCGCCTGCTGGCGCGTGGCGACAAGGTGCGGGTGCTCAATCGCTCGGACTATCCGGAATTGAAGGCACTGGGCGTGGACTGTCGCAAGGGTGATATCGCCGATGCGATATCGGTACGCGACGCAGCAGCCGAATGCGATGCGATTGTCCACGTTGCGGCCAAGGCCGGTCCGGGTCTGTATGCACCCGATTTCGAGTCCGCCAATGTCACCGGCACCCAGAATGTGCTGGCGGCCTGCCGCGAACTGGGTATTGGAATTCTGGTTTACACCTCCTCGCCCAGCGTGGTCCATGGCGGTGGCGATATCGAGAACGGCGACGAATCCCTGCCTTATCCGACCCGCTTTCACGCGCCTTACCCGGAAACCAAGGCCCGCGCGGAACGTCTGGTGCTGGCCGCCAACGGGCCGGAACTGAAAACTTGCGCACTGCGGCCGCACCTGATCTGGGGGCCGGGTGACAATCAACTGCTGCCGCGCCTGATCGAAAAGAACCGGGCAGGGCGGCTGCGTCTTCCGTCAGTGAACAAGCTGATCGATACCGTATTCATCGACAATGCGGCCGAGGCTCACGTGCTGGCGCTGGACAACCTGGCCGGAAGCGCAACCGCGGCCGGCAAACCCTATTTCATCTCGAATGGCGAGCCGCTGCCGGCCGGCGAGATCATTTCCCGGATGCTCAGTGCCGTCGGCGAAACGCCGCGGATCAAAACGATTTCGCCCGGCCTGGCAATGGCCGTTGCAACCCTGGTCGAGGGATTCTGGCGATTGACCGGACGTCGCAGCGATCCGCCGCTGTCCAGATTCGTGGTCGAGCACCTCAGCACGGCCCACTGGTACGACCTCAGCGCGGCTCAGCGTGATCTGGGGTACGTGCCCCAAGTCGGTATCGAGGAAGGTCTGGAACGGCTGAGTGGTCGATCAGAGGCAGTTTGAGGTCGCTTTCATCCGCGAGACCGGGAATCAATAACCCGATAGCCGGTGGCTGCCGCGGCATGGACCGTCGGGGATGTCACCCCGACCTACAAAAGCACATTGTTGTACACGGCGTAGGTCGGCCCGACGTGGCCGACGGCCATGGCGATCGGTTGCCACCAACTGATCGGTTTTTGCACACACCATGTTGTACTGTCAACCGCTCCCTTTCAGCCACGGCGCCAGCGGGCCAGCCAGCGTTCGATCCCGGTTCGTTTCAGCATGACTGCGTCGGAATCGGACACGTTTTCATAACCGTCGTACTTGAGTTTGACCCAGGCATTCAGATCGGTCTGGCGCATGAATTCGAACAGCCGGGCGTTGATGGGGTGGTTGCCGTCGCGCTTGAGGGTGGCTGTGCCCAGGTCGAGAATGACCGGATGGCCCGCCGTATCAACTAGCAGATTGTCCTTGCGTTTGAGGTCGCCGTGGGCGACGCCGCTGGCGTGCATGGCTTGAATGATGTCGAGCAGGCGGGCAAAGAAAATCTCATGGTTTTTCAATTCGGCCCGGCGAATCGGAGTTCCGTCAACGAAATCCAGGACCAGACGCTTGCCTCCGTACAGTCCGTGACACTTTGGAAAGCCCGACTGACCGGCCAGGCGTTGATAGGCACGAAACTCATGACGCAGAGTCGCGGCGCGTATCGTCCAGGCCAGGCCGCGTCCCTTGGGCTGCTTGATGGCCAGTTCCCGGCCGTTCAGGCTGAATCGCCTGACCTCGCCCTGGTTCGAGTCGGCCAGGGGCTCACCGCTGGCAAAGTCCAGGTCGGCAATCAATTCGGATAACGGCTGAGAATTGGCGGGCATGATCGGTTCAGGTCGGGCCGGCAGCGAATTTTCTGGCAAAATGACCGGTCGGGGCTCTCGAAAATCACCGGCTTGACCCCCACTATAGCCGAACCGATGTTGATTTGATCCAGGAATCCAGTCATGCCGATTTACGAATATCAGTGCAAGTCCTGTGGCCACCAGCTGGAAAAAATCCAGAAAATGTCCGATGCGCCCCTGACCGATTGCCCGGCCTGTGAGCAACCCGAGCTGTTCAAGAAGGTGTCAGCCGCCGGATTCCGGCTCAAAGGCGCCGGCTGGTACGAAACCGACTTCAAAAAAGACGGCAAGCGCAACCTCGCCGGCGACAGCGACAGTTCAAAACCCGAGTCAAAAAGCGAGTCCAAGGATTCCAAGTCGGAATCGAGTGGAAGCGAAAGCAAACCCAAATCCGATTCCAGCTCCAAAGATTCCAGCATCAAGTCCAGCTCAAACGACAAAGCCGCCTGAATCAGCAGGACCGCACAGCCTGCGGTCCTGCGCGACTCTTGAGCCTTTATTCATTTGATTTTACCCTTTACCCTTTCCCCCTCTTTCCCTCTACCCGTCATTTATCCATGCGCTCCCATCTCTGCGGCAACATCAACGAATCTCTCGAAGGCCAGACCGTCACCCTGTGTGGCTGGGTGGCCCGCTCCCGCGACCTCGGCGGACTGATCTTTGTCGGTCTGCGCGATCATGCAGGCGTCCTGCAGGTGGTGATCGAGCCGGAAAACAAGCCGGCTTTTGCGGTCGGTGAGAAGCTCAGAAACGAGTTTTGCATCAAGGTGACCGGCAAAGTTCGGCTGCGTCCCGAAAGCCAGTGGAATCCGGACATGCTTACCGGCAAGGTCGAGCTGCTGGCCGATTCGGTCGAACTGCTCAACGCCAGTGCGCCACTGCCGCTGCTGATGAATGACGACGACGGCGAGGAAATTCGCCTGAAGTACCGCTACCTGGACCTGCGTCGGGACAGGATGCAGCGCAACCTGCGGCTGCGGGCCAGCCTGACCCGGGCCATCCGGCGCTATCTCGAAAGCCACGATTTCATCGACACCGAGACTCCGATCCTGACCAAGGCCACGCCGGAAGGCGCGCGCGATTACCTGGTTCCCAGCCGGGTTCATCCAGGCAGTTTCTTCGCTTTGCCGCAATCACCGCAGATCTTCAAGCAACTGTTGATGATGAGCGGTATGGATCGCTACTACCAGATCGCCCGCTGCTTCCGTGACGAAGACCTGCGTGCCGACCGTCAGCCGGAGTTCACCCAGCTGGACCTGGAGATGGCCTTTGTCGATGAATCCGACGTCCAGGCGATCGCCGAGGGAATGATCCGATCGGTGTTTCGCGAGGTGCTGGATGTTGAGTTGCCGGGACCGTTTCCGCGGATGAGCTGGCATGAGGCGATGCGCCGTTTCGGGTCGGACAAGCCCGATCTGCGCATTCCGCTGGAGCTGGTCACCATCTGCGACCAGGTTCGCCAGGTCGATTTCAAGGTGTTTGCCGAGCCGGCCAATGACCCGCAGAGCCGGGTGGCCGCGTTGCGAGTGCCGACCGGTGCCAGCCTGAGCCGCAAGCAGATTGATGAGTACGCTGCCCTGGCCGGCAAGTACGGCGCAAAGGGTCTGGCCTGGATGAAGGTCAATGACCGGGCCGCCGGCGTTGCAGGCGTGCAGTCGCCGGTGGCCAAGTTTCTCGACCCGGAGGCGATCGAGGGTATTCTTGAGGTAACCGCCGCCGAGACTGGCGATCTGCTGTTTTTCGGGGCGGGTCTGAAGCCGGTGGTTGCTGCTTTCATGGGCGCGGTCCGGCTCCAGGTCGGGCGTGATTTTGACCTGGTCGAAGCCGGTTGGCGACCGTTGTGGGTGGTCGACTTTCCGATGTTCGAGCATGACCCGGAGGAGGGCCGCTACTACGCGCTGCACCACCCCTTCACCGCACCGGCCGTAGCCGACCCGGCCGCGCTGAGCGCCGACCCGGTCAACGCATTGTCGCGTGGTTACGATCTGGTCCTGAACGGATCGGAAATCGGCGGTGGATCGATTCGTATTCACAACCCTGAGCTGCAGCAGGCGGTGTTCGAGCTGCTGGGAATTGACGAGGACGAAGCGAAAAAGCGCTTCGGTTTTCTGCTGGAAGCCTTGCGCTACGGTTGTCCGCCGCATGGCGGTATCGCGTTCGGTATCGACCGGGTGGCCGCACTGATGGCCGGTGAGGACTCGATTCGTGAAGTCATCGCCTTCCCCAAGACCGCCTCGGCGATTTGCCCCCTGACCAGTGCCCCGGCCCCGGTCGATTCAGATCAGTTGAAAGAGCTGGGCATTGCCGTCTCGAAGTCCGGGTAAACGTCGATGAAGCGGACCGTGATTCTGGTTCACGGCTTGTGGTACGGATCGCTCAGTCTGAAGCTGTTGAGCCGGCGGCTGGAGAACCAGGAGCTGGATTGCCACCGCTTTTCCTATCCCACGATACGCCGGTCGATCGGGGCCAGTTCCCGAGCGCTGTATCGCTTCGCCGCGGGTCTGCAGGCTGATACCCTGGATCTTGTCGGCCATAGCCTGGGTGGGTTGGTGATTCTTCGCATGCTGGACGAGTATTCGGCCTTGCCGCCCGGGCGTGTAGTGCTGCTGGGTGCTCCGGTCACCGGTTCGGCCGTGGCCCGGCGAATGGCCGACTGGCCGATTGCGCGCGGGTTGATCGGGCGCTCCGGCGGCATTCTGAAGGCCGGGTTTGCCCATGCGCCGTCGAATCGCCCGACCGGCGTGATTGCCGGTACCCGGGGCATGGGTCTGGGACGGGCAATCGAGCACCTGGAACGCCCGCACGACGGCACCGTCAGCGTCCGCGAAACCCGCTTGCCCGGCGCCTCGGACCGCATTGATCTACCGGTATCCCACACCGGCCTGGTCCTGTCACGCCAGGTCGCCGACCACGTCGCCACCTACCTCAAGACCGGCCAGTTCTGACTTCAACAAAAATCTTTTTGTTGCAAAGCAGCAAAGCAGCGAAGCCGCAAAGAAGTAAAAAAGCCTTTCAATTTTTTTCTTGGTTTCTTTGCTGCTTCGCTGCTTCGCGTCCTAAAAGATTTTTCTTTTATCGACCTTAAATCATTCTAACGTCGACAAACGAGCCGGATTCGTGGTTTTCGCGCAGGTCGCCGAGCAGTTCGAGCAGTCGATCGGCGGCCTGGCGGGGGGAGGGCATGTCGGCGGTGCCGCGGGCGTCCTTGAGTTTCTGGACGGACGGAAACTCGTCGGTGTCGACTTCGTCGCACAGGTAGTCCTGCATGCCGGTGTCGACCAGCCCCGGGGCGTAGGCGGCAAGGTGGGTATCAGGCATTTCGGGTGCATATAACTGCACCAGGTTGTTCAGGGCCGCCTTGGACAGCGAATAACCACCCCAGCCGTAGTTCATGTTGACTGCTGCGCCTGACGATATGGCAATAATCTGATCGACCGGGATCTGACGTTCGATCAACCAGTCCAGAATCAGCTTGTTGGACCAGACATTGACCCGCATCAAATGCTCGAGGTCGTGAACATCGGTATGCGAAATTTCCTGGATGCGGCCGAGGATGCCGGCATTGAGGACAACCAGGTCCAGCCGCAGGCAGTCTGACAGCAGCCGTTCCAGGCCGTCTTCCAGCGTATTGAGATTGCCCAGGTCCTGCTGGCGATCACGCAGGGCGTCGTCGTATTTCGACTTGAGCGGGCAACCGCTGCGACTCAGGCCCCAGACGGTCGCATCCTGCTCCATCAGCGCTTCGGTCAGCCCCAGCCCCAGGCCGCTGCTGTTGCCGGTAATCAACACATTCATTGCTTATAAATCTCCAATGGTCGTTTCGAACAAGGTCAGGATACGCTGGTACTGGTCGCGCCAGCTGGTCGGACGGGTAAATCCGTGCCGTTCCAGCGGATAGGATGCCAGCTCCCAACCATCCTTTTCCAGTTCGATCAGGCGCTGTGAAAGCCGTACCACATCCTGGTAGAACACGTTGTTGTCGAGCATGCCGTGGGTCATCAGCAGGCGACCTTCAAAGCCTTCGGCAAACTCGATCGGCGAGGACCGGGCATAGGCCTCCGGGTCCACCTCCGGGGTGTTGAGAATATTGGAGGTGTAGGGATGGTTGTAGTGGGCCCAGTCGCTGACCGGGCGCAGCGCGGCGCCAGCCTGGAACACATCCGGTGCCTTGAACAGTGCCATGAAGGTCATGAACCCGCCATAGGAGCCGCCGTAGAGTCCGACGCGTTCGGGGTTGGCATTGTGGTTGGCGACCAGCCAGTCGACGCCGTCGATCAGGTCTTCCAGTTCGGGCGTGCCCATCTGGCGATAAATGGCGGTTCGCCAGTCCCTGCCATACCCCTTGCTGGCACGAAAATCCATGTCGAGTACGTGGTAGCCGCGTTCGGTCAGCAGGTTATGAAACATCTGCTCACGGAAATAGTTGGGGTAACGTGCCAGGGTGTTCTGCAGGTAACCCGCACCATGCACGAACATGACCACCGGATGTCCCCCCTCGGGAGCCGGAGTGCGCGCCGGGTAGAATTTCGACCAGATGGTGCCGGCGCCGTTGCTGGACTCGACGCCGACGATCTGCGGTAGCTGCCAGGTCATCGCGCGATAGGTCTCGCTGCGGGTATCGGTCAGGCGCTCCAGTTCGCCGCCGCTTCGGGCAACCAGGCCGACCTGGGCCGGCAGGTAGGACTCCGAAAAGCGAACCAGGATCTGGTCGTGGCCGGGAAGTACGGCGAACGATTCAATCCCCTGGTGACTGGTCAGCCGTTCCAGCGAGCCGCCATCCAGATCCAGCCGATACAAGTCGTACTGGCTGGGGTGACTCTGGTTGGAGAGCAGGTAAGCTGATTCGCCATCGGGATCAAGCACCGGATCCATCACTTCAAAGTCGCCGCGGGTCAATGCCTGTGCTTCACCCTGCTCGGCGTTGATCGTGTAGAAATGACTGAAACCGCTTTGCTCGGACAACAGCCACAGGTCCGAACTGTCGCCGACCCATCCGAAATCGTTGAAACTCCAGTTGATCCAGGCCGGGTCGTTCAGTCGATGACGCGGTTTGAGCCGGCCGGATTCCGGCGCCAGGGTAGCCAGCCAGCGGTCCTTGTTGTCGTTGGCCTCGATCTGGATGGCGGCATGACTGCCGCCGGGTTGCCACTGAATGCCGGCGACACTAACCGTGCGCAATTCGTCCTCGCCCAGCGGATCGATGTCCTGATCGGCCTTCAGCTCGGCCAGCGGATCATCGTCGATGCCGGGCAGGGGTGCGAGATCCAGCTCGGTTTTCTCAAGCTCGTGAAGATCGAGCAGCCAGATTGACTGGGCGGCGGGTCCCTGGCGTCCAACCCGCGTGCGCACCGTTTCAATGTCGATGTAGCCTTCGACGGTCACATAGTTCGGCATCTGGCCATCGCGACCGTCGTTGTGGCCGGCCGGCTCCACCACGACCAGCAGCCAGCGCCCGTCCGGCGACAGACTGGAGGCAACCGGAGCGACGTCATCGCCCAGGTACCAGGGCGCCGGCGCGCGGGTCGGGTCCTGCTGCGCTGCTCGGCGCTGCTCCTGGCGCTCGACCCGTGCGTTTTCGGCATCTTCGCGCAGGCTGGAAAACAGGCGAAGCTGCATTTGTGCCAGGCTGTCTTCCGGGTCGGCATCCGGATCATCCTCGAAACGCAGGTCGGCGACCGGGCCGGCAAAACCGGCATCGAGGTCGTAGATCCACCATTGGTTGCCGCGCCGGAACCGGACCCGGTTGCCGTCAGCACTGAAACCCGGCTGAGCATCGCTGTCGGTGGTCCGGGTCAACTGACGCGCTTCCGACGAGTCAGTGTAACGAAGGAACAGGTTGCCGTTGCGAATGAATACAGCGCGCCCGGTGGCGGCGTGAAATACCGGGTTGGCACCGTCGAGCTGGGCCTGGTCGGCATAGTCAACGCGTTGGTCACGACGACTGGACAGATCGATTCGATGCAGATCATCGACGGTCGCGCCGTCACGCTTGACCCGGTAGGTCACGGCGCTGCCATCGAGTTGCCACCAGGCTTCCGAGACTGGCGAACCCATCCATTCGGGATCGGCCATGATCTGCTTCAGGTCGATGGAGTCGGCGGTGGCGCAAACACTGGCCAACAGCAGGCTGGCGGTGGTGAGGTACTTGATCAATGGGTTCATAATTTAAAAAGGGTTCGGGGTTCAGGGGGAAATAACCTGGAAAGGATACCGCAAGCGGGTGGGTTGGGCATCTGTCGGCTGGTGCATGATGAATGATTGAATCTGTGCTGTTGACCTTACTGAAATCAAAGCCTATAATTACTGGCTCGATTGCGGGGTGGAGCAGTCTGGCAGCTCGTCGGGCTCATAACCCGAAGGTCGCAGGTTCGAATCCTGCCCCCGCTACCAGGTTTTCGAGAACAAGAGAGAAGCCCCTGGTTCAAGGGGCTTTTTTCGTTTCAGGCGCTTGGAAAAAGGCGCCGCCCGACAGGGCATGGGCGCCAGATGTTGGCGCAGTGACGACGGATTCGAGGACGACGAGTAAGGCCATGGCTACCAGTGATCGCATTGCCAGTCTTCTGGCCCCCGTAGTTGAAGATCTCGGTTACGAATTTGTCGGCCTGGAGTACTCGTCGAATCCGAAAAATCGGGTGTTGCGGGTATATATTGACGAACCTGACAAAGGTATCGATCTGAGCGACTGTGAAACCGTCAGCCGCGAGATCTCGGCCACCCTGGACGTTGAAGATCCGGTGACCGGCCAGTACACGCTGGAGGTGTCTTCGCCGGGGGTCGAGCGGCCGCTGTTTACCGCCGAACATTTCGAACGATTTATCGGCGAAATGGCTTCGGTGCAGCTGCATGCTCCCCAGGACGGGCGGCGTCGGTTCAAGGGAACGATCGTGGCGGTCGATGGTGATACTGTCCACCTGGATGTCGATGGTACGGTGCGGCAACTGGCCGTGGCCGATATGGACAAGGCGCGTCTGGCGCCGGATATGGAAGCACTGTTTGGTAACGACAAATAGCGCTGATTGGCACTGAACTAGCGGATAGCTTGAAGATGAACAAGGGCAAGGAAATTCTGCAGGTCGCCGAGGCGGTCTCCAACGAAAAAGGTCTCGATCCGGACATCATTTTCGAAGCGATCGAGGCGGCGCTTGCGTCTGCGGCGAAACGGCGTCATCCCGAAGATATCGACGTTCGTGTCGCGATCGATCGGACAACCGGAGACTATGAAGCCTTCCGGCGCTGGGAAGTGGTGCCCGACGAAGACAGCGAAGAATTCGAATTCGAAGATGAATCGCATCAGATCAGGCTGACTGAAGCCAGGGAACATGATGCCGATCTGAATGTCGGCGATTTCATCGAAGAGCCGATGGAGCCACCGGAGTTTGGTCGGATTGCGGCCCAGGCTGCCAAGCAGGTGATAGTCCAGCGGGTTCGCCAGGCCGAGCGCGAGCAGGTTGTCGAAGCGTTCAAGGATCGTGTCGGCGAGCTGGTTCACGGCAAGATCGAGCGCACCGAACGCGGTGGCGTGGTTCTGGACCTGGGCGAGAACGCCAAGGCCTTCATTCCTTCGCGTCATACCGTTCCGGGTGAGAACGCCCGCATGCACGACCGGATGCGCGGCTACCTGTATGAAGTTCGCCCGGATCAGCGTGGTCCGCAGCTGTTCGTCAGCCGCACCATGCCCGAGTTCCTGGTTGAGCTGTTCAAGCTTGAAGTGCCGGAAATCGGCCAGGAATTGCTCGAAATCAAGGGTGCGGCACGTGATCCTGGCCGCCGCGCCAAGATTGCCGTGCACGCGCTCGATGCCCGCACCGATCCGATCGGTGCCTGTGTTGGCATGCGCGGATCTCGCGTGCAGGCAGTGTCGAATGAGCTGGCTGGCGAGCGCATCGATATCATCCTGTGGGACGAGAACCCGGCCCAGTTCGTGATCAATGCGATGGCCCCGGCCGAAGTCAGTTCGATCGTGGTCGATGAAGATTCGAAGAGCATGGATATCGCGGTCGAAGAAGACAACCTGTCGCAAGCGATCGGGCGTGGCGGTCAGAACGTACGCCTGGCTGCCGAGTTGACCGGCTGGACCCTCAACGTGATGACGATTGAAGAAGCCGAGCAGAAAAGCGAGACCGAATCACGCAGCGTTCTGGAAATGTTCATGCAGAAGCTCGACGTGGACGAAGAGTTTGCCAGCATCCTGGTTCAGGAAGGCTTTACCAACGTCGAAGAAGTGGCCTACGTGCCGGAATCCGAACTGCTCGCGATCGAGGAGTTTGACGAAAACATGGTGGCCGAGTTGCGCCAACGTGCGCGAGACGCCTTGCTGACCCAGATGATCGCCTCCGAAGAGCAGCTCGAGGAACATCGTCCCGAGCAGGATCTTCTGGATCTCGAAGGCATGACCGAATCAATCGCCTTTCGCCTGGCCGAACAGGGAATCCGCACGCGCGACGACCTGGCCGAGTGTGCGGTCGATGAGCTTGAAGAGGTCAAGGGTCTGGAGCCGGAACTGGCGGCTGAGTTGATCATGAAGGCTCGCGCGCACTGGTTTACTGAAGAGTAAGCGAAGTCAAATCGCAATAAATCAAGGATATACGTGATGTCGCAAGTCACCGTTACACAATTGGCTGAAGTACTGGGCGTCAGCGTTGATCGCCTGATTACCCAGCTTAACGACGCCGGGATCAAGATCAACGATCCTGCGGCGGAGGTGACCAATGACGACAAGAAGAAGTTGCTGGCTTACTTGCGCACCAGTCACGGCAAGGGCGTATCCGAAGACTCAAGCGGTCCGCGCAAGGTCACCCTCAAACGCAAGACGGTCAGCGAACTCAAGGTGCCGACCGGTGGCGCCGGGCGGGGTCCCCGCTCGCGCGGAGCGGCTCCATCGCGCACTGTCAACGTCGAGGTTCGCCAGAAGCGGACGTATGTGAAACGACGGGCGATAGCCGAACAGGAAATGACCGATCCGGATCGCGAAGCAGCCGTCAAGGCGCTGGAAGAAGCGCGCATTGCGCGCGAAGAGGCCGAACGCCTGGAAAAAGAAGAAGCCGAGCGCCGGCAGATGGAAGCGGCCGAGCGCGAGCAGGCCGAGGCCGAAGAGCGTGCCCGCCTGGAAGCGGAAGCCGAAGAGAAGCGCAAGGAAGAAGACAAGCAGCGTGCGCTGGCCGAAGCCCAGGCCAGGGTCGAAGCCAAGGTGGCGCGCCAGGCGGCCGAGAAGGAAGCCGAACGCAAGCGTCGCGGCGGCAAGGAAACGGCGGGCAAGGACGATTCGCGTACCCGGTACGGACGCGAAGAATTGCATGTCACGCCGAAATCCAAGCGGCGCAAGCCCAAGCGCAAGGGCCGTATGACCAGTGCGCCGACCGAGCATGGATTCCAGAAGCCGACCGCACCGGTCAAGCGGGTGATCGATGTCCCGGAAACCATTACCGTGGGCGATCTGGCCAAGCTGATGGCGGTCAAGGCCGGTGAGCTGATCAAGGCGTTGATGAACATGGGTTCGATGGTGACCATCAACCAGCCGCTGGATCAGGAAACGGCGATTCTGGTGGTCGAAGAACTGGGCCACGAGGCCCGGGCTAGCGATGCGAGCGATCTGGAAAGCGAACTGGTCAGTGCCGATGAAAGCGGTGAAGAAAATGCCATTACCCGTCCGCCGGTGGTCACCGTCATGGGCCACGTCGACCACGGCAAGACCTCGCTGCTGGACCATATTCGTCGGGCCAAGGTGGCGGCCGGTGAAGAAGGCGGTATCACCCAGCATATCGGCGCCTACCATGTCGAAACCGACAACGGCGTCGTGACCTTCCTCGATACCCCGGGCCACGCGGCGTTTACCGCCATGCGAGCCCGCGGCGCCCAGGCGACCGATATCGTTATCCTGGTTGTCGCGGCCGATGACGGTGTCATGCCGCAGACCAAGGAAGCCATTCAGCACGCCCGCGCAGCCGGCGTGCCGCTGATTGTCGCTGTCAACAAGATCGACAAGCCCGAAGCCGATCTGGATCGGGTCAAGTCGGAACTGGCCGCTGAAGAAGTGGTTCCCGAAGACTGGGGCGGCGAAGAGATCTTCGTGCCCGTTTCCGCCATCACCGGCGAAGGTATTGACGCGCTGCTCGACGCCATCCTGATTCAGGCCGAAGTGCTCGAGCTCAAGGCCAATCCCGATCGACGCTGCCGCGGCGTGGTGGTCGAATCGGCCCTGGACAAGGGTCGTGGTCCGGTGGCAACCATCCTGGTTCAGGACGGTACGCTCAGACGCGGCGACATGATTCTGGCCGGGCAGGAATATGGTCGCGTTCGGGCCATGTTTGATGAGGCCGGGCAACCGATCGAAGAAGCCGGGCCGTCGATTCCAGCCGAAGTGCTGGGCCTGTCCGGTGTACCCAATGCCGGTGACGACGTGCTGGCAGTGGCCGATGAGCGCAAGGCGCGCGAAGCGGCCGATCAGCGCAAGCAGTCTTCGCGCGAGGGCCGCCTGGCCGAGAAGCAGGCTGCCAAGCTGCAGAGCCTGTTCGATCAGATGAGCGAAGGCGGCAGTGGCGAAGTCCAGAACGTCAACCTGGTGATCAAGGCCGACGTACAGGGTTCGGTGGAAGCGCTGCGGGATTCGCTGACGCGCCTGTCGACCGACGAGATCAAGGTCAATGTGGTGGCCTCGGGAGTGGGTGGTATCACCGAATCCGATGCCAGCCTGGCCCAGGCCTCCGGCGCCGTGATCATCGGCTTCAACGTGCGCGCCGACGCCTCGGCACGCAAGATCATCCAGGAAGGTGATCTCGACCTGAACTATTACAGCGTCATTTACGATGCCATTGACGATGTCAAGAAGGCGATCGGTGGATTGCTGGGTACCGAAACCAAGGAAAACATCCTCGGGCTGGCCGAAGTCAAGGACGTGTTCCGTTCGTCCAAGCTTGGTGCCATTGCCGGCTGCCTGGTCGTCGAAGGTTCGGTCAAGCGTGCCAACCCGATACGCGTGCTGCGGGACAACGTCGTGATCTTCGAAGGCGAGCTGGAATCCCTGCGCCGGTTCAAGGATGAAGCGTCCGAAGTTCAGGCCGGTACCGAGTGCGGTATCGGGGTGAAGCAGTACAACGACGTCAAGCCGGGCGACCAGATCGAATGTTTCGAGCGGGTCGAAGTCCAGCGCACGCTTGACGACTGATGAGCGTCCAGCGTGCCGATCGTGTCGCCGGTTTGTTGCGCCGTGAAGTGGCGGACATCGTCCAGCACGAGTTTGAATACGAGATTCCGCGCGGTCTGATCAGTATTACCGACGTGGAAGTCTCGCGTGATCTCAGCCATGCCAAGGTCTACATTGCGGTGCTGGAAATCGAACAGGCACCGGAGATCATCAAATTCCTCAACGAACATGTGGGGCGGGTCCGCCACCAGCTTGGCAGCCGCATTCGCCTGCGCCTGACCCCGAGCCTGAAGTTCCACCACGACACTTCGTCTGAATCCGGGCAGAGGATTGAGCAGTTGCTGGCGGCGGCGAGGAAAAAATAGGCTCAAAGCAGGGGCGAGAGGGTTAACGGGATAAAGGGCCAGGGGGAAAGATGGGTTCAGGGTTTCGTCACCACTTCATTTGTCTGAGATAATGTCGGCTTGGGTGCCGCTGGAGCGCTTCATTCATGATGCTTGATATTTTGCTTGTGATTGGTTGGGTTCTGGCGGTTTTGCTGGTGCTGATTGGGCTGGCGGGGATTGTGCTGCCGGCGTTGCCGGGAGTGCCGGTGATTCTGTTCGGGCTGGTGTTGATGGCCTGGCTGGACGGGTTTGTCCATGTCGGGATGTCAACGTTGGTCTGGCTGTCGGTGCTGGCAGTACTCTCGGTGCTGGTTGATTTTCTTGCTACGGCAGAAGGCGCCCGCCGCTTCGGTGCCGGGCGACACGCGATTCTGGGTGCCACGCTGGGCCTGCTGGTCGGGCTGTTCTTCGGCATCCCGGGCATTCTGTTCGGCCCGTTCGTCGGTGCCGTGCTCGGCCACCTGGCCAGCAAGGCCAATCTGGATGCCTCGATGCGTGCCGGCGTAGGCGCGACCATCGGCGTCGTCGTCGGCACCATCGCCAAAGCCATCATCGCCGCCATCATGCTCATCTGGTTCGCCCTGGTCTGGTGGCTGTAGTATCTTTTTACCCTCTCACCCTCTCACCCTCTCACCCTTTTTCCGTTTACCCTTTACCCTTTACCCTTTACCCTTTACCCCCTTACCCGTCGTAGCCATGTCTCACCTAAAACCCCTACCCCCCGAAACCACCCCCGAACTGGCCGAAACCTTCAGCCACTTCGAGTCGATCCTGGGATTCGTGCCCAACAGTCTGCTGACCATGCAGCGGCGCCCGGCAATCGTGCGCGGATTCGGTGAGTTGACCGCTGCGGTCATGGATCCTGAAGGCAGCGTGGATCCCGGTTTCAAGCGCTTGCTGGCGCACTTCTCCAGCCGTGCCGCAGGCTGCCAGTACTGCGAGGCGCATTCGCTGATCGCGGCCGGTATCAGCGGCGTGCCGGACGAAAAGGTGAATGCGATCTGGGAGTACCAGACAAGCCCGCTGTATTCCGACGCCGAGCGGGTGGCGCTGGACTTTGCCCTGGCTGCCGGCAGTGTGCCCAATTCGGTGGACAAGGAATTGATGGATCGCCTGAAAACCTATTGGCGAGATGATCAGATCGTGGAGTTGCTGGCGGCTGTCTGTCTTTACGGATTCCTCAATCGCTGGAACGATTCCATGGCGACCGATCTCGAGGATGCGCCGCGCAAGCTGGGCGAGCGTCTGCTCAGCTCGGGTGGCTGGACCGGCGGCAAGCATGTCGACAACGACTGATCCGTTGAGTCATCAATTTGTCGTCGTAGAATAGGGTCATGAAAGCTGGTGCCCGCCTACAACTCAAGCTCGGCCAGAAACTCAAGCTGGCACCTCAGCTGCGTCAAGCCATTTCCCTGCTGCAGCTGAACCGGCTCGAGCTCAAGGAGCATATTCGCGACGTCCTGGAATCCAATCCGCTGCTCGAGCGCGAGGACGAGGCAGAAAGCTCGCCTGACGATTCGCCGGAACAGGAAGTCGAGTTCGAGGAAGATTACGGTTTCGATGACCTGCCGGACGGCTTTTCGGTCAGTGGGGAAGCGCCTCGCTACGACGAGTTCGTCAGTGATCGCGCCGATGAGTCCTTGCAACAGCACCTGCTCTGGCAGGCCAATCTTTCCGGCTTCAGTACCACGGATGAAGCGATCGCCAAAGCCATTATCTATGCCCTGGATGAAGACGGCTATCTGAAGGATGACCTGGATACTCTGCGCGCCTCGCTGGCGCCGGAATACCTGGTTTCACGTGATGAAGTGGGGGCCGTGCTCGAGCGCGTCCAGCATTTCGAGCCGGTCGGTGTGGCCTGTCGCGACCTGGGTGAGTGCCTGCTGGTGCAGCTTGAGGCGCGTTCCTCGTCGACGCCCGGGCTGGGCCTGGCCGTTCATATCGTCAAGCATCACCTCGACACTCTCGCCCAGCAGGATATGGATCGACTGGTTCGGGCCACCGGATTCGACCGGGCTGATGTCCTGTCCGCGGTCGCCCTGATCCGCACGCTCAACCCGCATCCCTGCAGCCGTTTCGGCTCGGATGAGGAGAATTACATCGTGCCGGATGTCTACATTCACCCGCGCGGTGAAGGCTGGCGCGTCAGCCTGAATCCGGACAGCGATCCGGGTCTTCGCCTGAACAAGATGTATACCTCACTGGTGCGCAAGAGCCGGGGCGAAGACAAGAAGTACCTCAAGGACCGGTTGCAGGAGGCCCGATGGCTGATCAGCGGCCTGGAAATGCGCAATCAGACCTTGCTGGCGGTCACCGAGGCCATTGTTCAGCGCCAGCACCGATTTTTCAATCAGGGTGAAATTGCGATGCAGCCGCTGTTGCAGCGAGAGGTCGCCGAACAGGTTGGCGTTCATGAATCGACCGTGTCGCGGGCGACCACCCATAAATATGCCCATACCCCGCGGGGAACGTTCGAGCTCAAGCACTTTTTCTCGGTTGCGATTACCGGCCAGGACGGCAAGCCCGTTGCCGCGACGGCAATCAAGGCACAACTTCGCCGCCTGATACAGGAGGAGCCGGTTGGCAAGCCGCTGTCTGACCAGGCGCTGGTCGAGGCGCTGGCCACTCGCGGGATTCAGCTGGCACGGCGGACCGTGGCCAAATATCGCGAGCAGCTGGGGATACCGGGCTCGGCACAGCGTCGGCGAATGGGAAGCATGCGGGCCTGAACTGAAGCCGCGACTGGTATAAGATGAGAGCATCCCGCCACAACAAGGAGCGTATTCCATGCAGATTGAAGTCACTGGACAGAATGTCGATATCACCCAGGCGCTGCGCGCCTACATCACCGAGAAATGCGAACGCTTCGAGCGCCATTTCGACAACCTGATTTCGGCTCATTTTGTCCTGCGCCTGGAAAAGCTCGAACACCTGGCTGAAGGCAACATCAGTGTCGGCGGACGGACCAATCCGATCTTTGCCGAAGCGGTGGCCGATGACATGTATGCGGCCATTGACGCGCTGGCAGACAAGCTCGATCGCCAGGTTCGACGGCACAAGGCCAAGGTCACCGATCATCATCGCGCCTCCAGGCCCGCTGACGCAGGCCTGATGTCGGCTGACTGACGACTACACCTCAAGTAATCCCACGGTCCAAACATGCAGCTAGCTGACGTACTCGATCCGGACCGCATTGCGGTCGATATTTCCGTTTCCAGCAAGAAGTCCTTGCTCGAAAAAGCATCTGAACTGCTGGCATCGTCGCCGGACGGCGGCGATGCCCGTGAAATTTTTGAAAGCCTGTGCCAACGTGAGCGGCTCGGATCGACCGGCCTGGGGCATGGCGTGGCCATTCCCCACGGTCGCGTCGGTGGACAGTCAGGAGTGACTGGTGCTGTCATCCGTCTGCGCCATGCGATCGATTTCGATGCGCCCGACCAGGAGCGAGTCGACCTGTTCTTCGCCCTGTCGGTGCCGGATCAATGTTCCAATGTCTATCTCCGGCTGCTGGCCGATATCGCCCAGCGCTTTGGCGACGCGGGTCAGCGCGAGCAGCTGCGTCAGGCCACCACGTCGGATGAACTGCTCAAATTGTTTGCCGCCGAGGCGGATACCCATCCGTCCGCATGACCGACAGCGTCACGCCGGCCGAACTGTTCAAGGCCTATTCCGAGCGCCTTGACCTTCGCTGGATCTGCGGCCGAAAAGCCGCCGACACCCGTCAGATTACCGCACCCAGTATTCGATCCCGTCCCTCGCTGATCGGGTTTCTCAACCTGATCCACCCCAATCGGGTGCAGGTGGTCGGGGAGGAGGAAGATGAGTGGCTGGACGGGCTCGAGGCCAAGGCGCGCTGGGAAACCATCGCTCGTATCGTCGATGCACAACCGGCGGCCATTATTGTTGCCTCCGGGCTGGAAGTGGCTGATGATCTGGAGCAGTGGGCACGTGAAAGCGGCACCCCGTTATTGACCTCGGCCAGGCCTGCCTGGGAGCTGGTCAGCTTTCTTGAGTACCGGATTTCGCGCCGACTGGCTCGCAGCGTTACCCTGCACGGGGTATTCATGGAAATTTTCACGATCGGCGTGCTGCTGACCGGTGACTCCGGCACTGGCAAGAGCGAGCTGGCGCTTGAACTGCTCAGTCGCGGCCATCGCCTGATTGCCGACGATGCACCGGAGTTTACCCAGCTGACACCGGATACCATCGAGGGAACCTGCCCGCCGGTGCTGCGTGACTGCCTGGAAGTGCGTGGCCTGGGAATTCTCAACGTACGTCGGATGTTTGGCGATGCCGCGGTCAAGTCGGCCAAGTTCCTGCGCCTGATCATTCATCTGCACTTGCCGGACGAAGGCCCACCCGGCGGCGATCGTCTGAGCGGCAATTCCGGCCAGCGCGACGTTCTGGATCTGCAGATTCCGCAAATCAATCTGCCGGTCATGGCCGGCCGCAACCTCGCTGTGATGGCCGAGGCGGCGGTGCGAGATTTCATGTTGCGCATGAAGGGTTTTGATGCCGCGGCCGAGTTTGTCGAACGTCATGGCAGGTTGATGGGAGACATGGAATGAGTGATGTTCAGCCAGTCAGCGCTGTTGCCAGTTCGACTGGCAGCCCCATTGTCGTGATCAGCGGTCTGTCCGGCAGCGGCAAGAGCGTTGCCCTGAATGCGCTGGAAGACTTGAGCTACTACTGCGTCGACAACCTGCCGGGCGGTTTGCTGCCCGACCTTCTCGATGAAGTCCGGGAACATCCGGATCGCTACCCGAGAGTGGCAATCGGTATCGACGCCCGCACCGGACCCGACGGACTGGACAAGCTGATCAGCCTGTTCGACAGCAAGCCGGACGACGGCCTGTTTCGCGTTCTGTTTCTCGACGCGGATCAGTCGGTACTGATTCGGCGTTTCAGTGAAACTCGCCGGCGCCATCCGCTGGCCGGCAGTGGCGGGCTGGCGGCGGCAATTGACAGCGAGCGCAAGCTGCTCAAGCCGGTCCGGGACCTCGCCGACTGGGTCATCGATACCTCCGAAAGCAATATTCACCAGCTCCGGCGCCAGGTCTGGCGCACGGTCGGACAGATCAGCGAACCGACCATCCAGTCAGTTGTTCTCGAGTCGTTTGCGTTCAAGCGCGGCGTGCCGCGTGACGTGGACCTGGTGTTTGATGCCCGTTGTCTGCCCAATCCGCATTGGGAGACCGAACTGCGCGCCCGCACCGGGCTGGACCCGGAAGTGGCCGCCTTCCTTTCAGGTAATGAACGTGTGCAGGCCTTTTATCAGGATGTGCTGGGTTTTGTGCAGCGCTGGCTGCCGGCTCTGGCCGAGGATCAGCGCAGCCTGCTCACGGTCGCGATTGGCTGTACCGGCGGACAGCATCGCTCGGTCTGGCTGGCCAACGAGATCGGTCTGGCACTCCGGCGCGAGGGCCATTCGGTGGTCATTACCCATCGCGAGCTGGAATCATGACCGGGATCGTTCTGGTCACCCATACCGGCCTGGGCGAATCGCTTCGCCATCAGGCAGAGGTCATCCTGGGACACATGATCCCGATGACGACCGTGTCGATCAGCTATGGCGCTGATCCGGATTCGGCGCTGATCGAACTGATCGGGGCGCTGGCGATCAGCGCCGACAATGGCGGCACGGTCGTGCTGACGGATCTGCCGGGTGCCACACCGCACAACCTGGCCAGCCAGGCAGCCCGGCAACGCGACATACCGGTTATTTCGGGCGTGAATCTGCCGATGTTGCTCAAGGTCGTCAGCCACGCCGAAAAACCGGCCAATGAACTGGCGGCACTGGCCAGCCTCGGCGGTCACCAGGGCATCATCAACTCATGATTCGGCGCGATATCACCCTGACCAACCGGCTTGGTCTGCACGCACGTGCGGCCAGCAAGCTGGTTCAGTGCGCCTCGCGACATGCTTGCGATGTCTGGGTGGAGCGCCAGTCCCGCCGGGTCAACGCCAAATCCATCATGGGCGTGCTGCTGCTTGCCGCACCGTGTGGCACCGAGCTGGTTGTCGAGTGCGACGGGGCGGACGAGGAAGCCGCCATGAACGAGATCATTGCACTGATCGAGGATCGGTTTGGAGAAGGCGAATGAGTCTGATCCTGACCGGTATCGGGGTCACCAGCGGAATCGCGCTGGGAAGGGTTCACCGGCTGACGCCCGGAGAGCTCTCATTGCCGGAATACCACCTGGAAGCGGATGCCGTCGACAGCGAGCTGGAACGGATTCAGCGCGCAGTGGATCGCAGCGAGCGCTTTATTCAGCGCATGCTCGAGCGCCTGGGAGACGGCAGCGATACGGCGCGCGAGTTGCTGGAGGCCCACAGGCTGATTCTGCGCGATCCGTTGCTGATCGAAGCAACCTGTCAAAGAATCCAGAGCGACCGGATCAATGCCGAGTGGGCCCTGGTCCAGCAGACCGAAGCGCTGCTGGCCGAGTTTCGTCGCATGGATTCGGAATATATTGCCCTGCGTCGTGAAGACCTGGAGCAGGCAGCCAACCTGATTCAGCGCGAACTGGCCGATCAGCCGGCGACCCTGGTCGGTGCTCAAGTCCCTCACCAGCTCAATGAAACCGTGATCGTCGCGCCGTCGCTCGGTCCGGCCGACATGGCGATTCTGCATCAGCGGCGCGTAGCCGGCCTGGTGACCGAGCATGGCGGTCCGATGTCGCATTCCGCGATTCTGGCACGCAGCCTGGAAATTCCAATGGTGGTCGGTATCCACAATGCGCTGAGCCGATTGACGGAAAACGAATCCATCATTCTGGACGGTCATTACGGTGCCTTGCTGGTCGGATTCGATGAAGGCCTGATGCGTCATTATCAGGACAAGCGCGAGGCCAGCCTGCGACATCGGGTCGAACTCAAACGCTACCTGTCCCGGCCTTCAAAAACTCGTGACAACCAGGCTTTTCATCTGTTCGGCAATGCCGAGTTGCCGGCCGAATTCGAGCGCTGCCGCCAGACACGGGCTTCCGGGATTGGTCTGATGCGCACTGAGTACCTGTTCATGGGCGACCAGATGCCCAGCGAGGAAGCCCAGTACCGTGCCTATCGCGCCGCCGTTGAAGTGATGGACGGCCGCCCGGTTACCGTCCGAACACTGGATGCCGGTGGTGACAAATTGCCGCCGGCCCTGGCCCTGACCCAGGGTCCCAATCCGGCGCTGGGATTGCGCGGCTTGCGCCTGTCGCTGGCGGTGACCGATCTGTTTCGCGAGCAGATCACGGCGATTCTGCGCGCTTCGATCGACGGACCGGTCCAGATCCTGCTGCCGATGCTGACCCATGTCGATGAAATTCACCAGGCTCGCCGAATTATCGACGACTGTCGAAGGGCATTGCAGGAGCGGGGCTTCGAGGTGGATCCTGACGTGCCCGTTGGCGGCATGATCGAAACCCCGGCAGCGGCCCTGGCAGTGCGCCAGATGGCACCGGTTCTGGATTTCATGTCAATCGGCACCAACGATCTGATTCAATATGTGCTGGCGATTGATCGCCAGGACGAACAGGTCAGCTACCTGTACGATCCCAGCCACCCGGGCGTGCTGTACCTGATCGAGCAGATCGTTGCGGCCGGCAGGGAGTTTGACTGCCCGGTCACCGTCTGTGGGGAGCTGGCCGGTGATGAATCCTCGGTCCGCCTGCTGCTGGCCCTGGGAGTGGTCAACTTCAGCATGCCACCGGCCTCGATCCCGGCAGTCAAGAAGAGCCTGATCGAAGCCAGTGCCAGCGATTGCCGCAACATCCTCGCCCGCCACCACCAGAGCCCCAAACCCGGCCACGAACTCCTCCAAGAACTCCTGACCTCCGGCTAATCTCCTTTTTTCCCTCTCTCCCTCTCCCCCTCTTCCCCCTCTCTCCCTCTCCCCTTTCCCTTTTCCCTTTTCCCTTTTCCCTTCCTAACCCATCCGCGCCTTCATGCCTTCGGTCACGTGGGGAGCGATGGCGTGCCGTATCGGCGTGACCAGCTTGAACGGCGCGGCGATGATATGCCCCGATTCCAGCCAGTTTTCGCCACCGTTGATATCCATCACGACGCCACCGGCCTCCTGGACCATGAGTGCGCCGGCGGCGATATCCCAGGGCATCAGGGCCAGTTCGAAGTAACCGTCCAGCCGGCCACTGGCCACATAGGCCAGGTCCAGCGAAGCCGCGCCGGCGCGGCGAAAATCTTCGGTCTTTTCGAACAAGGCATCGAACATGCCCTTGTAGGCGCTGAGCAGGCGACGCTTGCGAAACGGAAACGCGGTGGCCAGGACCGCGGTGGACAGGTCCGTACGACCCGAGACGCGAATACGCTGATTGTTCAGGAATGCGCCCTCACCGCGGCTGGCGGTAAACGTCTCGTCGCGCAGCGGGTCGTAGATCACACCGTGCTCGATCCGGTCGCCGATTTTCAGCGCGATGGAGACGGCGAAATGGGGCATCCCGCGCAGGTAGTTGCTGGTGCCGTCAAGCGGATCGATGATCCACTGGTATTCGCTGTCACCGGTCTGACCGCCTTCCTCGCCCAGAATTGAGTGGTTGCGGTGCATTTTCAGAATGTGGTCGCGAATGGCCTGTTCGCAGGCCCGGTCGACATCGGAGACATAGTCATGGCGCGCCTTGCGCTCGACCGGAATGCTCTCCAGTCGCTGGCGGTACTTGAGCATCAGACCGCCCGCCTTGCGGGCCGCTTCGGTTGCGATATTGATGTAGGGGTTGGCCACGGCGGACTGGTTCGCTGAATGAACCAGCAAGGATAAAGGAAAAAGGGGGGAGAAGGGGAGAAGGGGAGAAGGGGGGAAGGGGAGAAGGGGAGAAGGGGAGAAGGGGAGAAGGGGAGAAGGGGACATTAATGT
>Ga0076930_100073_pt1 | contig 158157 bp, 145 predicted proteins | sample HotLakConsoUCCRE_FD_71149 | JGI IMG/M metagenome (GOLD analysis project Ga0076930, IMG submission 71149) | Hypersaline microbial mat communities from Hot Lake, Washington, USA - Hot Lake Consortium UCC-RE (version 3) (version 3) ...
AGAGCGGACAAATGATGTGCTACGAACATCGGACATCTTCACGCGCTACCGACAGGATTTCCGCGCCCGTTGCCTCGGCCATCGTTGCCGGGCTGATCGCCGCTGACGCTGCCAGGGCACCGGTCCGACCCAGGCTGGTGGCGCCGTCCGCGGCGGCGGTGCTCGCGGACTTCGACGCCGCGCGTGAAGCAGAAGCGCAGAACGAGTTCCTGGCCGCCGCACTCGACTACGCCGCCCGCGGATGGCGGGTGCTGCCATGCCAACCGCGCGGCAAGGCCCCCCTGGTCAAGGGCGGCTGCCATGCCGGCACGGTCGACCCCGAGGTGATCCGCGGGTGGTGGCGCCGCTGGCCGACGGCGAATGTCGCCGTAGCAACCGGCGGCGCGTCCGACCTCATTGTCTTGGATGTGGATGCGGGCCGGGACGGCTATGAAGCCCTGGCGTTACTTGAGCAGGGGCAGCCGCTGCCGAATACGGTGGTCTTCAGGACGGGCGGCGGCGGAGAACACTGGCTCTTCCGGCACCCCGGCGGTTACATCGGGAACACCGTCGACCACCCGCGCGACGGCCTCGATTTCAGGGGCGACGGCGGGTACATCATCGCGCCGCCATCGGTCCATCCATCCGGTGGGCGATACGCCATCGACGTAGACCACCACCCCGACGACGTGCCGGTGGCGGCGCTGCCCGACTGGCTCCTGGCCCTTCTCCGGCCGCCGGAGACGCCGCCGCAACCGGTCGCGCGGGACACGAGCTCGTGGCTGGGCCTGCTGGAGAACGTGATCCCCGAGGGTCGGCGGAACGCCTCGATCGCCAAGGTCGCCGGGCTGCTGTTCCGCCGCTGCTACTGCGACCCTGCCGTCATCGCCGCCATCGTCCACTGCGTGAATGAGGCCCGTTGCCGGCCGCCGCTGCCGGCGGAGGACGTTGACCGCATCGCCCAATCGATCGCCCGGCGCGAAGCCCAGCGCCGGGCCAGCCGCGATGGAGGCAACCGATGACCGCCGCCGCCAGCAGCGTCACCGACGGCTTCGAATTGCTGCGCGCCACCCGCCGCCAGCAGCCGGATGTGCCCGTGGTCGTCCCCGAGGGCATCACCGCCAGCGCGCTTGTCGACACGATCTTCCAGCCGGTCGACTACGTGGTCGACCAGTTGGTCGTCCCGGGTGTGACCATCTTGGCCGGGCGGCCGAAGGTCGGGAAGTCGTGGCTGACGCTCCATTTGGCCGCGGCGATCGGCACCGGCGACCCCGCGCTGGGCTGCTACAAGGTCCGGCGCGGGCGCGTGCTCTACCTTGCGCAGGAGGACGGCCGCCGTCGGCTCCAGGCGCGGCGGCGCAAGCTGGCCGTGCCAAAGCACGCCAACATCGATTTCATGCCCCAGACCTGGCCCCGCGCCCCCGAAGGCGTCGACGCCCTGCACCGGTATCTCGACGACCACCCGGATACCGCGGCCGTGGTCATCGACACGTGGGTGCGGTTCCGCCAGCCGCCGACCGGCCGGACGGATAGTTACAGCGAAGAAACCCAGGCGGCCGAAGGCCTCCACCGGCTCGCCACCGACCGCGGCATCGCCGTCCTGATCGTCCATCACACGCGCAAGGGCGCGTCCGAAGACTATCTCGACGACGTTCTGGGCAGCACCGCCCTGCCGGGCGTCGCGGACACGGTCCTGGTCCTGCGCAAGCCCCGGGGCGAGGCCGATGGCGTTCTACTCGGCACCGGCCGCGACGTCGAAGAGGTCGACCTCGCCCTGGCGTTCGATCCCGACTCCTGCCGCTGGACCACCGAAGGCAAATCGGCCGCCCAAGCAGAACAGACCCGCGAAACCGCCGAAGTCTGGGCACTGCTGAAAAACTACCCGGAAGGACTTTCGCTCGCCACGATCGCCCAAGAACTCGGAAAGAAGAAGCCGAACATCAGCAAGATGCTGAAGCGGATGATCGAAACCGGATTCGCTCGGCAGCCGAGCGGCAAGGGCGGGCTGTACGTCGCCAGCAAGCCCGGCGACCCCGACTAGGAGCACGCACACCGCCGCAGGTGGATCACAGGCGTGAGTCACGCCCAATCCCCAGGAGCCAGCATGGGAACCACCGACTATACCGCGGCCGAGCGCCAGCAGCGGCGCCGGGCAAAGCTCAAGGCAATCGAGGCGGAGAATGCCGAACTCCGCGCCCGGATTGCCACACTGGAGACCAACACCCCCACGCCGCCCGCAGGCCCGATCACCGTCGCCAGCGTCCGGCAGACGATCGAGGCCCTGACCGCGCCCGCCGATCTGCCAAGGACCCTCTACGGCCAGGTCGGCACCGACTTCCTGAACGACGCTCTGTCGACCCTGCGGATGCTGCTGGCAGCCGCGTATGACGCTCTGCCCCCGGACGCCCCCGAACGTCGCACGATCCTCGACGCCCTCGACCTCGACGGCGAACCGTGGCCCGGCCTGACATATGAGGCGGTCGCCGACATGCTGGAGGCGCGCGGCGTCGACCCCGATGATTTCCGCGCCCGCGATCGCCTGGAGCGCGATACCGGCTGGCATTGTCCGATCCACGGCATCAGCTACGACGGCACCTATCGGACCAGCGGCCCGCTGCGTTTGTGGGACCAGATCAAATTGCAGGCCGACGCGGCTGAATGGTTGACCGGGAAGGTCGAACGGCCGGTCGTCGCCGGCGTGACTCACGCCCCGGCTCCGGTGCCGGATGCGGCGGATACATCGGAACCGTCCGCCATCCCAGGTCACCCCAACTACGTCAACGGCACGCCCTGGCGCCCGATTGACCCATAGCCGCCATCACCGCCGCCCTGACCAGCACCCCATCCGATACAATGGAAGGGAGAGCCGACGATATGGAATTTCGCATCTTACGGCGCGCGTTCACCCGGCATTCACCCCGGAACCGTTCACCGGGTGAACGGCCAGGGTGAACGATCCGCCCCAATTCGCCCCACCTCTGACGACTGCGGTAAATCGGGTGAATAGGGTGAACGGAGCCACTTTTCCCAACAAAACCAACAGCTTTTGCGTTCACCCATGAACCGGAACAGGGTGAACGCTGGGTGAATTGGAACGGATACGAAACGATTCACCGCATTCACCCCGTTCACCCTATTCACTCTCTCTGTACAAACAAACTGGCCGATCCCCAGGGGGCAGTGCCCGGCCCCGCCGCCACGGCGGCTTTTGTCTGATGAATGGCGAGATAGTCCCCGTTTGGGACGATTGGTCTGACCAACAAATCCCGGCTTCGGAGGCCGTTCGAGGGCCACCAGATAATATATCCGCGGCACCTTGTTTTTTGACAAATAAAACAATGGTTTATAAATCCATGTCGCATCATGTCGCACGGACGGTTGACTCGCGTCCGACAGCACGTATCATGAACGCGGATAATTCGGAATCCGCGCCACCGCCCCGGCGCCGACCGCGACCGATCCGCCCGGGGCCGACGTGGCACAGTACCGATTCTTCCACCAATACAACGCGTTCGACCTGGCAACCGCGTTCGACCGTGGCCCGGCCGGTGCCGGTCAGCGCGCTCGACGCGGCGTTCGCGACCGTCAACGGCCGACCACCCGAAGCAGGAGACCCACCCGATGGCCCAGCCGATCATGACGATTGAACGCGCCGCCGCCTTGTTGGACCAGCTTGGCGACGGCGGCCGGGAGGCGCGGGTCAAGGCCGCGCTCCGCGCCTACCGGCAAGCCCCGTCCCCGGAGACCGCCGCCGCCGCGGAATCCGCCCTGGCGACCCTGCCCCAGGACCAGCAGCGCGCCCTTCGCCAGGTCCGCGCCTGATGCACCCGTTCCTGACCCCCCGCACCGCGGCGCGGATGGCCACTGCCCTGCGGGACGACCCGGGCGCCGACCATGCGCGCCACCTGCTGGCGTCGTTCTGCCGTCGGCCGACGGTGCCGCTCGCGGCGGCGTGCCGTACGGCGCTGACCGCGCTGGCCCCGGCGACCCTGGACAAGCTGGCGGAGGTGGAGCCGCTGCCGGGCGACACCCTCAACGAAGCATTCCGCCCAGGAGCCGACAATGCCCCGTGACGCCACCGCCACCGACAAGATCACCCCGACCGACCTCACTCGCATCGCCGAACGCGGGTCTGATCCCGAATGGCTGTCCGACCCACGGGCCACCGCGTCGTCCAGGAGCAACCTCGGGATGGCGGCGGCGGCGTGGTCTGGTTTGAGCGCACTGGCGGACGACCTGGATGTCGCCCGGCGCACGACGCTGGCCGATACGGACCTGTCGGACCTCGGCCGGGCCAAGCGTCTCCGATCGAAGGCAGAGTCGGCGCGGAAGGCGGTCCGTGAGCACGCCGGGCAGGTCGACGCGGTGGCGCGGACCATCGCCGCCCTCAAGGCCGATGCGCTCAAGGACGACGGCAGCGCGCTGGCGTCCCTGGCCCCGCTGGTGGCGGTGATCTGGCAGCAGTTGCCGGCCGACCCGCTGGAGGTCGAGAGCCTGTACCGCCAGGCGGCGGAGGAGGGCGACGCGACGGTGGTGCGGGCGATCGAGGCGTTGCCGCTGACGCATCGTGGTCGGATCGCGCCGGACCGGCTTGGACAGCTTCGGGAGGACCGGGCACTGGCGGTCGACGACGCGGCGCTGACGGGTGAACTCCGGGACCTGACGGTGGCGGAACGCGATCTGCGGCGTCTCCGGCGCTACACTGAACAGGGCATTGAGGACCTTGAGGCGGAGGTGGCGCGGCTGTCGGGTGGTCGGGGGCCGCGCGTCGCGGACCCTGTTGCGGACACGGCGGCCGGGGCGGTTGGTGACGAGGGCGAGGCGGCGTGACTCACGCCATACCCACTTCGTGAGTCACGCCCGACGCCGGGTCTTCGGGGCGCGGTGGGCGTCGCAGTATTTCCGGGTCCGGTTCGGCGCTTCAAACCTCTCGCCGCAATGGGCGCAGCGCAAAAGGATCAGGCCGTTAAGGAGTGGGATTGCGCCATTCATATCCAATAACGTGCGGATGCGGTGCTCGGCCGCCTTGACCAGTCCGCCGTCGGTGTAGGCGCGATCGGGGTTTTGCGGGATGCGCGGCTTTGGCTTCGGATCAGGCTCGGGCTCGGTTTCGGGCGCGGCAGCTGGCATTTCTGCTCGGAGTTCGAGCACCACGCCCCGCACGGTCGACTGCGCCAGTCCCATGTCGCGGGCGACGGCGCGTTCAGTTTCCCCGGCATTGACTCGGCGCAGCATTTCTTCGGCTTGGAGGCGAGTTACGCGTTGGCGCGGGGGTCCGTAGACGCGGCTGTCCTTTGGCAACGAGACGTTCGGCTCGGCGTCGGAGATCGTGTAGCTGACGCGCACGGCCGTCGTTCCGCCGCCGGTGATCTTCCCTGCTCCAGGCGTGACCCTAACCGGCGTCGGCTCAATGAATTCGATCGGCCCCGGCCTCCTGGATTGATTCGGCTCCGCTTCCGCGGACTGCGCGGCGACCGGTTTGATCCGCTCCATCCGAAGCCGCGCCACCTCCGCCTCCAGTTCTGCCACGCGGGCGCGGAGGGTGACGTTCTCCTGCTCAACCGCCTTGAGTTTGATGCGCCGCCGGCGCTGGCGTTCGGCGGCGGTGCGGTCGGTGGTTCCCATGGCTGGCTCCTGACGGGCGGGCGTGACTCACGTCCGTCTATACCTTCCGGCGCCGTGAGTCACGCCTAAAGCGGAGTGCTGATGATGACCAACGACAACGAGAACTGACCGATGGCAAGGCCCTGCACGATCTGCGAACACCCGGAGAGGTTGCGCATTGAGGCGGCGATGGCCAAGCGCGTGCCGTCGACGCGCGTGGCGGAGAAGTTCGGCGGCGACGAGCAGGCCATCCGTCGTCATTGGAGGTACCACGTTGATGCGGAACGTAAAGTCGCGCTTGGCGAAGGCCGTGAGGTCAGCGGGTTCGATGCCGAGCGGCTGATCAAGGAGCGGTCCGAGCGGCTGCACGAAAACCTCGTTTATTACGCGAAAAAGATGAATCGGGCCATCGACAACTTGGAGGCGGGTGGCGATTACACGACGGCGGTGAAGTATTGGCAGCATTTGTTGAAGGCGTGGGAACTGGAGGCGAAGTACCTTGGCGAGTTGCAGCAGTATAGCCAGACCGTCAACTTGAACATCTTGAGCCACCCGACTTATGTCGAGATGCGGTCGAAGCTGATCGAGGCGCTGGGTCGGTTCCCGGAGGCGCGGCGGCATGTGGCGCGGGAGCTGGAGGCGGTCGAGAACGAGCACGCCCGCGTGGTCGACGCCGAATTCAAGGAAGCGGCCGGTGCTGACGACCCGTGAGCAGCCCTCCGAGGACGCGCAGGCCCGGCGGGACCTGCTGCGGGCGCTTGAACCGCGGCGGCTGCTGACCGATGCCGGGCTGGTGCCTGATGCGCATCAGCTGGCGGTGCTGGAGAGCGACGCGCGGCGACAGCTTCTCTGTTGGACCAGACAGGCCGGCAAAAGCACGTGCGCGGCGGCCCTGGCGTTACATCGTGCCATCTACCGCCCGGGATCTTTGTCGCTGTTGGTGGCGCCAGCGCAGCGTCAGTCGGCAGAGTTGTTCCGCAAGGTGCTGGACCTCCACCATGGCATGGAGGGTCTGGAGCGGCCGGCGCTCGAATCTGCACTGCGGCTGGAGCTCCGCAACCGGTCCCGGATCATCGCCCTGCCCGCATCCGAGAGCACGATCCGAGGGTACAGCAACCCGGACCTCGTGGTGATTGACGAGGCCGCCTTCCTCGGGGACAGCACCGTCGCGGCGCTGCTGCCGGCGATGGCGCGGGGCAGCGGGACGTTGATGTGTGTGTCGACGCCGAACGGCCGGTCGGGCTGGTTCTACGAAGCGTGGCACAATGACGATCAATGGGAAAAATCGTTCATTACTTGGAAAGATGTTCCGCACATTCGGGAGGAGAACGTCCAGTTCTATCGGAAGGTGCAGGGCGAGATGGCGTATCGGCAGGAGTTCTTGTGCGAGTTCTTGGACCAGGGCGAGGCCGTGTTCCCGTCGGCGGTGATCGATGAAGCGTTCGATGACAGCGTGGAGGCCTGGGCGATCTGATGCCGACGATCAACCTGTTCGACGCCCGTGAGGTGACCAACGAGCATCGGCCGGCGCGCCCGCAGCGCCGGCTGGTAGTCGGCGTTGATTTGGGAAAAGCCAGCGACTTCACCGCCGTGAACGTACTCGAACACCGAGTCCAGCCGCTCGACGAGTGGAAAGCCGTGCGCCAGGGCGTGCTGGTCCAGCAGACCCGCGAACAGTTGATCGTCCGGCAACTGACCCGGCTGCCGCTCCAGACCGCGTATCCGTCGCAGGTGGCATACGTCCACGGGCTGATGAACCGTCTCCCCGAGGGGACGGAGAAGCCGGCGTTGGTGCTGGATGCGACCGGCGTCGGGGCGGCCGTATCGGACATGTTCCAAGGCGGGCCGACGCCGCCGATTTCGGTGACCATCACGGCCGGCGACAGCGTCACGCGGGTGTCGGCGCGGCGCTACCGGGTGGCGAAGCTCCAGCTAATCAGCACGCTGGAGGCGGCGCTGCACGGCGGTGACCTGAAGATTGCGGCGGGCGCGACCGAAGCGCAGGCCCTTCGCGAGGAACTTCGGGACTTTCAGCGCCACGTCACCGACGCCGGCCATGCAACTTTTGCGGCAAGGGTTGGCCAGCATGACGACTTGGTTCTGTCGGTGGCTCTGTCTGTCTGGTGGGCACGGTCGCGCGGCAAGCCGGCGCAAACGTTCCAACTGCCGGGGTTCTGACATGGCCGAAGCCGAAGTCCTCCTGAAGACGGCGCCGCACCCGTTCAAAGCGGCTACGGAACTCCGCCATGTGCCGGCCGGCCACACGCTGGCCGATCTGCTGGAGGTCGCCCAGCCCGACCCGGTCCTCCGCCGCCATGCGCATATCGAGATCGCCGGGAACGCCATCCCGGCCGAGCACTGGCCCCGGGTCCGGCCGAAGCCGGGGACGGTGGTCAACATCCGCGTTCTGCCGACCGGTGGCGGTGGTGGCGGCGGCGGGTCGAAGAACCCGCTGCGGACCGTCTTGATGCTCGCCGTCGTGGTCACCGCGGCGGCCGTCAGCGGCGGCGCGCTTGGCCCTGCCGGGTTGGGGTTGTTGGGACCGGGCTTCGCCGCCGGCGGGCTGGGCGCGTCCGTCCTGGCCGGCGGGATCGCGATCATCACCGACCCTTCACCGCCCCGGAGGACCCTGCCATGAGCCTCGCCATCGCCACCTGCACCGCCGCCGCGGTCCATTTGTCCACTGACCTCGCTGTCGACGTGCCGGGCGACTACACCCGGTTCACCGGCAAGGTCGCGCTGTTCAACGGGCTGCCGGCAGCGGCGGTGGCCAACGGCAGCTATCTCCTATTCGTCCGCTGGACCGAGGCGATGGCCGCGGAACAGCCGAAGACGGCGGCGGCGGTGGTCGACCTGGCGCCGCGGGTTTTGCGGCAGGTCGTGAAGGCGCACCCCGACGCCGGGCGGTTGCTGATTTGGCTCGGGGCGTGGACGGACCGCCCGGTGCTCTACCAGGTCGACAGCGACGCCGGGTGCGCGATGGAACGGCTGCCGGAGGGCACGACGGTATCCCAGCCGGAACCCGCCGCGCTGGCGTCGACCTACCACCTCGCCAAGGACGCGTGGCGGCAGGCTGGCGACGGCGTCGACGTGCCGGAGGCGCATTGGACGATCGCCCGGCACCTGTGCGATGCGGTCCGCACCGGTCAGTACTTCGACGCCGCCCCGACGCCGGTCGGCTGCGGCTTGGACACGGTTGAGATTAGCCCCCGTGGCGTCACGGTGCACGACCGCAAGGGCCTGCCGCTGGTGAACTGCCGGCTGCCGGAGGAAGCCTACTGAGGTGCCGCCTGATGCCGGCGCCGGCGGACGTGGACTGGGAAGCCGCCCGCCGACTGTGGGAGGGCACCGACCTGTCGCAGGGCGAGATTGCCGACCAATTCGGAGTCGCCAGGACCACCGTCGCCGGCGCCGCCCGCAGGTTCGGCTGGGGACCGCGCCCGCCCCGAGGTGCCGGCAGACCGGCCGTGGCGAAGAAGCCCACCCCGGCACCGGCGCCGTTCGCCCCGCGCATCCCCATCGTGCCAATCAACCTGCCCGCCTCCGCCGCGGTCAGCCGCCCGAAGTGCGACGCGGTCCTCCGCGCCGCCCGCGCCCGCCACGGCCTGGAGAACGCCCGGGCGGTCATCTTCACGGTGGAGCGATGACCGCCGATCCGAAGCGCATAGTGCCCGCCACGCCGCTGTCCCGGTCGATTCCGGTCGGGCCGAAGGGCTGATGATGGCGAAGGCCCCCGACCCCGCCATCCCAAAAACCCCGCCCGCCGACCCGGAAGCCGCAGTCGCCCAGCGCCATCCGTCGCGCCGTGCGGCGCCCGCCGAAACGGCCCGCGCCATCCCAGCCGGAGAAGGCCCGGTGACCGACCTGGTGGAGCTGCGCCGGGTCCTGGACCCGGAAGACCGACATGAGCGGTGCCTGCTGCGCGCTATCGACCGCTTCCGCGTCAGCCGGTCGGCCCGGCGCGGTGCCGAGCTGATGGCGGCACTGGAGAACATCCCGGAGTCGGTGATCGAGGATATCCGGCAGCGGCTGGGCGCCACGGGGTCGCCGGGCGATCTGCTGCATTGATGCGGATGGGGGCCGTTGGCTGGGGCGACGCCACCGCGTAACCGAGATGGCGCCGCCGCCCCGCCGCCTACTTCCCGAGAACGGCAAGGGTGTTGTGCCAGGGTGTTCCGTCGTTGCCGTGGGTGGTGTCGCCGCCGACGTGGAGCAGCCGGTAACCGTGCTGCTGGATGTAGTGGTTGATGGACTCGGAGAACTTTTCGGACCCGTCCAACCAGGTGCCGCAGTCGGCGCACCCCGACCCTATGTTGGTGCTCACCTCCACGACCTTGCCGACACCATCATAAATATTATTTCCCGCCATCGTTTTCCCTCCATCATTGGGCGTGAGTCCGAATTAAAGCAACCCAGAGGGTGGAGGTAAAGTCGGCCACTGGTGGGTTGGGTCGATCTCGGGAATCTCGGTACATGTGGAACGGTATTCCTGCACAGCCAACGCGCGGGCCGGGGGCTGCCGCCTTCGCGATTGCGGACGAACGGTTTCCGTAACACCCTGTCACATGATCTGCGGCGTCACAGTCGCCACCGGAGAGGGCGGGATTAAAGAGCAAAGACGGGCTTGAGCGGGAGACCAAGTGAACATGATAAACTGGCCACTTGTAATTGCAACAGTCATCATATATGAGATATTCTTAATTTGGTTTGTTTTTCTCCGCCTTCCTTGGGAAGGTTGGAATACTTTCATTGTGCGTCTTTTGATTTTTATCTTCATGAATATACCTTTTGGTGGATTATTTATTGTTGGGCGCTGAGGCGGGGCGCAGACGATTGGGCCGCCGAGTTGGCCCGACGGCCCCAAGGTGACCGCCACGGGCGACCTGAAGCCGGGCTGCGGTTCCCAGAATCTCAAAGGTCTGATGAGTCAGGAACTGCGCCGCCAGGGCAAGTCGCCGAGCGAGATCACCCGGATCATCGCCGGCACGCGCGCCAGCATGAACGGGCAGGTGCCGGGCAACCTGACCTACAATGCCTGGCTGCGTCGGCAGCCGCGGGCCTTCATTGACGAGGTGCTGGGGCCGACCAAGGCGCGGCTCTACCTCGACGGTCGGCTGCATCTCGACAGGTTCATCGACCTCGACACTGGCAAGCCGTTCACTCTGCAGGAACTGCGGCGCCGCTATGAGGCGGCCTGGATGCGGGCCGGGCTGGGGGAGGCGACGTGAAATCAGCGCTCGTTCAGTCGACCTGTTTCACAATGCCTGTTCCTGAATCTCACCATGGCCACTACCATACGGCAAACCGTTGGAGGGCCGCATGGACTGGTTCATTGAAAGGATACTTCTAAACTTGGAAGTAATTATTAATACACCAGAAATAATAGTTGCGGTAGCAGCAATATCTGGATTTGTCGTACATTTATGGAGAAATGCCGTTATCTCTGCTCTGTCTGCAGAAGTGCGCACAAAGGATGCGCATATAAACTATTTGAAGGATCAACTCTCAGATATGGAGAAAAAATTAACTAAACTAGAAGACACTACATCTTCTGCTTCTCCGGATAAAGAGAAGTGGTCTAGGGTTTCAACGACCGTTGCCGATATTCGTGAGGACGTGGAGCAGATGAAGAAAAGGGTATTCCCTCCGCCAGGTCCATCAGGTGGATGGAGTTGATTTAATAGTCAGCAAGCGTCGGCTAACCGTTACGATTTGAGTAACGGACAGCCGCGACCCGGCTATGGCACCATCGCCTGCATCGTCACCAGCATGATGGAGGACAGGATGGGCAACGTGTTGCCGCCTTCGAGGCCGCCAGGGCGCGCCTGGATGGCACCACCACGGAGTCCGGTCCCGAGTTCGACCGGATCGAAGACGCCTACCACGACGCGCGGGAGGCACTGCTGCGGCACCACTGCGGATCGATCCCGGAGGTGATCCGGAAGGCGTCCCTGCTGTTCCCGGACCAGCCCGGCGTCGACCGGCTGGTCGCCGATCTGCGGCGGCTGGAGCGGGTTTGAGGGCCGCTGCCATGTCGCATCCTTGTTGCATTCTTGTTGCACGCACGAGACGGCACGAGACGTAACCGATTGATTCGACACGACATGATTTGTTGCACCGTGCAACAAGGAAGGGCGCCCCTCCGGGGGCGCCCTCTTTTCGTATCTGCCTGATTTTATTGGGTAATTCTGGCGTCCCCGGCAGGACTCGAACCTGCGACCCTCAGATTAGGAATCTGATGCTCTATCCGGCTGAGCTACGGGGACGCGGCCGGGAGGGGCGGGGGAGATATAGCAGGTCGGGCGGCTCGCGGCCAGGGGCTGGCGGCGCGGGAATGGCCCGGGGGCATGGTTCTCGGCCCTCCCGTGTCGCCGGCCCGGGGCGAGCGGCGGTCGGGCGCTGCCAGACTCAGGCGTCGGCCACCGGCACCCACCAGCGCCATCCGCCACCTTGGCCGGCGATCGGGGCCGGCGATCGGGGCCGGCGATCGGGCCGGCGATCGGGGCGGCGATCGGGGCGGCGATCGGGGCGGCGATCGGGGCCGGCCACGGGCGCCGGCCACCGAGGCCCGAGATCGGCGTCCGCCACCGGGGCCGGAAGTCCGGCGGGCGGCGTCAGATCGCTCGGCGGGCGGCGTCAGGCATGTCGCCGGGCCGGCCCGACTGCGGGCCGGCCGCCTGCGGACGGCCCTGGCGCCCGAGCGACGCCGACCCCCGTCAGAACCGATCGGCCCGACGCGCCGGCAACGAAGAGAGGTGGATCAGCGAGCGCAGGGTCGGCAGGGGCCGCAGGGGCGCGAGGACGGTGCGCCGGCTGGGCTCGACCCGGCACCACGCGCCGGTCGCCAGCAGCAGGCCGCGCACCGTGGCGGCATCGTCCTCGGGCGCGGCGCCAGGGCGCAGCAGCAGCGCGGCGTCCGCGCCGGTCTCCAGCGTCGCCCGCGCGTCCCAGTCGGCGCGGTCGGCGATCACCACCAGCCGCCGGGCGCCGGCCGCCAGGGTGCGGCGGGCGACGGTCACGGGGTCGACGGGGGTCTCCGCCCCGACCAGCGCGACCACCGTGCCGGCATGCACCGACCGCAGATCGGCGACGGCCCGGTCGAAAGCGGCGCGGACGCGCGCGGGGCCGGCGAACGACAGAAGCGTGGGCGTCGTCGGCATGATCCTTCCCCCCTATCGCGATGCTGGTCTGGCTGACGAAAATTATGATACGCCGAAAGGCGCGCAATGGGGTTGCTAAGCGCCCCGTTAGGTAATCGTCCGTATCCCGAACGCGCTGTCGCACGCCGCCGTCGCCGGCACGGCCAACACCCGGCCAACGACCGGTGCGAGCCCGTACGCGACCCTCCGACCGTCCCAGCGCCCGCCGCCTTTGATTCCGCAGCCGGGTCGCGCTAAGGAAGGGACGCCTCGCGCCGCCGGTCCGACTGCCGGCGGCCGATCCGTCGCCCGACGGCGCGCCGCAGCGTGCGCGCCGGCTTCGCCAAGGGACGCGCCGCCCCCGTGCTCGACCGCTACATCCTGCGCCAGCTTGCCGTTGCCGTGGCGATCGCCCTCGGGCTGATGGTGTTCGCGATCTGGCTGACCCAGTCGCTGCGCTTCATCGAGGTCCTGACCCAGAGCGATGCCGGCGCAGGCGCGCTTCTGCTGCTGGTCGGACTCGCCATGCCGGAACTTATGGGCAACGTGTTGCCGTTCGCGCTGGCCGGTTCGGTGCTGTTCACCTACGGCGTTCTCAACGGGAACAGCGAGGTGGTGGTGATGCGCGCCGCCGGGCTGGGGCCGCGGGGACTGGCGCGGCCGGTGGTGGCGGCGGCGCTGATCGGGCTGGCCGCCCACTACGCGATGAATTTCTACCTGATCCCGATCGCCCGCACCGAGTTCCGGGCCGAGCGGGCGGCGATCGAGGCGGAGGTGGCCTCGGCCGTGCTGCGCGAAGGGGCCTTCAACCGGGTGGGCGAAGGGCTGACGGTCTATATCGGGGAGCGGACCGTCGGCGGGACCCTGCATTCGATCCTGGTGCAGGACAGCCGCGACCCGACCCAGACGGTCACGGTCGTCGCGGCCGTGGGCCGGCTGGTCAGCACCGAGACCGGCCCCGCCATGGTGCTCGAGACCGGCAGCTTCCAGACGCGGGAACCCGACCAGCCCTATCCGGAAGTTCTGGGGTTCGACAGCTACACGCTGGGCCTCACAGAGGACCAGGGACCGGCCGGCACCGGCTTCCGGGAGCCGGACCAGCGCTTCATCCAGGACCTCTTCTTTCCGCCGGACGCCGACCGCCTGGACGACCGGACGCTGGCCCATCTGATGGCCTGGGGCCACCAGCGGGTGACGACGCCGCTCCTGGGCCCCGCCTTCATGATGATCGCGCTGGGCGCGCTGCTGGCCGGCGAACAGGGCCGGCGCGGCCAGGCGGTCCGGGTGATCGGCGCCCTCGGTGGAATCATCGTGATCCAGGCCCTGATGATCTTCGGGTTCAGCATCGCGCGCGACAGCCTGGCCGGCGTCCTGGTGCTGTACGGCGCACCGGTCGCGGGGGCCCTGGGGGGCGTCGCGCTCCTGACCCGCCACGGCCACCGGCGCCGGACACCCGTTCCCGCCGCCGCCTGATCGCCGCCACCCGGCCGCCGCCGGCTCGACCGGTACGGAGGGCCGGCGAAGGTTGACAGCGCGGCGCTTTCAACGCACACGGGGGCGCCGCTGACCGCGCCTCCACCTCCCGCGCCTGGACCCCGACGATGGACGCCACCCGACCCGCGCCTCCCGCCCGCCGGACCGACGAGAGCACCGCGACGGAGGCGCAGGACGCCGGCGCCCCCACCGCCCCCACCGCGGCGGCCGACGGCAGGGCGGCGACGGGCGCAGCGACGGGAACCGAGGCGGGTTCGACCCCGGCGACTACGGGCAGCGACCGGCCGGCGCGCCGCGCATCCGGTCCCGGCTATGTCCCCCCGCCGGCCCCGCCCCCCGGCCTGATCCTGCGGCTGACCGTCGCCATGTGCGCCGCCGCGGCCCTCTTCCTCGCGGTGCCGGAGATCGACCTTTGGGTCTCGGGGCTGTTCCACACGCCGGGGGAAAACTTCTGGTTCAGGACCGCGCCGCTGGGCGTCGCCTATGACGCGTGGCGGGACCTGCTGCTGATCGTGCCGCTGCTGGTCTTCCTGGTCTGGCAGATCGTCCGCGGCCGGCGCAGCGTCGCCGAGTTCATCGGCCGGGCGCGCGAGGTCCTGTTCGTCGCCGTCGCGACGGTGATCAGCAACGGCCTGGTGGTCAACGCCGTGTTCAAGGAGAACTGGGGCCGCGCCCGGCCGCACCAGACGGAGGTGTTCGGCGGCACCAAGGAATTCTCCCCGCCCCTGGTGCCGGCCGGGCAGTGCGACAGCAACTGCTCGTTCGTCGGCGGCGACATGGGCTTCGCGTTCGGCATGATCGCCCTCGCGTTCCTGGCGCACACCCATCGCCGGATGTGGGTCTGGCTGGTGATGGCCTATGCGGTGGTGATCAGCCTGTTCCGGATTGCACCCGGCGCCCATTTCCTGAGCGACGGCATCTTCGCCGGATTGATCACCACCATCATCGTCGTGGCGCTGTTCCATCTTTTCCTGGGAGAATCGCCGCGGGATAGACGCTTGCGGGAGGTGACCGGCCTCGCTAGCCTCGGGGCCTGGGCGGTGCGGCGAATCGAAGCAATCGCGGCGCACCTTTCCCCGATCCGGCGGCGGGGGTGACCCGCAGCCGCGCCTGCGCCGTCGACCGATAAGGCAACCGCCATGCCCCGCTCCCCGTCTCGCCCGCCCGTCGCTCCGGCAGCCTCAGGCGCCATCGGCCGCATGGCCGCAATGGCGCTCGTCGCCGTCGGCGGAGGGCTGGCGGTGGCGATGACGGTTTCCCCTGCGTCGGCGCAGGACGGCGCCGTGACCGGCCTCGCCGTCGCCCTGGGCGGCGGCCTCTACGGTCTCGACGACGACCAAGCCGCGCTCGGTCGGGCCGAGGTGCGCTTTGGCGACGTCTTCGAGCCGGTGCCCTGGCTGGTGCCGGTGATCGGCCTGGAGTTCACCAGCGACGCCGCGTTCTACGGCTATGGCGGGTTCCTGCTCGACATCCCGCTGGGCGCCAACGGCTATCTCGCGCCCAACGCCGCCGTCGGGTTCTATGAGGAGGGGGACGGCCGCGACCTGGGCCACGAGATCGAATTCCGCACCGGCGTCGAGGTGGGCTGGCGGTTCGATGCGGGGCCGGCGGTCGGCCTCGCCTTCCACCACCTGTCCAATGCCGGCCTGGACGACGACAACCCCGGCGTCGAGACCCTGACGCTGAACGTCACCGTTCCGCTGCAATAGCCCGCCGCAGGGGCGGTCGGCGGCCGGTCGCCCCCCTGCCCCGGCCTTGCCCGGTCAGGCTGGGGCTGGCGTGTCCTGCGTCGTCGTCGCCGGAGCCGGCCCCAGGATCCGTGCGACGGTTCCGGTCAGCATCGCTTCGTCGAACGGCTTCGCGATTATCGGGACGCCGCGCGCCACCATCCGGCGATCGGCGGAGCGGCGCGGCTCGATTCCCGACATGAAGACGATCGGCAGCTGCGGCCGCGCCTCGGCCAGACGCACAGCCAGTTGCGGACCGGTGGCGTCCGGCAGCACCACGTCGGCCAGCACCAGGCCGACCGGTTGGCGCGATACCGCCTCCAAGGCGGCGGCGGCATCGGCGGCCCTGACGACGCGGTAGCCGAGGCCTTCCAACGTCAGCGCCACCAGGTCGCGGATCGGCGCCTCGTCGTCGACCACGAGAATCGTCGATATTCGCTCGGTCGGGCCTCCCGGGCCATCGCCGTCCCCGAACCCGATACCGGCGGCGCGACCGTCCGGCCCGGCCGCTCGGCCTGGCCCACCCGTGGCGGAAGGCTCGCCCCCCCCAGGACCGGCCCCTGCCGACGGCGCCGACGACGGGGGTTCGCCGCCCGTCGCCGGCTCCTCCGCCAGGGGCAACAGAAGCGTGAAGGTCGTTCCCTCGCCCGGGACGCTGTCGACCTCCAGGCGCCCCCCGGCCTCACGCACCGTCGCCTCGACCAGCGCGAGGCCCAGGCCGGTGCCGGCGCCGGCCGGCTTGGTGGTGAAGAACGGCTCGAAGATCCTCTCGCGCAGCTCCGGTGGGATGCCGGTTCCCGTATCGCCAACCGACAGGGCGAGGAAACGACCGGCGCCGCTGTCCGGGATCGGCCACCGCCGCGCCGTCACGGTCAGCCTGCCGCCATCCGGCATCGCATCCGCGGCGTTGACCGTGAGGTTGATGAGCGCATGGCCCAGCGCAGACGCGTCCGCCATCACGGCCGGGGCCGGGTCCTCGACGTCCACCGTCACCGCGACCTTCGGCCCGGCCAGAAAGCGCAGCATCGGCTCGACCTGGGCGATCGCCCCGTCGATCGGGACGGCCTCCAGATGCGGTTCGCTCAGGCGGGACAGGTCCAGAAGCTGCCGCGTCAAGTCGGCGGCGCGACCGGTGCCGTCGATCACGCTGTCCAGATGGTCGCGCACCGGACCGGGCTCGCTCGATCGCCGCGCCAGTTCGGCAAAGCCCCCGACGGCGGTCAGAATATTGTTGAACTCATGCGCCAGACCGGCCGCCAGCCTGCCCACCGCCTCCATCTTCCGGGCGTGGGCCAGCGCCGCGTCGCGCCGCCGCTCCTCGGTCACGTCGGTCAGCAGCTTGACCACGCCGCCTCGGCCGGTCTGGAATTCGCTGATGCGGTACCAACGGCCGTCGCCCAGGCGCTGCCATTCGGCCTCGTCATCGGCGAGGCGACGGTCGACCCGGGCCTGGATCCAGTCGCCCAGGCTCTCCCCCGGCGCCAGGCGGTCGCCGCGGACCGCCGCCGCAGCCAGGATCCGGTCGATCCTCGCGCCCGGCACCAGCAGGTCGGCAATGGCCGGATAGGCGGCCCGGTAGCGGCGATTGCAGCGCACCAGCCGCCCCCCATCGTCGAACAGGGCGAAGGCGTGCCCCAGGCTCTCCAACCCGTCGCGCAGCAGGGCAGTCTCCCGATCCCGCGTCCGCAGCCGCGCCCGGCGCAAGAGCGCCAGGGCGACGGCCGCCGCCACGGCCGCGGCAGTCGGGATCAGGAGCCACGGGAGCATCGCGGCCGAGGCGAGAGGGTCCAAGAGCCGGCATCCTTCGGGCTCGGGAGCGCATCCGCGAGGACACGCGACTCGCCGAGCATTGCCACCGCCGGTTTAAGAAACGCTTAAGTGCAAAGACGGGAATTACAGAGAAATCAATCCTTTAACCCTGATCCGCGCCGGACGGACCGGATCACGCGAACACCACGGTCTTGCGGCCGTTCAGCATCACCCGGCTTTCCAGGTGCAGCTTGACCGCCCGCGCCAATACCCGCGACTCGATGTCCCGACCGGTGGCCACCAGATCCTCCGGTGCCATCGCGTGGGTCACCCGTTCCACCTCCTGCTCGATGATCGGCCCCTCGTCGAGGTCGGGCGTGACATAGTGGGCCGTCGCGCCGATCAGCTTGACGCCCCGTTCGTGGGCCTGGTGGTAGGGTCGCGCCCCCTTGAAGCTGGGCAGGAACGAGTGGTGGATGTTGATCGCCATGCCATAGAGCCGGTTCGACAGCCCGTCCGACAGCACTTGCATGTAGCGCGCCAGCACCACCAGGTCGGCGCCTTCGCCGCGCACCAGGTCCAGCAGCCGGGCCTCCTGCTCGGGCTTGGTCGCGGGCGTCACCGGCCAGTGATGGAAGGGGAGGCCCTCGCGTTCGGCGGCGGCGCGGAAATCCGGGTGGTTCGAGACGATCGCCGCGACCTCCGCCTCCAGCCAGCCGACGCGGATCTGGTAGAGCAGGTGGAGAAGGGCATGGTCGAACTTCGAGACCAGCGCGACAATGCGCGGCCGACGCGCCCGGTCGACGATCGCGGTCTTCATGTCGAACCGCTGGACGGTCGGCCGCATCGCCCGCTCGACCACCTCCCGCCCGGTGCCGGACGGCGCGGTGAAAGCGATGCGCATGAAAAAGCGGTTGCTGGCCGGATCCCGGAACTGGGCGGATTCGACGATGTTGCCGCCGAGCGCCGCCAGTTCCGCCGTCACCGCGGCAACGATGCCCGGCCGGTCGTCGCAGGACAGGGTCAGAACCAGCGGCGGGGCGGCCGTCGAGGGAGCGGCAGGGGACAGGACGGGATCGGCGGCGGTCATGGGACGGCACCTTCGAGGGAGCGCGGGAACAGACCGCTTCTATAGCCCGTTCCCCCGCCGCCCCGGAAGAGGCCGCAGCGGCGCGGACGGCGCCGACTTGGACCGGCCGGTCAGCCCAGCGGCGCGGGCATCGGCGGGTTGTCGTAGCTGCCCAGCACCGACTGGTCGAAGTCGACGATCGATCCGGTCATCAGCCCCGATTCCTCCGAGGTCAGGAAGGCGACGGCGCGCGCCACCTCCTCCGGCTTGATCAGCCGCCCGAACGGCAGGTCCCTCTCGGCGCTGTCGAGCCAGCCCTCGTCGGCACCGTGGTAGGTCTTCTGGATGCGGTCCTCGCCCGGCGTGTCGGTCCAGCCGATGTTCAGGCCGTTGCAGCGGATGCCGTGGCGCATCAGCTGGAACCCGACATTTCGGGTCAGCGTCAGGAGCGCGCCCTTCGATGCCGAATAGGCGGTGATGAAGGGCTGCCCGCCATGGCTCGACATGCTGATGATGTTGACGATCGCGCCCTTGGCGCCCTCGCGCTTCATCACCTTGACGGCGTCCTGCATCAGGAAGAAGGGCGCCCGGACATTGACGGCGAACAGCCGGTCGTAGAGCTCGGGGCTGGTGTCCCAGATCGTGCCGCGGTCGGTCAGCCCGGCGGCGTTGACCAGCACGTCGACCCGGCCGAACGCCTGGTCGGCCGCTGGGACCACGGCCTGCGCGTCCTCGACCCGGGTCAGGTCGGCGCGCACGAAGCGGGTCTGCGTCCCGGCCTCCGAGATCGAGCGGGCGACCGCCTCGCCCTTCTCGGCGTTCCGGCCGCAGACCACGATGCCGGCGGCGCCGCGCGCGGCGAACAGCCGGGCGCAGGTCTCCCCCAGCCCCTGGGTGCCGCCGGTCACGACCGCAATCTTGCCGGCGAACTGCTTGGAGAGATCGGGCGTGGCGTCCATGGCGTCTCATGTCCTCCCTGGCGGGTGCCCGGCCGGGCCCGCGCCTCTATTCGTCGATGGTGAAGCCGGCTCGGGTGAAGGCGTGTTTGAGCGTGCGGTAGCCCTTGACCGCGTATTCCATGGGCGGCGCCTTGGCCGGATCCTGCTCGGCCTCGACCACCACCCAGCCTTCGTAGCCGATCTCCGCCAGCACCTCGGCGAACCGGCCGTAGTCCAGCATGCCGTCTCCGGGCACGGTGAAGACGCCCTCGATCACCCCATCCAGGAAGCTCATGTCTCGGTCGCGAACCTGGTTCAGCACGTCGGGCCGCAGGTCCTTGCAGTGCACGTGGTTGATCCGCCTGCCGTGGCGCCGGGTGGTGCCCTCCACATCGCCGCCGGCGAAGGCCAGATGGCCGGTGTCGAGGAGCAGCCCCACCGCCTCGCCGGTGTAGTTCATCAGGAGGTCGACCTCGCGCTCGGTCTCCACAATCGTGCCCATGTGGTGGTGGTAGGCCATCGGCACGCCGCGCTGCGCCAGCCACTCGGCCAGCTCGGTCAACTTGACGCCGTAGTCGCGGAAATCGTCGTCGCCGATCCGCGGCCGCTTCGAGAGCGGCACCGACTGCCGCGCCTGCACGCTGCCGGTCGTCTCGGCATAGACGATCACCGGCGCCCCCAACGCTGCGAAGGTGGCAAGCTGTTCCTCGATCCGGTCCTTCTCCTCGGCGACCGAGCGCTCCAGCAATTCGCCGGAGAACCAGCCGGAGACCAGCTTCAGGCCGAAGCGGTCGAGCAGCGGGCCCAGCACCTTCGGGTCCATCGGGAACTTGACCCCGGTCTCGGTGCCGGTGAACCCGGCCTCCCGGCTTTCCTGCAGGCAGACTTCCAGCGGCGTATCGCCGCCGAGTTCGGGCAGGTCGCTGTTCGACCAGGCGATCGGCGCGACGCCGAAGCGGACAACGGGCATGGTGGCTCAGACTCCGATGCGCTGGTTCTTGCGGCCCGCGCGGGCCTCGGCGGCGGCCTCGACGACCGCCTGGCGGCCACTGACTTCCGGCACCGCCACGTCCCACCAGGCATCGCCGGGGGTCCATTCGTAGGCGTCGGTGCGGATCGCGATGACGTAGGTCCGGTCGGCGGCTCTGGCCCGCTCGAAAGCCGCTTCCAGGTCGCCGATGGACTGCACGGTCTCCGCCTCCGCCCCCATGGCGCGGGCATGGGCGGCGAAGTCGACCGGCACCGGGTTCTTGACCCGGCAGTGCTCGATCAGGTTGTTGAACGACACGCCGCCCTTGGCGACCTGCAGCCGGTTGATCACCGCGAAGCCGCCGTTGTCGCAGACCACGACGATCATCTTGTGGCCGGTCAGCACCGACGACCAGATGTCCGAATTCATCATCATGTAGCTGCCGTCGCCGACGAAGACGATCACCTCGCGCTCGGGCCGGGCCATCTTGATGCCCCAGCCGCCGGCGATCTCGTAGCCCATGCAGCTGAAGCCGAACTCGCAGTCGAAGGTGCCGACCGTCTTGACCTTCCAGTTCTTGGTCAGCTCGCCCGGCAGGCCGCCGGCGGCGGTGACCACCGTGTCGGTCGCGCCGGCCTTGCGGTTGATCGCGCCGATGACGTGGGCATAGGTCGGCACCTGCCGATTGGTCGGGCCGGTGCGCTCCGCCACGGTGGCGTTCCAGGCGGCATAGGCCTCCTCGCCCCGGCGCCGCCAGGCCTCCGGCGACTGCCAGTCGCCCAGGGCATCGTCGAGTTCGGCCAGCCCCTCGCGCGCATCGCCGACCACGGGCAGCGCCCGATGCTTGTGGGCGTCGAACCGGGCGGCGTTGAGGCCGATCAGCCGCACCTCCGGCCCGCCGAATGCGGTCCAGGAACCGGTGGTGAAGTCCTGCAGCCGGGTGCCGACCGCCAGCACCACGTCGGCCTGCCCCGCCAGCTCGTTGGCGGAGGCGGCGCCGATCACCCCCATCGGCCCGACGTTCAGCGGATGCTCGTGCACCAGCGCGCCGCGCCCGGCGATGGTCTCCGCGACCGGGATGCCGTGCCGCTCGGCAAACGCGGCCAGTTCCGCCGTGGCATCCGCATAGTGCACCCCGCCGCCGGCGACGATCAGCGGGCGCTGCGCCGCCTTGAGGGCGGCCACCGCCGCGGCGACCTGACCGACATCCGGCCGCGGCCGCGGAACGGTCCAGACCCGCCGCTCGAAAAAGGCCTCGGGATAGTCGAACGCCTCCGCCTGCACGTCCTGGGAGAGCGCGATGAAGGCCGGGCCGCAGTCCGCCGGGTCCAGCATGGTGGCGACCGCCTGGGGCAGCGAGGCGACGATCTGCTCCGGCCGGGTGATCCGGTCCCAGTAGCGGGTCACCGCCCGGAACGCGTCGTTCACGGTGAGCGACGGGTTGTGGAAGTGCTCGACCTGCTGCAGCACCGGGTCGGGCACCCGGTTGGCGAAGGTGTCGCCGGAGACCATCAGCACCGGCAGCCGGTTGGCGTGCGCCAGCCCGGCGGCGGTCACCATGTTGGTGGCGCCGGGACCGATCGAGCTGGTGCAGACCATGACCTGGCGACGCCGCTTCGCCTTGGCGAAGGCCGCGGCGGCCAGCGCCATCGACTGTTCGTTCTGGCCGCGCCAGGTCGGCAGCACGTCCTGCACCGCCTCCAGCGCCTCGCCCAGGCAGGTGACGTTGCCGTGGCCGAAGATGGCGAACACGCCCGGGAACAGGGGCACCTCCTCGCCATCGACGAGGGTGTGCTGCGCGGTCAGCCAGCGCACCACGGCCTGGGCCATGGTCAGGCGCACGGTGGTCATCTCTCTCCTCCCCGGCGGTGGTGGTTTTCGTTGACGCCGACTATACGGCAACCCGCGTTCCGCATCAAAGGACATCGGCAACGGATGTTCCACTTCCATCGGATGCCCGTCCCGAATGGAACATTCATACTGGATCGACCGGACGTGTGGAATGGCTAATCTGAAACCGTGGCCGGTGAGCGGTGGACTGTCGGACCGCCGCTTCGCTCTGGTCGGACCTACGCGCAGCATTCAAACGTGTAGGTCGGACCAATGATCCGACATGGCGCTCCGACCAGTGTAGGTCGGACCTCCGGTCCGACATGGCGGCGCTACGGCCGGCCCAGGTCGTACTTCCGCAGATACCCCCGCAGCTGGTCGTAGGTCAGGCCGAGCGCCTCGGCCGTGGCGCGGCGGTTGTAGCGGTGGGCGGCGAGCGCGCGTTCCAGCCGGCAGCGTTCGAACCGGGCGACCGCCTCCGCGAAGGGCAGCGCGTCCAGGTCGGCGGCGCCTTCCCCGGCCAAGGTCGGCGAGGCGGCCCCGTCCAGGTCCGGCCCGCTGCCGCCGGCGCGGGCCTGCCCCGCCGCCGCGCCGGGGCGCCAGGGGGAGGCGAAGGGGTCGAGGTCGACCGCCGCGATCGGCCGGTCGGCCCGCGGCGCCCGGTAGACCGCGCGCTCCACCGCGTTGCGCAGCTCGCGCACGTTGCCGGGCCAGGGATGGGCGGTCAGCGCGACCAGGGCCCCGTCGGTGAAGCCGGCAAACCCGTCGTTCCCCAGCGCGTGCGCCATCGCCCGGCCGAAATGCTCGGCCAGCAGGGGAATGTCCTCCGGCCGGGCGCGCAGCGGCGGCAGGGTGATCACGTCGAACGCCAGCCGGTCGAGCAGGTCGGCGCGGAAGCGGCCCGCCGCCACCTCGTCCGGCAGGTGCAGGTTGGTGGCGCCGATCAGCCGGACGTCGGTGGTCAGGGTGCGGCCGCCGCCCAGCCGCTCGAACTCGCCGTATTCGACCACCCGCAGCACCTTCTCCTGCACCCGAAGCGAGGCGGCGGCGATCTCGTCCAGGAACAGGGTGCCGCCGTCGGCGCGTTCGAACCGGCCGATCTGGCGCTTGGTGGCGCCGGTGAAGGCGCCGGCCTCGTGGCCGAACAGCTCGCTCTCCAGAAGCTCCTCGCTCAGCGCCGCGCAGTTGACGCGCACGAACGGACGGTCCCAGCGCTTCGAGAGGTAGTGCAGCCGGGCGCCGATCAGTTCCTTGCCGGTGCCGCGCTCGCCGATCACCAGGATCGGCCGGTCGAGCGGCGCGGCCCGGCTGACATGGTCGAGCATGTCGACGAAGGCCGGCGCCTCCCCCAACGGGGCAGGCAGGTCGGGGAGCATATCCATCGGCGGCGCCTCATGGCTTGGCGGGATCGGCCAAGAGTTGGGGAATTCCACCGGCCGATGCAACGGCTCACCGCGCACGGCCGTGCCGAACCCGAGAATTTCCGCGCTTCCGGCAGGTTGGCACGCCGCGTGCTGGATAGGGGGCAGACCGACCTGCCGATGGAGGATGGACTGCGATGACCGACTACCCCGGTTCCGATGACGGCCGCTACGGGCCCCGCTATGGCGATGCCGGCTGGCACCGTTCCGCCGGCCGACCCGGCGACCTGCAGCGCACCGGCGCGCGCCTGCTGGCCTGGCTGAAGAGCCGGCCGGGGGAAAGCTGGGCGTTCTTCGCCGCCGGCTTCGTGCTGGCCGCGATCCTGACCTGACGCCGGACCGACATCCCGCGGCGCCGCCACCAGGCCGCCGCCTCACGATCGACACCACGAGGACCCGAGAGCCATGGGCATCTTTTCCCGCATGGGCGACATCATCAACTCCAACATCAACGCGATGCTGGACCGGGCGGAGGACCCGGAGAAGATCGTCCGCCTGATCGTCCAGGAGATGGAGGATACGCTGGTCGAGGTGCGCGCCGCCGCCGCCCGCTCGATCGCCGAGAAGAAGGAGCTCTATCGCAAGATCGAGCAGTTCGAGTCGGCCCAGGCCGACTGGCAGGCCAAGGCCGAGCTGGCGGTCTCCAAGGGCCGTGACGACCTGGCGAAGGGTGCCCTCGTCGCCAAGGGCAAGGCTGCCGAGGCGGCCGATGCCCTGAAGGCGGAGCTCGCCCAGGTCGAGGCCGCGCTGGCCAAGACCAATGACGACCTGGTCCAGCTTCAGGCCAAGCTGGCCGAGGCCAAGCAGAAGCAGAAGGCGATGGACATCCGGCGCAAGTCCGCGCAGGACCGGATCCGGGTGCGCACCCAGCTGCACGACGGCCGGATCGAGGACGCGCTGAGCCGCTACGAGATGGTCGAGCGCAAGCTGGACGAGCTGGAGGGCCGCGCCGAGGCCTTCGACCTGGGCCGGGGCGGCAAGAGCCTGGAGGAGGAGTTCGTCGAGCTGGAGGGCGAAGGCAAGGTCGAGGAGGAACTGGCCGCGCTGAAGCAGCGGATGGCGGGCGGCACCCAGGGCGGCACCCAGGGCGGTTCCCAGAGCGGTTCCCAGGGCGGCGGCAAGGCGTGACCCCCCGCCCCGCCCCCCACGCCCCGACGTTCCGGAGCTGAACCATGAGCGGACTGCTTTTCGTTCCCCTGCTGCTGTTCGTGGTGATCGTGGTGCCGCTGTGGCTGCTGCTGCACTACATCACCCAATGGCGGCGGACCAAGACCCTGAGCGCCGAGGACGAGCGCATGCTGGTCGAACTCTGGCAGAGCGCGCGCCGCATGGAGGAGCGCATCGAGAGCCTGGAACGCATCCTGGACGCCGACCAGCCCGGCTGGCGCGGGAGCCAGACATGACCGGACACCCCTGCGGACCCGACGACAACCCCCGCCGCCGTCAGGGCCACCCGTGCGGCCCCCGGCAGGGCCACCCGGACGGGCGGCAACGCCACCATGGCGCCCCGCCCCCGCCGCCGCCCGAGGGCGACTTCCGCTATGAGGCCGGCGAATCGCCCAACCCGCACCGGCTCTACCGCAACCGGGAGCGGCGGGTGGTGGCCGGCGTCTGCGCCGGCTTCGCCGACTATCTCGGACTGAAGGACTGGCAGACCCGCGCGATCGCGGTGCTGGCGCTGATCTTCTTCCTGCCCCAGGCGCTGCTGGTCTACGGCATCCTGGCGGTGGTGCTGAAGCCGCGGCCCGGCCAGCTCTACCGCTCGACCGAGGAGGAGCGCTTCTGGCGCTCGGTCTCCGGCAAGCCGGACGCCACCTTCCACGGCCTGCGCCACCGCTTCCGCGAACTGGAGGCCCGCCTCGGACGGCTGGAGCGGCACGTCACCTCCGAGGAATACGAGCTGCGCCGCAAGTTCGACGCGATGGAAGGCGACGGCGGCTCGCCGACTCGGGGCGCCGGCGGCTAGACTGGCCGCCGGTGCGCCCGCCGGCCCGCCCGGCCCGATCCCGCGGGCCCCGGCGCGGGCCGGCGCCGCCGTCCACGCGGGGGTGCCGCCCCGACGATCCCGCCCCGCCGATCCCGTCCCCGGATGGTCCCGATGATCGAAGGCCTCAGCCACATCACCTTCGTCGTTTCCGACCTGGAACGCTCGGCCCGCCTGATCGTCGAGGTGCTGGGCGGGGAGCAGGTCCACGCCCGCCCCGGCGACCGGTTCTTCGTCGCCGGTGGCCTGTGGCTGGCCCTGGTGGAGGGGGAGCGGCCGCCCGGCCTCAGCTACGACCATGTCGCCTTCAAGGTGCCGCCCGGCGCGCTCGACGGCTATCGCCGCCGGGTCGAGGCGCTGGGACTGGAGGTCACGCAGTCGCGCCCGCGGGTGCCGGGCGAGGGCGACTCGCTCTACTTCCACGACTGGGACGGGCACCTGTTCGAACTGCACACCGGCACGCTCGAGGAGCGCCTGGCGGCCTATCGCGCCAAGCCGTAAGTCGCGCCGCCGCCCCTATCCCCGCTTCCAGACCGCGGTGAGGAGGCCGGCGCCGATCAGGAGGCTGCCGCCGGTCCGGTTGACCGCGCGCATCACCGACGGTCGGCGGATCGTCCGCCGCGCGCGCGCCGCCAGCAGGGCGTAGCCGAGGGCGTTGACCGAGGCCAGCGTCACGAAGGTCGCCACCATCAGCGCCATCTGGGGCCACAGCGGCCGGGCTGGATCGACGAACTGGGGCAGGAAGGCGACGAAGAAGGTGATGCTCTTGGGATTGAGGGCGGTCACGATGAAGGCGTGGCCGACCATCCGCCGCGGCTCGACCGCCGCCGGCGCGTCCGCGGCAACCGGCCCGCCGGCCACCGGCGCGCGCCACAGCTTGACGCCCAGCCACACCAGATAGGCCGCGCCGACCCACTTCACCGCGGTGAACAGTCCGGCAGAGGCGGCCAGCAGCGCCCCCACGCCGAGCATCGAGGCGGTCATCGCGACCGCGTCGCCGATCGCCACGCCGGCGACCGTGGCCAGCGCCGACCGCCGTCCCTGGCCCAGCGCATACGACACCACCAGGAGGATCGTCGGTCCGGGGATCAGCAGCAGGATGGTGGAGGCGATCGCGAAGGCGATCCAGAGGTCGAAGGCCATGGATTTCCGGTCGAGGTGAAGGGTTCCGAACGGCCCATCAAGGCACTCGCCGTCCCCGCTGGCAAGCCCCGACGCAGCGTCGCGGATCGGCCCCCGGCCCCGCCGGCGTCCCGCCCGCCAGGTTTCCCATCTTCGCGGCAACGACCTTGCCTCACTGATCCGGCCCGCCAATGAAGACGGCTCGCGCCGCGCCGGCGGGCCCCTCCCGGGCCAGGCGCCCCCTGCAGCGCGCGCCGCCCGCCAAGGCACCCGCTCATGCTTGGAAAGCGGCGGCAGGCTGGCCTTGTCGCCGTTAACCATGATGGCCGTTTCATGGCTGGAACAGGGCGGGAAAACGGCTTGCCCTTGAGCACGTTGTCGGGTATTGCGTCTTCCTGTCATGGCTTCATCGGACCCGTCGACCCGGCCCTCAGCCGGCAACGAGGGCCGCCGCCGAGCCGTCCGGAGCCTCATCCGGCGGATCGTCCCGCGCGTCTTCCTCGCCGCCCTCCTGGCCACCCCCCTGACTGTCGCCGGAACCGCTCCCGGCCCGGCGCGGGCGGAGCCGACGGCCGTCGGCCCGGTCCAGTCGGCCGCCCTGCCCGCTGGCCTGGGCGCGCTCCTGGCCCCGGGGGCTCCGGCCCGCCCCGCGGCCGGCGCGCTGCTCTCCCCGGCCGACGTCGACCGCTATGCCCGCATCTTCGCGCTCCAGGCCGATGCCCGCTGGGCCGATGCCGACCGGCTGATCGACGCGCTGGGCGACGACCGCCTGCTGGGCCACGTGCTGTTTCAACGCTACATGCACCCGACCGGCTGGCGATCGAGCTGGGCGGAGCTTCGGGACTGGCTCGCCGCCTATGCCGACCACCCGGGGGCGGAGCGGATCCACGCGCTCGCGCTGCGCCGCCGGCCGGCCGACGCCGGTGCCCCCCGCGGGCCGGAGGAGGCGCCGCCGCCGATGTTCGGCACGGTCGAGCGCTACGGCGTCGAAGGCTGCGGCCAGCCAGGCGGTGCGGCGGCCGAGGCGGAGCGGCAGGTCCGCCAATACCTCGCCGACACCCGGCCGACCGCCGCCCTCGACTGGCTGGCGGGCCGCGCCGGCGGCCTGACCACCGGGCAGGTCGACCGGCTGAAGGGCGCCATCGCCGCCTCCTACTATTTCGAAGGCCTCTATGACCGCGCCGCCGCGGTCGCGGTCGAGGCCGCGGACCGGTCCGGCGGACTGGCGCCGCGGGCGCAGTGGGTCGCCGGGCTGGTCGCGTGGCGCGCCGGCGACTGGTCGGAAGCGGCCGACCGGTTCGGCGCCATGGCGGTGGCGGAGTGCGCCTCGCCCTGGGGCCTGGCGGCCGGCGCCTTCTGGGCCGCCCGGGCGGAGCTCAGGGCCGGCGACTTCGAGGCGGTGGCCGAGCGGCTGGCCCAGGGATCGGCCTATCCGCGGACGTTCTACGGCCTGCTCGCCCGGCGCGCCCTGGGACTCGAGCCGGGGTTCAGCTTCGATCCGCCCGCGCCGCCGGCGGACACGGTGGCGACCCTGGCGCGGCAGCCGGCGGGCGCCCGGGCGCTCGCGCTGCTGCAGGTCGGCCGCGTCGACCTCGCCGAGGCCGAGCTGATGCGCCTGCGCCCTGCCGACGGCGACCGGCGGACGGCGGAGGCGTTGATCGCGGTCGCGCAGCAGGCCAATCTGCCGCGCCTTGCCCTGATGCTGGGCGGCGCGGTCAAGCCGCCGGGCGACGCCTATTACGACGGGGCGCTCTACCCGCTCGGCCCATGGCAGCCGGCCGGCGGCTTCACCGTCGACCGCGCCCTGGTCCACGCGGTGATCCGCAACGAGAGCCGGTTTGACCCGGCCGCGGAAAGCTGGGCCGGCGCCCGCGGGCTGATGCAGCTGATGCCGGCGACCGCCCGCGCCATGGGCGGCGGCGCGCTGGACGACCCGGCGACCAATCTGGCGCTGGGCCAGCGCTACATCCGGGAACTGATGGCCGACCCGGTGATCGGCCGGGACCTCCTGAAGATGGTCGTCGGCTACAATGCGGGGCCGGGCAACCTGCGCCGCTGGCTGGAGGCCAGCGACCACGGCGGCGACCCGTTGCTGTTCATCGAAAGCGTGCCGTCGGGCGAGGCGCGGGCCTATGCGGAGCGGGTGCTGTCGAGCTTCTGGATCTACCGCATGCGGCTCGGCCAGCCGACGCCGTCGCTCGACGCCGTTGCCGCCGGGCACTGGCCGCAATACATGTCCCTGGACGATGCCCGAACCCAGGTGGCAGACCATGGCACGAATCGATGAAAGCCGGCCCTTCATCCCGGTCAACATCGCGGTCCTGACGATCTCCGACACGCGCACGGCGGAGGACGACCGGTCCGGCGACACGCTGGCCGACCGGGCGGTGGCGGCGGGCCACCACGTGGTCGCCCGCACCATTGTCAAGGACGACCTGCCGTCGATCGCCGAGCAGCTGCGCCGCTGCATCGAAGACCCCGGGATCGACGTGGTGCTGGCGACCGGCGGCACGGGCGTCACCGGCCGCGACGTCACGCCGGAGGCCTTTGCCACGGTGGTGGAGAAGGATATCCCCGGCTTCGGCGAGCTGTTCCGCTGGATCAGCTACGACAAGATCGGCACCTCGACGATCCAGAGCCGGGCCACCGCCGGCGTGGCGCAGGGCACCTACCTCTTCGCCCTGCCCGGCAGCCCGTCGGCGTGCAAGGATGCCTGGGACGGCATCCTGCAGTACCAGCTCGACTACCGCCACCGGCCCTGCAACTTCGTCGAACTGATGCCCCGCCTGCGCGAACACGAGGCGGGGTGAGGCGGCAACGCGGCGCTCCTTGCCGGCACCGGTCATCCCGGACCGCCCGCGGGGCCGATCCGGGACCTTTCGGGGCGGCGCGGCGACGGCGGGAAACGTTCCTATGCCGTCGTGGCCCCGGCCTTCGCTGCGGCGACCGGTAGGGGGTGACCAGTGACGGTTCCCCCCCTCGCAAATCCGCCGCCGCGACCCGATTTAAGCGCCCGTGCGCCGCCGATCGGGTGCGGCGCGGAAGTCGAGGGGTGTTGATGGTCTGGCTTCAGGTCGCGGGCGGATTCGTGCTGCTGCTGGTCGGCGGCGAGGTGCTGGTGCGCGGCGCGGTGGGCACCGCCCGGCGGTTGGGCGTCTCGCCGCTGGTGATCGGGCTGACGCTGGTCGGCTTCGGCACCTCGACGCCGGAACTGGTGACCAGCATCCAGGCCGCTCTGATCGGCAGCCCCGGGATCGCGGTCGGCAACGTGGTCGGCTCCAACATCGCCAACATCCTGCTGATCCTGGGTGTCGCCGCCGTCATCGCGCCGATCGCCTGCGACCCGGCGGCCTTCCGGCGCGACGGCAGCGTCCTCGCGCTGTCGGCGGTGATCGGCGGGGCATTGATCCTGTGGGGCGAGATCGGACGACTCGCCGGGGCGGTGCTGATCGCGCTGCTGCTGGTCTACACCATCGGCACGCTGGTGCGCGAACGGCGCCGCCCGGACGCCGCGGCCAAGGTCTACGAGGAGGAGGCCGACTTCGTCGACGGCAAGGAGGTCTCCCTGCCGGCCTCCCTGGCGCTCGCCGCCGTCGGCATCGCCGGCACGATCCTGGGCGCGAAGCTGCTGGTCGACGGCGCGGTGACGACGGCCCGCACCCTGGGCGTGGCGGAGGAGGTGATCGGCCTGACCCTGGTCGCGGTCGGCACCTCCCTGCCGGAGCTGGCGACCTCCGTCGTCGCCGCGCTGCGCCGGCAGGCCGACGTGGCGTTCGGCAACGTCATCGGCTCCAACATCTACAACATCCTCTTCATCCTGGGCGCCACGTCGCTGGTCGAGCCCCTGGCGGTGCCGGCGCGGATCGCCGCGGCGGACCTCTGGGTGATGCTGGGCGCGACCGCCCTGCTGGCCGTCTTCGCCACCACCGGCCGGCGGATCGTGCGCTGGGAGGGCGCGGTGTTCCTGGCGCTCTACGCCGGCTACATCGGCTGGCTGGCCGCGGGGGTGTAGGACGGGGCGCCAGGCCGGGCGGCAGCGGAACGGGCCGGCGCCGTGGCCCGGCTTCGACCGCCATGGGGCGGAAATGATCAAGGCTGTGCGCATTGCCGTCGCGTCCTTGGCCCTTTGATCGACGGCCCTTCGGAGTGCCCGGACGCCCCGCAGGGAACGGACCCGACTGCCAGGACCGCGGGGAGAGGATGGCCATTGATGCCGCAGCGCCGGCGCAGCGCGAGGACCGGCTGAACGGGCATGCCGGGCCCTGAAGGTGGTTCGACTGGCTCGGGCAGTTTTGGACCGCTTCCAGGCTGGCTCTTCCCGCCCGAAGGTCCGCTCGCCGGGTCGGAGGCGGCGATCTCGCCGTTGGTGCTCGACCTCGACGGCGACGGCATCGAGTTGACCGAACTCGGCGCCACCGCCACCTGGTTCGACCTCGACGCCGACGGCTTTGCCGAGCGCACCCGCTGGGTCGCCCCCGACGACGCCCTGCTCGCCCTCAACCGCGACGGCAACGGCACCATCGACGACATCTCCGAACTGTTCAGCATTGCCACTTAGGGGCGGAAGAAATTCTATAAAATTTCAGATATACCTTTTTTAGTTGTTTCCGCCAGCTTCATGGATTATCACTTGCCTGGATTGCCGAGGTCCATTCTTGCCACCGAATGGCCATGAGCGGCGATATCCGGCAGGCTTCCGGTGGCAAGGTATCTTGGCTTCGATGAAAATCCCCGTCACCATCATCGGCGTGATTGTCGGGCTCTTCGTCCTCGCCCATACCTGGGACGCCTTCAAGCCCGGCCGGTATTTTGGAGAGTTCAGCTTTCTGAGGTATGCGGAAGGTGGAGATCCAATCGAAATCGAAGCCAATCTTGAAAGGCGCATGGATACATTGCTTGGCCTGGATCCAGGCGTTGGACAAGTCAAAGATTTTGTTGAGAAGCATGGCATGTCTTGCACTGGTCGTTCGGTGAATGACGAGAATCTTGCATACAGCTGCCGCTTTGAAACAACTGAGGCAGTCATTTGCAATCGAGCGTGGGCAGTCGACATTTTCAAAGAAGCCGCGAATGCCCCTCGGAGATTCGAGGTCTGGTTCAGTGAAATCGGGTGGTGCAACAATCTGGGTACATGGAGCGAGCTATGACCGAAACCATCGTTGTCGCCTACCGACCCATCGGCTTCAACTATCATCACAAATACATTATCTACAATTCCGTCAATTCCGATGGTTCGACCACAGCATAATACGGAGCTGGTGGGCCAGATGCCTATTTTGATGGCTCGAATGAAGGTCAGACGAAATATGGAAAAATAGATACCTATACTGGCGAGTACGGGAACAACCTTGCTAACGGCCGTCGAAATCCAGACTACACGGACCAGACACATCCGTCCGAAGTCATCATCGAGGGCGACGACCTCGGTGCCTATTGGGATCTCATCGTCGAGGCGATGGATCTCATCAAGGCTGCGAATACCGCCTATTTCCCGACCGGACCGAACAGCAACAGCGTCATTGATACAGCCATTTCTTACGCGGGGCTGCCGGAACCGACCAGGGATTCCGGAGATCCCAATCGGCCGGGGCGATCCCATGCCGACTACGCGTCGCCGGGAAGTGGCACGATGCTTCCCTTGGAACCGAGCCCACCTCCGCCCGAACCACCGCCATCGGGCTACTACTCACCCTCCTGGCTCTTCCCGCCCGAAGGTCCGCTCGCCGGGTCGGAGGCGGCGATTTCGCCGCTGGTGCTCGATCTCGACGGCGACGGCATCGAGCTGACCGAGCTCGGCGCCACCGCCACCTGGTTCGACCTCGACGCCGACGGCTTCGGCGAGCGCACCGGCTGGGTCGCCCCCGACGACGCCCTGCTCGCCCTCGACCGCGACGGCAACGGCACCATCGACGACATCTCCGAACTGTTCGGCAACGCCACCACCAACGGCTTCATCGAACTGGCCGACCTGGATTCCGACGCGTCGGGCGCGATCGATCTTTTTGATGCCCAGTGGCACAATCTTAGGCTTTGGATCGACGCCGACAGTGACGGAATCAGCGATGACGGAGAGCTTCACACCCTCGACGCGTTCGGGATCGTCTCGCTTTCGCTCGCCTACCAGCCCGACGGGTCGACCCTGGCCGGGCATCTGGTCAGCGACGTCTCCACCTTCTCCTACGCCGACGGCAGCACCGGCGCCCTGGTCGATGTGTGGTTCGAGAACTCCCAGGTCGACACCCGCTTCATCGGCGACTGGACGCCCGACCCCGACGCCCTGCTGCTCGGCTCGATCCGCGGCTACGGCACCGTCCCCGGCCTGACCGTGGCGATGAGCGGCGATCCCGGGCTCAAGGACCTGGTCGCCGCCTATCAGTGGCGCGACTGGTCGACCCCGGACGGTGCGCTGGCCGAGGCCGAGGCGCTCGTCCTGCGCTGGACCGGCGCCGACGGCGTCGATCCCACCTCCCGCGGCACCCATGTCGACGCCCGCAAGCTGGCGACGCTGGAGGCCTTCGCCGGCCGCGGCTTCGTCCAGGAGAACGGCGGCAACACCGATCCGCGCTGGGACGCGGGCGCGATGCTGGAGGCCAGCTTCGACCACGTGGCCGCCCAGGTCGCGGCCCGGCTGGCCCTGCAGGGATCGCTGGCGACGCTGCTGGTCGGTGTCAGCTACTCGGTCGGCGCCGACATGGTCGTGGGGGCGCTGGACTATGACCAGAGCTTCGCCGCGATGGAGACGATCGCCCCTTCCCTCGGCGCACCGCTCGCCGATCGGGTCGGCTTCTGGTTGCCGATGCTGGAGATAGTGAAAGCCGTCGCCGTCGCCGGTGGCGACGACGGCACCGCCTTCGCAGCGGAGGTCGACCCTCTGGCGACCCAATGGGGCCTGCCGCTGGACGCGGCCGACATCGGCGCACGGGCGATCGTCGAGGCGGCCGACGCCCCGGTGGTGAACGGCGCCCACCTCGCCACGGGATCGGCCGGCGGCGATCTGATGGTCCCAGGCGCGGCGGCCGATCGGCTCGAGGGCGGCGCAGGCGGCGACGTCTACCTTGCGGCGCGCGGCTATGGCGCGGACACGATCCTCGACGACAGCAATTTCCGTGCGGCGACCGACGAGATCCGGGTCGAGGCGGCCCTGGCGCCCGCCGACGTGGCGGTCGGCCGCAGCGCCGCGGCGCCCCAAGACTTGATCCTGACAATCGGGACGGGCGGCGACGTGCTGACGGTGGAAAACCAGTTCTACGGTACCCGCTGGCGGATCGAGCAGGTCAGCTTCGCCGACGGCACGGTCTGGACCTGGCAGGACATTCAGGCGCGCATCCTGGACCAGGAGGGGACGGCCGGGGCCGACACGATCAACGGCTTCGTCACCGGCGACGTGCTTCAGGGCCGCGGCGGCGACGACCTGCTGCGCGGCGGCGAGGGCGATGACACCTATCTCTACGCCCCGGGCGACGGCGACGATACGATCCACGACTACGACAACCTGCGGGCGGACGCGGACACCCTCGCCCTGACCGGCACCGTGCCGGGAGACGTGACCCTGGCCCGCGATGCCGGCGATCCGGACGACCTTCTGGTCGGGATGCCCGACGGCGCGACCGTCCGCCTCGACGGACAGTTCCACGGTCCGTCAACGCGCATCGAACAGATCGCCTTCGACGACGGCACGGCGTGGAGCTGGCAGGACATCCAGGCGCGGATCATCGACGAGGCCGCGACCGCCGGGGATGACACGATCGACGGCTTCGTCACCGCCGACATCCTCTTCGGCCGCGGCGGCAACGACCTGCTGCGCGGCGGGGAAGGCGGCGATACCTATCTCTACGCCGCCGGCGACGGCCACGACCGCATCCTCGACCTCGACAACCTGCGCCCGGGGACGGACGTGCTTTCCTTCGCCGCCGGCATCGCGTTGGCCGATCTGGCCTTCGCCCGCGACCCCTCCGATCCCGACGACCTGCTGATCACGCTGACGGGCGGCGGCAGCGTCACCATCGACGAGATGTTCGCCGGCGCTTCGACGCGGATCGAGCGGTTCGACTTCGCCGACGGGACGAGCCTGGGGTTCGACCAGGTCGAAGACATGATGAGCCAGGGCACCGACGGCGACGACGTCATCGACGGTTTCCTGACCGACGATATCCTGGTCGGCCGGGCTGGCGATGACCTGCTCCGGGGCGGCCGGGGCGGCGATACCTACGTCTACGGGCCCGGCGACGGAGACGACTCGATCTATGATCACGACGATTTCCGGATCGCGACGGATACACTGTTCCTGACCGGTGGCCTGGTGCCGGCCGACGTTACCGTCGCCCGGTCGGCCGCCGACGCCGACGACCTCGTGATCGGCATCAACGGCGGCGGCTCCGTCACGGTCGACGAGATGTTCGCCGGCGACCGCACGCTGCTGGAGCGGGTCGAATTCTCGGATGGCACAGAATGGACCTGGCAGGAGGTCCAGACGCGGATCCTCGCCGCGGCCGCGACCGCCGGCGACGATACCGTCGTCGGCTTCCAGAGCGACGATGTTCTGGAGGGGCTGGGCGGCAATGATCTGCTGCGCGGCGGCCGGGGTGGCGATACCTATGTCTACCGCCCCGGTGACGGCGCCGACACGATCTACGATCACGACGATTTCCGGATCGCGACCGATACACTGTTCCTGACCGGCGGCCTCGCGCCGGCCGGCGTCACGCTCGCCCGCGATCCCGCCGACGCCGACGATCTCCTGATCGGCCTGCCCGACGGCGGATCGATCCGCGTCGACGAGATGTTTGCCAGCGACCGAACGCGTCTCGAACGAATCGATTTCGACGATGGCACAACATGGTCCTGGCAGGATGTCCATGCGATGATCCTCGATCAGGCCGGGACGGCCGGCGACGATGCGATCGCCGGCTTTCGCACGGCAGACACGATCGACGGGCGCGGCGGCAACGACACCATCCACGCGGGCGATGGCGACGACACCGTCCTCGGCGGCGATGGGGCCGACACCCTTCACGGCGGCTTCGGCAACGACGGGATCGAAGGCGGCGACGGCGCCGATACCATCTACGGCCATCACGGCAACAACACCATCCATGGCGGCGCAGGGGACGACTGGGTCGACGGCTCCTGGGGCTTCGACACTCTGATCGGCGGCGACGGCGACGACTACCTGTTCGGCAACGGCAATGACGACACGATCCACGGCGGTGCCGGCGCGGACGAACTGCGTGGCGGCCTCGGCAATGACGTCATCACCGGCGGCGACGGCGACGACTGGATCGTCGGCTGGAGCGAGAACGACGACCTGCATGGCGGCGCGGGCAGCGACATCCTGGAGGGCGGCACCGGCGCCGATGTCTTTCGGTTCAGGGCCGGCGACGGCAGCGACACCCTCACCGATTTCGACCCCGCGGTCGACCGGCTGCGCATCGGCGACTACCAGGAGGCCGATGCTGCCATCGCGACGGACGGCGGAGATACGGTGATCGACTTCGGCGCCGGCGACGTCGTTCGCCTCGTCGGGCTGCATCCCGATGCCCTGGGCACGAGCGTGAGCTACGACTGGCTCAAAACTGGCCGTTCCTCTTGGCCTGGTTCCCCTTCGTCCTGCCCTCCCTCGCACGCCGCGGCGACACCAGGATGGGACCGATGCCGGGTGCGATCAGCGCGGACCAGCGCAGCATTGCCGCGAGCCTCTCCAGCCCGTTGCGATCCCGACGGAAGTCCAGCACTGTTCGATATCGGCACCCGCATTCCGGAATCGGCGGATGTTCTATCGATTTCCCCGCGGCACGGTCGTCGTCGGCCGGATGCGCTATCGGCGACCCTATGAGGACCCGATTTCGGTCAGGGCCGGCGAGGCCGTCCGGCCGACCCCGGACCAGGGCGAAGCGACCGACATCGTCGGCTGGGTCTGGTGCACCGGACCCGATGGACGCGCGGGATGGACGCCCGAGGCCTGGCTCGAGCGCCGCGGGGACGACTGGGTCATCCGGCAGGACTTCTCCGCGCTGGAACTCGACGTCGAACCCGGCGACCGCTTCGACGTGCTCTACGCAGAAAGCGGCTTCCTGTTCGTGGAGAACGGTCGCGGCGAGAGAGGCTGGGTGCCGGATGGCGCCGTCGCGCTGGCCGAGGGCTGACCGACGCACTGTGCCGCGCCTCGAGCCCGGATGCGAAGCGCCAGGGCCGGCGCGGGACCTCGGCCGCCGGCGATCCGATCCGGAGCCCCTCTGGTGATCGCCCGCCGCGGGTCCGCCGCTCACTCCCCGGCCGCGACCTCGCGGTGGGCGGCGTCGGTGGTCTGAAGCGACCACAGGCGGGCATAGAGGCCGCCGCGGGCGATCAGCTCGCCATGGCTGCCGCTCTCGACGATCCGGCCGCCGTCGATGACGTGGATGCGATCGCAGCCCATCACGGTCGAGAGGCGGTGCGCCACCACCAGCGTAGTGCGTCCCCTCATCAGCCGCTCCAGCGCGCTCTGCACCAGCCGCTCGCTCTCGGTGTCGAGGGCCGAGGTCGCCTCGTCGAGCAGCAGGATCGGCGCGTCCTTCAGCATCGCGCGCGCGATCGACAGGCGCTGGCGCTGGCCGCCCGAAAGGCGGGTCCCCCGCTCCCCGATCACGGTGTCGAAGCCGTCGGGCAGCCTCTCGATGAACTCGTGCGCCGCGGCGGCGCGGGCGGCGGCCTCGATCTCCTCGGCCGTGGCGTCCGGGCGGCCATAGGCGATGTTGGACCGCACCGTGTCGTCGAACAGGACGATCTCCTGGCTGACCAGCGCGATGTTGGCGCGCAGAGAGGCGAGCGTGGCGTCGCGCACGTCGACGCCGTCGACCGTCACCCGGCCGGCATCGACGTCGTAGAACCGCGGGATCAGGTTCAGCACCGTCGACTTGCCCGCCCCCGAAGGCCCGACCAGCGCCACCGAGCGTCCCGCCGGCACGTCCAGGTCGACGCCGTTGAGCGCCGGCGCCCCGGCGTGGTAGCCGAAGCGCACCCCCTCCAGCCGGACATGGCCGGCGACCCGGCCGAGCGGGCGGGCATCCGGCCGGTCGACCACCGTCGGCTCGGCGTCGACCACGGCGAACACCCGCTGCGCCGCCGACAGGCCCTGCTGCAGCGTGGCGTTCATGTTCGCGAGCTTCTTGGCCGGCTCGTAGGCCAGCAGCAGCGCGGTGATGAAGGCGAAGAAGCTGCCGGCGGTCCGGGTGCCGGCGATCACCTCGTTGCCGCCGTAGAGGATGATCGCGACGATCGCGAGGCCGGCCAGGTTCTCCATGATCGGGTGGGACGCGGACTTGATCCGGGCCGCCTTGCGCTGCAGCCAGGACAGGCGGTCGATCAGTTCCGCCGCGCGGCGGCTCTCCCGCGCCTCGGCATTGTCCGCCTTGACATGGCGGATGCCCTGGAAGACCTCGGTCAGGCGGTTCGACAGGAGGCCGAAGTCGTCCTGGGTGTTGCGCGTCACCTTGCGCATCCGCCGGCCCAGCTTGGCGATCGGCAGCACCGCGATCGGAAACAGCAGCAGCGCGAAGAGCGCCAGCTTCCAGTCAAGGCTGATCATCAGCGCGCCCAGCGCCAGCAGGGTCATCGCGTCCTTGCCCATGCCGGTGATCGCGTTGGCGACCGCGTTGAACAGCAGTTGGGTGTCGTAGACGAACCGGCTGACCAGGGTGCCGGCCGGCGTCACCTGGAAATCCGCCAGGTCGGCGCGGACCAGCCGGTCGAACATCCGCGCCTGGAGGTCGGCCACCACCTTGCGGCCGACATCGTTCATCAGGACCGCCTGGCCATAGGTCGCCGCGCCTTTGACCAGAAAGATCAGGAACACCGCGCCGGCGACCGGCCACAGCATCGAGGAATCTCGCGCGGTGAAGATCTCGTCGATGATCGGCTCCATCACCTTGGCCATCGCCGCGGTGGCAAGCGCGACCAGAGCCATGCAGACGAACGCCACCGCGATGCGCCCGGCATGGGGGCGCATCGACTGGCGGACCAGCCGCCCGACCAGCACCCAAGTCGTCGCATCCGCGGGCGCGCCGGAGGCTGGCGGCGCAGCCGGACGGTCCGGTCCGGCCTCGGTGGAGGCGGCGGGCACGGCGTCGGCGCGCGGGGGGATCCGTGAGACCATGGCGAGCGTGGTCTTAGCACGCCCATGGTGACGCAAGAAAGGCATCCGGTCGGCTGCTGACCGTTTGCCCCGGCGCCGGTACCGTTCGGCTTGCTTCGCCGGCACCGGTTACCGATATTGGTCACCGTCCCGGTAGAGAGGCGCCAAGCCCGGAATAACCGGGAGGGGAACAGGGAGAGTCCCGTCATGACCGACACCGCTGCCCCGGCCGGCACCCCGGCCGGCACCCCACCGGCAGCCGACGCCCCGGCCCACCCCCCGCGGCCGTGGGAGAGCCGGCTCTGGCCGACCGAGGTCGACTGGCACGCCGAGCTGCCGGCACGACCGCTGACCGCCCTGTTCGACGCCTCGGTGGCCCGCTTCGCCGACCGGCCGGCGCTCGACTTCCTGGACCGGAAGCTGAGCTATGCCGAGCTCGGCCGGATGGCCGACCGGTTCGCCGCGGGCCTGCAACAGGCCGGCATCTCCAAGGGCGACCGGGTCGGGCTGTTCCTGCCCAACACGCCCTATTTCGTCGCGGCCTTCTTCGGCGCGCTGAAGGCCGGCGCGGTGGTGGTCAACTTCAACCCGCTCTATGCCGAGCGCGAGATCGCCAAGCAGATCGAGGATGCCGGCGTCGACCTCATGGTGACGCTCGACGTCGCGATCCTGTGCGACAAGCTGGAGCGGATGCTGGCGGAGACCCGGCTGAACCGGGTGGTGGTCTGCCGGATGGCCGACATCCTGCCGGCGCCGAAGAAGTGGCTCTACCCGATCGTCCGGCGCAAGGACGTGGCGAAGCCGCCGCGCGACGATCGCCACCTGCGGTTTGAACACCTGGGCGACAACGACGGCCGGTTCGATCCGGTCTCGATTGGGCCCGACGACCTGGCCGTGCTGCAGTACACCGGCGGCACCACCGGCCTGCCCAAGGGCGCGATGCTGACCCACGCCAACCTCTCGGCCAACATCGCGCAGAGCCGGCTGTGGTTCGTCGCCGCGCGCGAGGGGCAGGAGAAGACACTGGGCGTGCTGCCGTTCTTCCACGTCTTCGCGATGACCGTGGTGATGGGACTGTCGATCGAAATCGGGGCGGAGATCATCCTGCTGCCGCGGTTCGAGCTCGACCAGGTGATGAAGACGATCGACGGCAAGAAGCCGACGCTGTTCCCGGCCGTGCCGACGATCTACACCGCCGTCGCCAACCACCCGGACCTCTCGAAATACGACGTGACCTCGATCCGGATGTGCATCTCCGGCGGCGCGCCGCTGCCGGTCGAGGTCAAGCAGCGGTTCGAGCACCTGACCGGCGCCACGGTGACCGAGGGCTACGGCCTGACCGAAAGCTCGCCGGTCGCCTGCTGCAACCCGTTCACCAGCGAGAACAAGCCGGGCTCGATCGGGCTGCCCCTGCCCGGGACGACGATCGAGATCGTCTCGCTGGAAGACCGCTCGAAGGTCCTCGGGGTGGGCGAGCGCGGCGAGGTCACGATCCGCGGCCCCCAGGTGATGAAGGGCTACTGGAACCAGCCGGAGGAGACGGCGGCGACATTGGTCGACGGCCGGCTGCACACCGGCGACGTCGGCACGATCGACGCCGACGGCTATGTCTACATCGTCGACCGGATCAAGGACCTGATCCTGGCCGGCGGGTTCAACATCTACCCCCGCAACGTGGAGGAGGCGCTCTACCTCCACCCGGCGGTCGCCGAATGCGTGGTGGCGGGCGTGCCCGACGACTACCGCGGCGAGACGGTCAAGGCCTACATCAAGCTCTCGGCCGGGCACGGACACACCACGCCGGAGGACTTCAAGGCGTTCCTCAAGGACAAGCTGTCGCCGATCGAGATCCCCAAGCACTGGGAATTCCGCGACGAACTGCCCAAGACCATGATCGGCAAGCTGAGCCGCAAGGCGCTGCTCGACGAGGAGGCGGCGCGGCGGGAGGCCGAGGCCCAGGCGGGCGCCGGGGGGTAGGTCCGCTCCCCTGCCCCTCCGTCCGGCGCTGCCGCGCCGGACACATCCCCACCGCTGCCCGGCGGGGAGGAGGCACCTGCAACGGACGCCGGTGCCCGCTCTCCGCCAGTGGGGCGTTGTCTCGCACGACGGCGCGAGACGGAGGGGAGGCGCGGGTGGTGGTGACGCGTCGGACCGCCGCTGCGCTCTGGTCCGACCTCCCGTCGGCTTTGACGCGCCGGGAGGTGGCCTCACATTGCCGCGAGGCGGGCGCAGTGGCGGCGGGCGGTTTCGTGGGCCTCGTCGAACACGGTCGCGAGACGGGCGTAGGTGCGTACCAGGGCCGGGTCGGGGTCGATCGTGCGTTCGATCCGCACCAGGTCGGCGGTCGCCGCGGCGGCGTCGGGCCAGACGCCGGCGCCGATGCCGGCCAGCGCGGCGCAGCCGATCAGCCCGCCCTCCGCGGTCTCCGGCACGTCGAGCGGCAGGCCGTAGGCGGCGGCCTTGATCGCCGGCCACACCGCGCTTTTCGCGCCGCCGCCGATCGCGGTCAGCCGGTCCGGCCGCGCGCCGCCGAGGCGCAGGCGCGCCAGATCCGCCCGCGAGGCCAGCGCCACCCCCTCCATCACCGCGCGGTAGAGATGTCCCCGCCCGTGATGGGTGCCGAGGCCGAGGAACTGGCCCCGCATGGTGGCGCCGCCCGGCCCGCGCTCTCCGGTCAGGTAGGGCAGGAAGACCAGCCCCTCCGCCCCGGCCGGGATCTCCGCCACCTCCGCCTCGATCGCCGCCCAGTCGCGGGCGCCCGGCCCCTCCGCGTCGCCGAAACAGCGGCGCGCCCAGCGCATGGCGTCGCCACCGGCGTCCAGGATCGAGAAGGCGATCCAGCCCGCCCCGGCGCTCGACAGGTTGGCGACGCCCGCCGCCGCCACCGGCGCCTCGGCGATCGCGGCGACGATGTTCGAGGTGCCGCCCACGTCGCAGCCGCGCCCCGGCGCCACCACCCCGGCGCCGAGCAGCGCGGCCGGGAAGTCGCCGGCGCCGGCCACCACCGGAAGCCCCTGCGGCAGGCCGGTCGCCGCCGCGGCCCCGGCGGTGACGCCGCCGATCGGCGCGGCGGCCGGACGGACAGGCGGCAGCTTCGCCCGGTCGATCCCCAGCGCTTCGATCAGGTCGTCGTCCCAGTCACCGGTCGCCGCCGCCAGGGCCCAGGCGCCCGACGCCTCCGACGGATCGGTCGCGGCGACGCCGGCGAGGCGCCAGGCGACGAAGTCCTTCGGCGTCAGGAACACCGCCGCGCGGGCGTAGAGGTCCGGCGCCTCCTCCTTCAGCCAGGCGATCTTGACGCCCATCCAGGCGGCGTCCGGTGCATTGCCGGCGCGCGCGGCGAGATCCGGCGCGGCGCGGCGCGCGATCGCCTCGGCCAGGGCGGCGCCCCGCTTGTCGTTCCACAGTTGCACCCGGTCGGTCAGGACGGCGCCGTCCGCGCCGATCGGCACCGGCCCGTGCATCTGCCCGCAGACCGCCGCCGCCGACAGCCGGCCGCGCGCGTTCGCCCCCGCCGTCTCCAGCACCTCCCGGGTCGCGGCCGCCACGCCGGCCCACCATTCGGCGGGGTCCTGCTCCGCCCGTCCCGGGCCGGGCACGTGGTGCGGATGGTCGCGCGCGGCAAGCGCCAGGACCGTGCCCCCTGCGTCGACCAGCGCGGCGCGGGCGCTGCCGGTCCCGACATCGACCGCCAGGAACACCGGGCCGCCGGCGGCGCTCATGCCGCGGGCCCGGGTCGGAACGGCTCGGCCGCCTGCTCCAGCCGCGCCATCGCGGCGGCGTCGAGGTCGAGCCCGAAGACGGCGGCGATCACCGCCGACCAGCCGTAGAGGAAATAGAGCCAGCCGTCGCCGACGGTCAGGCGCTTCGCCTCGGCCTGGGCGCGGGTCTGGGCGAGGAAGGTCAGCGCGCCGCGATAGTTGAACTCCCATGCCACGCCGTCGAACGGCAGCGGGGCGCCGTCCGCGAGCGGACTGCCCGGCCGATCCTTGCCCAGCCCCGTGGCGTTGGCGACCAGGCTGCCGGGGGCGAGGCCGGTCAGGTAGAGGGTCGTCGCCTCGGCGCCGGCGACCGGCGCAAAGGCGAGGTCGCGGCCGCCGGCCAGCGGCGCCAGATGCGCCGCCGCCGCCGCCAGCCGGTCCTCCGACATGTCGGTCAGCCGGATGGCGGCCGGCCCGTCGCCTTCCGCCCGGCCGAGGAGATGCGCCGCCAGCGCCACGCCTGCCCCGCCGGCGCCGAGGATCAGCGCCCCGGCGGCCGGGAACCGGCGCCAGTGCCCCGCCGGCACCAGCCGGTCGAGCGCCAGCCCGGCGGTCACCGGGTCCATCGCCCGGCCGGTCAGAAGGCCCCGGCCGTCCTTCGTGATGCAGCCGACCTCGCCCAGCGCCGCCGCCCACCGGTCGAACGCGGTGAACCGACCCGCGGCGTGGCGGTGGACGGAGATCTTGTGGGTGGTGACCAGCGCGCCGCGGATCGCCGGATCGGCGGCGATGCGGGCGACGGCGGCATCGATGTCGGCGGCCGGCGCCTCGACCGGCAGGTCGAGCCCGACCAGCTGCGCATCGAGCCCCAGCGCCGCCGCCCAGGCGGGGAACAGCCGCTGGATCGACGACCCGCCGGTGGTGACGCCCAGGAACACGAGCGTCGGCCGGTCGAGGCGGTCGGGGAAGTCGGCGAGGGGATAGGCGCGGGCATCGGTCATGACGGCGCGAGTATGCCGCCGCGAGCCCTCCTCGGCCAGGGGGCGGCGGGCCAGGGACTTTGGAGTGTGAGGATCCCGTCGCGCCGGCCGTCCTGGCGCACGCCGGGATCCCGATGGCAGGGTCGCGTTCGGCGGTGGCGGAGTGCCTGCCGGAGCACTGCCCGTCGAGGTCCTGGATCAGCGCTGTTCACCGCCCCTGACGACCGGCGGGGGCGGACGGCCGCCCGGGTCCTATGCCTCCAGGCGCTTGGCCACCTCGATCAGGTCGCGCCAGGCGAAGCGCTTGTGGGCCGGCTGGCGCAGGAGGTAGGCCGGGTGGAAGATCGGCATCACCGGGACCGGCGCGGCGAGACCCGGCACCTGGTGGTCCACCCAGCGGCCGCGCAGCCGGGTGATCCCCTGGCTGGTGCCGAGGATCGCCGCCGCCGCGGTGCCGCCTGCCAGCACCAGCACCTTCGGCCTGGCCAGTGCGATGTGCCGCTCGGCGAAGGGCAGCATCACGGCGATCTCGGTGTTCGAGGGCTTGCGGTTGCCGGGCGGGCGCCAGACCACCACGTTCGAGATGTAGGCCGAGGTCCGGTCGCGGCCGATCGCCGCCAGCATCCGGTCGAGCAGCTGGCCCGCCCGGCCGACGAAGGGCCGGCCGATCCGGTCCTCGTCGCCGCCCGGCGCCTCTCCCATGATCATCAGGTCCGCCTCCGGATTGCCGTCGGCGAACACCATCTGGGTCGCCGTCACCTTGAGCGGGCAACCCTCGAATCCGGCGAGCGCGTTCTCGAGCTCCGCCAGGGTCCGGCACTGCTCGGCGAGGGAGCGGGCATCGGCGCCGGCGGCCGGGTCGACCGGAGGAAAGGGCGCGGCGACGGGTCGATCGACGGGTCGGGACGGCCCCTCGCTTCGCGGCTCGGCGGCGGCACCGCCGGCGGGCTTGACCGCGGGCGCCGGCGCCACCGTCCGGTCCGCCGGCGCCAGGTCGATCGCCTCGTCGACGCCGACCTCCTCATACCAGCGCAGGAGCGCGGCCAGTTGCTGCACGTCGATCTTCGCCATTTAAGCACGCTAGCACGCATGCTAGACCCTGTGGAGGTTTGCCGAGCAGGCGGCGCCGCCCCTGCGTTGCGCCCGCCCCTATCGCCGGCACCCGCCGGCACCGCCGATCGAGGAGCGACATGGCCGAGACCGAGATGGCCGAAGCAGAAGCGCCCGAACGCGAGTCCATGGAGTACGACGTGGTCGTGGTCGGCGCCGGGCCCGCGGGGCTGAGCGCCGCGATCCGGCTCAAGCAGCTGGAGGCGGAGAAGGGTCGCGAGATCAGCGTGTGCGTCCTGGAGAAGGGATCGGAGGTCGGCGCCCACATCCTGTCCGGCGCAGTCCTGGAGCCGCGCGCGCTCGAGGAGCTGTTCCCCGACTGGCAGGACCGCGGCGCGCCGCTGGACACCGCCGTGGCGGAGGACGAGTTCCATTTCTTCACCGAGACGGGATCCCGTCGCGTCCCGTCGGGCCTGCTGCCGAAGGAGCTGCACAACCACGGCAACTACATCATCAGCCTGGGCAACCTGTGCCGCTGGCTGGCCGAGCAGGCGGAGGCCCTGGGCGTCGAGATCTATCCGGGCTTCGCCGCGGCCGAGGTGCTGTTCCACGAGGACGGGTCGGTCAAGGGCGTCGCCACCGGCGACATGGGCATCGGCAAGGACGGCGAGAAGACCGCCAACTACACGCCGGGGATGGAGCTGCACGCCAAGTACACCCTGATCGCCGAGGGCGTTCGCGGGTCGCTTTCCAAGCAGATCATGGAGCGGTTCGACCTGCGCCGGGGCTGCGATCCCCAGACCTTCGGCCTGGGCATCAAGGAGATCTGGGAGGTCGAGCCGGATAAGCACCGGCGCGGCCTGGTGGTGCACGGTTTCGGCTGGCCGCTCGACAGCGAGACCTATGGCGGCGCCTGGATGTACCACCTGTCCGACAACCAGGTGTCGATCGGCTACGTGGTCGGGCTCGACTATCGGAACCCGTATCTCTCGCCGTTCCACGAATTCCAGCGGTTCAAGACCCATCCCAAGGTGCGTGCGGTGCTGGAGGGCGGGCGACGGCTCGCCTACGGGGCGCGGGCGATCAACGAGGGGGGGCTGCAGTCGATCCCGGAGCTGGTGTTCCCCGGCGGCGCCCTGATCGGCTGCTCGGCCGGCTTCGTCAACGTGCCGAAGATCAAGGGCAACCATACCGCCATGAAGTCGGGCATGGTCGCGGCGGAGGCGGTGTTCGACGCCGTGGCCGCCGACCGCCGCTCCGACCGGGTCGAGGACTACCCCGACCGGCTGAAGGCCAGCTGGGTGTGGCAGGAACTGACCGCGGTGCGCAACTGCCGCCCGGCCTATCGCTGGGGCACGCTGATGGGCACGGTCTTCTCCGGCATGGAACTGTGGCTGCGCGGCCGGACGCCGTGGACCCTGCACCACAGGCACGGCGACCACGAGACCCTGCGAAAGGCGTCGGAGTCGACGCCGATCGACTACCCGAAGCCGGACGGCGTGCTGGTCTTCGACCGGCTGTCGTCGGTGTTCCTGTCGAACACCAACCACGAGGAAAACCAGCCGGCGCACCTGAAGCTCAAGGACGCGGCGATCCCGATCGAGCACAATCTGCCGCTCTACGACGAACCGGCGCAGCGCTATTGTCCCGCGGCGGTCTACGAGGTGGTCCGGGACGACGACGGGTCGAACCCGCGCTTCGTGATCAACGCGCAGAACTGCGTGCACTGCAAGACCTGCGACATCAAGGACCCCACCCAGAACATCGTCTGGACGGTGCCGGAAGGCGGCGGCGGCCCCAACTATCCGAACATGTGACGGATCGGTCGGGGTCGGTTAAGGTTTCCCGACCATGATCGGCCGGTCCCCGGAGCCGGGGCGACCGAAGCGGAGGACCACGATGGCGAACGGGCGGACACGGGCGGCGGCGGCGATGCTGGCGGTGGCGGCCGCGGCCTTCGGGCCGGGCGCAACGGCGGCCGCGGCGGCTCAGGACGGCATCACCGGCGCGGCGCGGATCGCTCCGGTGGAGACGGCGATCGGCGCCTATCTGGCGGGTCGGACGGCGGACAGGACCAACGACCTGACCGCGGCGGCGACCTACTACGCCCAGGCGCTGAGCGCCGATCCGGAGAACCCGCAGCTTCTGGCGACCGCCTTCCGCGCCGCGCTGCGCGCCGGGGAGGTCGACCGGGCGGTGCCGATGGCCCGGCGCCTGGATTCGATCGAGCTCGACGGCATGGCGCAGGCGGTCCTGCTGACCGCCGACATCGCGTCCGGCAAGTTCAAGGACGCTCTGGCGACCGCGGCGTCGGTGGAGCGGGCGGGGCTCGCCGCCTTCGTGATGCCCCTGGTGGAAGCCTGGGCGCGGGCCGGATCGGGCGACACGGAGGGAGCGGTCACCGCCCTCTCCCCGCTTGCCGACAACCCCGCCTTCTCCGGCCTCGCCTCGGCGCACGAGGGCATGATCCGGGAGGTCGCGGGAGACCTCGCCGGCGCGCGCAGCGCCTATGAGCGCGCGCTGGTGGAGGGCGAGCCGTTGCGGCTGGCGCAGGCCCTGGGCTCCCTCTATCGCCGCTCCGGCGACCTGGACGCCGCCCGCGCGCTCTACCGCGACGACGACGGCAGCGATCCGGAGAACCTGCTTCTCCAGGCAGCGCTGGCCGATCTGGAAGCAGGGGTGGAGCCCAGGCCGCTGGTCGCCGACGCCGTCGAGGGCACCGCCGAATCGTTCTACCAGGTCGGCTCGATCCTGGAGCGCGAGGGCGCGATCGACCTGGCACTGGTCTATGCCCGGCTGGCGCTGCACCTCCGGCCGGACTTTCCGCTCGGACAGATGCTGCTGGGCGACATCCTGATCGCCATGGACCGGCCGGGCGAAGCGCTGGCGGTCTTCGAAGCCATCGACGATGCGTCGCCGGTCGCCTGGCCGGCCGGCCTGCAGGAAGCCGACGCCCTGGCCGACCTCGACCGCTACGAAGAGGCGGCGGTCCGGCTCGAGGGCTTGGCGGAACAGCGGCCGGCGCGCAGCGAGGCGCTGATCCGCCTGGGCGACCTGCATCGGGTCGAAGGCGTGTTCGAGGCATCGGTGGAGGCCTACGACCGGGCCTACGAGCGGGCTCCGGACGTGCTGGACGAGGACTGGACCTTCCTCTACCGCCGCGGCATCGCGCTGGAGCGGGCGGGTCTCTGGGCCCGGGCGGAGCGCGACCTGACCCGCGCCATCGCGCTGGAGCCGGATCACGCGCATCTCCTGAACTATCTCGGCTACTCCTGGATCGACCGGGGCGAGAACCTGGCGGAGGGCGAGGAACTGATCCTGAAGGCGGTCGAACTGGCGCCGGACGACGGCTACATCGTCGACAGCCTGGGCTGGGCCTACTACCGCACCGGACGGCTGGAAGAGGCGGTCGAGGCGCTGGAACGGGCGGTCGCCCTGCGGCCGGAGGACCCGACGATCAACGATCACCTGGGCGACGCCTACTGGATGGTCGACCGGCGCACCGAGGCGCGGTTCCAGTGGCGCCGGGCGCTCCGGATGGCGGAGCGCGACGAGCCCGAGATGATCCTCGACATCGAGCGCAAGCTGGCCGACGGGCTGGTCGACCCCGGGATCCTGGAGGGGCCGTTGACCGCCACCGACCAGGCCGCTCCGGAGAGCGCCGTCGAGGCCGAGTGACGCCCGGATGCCAGCCGGCGGTGCGGGACCGGGCAACGCCCCGGCGACAGTCGCCGGCTCGGCCGGAGGCGCAACCCGAGGCCCGGCCGGAGACATCACCGAGGCGGCGCCGGCCAAGCTCAACCTGACGCTGCACGTCGTCGGCCGCCTTGCCGACGGGTTCCACCGGCTCGACGGGCTGGTCGCCTTCGCAGCCGTCGGCGACCGGGTGACGGTGCGCCCGCGGCCGGCCGGTTCCGGACCGGCGGTGCGGCTGACCGGGCCTTTCGCCGGCGCGCTGGAGGGGGAGCCCGACAACCTGGTGGTCCGCGCCGCCGTGGCGCTGGCCGAGGCCCTGCAGCGACCCGGCGACCTGGAGCTGACGCTCGAAAAGGATCTGCCGATCGCTTCGGGCATCGGGGGCGGTTCGGCAGACGCGGCGGCCACGCTGCGGGCGGTGGCTCGGCTTTGGGAGGTGCCGCCCGAGCATCCTGTCCTGGCCCGGACGGCGGCCGGGCTCGGTGCCGACGTGCCGATGTGCCTTGCCGGCCGAACCGCCTGGATCGCCGGCACGGGCACGGTCGACGCTCCCGGCCCCGACCTGACCGGCATACCGGTCGTGCTGGTCAACCCCGGCGTGCCGCTGTCGACGCCGGAGGTGTTCCGCGCGCGACACGGCCCGTTTTCCGAGGCCAATCGGTTCGATCTCGCCGACGGGACGAAGCCAGAGACCCTGGCCGCTGCGGTGGCCGCCCGCCGCAACGACCTGACCGACGCCGCGATCCGCCTGGTCCCGGCGATCGCGGCGGTTCTGGAGGCACTGGGCGCCGCCCCCGGCTGCCTGCTGGCCCGGATGTCCGGCAGCGGTGCCACCTGCTTCGGGCTGTTCGAAACGGCAGCCGAGGCCGACGCCGCGGCAACGGCGGTGGCGGCCGCGGAACCGGGCTGGTGGGTGCGGGCGACGACTCTGCTCTAGGCGGCCTCATGGGGCCGCCGCCGTCAGCCGCGCAGACGCCGCGGCGTGGCGCCGTATCGCTGGCGGATGCGCTGGGTCATGTGCGATTGACTGGAGAACCCGGTCCGGTAGGCGATCTCGGCGAGACCCTGCCGCGTGCCGACGACCAGGTCGTACGCCCGTTCTCACAAGCGGCGCATCAGGTAGGCCGACGGCGTCTCGCCGGTCGCCCGGTGGAAAAGGCGGGCGAAGTGGAACGGACTGTATCCGACCGTCCCTGACAGATCGGCGAGTCGAAGGCTGTCTCCCAGGCGCGCCTCGATCAGGTCGAACACGGGGGCGAGACGGGGGGCGGCCGGCACCGTCCCGGACCTGGCCGCGATTCCCTGCCTGACATGCACGAGGCGCAGCAGTTCGACGACCAGGAGATAGGCCCGGCTGTCCATCTCGATCGACGTCGGAGGATCGCCCCGGTGGGCGGCCCGCGCCAGATAGGCCTTCGCCTGTCGCTCCGTCTCGAGGGAACGGCGGGCGAAAAAATCGTCAGGGATCCGGTGTCGGGCGGCGCCCATCTCGTCGGAGACCTCGTCCAGCAGACTTGGCTGGAAGTAGAAATGGGCATAGTCGACGCGATCCACCGAGCGGAAGCTGCCGCCGCTGCCCGGCCGTTGCAGCGAGAGCGCCCCGACCTCGGCGGGCGCCGGGTGATCCCGGGCCTCAACGACAGCCACACCCATCTGATCCGCGGCGGCCTGACCTATACGATGGAGCTGCGCTGGGAAGGCGTGCCGTCGCTCGCCGATGCGCTCGCCCTGCTGAAGACCCAGGCCGCGAACACCCCGGCGCCGCAATGGGTGCGCGTCGTCGGCCGCTGGTCGGAGTTCCAGTTCGCCGAGCGGCGGATGCCGACCCTTGATGAAATCAACGCCGCGGCGCCGGACACGCCGGTCTTCATCCTGCACCTCTTCGGCCGGGCGCTGATCAACCGGGCGGCGATCCGGTCGCTCGGCTTCGGCCGGGATACGCCCGATCCGCCGGGCGGCGTGATCGAGCGCGACCCCAGGGGCGCGCCGACCGGTCTCCTGATCGCCAGACCCTCGGCGCAGATCCTCTATTCGACGCTGGCACGCGGCCCCAGGCTGCCGGTCGAGGACCAGGTGGTCTCCACCCGGCACTTCATGCGCGAACTCAACCGCCTGGGCATCACCTCGGTGATCGACGCCGGCGGCGGCGGCCAGACCTACCCAGATGACTACGAGGTCATCCAGCGATTGCACGACGCCGGCGACATGACCGTCCGCGTCGCCGATAACCTGTTCGCCCAGGCAGCCGGGCTGGAGCTGAGCGACTACGAACGCTGGGTCGCGATGACCGAGCCCGGCGCCGGCGACGCCATGCTGCGGATGAACGGCGCGGGCGAGAACCTGGCCTGGTCTGCCGCCGACTTCGAGAACTTCCTGGAGCCGCGGCCCGACCTCGCGCCGGTGATGGAAAGCGAGCTGGAGCCGATCGTCGAGCTGCTCGCCGAGAATGCCTGGCCGTTCCGCATCCACGCCACCTACGACGAGACGATCGACCGGTTCCTGACCGTGTTCGAGCGGGTCAACGGCCGCCAGCCGTTCCGGACCCGCTTGATCATCGACCACGCCGAGACGATCGGTCCGCGCACTATCGACCGGGTCGCCGCGCTGGGCGGCGGCATCGCGATCCAGCACCGAATGGCCTTCCAGGGCGAATACGTCGTCGGCCGCTACGGCGCCGCGGCCGCGGAGGCGACGCCGCCGGTGACGCGGATGCTGGAGGCCGGGGTCCCGGTCGGCGCCGGTACCGACGCCACGCGGGTCGCCAGCTACAATCCGTGGGTTTCGCTCTGGTGGCTCGTCAGCGGCCGGACGCTCGGCGGGCTGGAGCTCTATCCGGAGCGCAATCGTCTCGACCGCCAGACCGCCCTCGAGCTGTGGACTCGCGGCTCGGCATGGCTCTCCGGCGAATCCGAGGTCAAGGGCACCCTGGCACCCGGGCAGCATGCCGATCTCGCGGTGCTCTCCGACGACTACTTCACCGTGCCGACCGACGCCATCCGGGAGGTGGAATCGGTTCTGACCATGACGGGCGGGCGGATCGTCCATGGAGCGGGGACCTTCGCCGGTCTGGCGCCGCCCCTGCCGCCGGTCGCCCCGGACTGGTCGCCGGTTTCCCGCTTCGGTGGCCATTGGCGCGCCGCGACCGAGCCGCCGGCGCCGGCGGCGATCGAACGCGCGTGCCATGGCGGCTGCGGCCGGGCCTGCGGCGTGCACGGCCATGACCACGGCATCGCCTGGACGACGCCGCTTCCGGTCGCGGACAAGGGCGCGTTCTGGGGCGCTCTCGGCTGTTCCTGTTTCGCGGTCTGACCGGACCGGGAGGAGACCGTGAAGATCATCCTGGGCCTGCTGCTGGGCTTCGTCATCGGCGCCGTCTGCCGGCTCGCCGACCTGCCCCTGCCCGCGCCGCCGGTGCTGGTGGGCGCCCTCCTGGTCGTGTCGACGACGGTCGGCTACCTCGCCGTCGACCGCGGGGCGGCGCGGCGCGAGGCGCGGCACCGCCACCTCGGCGACGGCCCGACCGGCGAGACCGCCGGCGGCTCGACCCGGGAACCGGGATGATGGGCAACGAGCTGATCGGCATCGCGCTCGGCTTCGCCATCGGCGCCTTCTGCCGCTGGTTCGACCTGCCCCTGCCGGCGCCGCCGCGCCTGGTCGGCGCGTTGCTGGTGGTGACCATGACGCTCGGTTGCCTCGGCGCCGGCCTGGCACTCGGGTCGGACCTCCGGTGAGCGCGCGCACCGTCGACCAGCCCGCGGCCACGCCGGCAGCCCCGGCACCCGGGAGCGGGGGCGGAGGGGCATGGTCGCCGCTGGCGAGCCGGCCGTTCCTCTGGCTGTGGCTGGCCACCGTGGCCTCCAACATGGGCACCTGGATGCACGACGTCGGGGCCGGCTGGCTGATGACGACACTCAGCCCCAGCCCCGTGATGGTCGCGCTGGTCCAGGCGGCGACGACCTTGCCCGTGTTCCTGCTCGCGCTGCCGGCGGGGGCGATAGCCGACCTGACCGACCGACGCCGGCTGCTGATCGCGGCCAGCGCCGCGATGGCGGTGGTCGCGGCGGGCGCCATGACGGCGCCGCTCCTGCTCGCCGGCACCTTCCTGCTCGGCGCAGGAGCCGCCTTCGTCGCGCCGGCCTGGCAGGCGATCGTGCCGGCGCTGGTCCCGCGCGGCGACTTGCCGGCGGCAGTCGCACTGAACGGCCTGGGCGTGAACGTCAGCAGGGCGATCGGACCGGCGCTGGCCGGCGTGCTGATCGTCGCGCTCGGGCTGTGGGCTCCGTTCCTGGCGAACACCGTCAGCTTCCTCGGCATCCTCGCGGTGCTGGCCCTGTGGCAAGGCGAAGCGCGGCCCGAGACCCGGCTGCCGGCCGAGGGCGTCGCCGTCGCCCTGGTCGGCGGCGTACGCTATGCCCGCCACAGCGCGGACCTGAAGCGGACGATCGCCCGCGCGGTCGCCTTCTTCGTCTTCGCCTCCGCCTATGGGGCCATGCTGCCGCTGGTGGCCCGGACGGTGCTGGGGGGCGGCTCGACGCTGTACGGCCTGCTGATGGGCTGCGTCGGCGCCGGAGCGGTGGCCGGAGCCCTTGGGATGCCCTGGCTGCGCCGGCGCCACGGGCCGGACGCGCTTGTGTTCGGCGGGACGCTCGCCACCGCCGCCGCGATGGCGGCATTCGGCCTTGCCGCGGCGATCGCCGCGGTGGCTGCGGGGGCGGGCTGGATCACCGTGTTCGCCAGTCTGCAGGTCTCCGCCCAGGCGGCGCTGCCGCACTGGATTCGGGCGCGCGGGCTGTCCCTCTATCTGATGGGTTTCTTCGGCGCCATGGCGGGCGGCGCGACGCTGTGGGGTTTCGTCGCCCAGGCTGCGGGCGTCGCGGCCGCGTTGCTGATCGCCGCAGCCGGCCTGGTCGTGGCCGCGGGGCTCACCCGCCGCATCGCCCTCGTCTCCGGCGACGGGTCGGAGCACGTATCCAGCCAGCACTGGCCGGCGCCGCCGGTGCTGCCGCCGGAGGAGGGCGAGCGCGGCCCGGTGATGATCGCCGTCGCCTACCGGGTGCCGGCGGCCAACCGCGCGGCCTTCCTTGCGGCCGCCGGCCGGCTGGGCGAGGCGCGACGGCGCGACGGCGCCTATGAATGGCACCTGTTCGAGGACGCCCATTCGCCGGGCCTGATCGAGGAGCGCATCCTGGTCGCCCGCTGGGTCGACCATCTGCGCCAGCACGACCGGGTGAGGGAGGCGGACCGGGCGCTGCAGGCGGAGCTCGCCGCCCTCTGCGACCCTGCCGCCGGGCCTCCCGCCGTGCGCCATCTGGTCGCCGCGGCGGGCTGACGGGCCTGTCGCCGGGCGGCCGCTTGCGCCATGATGGGGCGAACGAACCAGCGGGCCGCGCGAACGGCCCGCCGACCCCAGGGAAGGACCGCACAGGACCATGGCGCTGATCACCTATCTGACCCGCATCCTGTTCGATTTCGGCGCCGTCGCGCAGTTGGGGGAGGAGCTGGCGGCGCTCGGCGTCCGGCGCCCGCTGGTCGCGACCGACCGCGGCGTGGTCGCGGCCGGGCTGGCGGAGCGGGTGACCGACGCCCTGCCCGCGGGGATGGCGGCCGTGGTCTACGACGGCACGCCCGCCAACCCGACCGAAGTGGCGGTCCGCGAGGCGACGGCGCTCTACCGAGACGGCGGCTGCGACGGCGTGGTCGCGATCGGCGGCGGATCGGCGATCGATCTCGGCAAGGGCGTGCGCCTCGCCGCCACCCATGACGGCCCGCTCGCCCACTATGCCGCGATCGAGGGCGGGGCCCCCCGGATCCGCCGCGACGTCGCCCCGATGGTGGCGATCCCGACCACCGCGGGCACCGGATCCGAGGTCGGGCGCGGGACGGTGCTGGTGCTCGACGACGGGCGCAAGCTGGGCATCCTCAGCCCGCACCTGATCCCGTCGGTGGCGATCTGCGATCCCGAGCTCACGCTCGGCCTGCCGCCGGCGGTCACAGCCGGCACCGGCATGGACGCGATCGCGCACTGCATCGAGACCTTCCTCGCCCCCGCGGTGAACCCGCCGGCGGACGCCATCGCGCTGGACGGCCTGGCGCGGGCCGCCGGGCACATCGAGCGCGCGGTCGCCGACGGCTCCGACCGGGAGGCGCGCTGGCAGATGATGATGGCGGCGATGGAGGGTGCCATGGCGTTCCAGAAGGGCCTCGGCGCGGTCCATGCGCTGAGCCACCCGCTCGGCAGCCTGACCGAGCCCCGGCTGCACCACGGGACGCTCAACGCCGTGCTCCTGCCCGCGGTGATGCGGTTCAACGCCCCGGCGGTGGGCGACAAGCTCCACCGCATCGGCGCCGCCCTCGACCTACTGCCCGGGGGCGATCCGGCGACGGCGATCGCCGAGCTCACCCTCCGGCTGGGCCTGCCGACGACGCTCTCCGCCATGGGCGTGCCGGAGGCGGTGCGCGAGCCGATGGCCGAGGCCGCCACCCGCGACCACTGCACCGCCACCAATCCCCGCCCGGCCACCGCGGCGGACTACCGCGCGCTGCTGGAGGCGGCGTGGTAGGTCGACGGGGACGACGGTGAGGCCTTCACGCCTCCACACGCAGGTCGCGCCTTCGGCGCCGCCGGCTGGCCTGACCCGGACGCCTCGAACCCTCCGCACCCAAGGCGGCCACCCTGGTGGGTTGCATGCCTTGTCATGAGGCCCGCGCCAAACTCATGCGGTCAGGGAAGGATCCGCACAACGGGACGTTAATCAATCCGGCGCACAGTCGAGCGGCGGTTTCCGGCATCGCGCCGGGCGGCCGTGCCGTTGGCATGCAGCTCTTCGCCTGGACGGTCATGTTGACGTCGGCACGTTTGTCATATCGGCGATCATCTACGCGCTCCGCGATACCTTCGGCGATATCTTCGGCGGCTGAGCGTTCCCACAAGGGCTGGCCAGCAAAGGGTTCCAGAGCGACCGGTCGCAGCGGGTCTTCCAAAATGGCAATGTCCTGTGCGACGTCTCGTCAACGCGTTCGATTCACGTCAATGCATAGAACGCCTGCCCGACTGTCAGGTTCAAACCCCTAGGTCCGCACCCGCTCGCGCAGGGTCGCCAGGAGGCCGGCCTGAACCGCGATGCCGCCGGCCTCGGCCCGGCGGCGGGCGGCGAAGCGGCGGGCGCCGGGCAGGCGGACGCCGTCCTCGGCCGTGATGGCGGCGAGCAGCGATTCCACCCGCGCGACGAAGCCGGAGGCGTCGCCCGGGCCGTGGCCGGTCACCGGCGCCGGCGCCTCGATGCCCGCCGCCTCGGGCCCGGCCGGGCCGAAGGCGGCGGGATCGATCGCCAGGAACAGCTGGCCGACCCGCGGCGCCGGCCCCTCGGCGTCGAAGAAGCTCGACGCCTCGAAACCGAAATTCGCGCCGGTGAAGCAGGTCGCCAGGATCTCCACCATCAGCACCAGCGCCGCTCCCTTGGCGTCGCCCATCGGCACCATGGAGCCGGCAAGCGCGGCCTTCGGGTCGGTGGTCGGATCGCCGTGGGCGTCGAGCGCCCAGCCCTCGGGGATAAGCTCGCCCCGCTGGGCGGCGACCATCACCTTGCCGCGGGCGACCTTGCTGAGGCTGAGGTCGATCACCAGGGGATCGGCCCCGCCGGCTCGGGGACAGGCGAAGGCGATCGGGTTGGTGCCGAACACCGGCCGCGCCCCGCCCCACGGGGCGATCGCCGCCGGCGAGTTGCCGAAGCCGATCCCGACCAGCCCGCTCCGTGCCAGCCGCTCCACCGGGTGGCCGGCGACGCCGAAGTGGTGCGAGTTGGCCACCGCGAGGGCCGCCACGCCGGTGTCGCGCGCCGCGTCGGCCAGGGCCCGCAGTCCGGTCTCCAGCGCCGGAAAGGCGAAGCCGGTGAGCGCGTCGACGGTCAGCGCCGCGGGCCGGGGCCGGGACACCACCGGCCGGGCGAAACCATCGACCTTCCCCGCCGCCGCCTGGTCGGCATAGGCGGCCAGCCGCGACAGCCCGTGGCTGGAGAGGCCGTCGGCCTCCGCCAGCACCAGGGCGTCCGCGACCGCGGCGGCATTGGCCGGCGCGGTCTGGTGCCGTTCCAGCACGGCGGCGGCGAGGGCGCGGGCCTCGGCCAGGCTCAGGGTCTCGGCTTCCGTCTCGACGGTCATGCCCCGGCCTCCAGCACCCGGCGCACGTTGGCGGCGGTGACGGCGCTGACCCGGCGGTTCGATTCCTCGGTGACGCCGGCGATGTGGGGCGTCAGGATCAGATTCGGGGCACCGTCGAAGGCATTGCGCGGCCCCAGCGGCTCGTCGGCGAACACGTCCAGCGCGGCCCCGCCCAGCCGGCCGGATTTCAGCCCCGCGGCAAGCGCCGGTTCGTCCACCACTCCGCCCCGGGCGGTGTTGACCAGGATCGCCCCCGGCTTCATGCGGCCGACCGCCCCGGCATCGATCAGGCCCCGGGTCGCGTCGGTCAGGGGCACGTGCAGGCTGACCGCGTCGGCCACCTCCAGCAGCCGGTCCAGGTCGCCGAGGCGAGCGACGCCGTACTCCTCCCAGGCCGGGTCGTCGGCCGAGATGTTCGGGTCGCAGGCCACCATCTCCATCCCCAGCGCCGCCGCGCGTGCCGCCACCCTGCGCGCGATCCCGCCGAACCCCACCAGCCCCAGGGTCGCCCCCGAGGCCTCGCGGCCGATCAGGCGCTGGCGCGGCCAGTCGCCGGCCGCGACCTCGCCCGTCGCGGCATAGGCGCCGCGGCGCAGGATCAGGATCGCGGCAATCACGTATTCCGCCACCGCCACGTCATTGGCGCCGGTCGCCGGAAGAACCTCGACCGTGCGGGAGCGGCAGGCCTCCAGGTCGATGTTGTCGAGCCCGACGCCGAGCCGGCCCACCGCCTTCAGACGCGGCGCGGCGGCCAGCAACTCGCGGGTCACCATCGTGCGGTTGCGCACGATCAGGGCCCGGGCATCGGCCAGCGCGGCGGCCAGGGCGCCCGGGTCGTCGACGAGGCCGGTGTCGTAAAGCACGTCGTAGCCGGTCGCCAGGCCGTCGACCGCGGCCTGGTCCATGAACTCGGTGATCACAATGTCGGCCATCGCCGGCGGCCCTCCCCTCGCGGACCGGCCGGTCAGGCGCTGCGGTAGAGCTTGGTGATCACGAACTCCCGGTGGCGCAGCGCCTCCGCCGCGGTCATCCGGCCGTTGCAGGTGCGCAGCATCATCTCGATCAGCGCGTCGCCGGCCTCGTCCAGCGACATCTCCCGACGCAGCAGGCCGGAGACGTCGACATCGATGTGCTCCGACATGATGCGGGCGGTGCGCGGATTCGCGGTCAGCTTGATCACCGGCATGATCGGATTGCCGATGACGTTGCCCTGGCCGGTCGGGAACAGGTGGACCACGGCGCCCGACGCGGCCTGAAGGGTGTTGCACTCCGCCGCCGCCGAGGAGGTATCCATGAAGTAGAGGCCGGCGCCCCTGGTCGGCGCCTCCGCCGGCTCGAGGACGTCGACGAACCGGGCCTGCTTGCCGATCTTCTGCAGGTTGCCGAACGCCTTCTCCTCGATCGTCGTCAGGCCGCCGGCGATGTTGCCCTTGGTCGGCTGGCTTTCCGACAGGTCGTTGGTCTTGTTCTCGTTGATGAAGTCGTTGTAGGCGTTCCAGGTGTTCAGGAACTTGTCCTTGGCCTCCGTCGTCGCCGCGCGCTCGGCGCAGACGGCCTCCGCGCCGGTCAGTTCCGACGTCTCGCCGAAGCAGGTGGTGGCGCCGGCGGCGTCGACCTTGTCGATCAGGTTGCCGACCGTCGGGTTGGAGCCGAGGCCCGAGGTGGTGTCGCTCTCGCCGCACTTGGTGGCGATGTAGAGCTCGTCGATCGAGCATTCCTCGCGCTGCTTCTCGGTCGCCCAGTGGACGAACTCCTTGGCGGTGCGCGAGGCCTTGGCGATGGTCAGGATGTCGCCGCCCTCCTCGATCGCGAAGCCCTCGACCGGCTTGCCGGTCTCGGCGATCGCGTCGACGATCCGCTTGGTCCAGCCCGGCTCGATCCCGACCACGACGCAGGCGGCGACGTTCGGGTTGCGGCCGGTGCCGATCAGGGTGCGGAAGGTCAGCTCCAGGTCCGCGCCGAACTGCAGCCGCCCGTAGCTGTGCGGCAGCGGCAGGGTGCCGGCGATGTTCTGGGCGATGCCCTCGACGCAGGCGTTGGAGATGTCGTCGACCGGCAGGATGGCGACATGGTTGCGGATGCCGACCCGGCCGTTCTCCCGCCGGTAGCCCATGAAGGTCGGAAAGCCGTTCGCGGTGCCGGCCATGCTCACCACCTCTTGGTCTTGACGTTGTGGACGTGGACGTGCCCGCCGGCGCCGACCGCCGACACGGCGCGACCGATGTCGTGGCCGTACTTGACGATCGTGTCGCCCTCCCCGATCGCGCCGAGCGCCACCTTGTGGCCGAGCGGGATCGGGTCGACGGCGACCAGCTTGATCGTCGCGTCGGTGTCCATCACCCAGCCCTCGAGCTCCTGCCCGGCCTCGATGCCTTCGACCACCACCACGCCGACCGTGTCGGTGCGATCGTGGACCAGAAAATGCGGCTGCATCGCCCCGTCTCTCCTGCCCCTTGTCCTCGGCCATTCTCCGCCGGCCGGAGCGGCGGACCGCCCATCGCCGACCGGGGCGACGCTAGGGGCCGAAAGGGCTTCCTGTCAAGGATACTTCTGTCTTATATAAGACTAAGGCAGAGGGGAGCCGCATGACCGAGACCGAGACACCGGGCTTCCGCCCGCTCTACCAGCAGGTCCGCGACCTGCTGCGCCAGCGCATTTCCACCGGCCACTGGCGACCGGACGAGGCCCTGCCCAGCGAGTCGCGCCTGGCCGCGGAGCTGAAGGTCAGCCAGGGCACCGTGCGCAAGGCGCTGGACGACCTGGCCGCACAGAACCTCGTCGTCCGGCGCCAGGGCCGAGGGACCTTCGTCGCGGCGCATTCGGCCGACCGTTCGCTGTTCCACTTCTTCCGCCTCGTCGGCGACGACGGGGAGCGCAAGCTGCCGTCGAGCCGGATGCTCGACTGCCGCCGCGGCATGGCGGGCGCGGCGGAGGCGGCGCGCCTCGAGCTCGCGCCCGGCGCGCTGGTGCTGCGGATCGACCGGCTGCGGCTGATCCGGGACCAGCCGGCGATCATCGAGCGGATCGTGGTGCCGCAGGCCCTGTTCCCCGGCCTCGACGGGCCGGATCACCGGCCGCTGCCGAACACGCTCTACGACCTCTACCAGCGGGAATACGGCGTCACCATCGGTCGCGCGGCGGAACAGCTGAAGGCGGTCGGCGCCAGCCCGGAGGATGCCGAGCTCCTGCACCTTCGGACCGGCGCCCCGCTGCTGGAGATCGACCGGCTGGCCCTCGACCTCGATGGCCGGCCGGTCGAATGGCGCCTGTCGCGCTGTGTCACGGAGCACCTGCACTACGCGGCCGAACTGGCGTAACGCGCGCTCGCCCGGAAGATGCCCGCCCTGCCCGGGTACGACCATTCCTGGTAAAGATTCTTACCCTCTCAAGTCATCCCCGCGAAGGCGGGGAACTCCATGGCCAGCGCGCGCTGCCGCGGCGCCCTTGCCCGGGAGATGCCTGCCTGCGCGGGCACGACACGGTTTTCTCGAGTGCCGGCACTCCGGCGCCCGCGGCCGATTTCGTCCCGCGTCGCGCCCGACGGCGCGGGCCGCAGTCCTTTGTCTCATTTGTCTTTTATAAGACCGTCGATTTTCTTTGACGGACGACCGCGAGGGGCGATAGCCTCGACACGTTCCGCAACCGGACCTCGGCCGATTGCGGCAGCCAAGACGACGCGCCGCCGGCCCCTTCGACGGGTCCGGAATGGCCCGCGACGGGAGGGACCGCGATGGGCAGCGTCAGCCTGCGCAAGGTCGTGAAGCAGTTCGGCGACCTGCCGGTGATTCACGGTGTCGACCTGGAGATCGGCGAGGAGGAGTTCGTCGTCTTCGTCGGGCCGTCGGGCTGCGGGAAGTCGACGCTGCTGCGCATGATCGCCGGGCTGGAAAGCATCTCCGGCGGCGAGATCCACATCGGCGGCCGCAAGGTCAACGACATGCCGCCGCGCGGCCGGAACATCGCGATGGTGTTCCAGGACTACGCGCTCTACCCCCATCTCAGCGTGTTCGAGAACATGGCGTTCGGGCTGCGCATGCGCCGCCGCCCGGACGACGAGGTGCGCCAGCGCGTGATGGAGGCGGCGAAGATCCTGAAGATCGAACAGCTGCTGGAGCGCAAGCCGCGCGAGCTGTCGGGCGGCCAGCGCCAGCGCGTTGCCATGGGCCGGGCGATCGTCCGCAACCCGGTCGCCTTCCTGTTCGACGAGCCGCTGTCGAACCTGGATGCCAAGCTGCGCACGGAGATGCGCACCGAGATCAAGCGGCTGCACGACAAGCTGCGGGCGACGGTGATCTACGTCACCCACGACCAAGTCGAGGCGATGACCCTGGCCGACCGGATCGTCGTGCTCAACAGCGGGATCATCGAACAGATCGGCAGCCCCGACGAGATCTACAACCAGCCCGCCAGCCTGTTCGTCGCCGGCTTCACCGGCTCGCCGCCGATGAACTTCCTGCCCTGCCGGCTGGAGGAGGCGTCGGGCGGCGGCCTGCTGGTCGACCTGCCCGGGGTGGGCCGGCTGGCGGTGCCGGAGGATCGGGCGCCGGCATGCCGGGCGCTGGCCGGCCGGGACCTGACCTTCGGCATCCGGCCGGAGCATATGCACGCGGCGGCGCCCGGCGAAACCGGCCGGGGCGACGTGCTGGAAATGCCCGTCGGCGTGGTGGAGCCGCTGGGCTCCGATACCCTCGCCTTCCTGCACGCGGGCGACGCCGGCGAGATCATCGCCCGCCTGCCGCCGGAGGCCGCGCCGCGGACCGGCAGCCGGCTGCCGGTGCGGTTCGAGATGGGCCGATTCCACCTGTTCGACCGGGAAAGCGGGACCGCGCTGGACCGCGCCCCGGCGTCGGGCGGGGCACCCAAGCCGGCGCCGGCGGAGGGGGCATCGGCCGAGACCACGGCCGAGGGGACGGAGGATCGCGCCGCGGCGGCCTCCGCGGTGCCCGGAGGCGGCGCGACATGAGCGGTGCGCTCGTCATCTGCACCGGCATCGCCGTCCTGGACCAGATCTTCGCGGCGGACGCCCTGCCGCGCGGCGCGGGCAAGCATTTCGCGACCGGCTATCGCGAGGCCGGCGGCGGGCCCGCGGCCACGGCGGCGGTGACGATCCGCCGGCTCGGCGGCCGGGCGGCGTTCTGGGGCCGGGTCGGACGGGACTCGCCGGGCGAGCGGATCGCCGACGAACTGGCGTCCTACGGCGTCGATGTCGACGGGCTTCGCCGGGTGCCGGAGGGCCGATCCTCGGTCTCCGCCGTCGTGATCGACCAGGGCGGGGAGCGGATGATCGTCAACTACGGCGATCCGGACCTCGACCGCGATCCGTCGTTCCTGCCGCTCGACCGGCTGATCGCGGCGGGGGCAGTGCTGGCCGACGCGCGCTGGCCCGAAGGCGCGGCGGCGGCGCTCGACGCGGCACGGGCGCGCGGACTGCCGGCCGTCCTGGACGCCGACGCGACGCCCGACGACGCCGCCCGGCCACTGCTGGCGCATGCGACGCATGTGGTGTTCTCGGCCGCCGGCCTGGCCCAGGCGACGGGATTCGAGCAACCGGCCCAGGGCCTGGCGGCGGCGCGGCGGCTGACCGATGCCTTCCTGGCGGTGACCCGCGGCGGCGAGGGCTGCGCCTTCCTGGCGCCGGAGGGCCTGGCCCGCCTGCCCGCCTTCGCGGTGACGCCGCGCGACACGCTCGGGGCCGGCGACGTGTTCCACGGCGCCTTCGCGCTCGCCCTGGCCGAGGGCCGGCGGGAGCGCGAGGCCCTGGTCTTCGCCTCGGCCGCGGCGGCGCTGAAATGCGCCCGCGACGGCGGCCGGGCCGCCCTGCCCGACCGGGCGGAGGTTGATGCCCTGATCAGAGAGGCTGCGTAGATGGCGATCTCCGCCGGAAAGTTGTGGGGCTACCGGCGCCTGTCCGACGAGGGCGGGCGGTTCAAGATGGTCGCGGTCGACCAGCGCCCGCCGATCAAGGCTCTCATCCGCGAGAAGCTGGGCACCGACGAGGCGCCGTTCGAGGAGGTCTGCGCCTTCAAGCGCCTCCTGGCCGAAACCCTCGGCTCCCGCGCGACCGCGCTTCTTCTCGACCCCCATTTCGCCTACCCCGCCGCCATCGACGCGGTCAGCCCGCGCCAGGGCCTGCTGCTGACGCTGGAGGATTCGGTCTTCCGCGACACGCCGGAGGGCCGGCTGTCGAACGAGATCGAGGGCTGGTCGGTGCCTAAGATCCGCCGGATCGGCGGTGACGGGGTCAAGGTCCTGGCGTGGTATCGGCCGGATGCCGCACCGTCGGTCGTCGAACACCAGCAGCGTTTCGTCCGGGCGATCGGCGAGGCGTGCCGGGAGGCCGACATCTGCTTCCTTCTGGAACTGCTGGTCTACCCCCTGCCGGGCGACTCAGGGCAGACGACGGACTACGTGGAGCACCGGGAGAAGCGCCCGCAACTGGTGGTCGACAGCATCAGGGCGTTCGCCGACCCGGCCTTCGGCGTCGACATCTTCAAGCTGGAGAGCCCGGTCGCGGCGGAAGCCGTGCCGGAGCAGGGCGCCGACGGATCGGACGAGGCGCAGGCCTGGTTCGACGCGGTCGGCGCCGCGTCTCCCGTGCCCTGGGTGATGCTGTCGGCCGGCTGCTCCGCCGCCGCGTTCGAGCGGGTGCTGCGGCATGCCTATGCCGCCGGCGCATCGGGCTACCTCGCCGGCCGGGCGATCTGGCTCCAGGCGGCGCAGGCCTATCCGGACAAGGACGCCATGCGCCGGGCGCTCGTAGGCGAGAGCGCGGCCTACATGGACCGCCTCAACGCCCTGACCGACCAGGCGGCGCGGCCGTGGTTCGACCATCCGGGCTTCGGCGGCGACATCCGCCCGGCCGGCGCCGACCGGCCCGGCTTCAACACCCGCTACGGCCGGGAGACGGTCGGGGAGGCCGCGGAATGACGCCGGACCGCCTGCCCCGCGTCGCGCTGGTTCCGCTCGCCCGGCCGACCTTCGACGTGCCCTATGCGGAGGAGCAGCTGGCCTCGGCGCTCGCCATGCTGGACGCGATGGAGGTCGAACTGGTCGGCCCGCGGGCACTGCTGTTCGACGCCGATGCCGTCCGGGAGGCGCTGCCGGCGCTGACCGCGGAGGCGCCGGACCTGCTCATGATCCTCCAGGTCACCTTCACCGACGCCACCATGACCGTCGCGCTGGCCGAGGCGTTGGACGCACCGATCCTGCTCTGGGCCTTCCCGGAGCCGCGGACCGGCGGTCGGCTGCGGCTCAACAGCCTGTGCGGCGTCAACCTGGGGGCCCATGCGCTGGGCCGGAACGGGCGACCGGTCCATTGGGTGCACCGGGCGCCGGACGACTCGATGGCGCCTCTCGAGATCGGCATGGTGCTCGGCGGCGTGGTCGGGGAGGAGACGGACGACCCCGGCCCTTCGGCCTTCCCGCCGGCCGAGGCGCCCGATCGGCAGGTTGCCGAGCGGGCGCGCGACCGACTGGCCTCCGCGACGCTCGCCGTCGTGGGCCGGCACCCCGACGGGTTCGACACCTGCCGCTACGATCCGGACGCGCTGGCCCGGCTGACCGGCACCAAGGTCGAGGAGGTGGCGCTGGAGACGGTCTTCGCCGGCGCCGACGCCGTGCCGGAGGAGCGCGTGGCGGCGGACCGCGCCGCGGTGGCCGAGCGGGTCTCCAACCTCGACACGATGGAGCGGGAGCCGACCGACGGGACGCTCCGGGTCCGCGCGGCGCTGGAGACGCTGGCGGCGGACAGGGGCTATGCCGGGCTGGCGGTGCGCTGCTGGCCGGAGTTCTTCACCGAGAAGGGCTGTGCCGCCTGCGGGGCGATGTCGCTGATGACCGAGGCGGGGGTGCCCTGCGGCTGCGAGGCCGATCTCTACGGCACGCTGACCACCCTGGCGCTGCAGGCAATCGCCGGCGAGCCGGCGTTCATGGCCGATCTCGTGGACCTGGACCGCGACAGCGACACCGGCGTCCTGTGGCATTGCGGGCTGGCGCCGCTGTCGATGGCCGACCCCGAGGTCCGGCCGCGGGCGACGGTGCATTCCAACCGGCGCAAGCCGCTGCTGATGGAATTCCCGCTGAAGCCCGGCCGCATCACGCTGGCACGGTTCAGCCAGGCCGGCGGCACGCCGCGGCTGGTGATCGGCGGGGCGGAGATGCTGCGCGCGCCGCTGGCGTTCTCCGGCACCGCCGGCACCGTCCGCTTCGACCGGCCGACCGACGCGGTGCTGGCGACGATCATGGAGGAGGGGCTGGAGCACCACTACGCCTTCGCCTACGGCGAGCACCGGCCGGCACTGATGGAGCTGGCGCGATTGCTCGACCTGCCGGTCCTGCACCTGAGCTGAGGCCGGCGGCGCCGCGGTCGCCCCTCCCCGGCGGGCGCGGCGCGAAGAACTGAACAGGGACTTCAAGGAGGAGAGGCTCACCATGAAGACGATGAAAGCGGCCCTTCTGGCCGGCGTGTTCACCGCCCCGGCGATGCTGGCGGGCCTGGCCGCCGCCCCCGCGGACGCCCAGGAGCTGAGAGTCTTCGTCGGCGGCCAGCAGCGCCCCGACGTGATGCGCCCGCTGCTCGACATGTATCAGGAGCAGAACCCCGGCGTGACCGTGGAACTGGAGGTCGGTGGCGCCACGTCCGAGCTGCAGCAGCAATACCTGACCACGGTGCTGACCAGCCAGGACGACGCGATCGACATCTTCCTGATCGACGTGGTCCGCCCGGCGCAGTACGCCGCCGCGGGCTGGGCGGAGCCGCTCGACAGCTACCTGGGAGAGCAGCGCGACGACGTGCTGGCGGAATACCTGCCGGTCTATGCCGACGCCGACGTGGTCGACGGCCAGGTTGTGGCCCTGCCCGCCTTCGCGGATTCGATGTTCCTCTATTACCGCGCCGACCTCCTGGACAAGTACGGCTTCGAGCCGCCGGCGACCTGGGGCGAGCTGATCGAGCAGGCCAAGGCGATCCAGGAGGGCGAAGGCAACGATGCGCTGCAGGGCCTGAGCTATCAGGGCGCGGCGATCGAGGGCGCCAACTGCACGTTCCTGGTCCCCTACTGGGGCGCCGGCGGGACGCTGCGCAACGCGGACGGCGAGGTGGACATCGACGAGGACGCCGTGATGCAGGCCTTCGAGTTCCTGCTGTCGACGATCGAGGAGGGCGTGACCAAGCAGAACATCGCCGAGGTCGGCACGGACGACACGCGCAAGGAGTTCCAGGCCGGCAACGTCGTCTTCGCGATCAACTGGGGCTATGCCTGGAACCGGTTCCAGAACGACGACGACAGCCAGGTCAAGGGCAATGTCGGCGTGGTGCCGCTGCCGGCCTTCGAGGGCGGCCAGCCGGCGACCTGCATCGGCGGCTGGCAGTGGGCGGTCAGCGCCTTCTCCTCGGAGAAGGAGGCGGCCTACGACCTGGTGCGGTTCCTGTCCGGCCCGACCGGGTCCGAGCACCTGGCGGTCAACGCCTCGAACCTGCCGGCGCGGCCGGACATGTACGAGGATCCGGACGTGCTCGAGGCCAACCCGTGGTTCGAGTTCGCCCTGCCGGTGGTGGTGACGGCCCAGTCGCGGCCGCAGACGCCGCGCTATCCGGAGGTGTCGGACACGATCCGCACCAACGTCAATGCGGTGCTGGCGGGCATCAAGTCGCCCGAGGACGCCATCGCCGAGATCGAGGCCGGGCTGCAGCGCATCATGCGCTGAGGCCCGAACGGACGGCCCCGGCGGCGCGATCGCCGTCGGGGCCGCGCCTCCCGCCCGCCGGAGCCCGCGAGACCCCCATGACCGCCCGCGACGACGCCGCCCCCGGCCTGACCGCGACCGACGCGGACGAGTTCGAGCGCCGCTTCCAGCGCCGCACCCTGGGCGACCTGTCGGAGCGGTCGCTCGGGCTGATCCTGCTGATCCCGGTGGCGGTGCTGCTGGGGCTGGTGGTGGTCTATCCGGTCGGCAAGCTGATCTGGACCAGCTTCCACACCCTCAGGCTCAGCCAGCCCTGGCTGGGCCAGCCCTTCGTGGGGCTCCTGAACTATACCGACGCGCTGAACGACCCGCGGTTCTGGGAAGCGACCTGGAACACGGTGCTCTACGTGGTGATCACCGTTCCGGGCGCGCTGCTGGTCGGGCTGGGGCTGGCGCTGCTGGCCAACCTGCCGTTCCGCACCCGCTGGCCGGTGCGCCTGGCGCTGCTGCTGCCCTGGGCGCTGCCGCTGGTGTTCGCCGGTCTGATCTTCCGGTGGTTCTTCGATTCGACCTACGGCATCGTCAACGACGTGCTGAAACGCCTGGGGTTCGAGCCGCTGCTGTGGCTGACCGACCCGAACCTCGCCTTCGCGGCGATCTGCATCGCGATCATCTGGAAGACCTCCAGCTTCATGGCGCTGGTGATCCTGGCCGGGCTGCAGACCATCCCGAAGAGCCTCTACGAGGCCGCGCGGGTCGACGGCGCGACCCGCTGGCAGTGCTTCCGCCGGGTCACCCTGCCGCTGCTCAAGCCGGCGATCGTGGTCGCGCTGATCTTCCGGACCATCACGGCGATCCAGAACTTCGACATCCCCTACGCGATGACCCGCGGCGGGCCGGGCCGGTCGACCGAGACGCTGGCGATGTACATCCACGCGACCACGCTCGACTTCCTGGATTTCGGCTACGGCTCGGCGCTGGCGGTGCTGATGTTCCTGGTCTCGATGCTGGCGACCGCCTGGTATCTCAAGCACATCTACGGCTCGACCTGAGGGGCGCCCGGCCATGCCAACCGCCTTCGACCGCATGTTCGCCGACCACCGGGTCTGGGTCCGCCTCGCCGGGCTGATCGTGATCTTCAACGGCGTGTTCCCGGCCTTGTGGATCCTCGCCACCTCGATGAAGACCGAGACCGAGCTGACCAGCCTGCCGATCAGCTATTTCCCGATCGACCCGACGCTGCAGAACTACGTCATCGCGTTCCAGGAGCAGCCGCTGCTGCGCTTCCTGTTCAACAGCTTCGTGGTGGCGAGCCTGTCGACCCTGCTGGCGATCTTCGTGGCCAGCCTGGCGGCCTATGCCATCGCCCGGCTGAAGGTGCCGTTCCGCAACCTGATCCTGGCGACGCTGGTGGCGGTCTCGACCTTCCCGATGATCACGCTGATGGTGCCGCTGTTCCAGACCATGCGGGCGTTCGGGATCCTCAACACCTACCTGGCGCTGATCCTGCCCTATACCGTGCTGTCGCTGCCGGTGTGCACGCTGGTCCTGGTCAGCTTCTTCGCCGGCATCCCGCGCGACCTGGAGAATGCCGCGATGATCGACGGCTGCACCCGGCTCGGCGCGCTGCGCAAGGTGATCGTGCCGCTGGCGGCGCCGGGGGTGTTCACGGCGGGGCTGCTCGCCTTCGTCAACGCCTGGGACGAGTTCCTGCTGGCGCTGTCGCTGACCTCCAGCCAGTCGATGCGCACGGTCTCGGTCGGCATCACGCTCTACCAGGGCGAATACGTCTTCCCCTGGCCGCTGATCTCCGCCGCGCTGATCGTCGCGCTGGTTCCGATCACGGTGCTGATCGTCATCTTTCAGGAGCGGGTCGTCAGCGGCCTGACCGCCGGCGGCGTCAAGGGATAGCCAGACATCATGCCAGACAGCCCGGCGCCCGCCGACGCCCCAGCGCCCATTCCCGCCGCCCATCGCGGCCCCGCCGATCCGGCGAAGCTCGCCCCAGCCCGCGCCGTCCGGCTGGTCGAGGAAACCGCGGCCGGCGCCCGGTTCGACACCGACCAGGGGCCACTGACGGTCGAAAGCCATGCCCCCGGCATCCTGCGCGTGAGGCTGGGCGGCCCGCCGGGACCCGACTACGGCATCCTCGAAGGCGCGCCCGCCCCGGACGGCCCGCAGGCGCTGGTCGAGGACGCCCGCGGCTGGGTCTTCACCGCCGGCGACCTGACGCTGACGATTGAGCGCGAGGTGCTGGCGATCGCGCTAATCCGGGGCGGAGCGACACGCCCCCTGCTGGCCAGCGCCGACGACGGGCATTTCCGGCGGCGCTTCCGACTGCCGCCCTTCGCCCGCACGCCGCGCGGCTGGTTCGCCGCGTTCGGCCTGCGCTCCGGCGAGCCGGTCCACGGGCTGGGCGAGAAGTGGGGCCGGCTGGACAAGCGCGGCCAGCTCGTGGTCAGCCGCAACGAGGACGCGCTGGGCGTCAATGCGGAGAGGAGCTACAAGAACTGCCCCTTCGCCTGGAGCCCGGACGGCTGGGGCGTCTTCGTCCATACCCCGGCAACGGTCACCCACGGCGTCGGATTCGGCCCCTGGTCGCACCGGGCCTACGGGATCGAGGTGGAGGATGCGGGACTCGACCTGTTCCTGATCGCGGCCGACGACCCGGCGGCGATCCTGGAGCGCTACACCTACCTCACCGGCCGGCCACGCCCGGTGCCGCGCTGGTCCTTGGGCGTATGGATGAGCCGGGCCTATTACCGCACGCCGGAGGAGACGGTCGCGATCGCCGACGAATTGCGCGCGCGGGAGATCCCCTGCGACGTGCTGACTCTCGACGGCCGCGCCTGGCTCGACGTCGACACCCGCTTCTCGTTCGAATGGGACGAGAGCCGGTGGTCGGGCCGGGCCGACTTCATTGCCTCGATCAAGCGGCGCGGGTTCCGCCTGTGCGTCTGGGAATACCCCTACCTCTCGGTCCGCAGCCCGCATTTCGAGGACTGGGCGGCCAAGGGCCGGCTGCTGACCCGCGAGGACGGCAGCCCCTATGCCTTCGACTGGGACCTGGAGCCGTTCGGCGACCTGCTGACGCCGCTGCCGACCAGCGGAATCCTCGACTTCACCAACCCGGAGGCGGAGGCGTTCTGGCACGACCAGCACCGCGCCCTGTTCGAGGGCGGGGTCGACGTGATCAAGACCGATTTCGGCGAGCAGGTCCCGGACGACGCCCGCGCCCACAACGGCGATAGCGGCGCCCGGCTGCACAACGTCTACCCGCTGCTCTACAACGCCTGCGTCCACCGGGCCACGGCCGACTGGCACGCCGGACCGGCTCTCGTGTTCGGCCGGTCCGGCTGGGCGGGCAGCCAGCGCTATCCGATGCAGTGGGGCGGCGACCCTCAGACCGACTGGGAAGGGCTGGCCGGCTCGATCCGCGGCGGGCTGTCCTGGCAGATGTCCGGCGCGGTGTGCTGGGCGTCGGACATCGGCGGCTTCTACGGTCCGCCGCCGGACCCGGAACTCTACATCCGCTGGGCCCAGGCGGCCGTGTTCTCGAGCCATGTGCGCTTCCACGGCACCGGCCCTCGCGAGCCGTGGCATTTCGGCGAGGAGGCCGAGGCGATCGTCCGCGCCTTCCTGCGCCTTCGGATGCGCCTGATCCCCTATGTCGAGGGCTGCCTCGCCGAGGCGGAGCGGAGCGGCCTGCCGGTCCAGCGGGCGATGGCGCTGGCCTATCCGGACGACCCGGCGGCGCGGGCCTTCGAGACGCAGTACCTGTTCGGCCCGGCGATCCTGGTCGCCCCGGTTATCGAGCCGGGCGGCCGGGTGACGGCGTGGCTGCCCGACGGCGTCTGGCACGATTTCTTCACCGGCGAGCGGGTCGAGGGCGGACGCGAGGTCCGGCTCACGGTGCCGCTCGACCGCCTGCCGGTCTGGGTCGCCGACGGCTGGGCGATCCCTCTCGGCCCCGCCGTGCAGCACACCGGCGAGATCCCGGAGGACGGACGGGTCGAGGAAGTCCGCGTCTTCGGCGAGCCGCGCCATGTCGCACCGGTGCCGGGGCTGGACCTGCGGGTCGAGGCGGGAGAGGGGGTGGTGACGTAGGCCGCCCCGAACGTCAGCGAGGCGAGGCGGGAGCGTCAGTCGGCGCCTGGGTCCCGGTCGCGGTCCAGCTTGACGCGAACGGCCTGCAGCACCGGCAGGGCTCCCGCCAGGGCGTCGACGCCAATGGTCTTCTCCAGAGCGTCGAGCTCCGGACCAAGGGCGGCAATGCAGGCCTCCCGGGCGGCGCGTCCCGCCTCCGTCAGGTAGATCCGCTTGCCGCGCCGGTCTCGCGGATCGGGTTCGACCCTCACCAGCCCCCTGGTCGCCAGCCGGCCGACGGTGTTGGTGATCGCTCCCTTGGCGAGTTGGAAGGCGCGGGCGAGGTCGGCCGGGCTGCGACCGTCGCCCAGCCGGACCAGGTGGTTCAGCACCGTGAAATGCGACAGCAGCAGATCATCCGGCATCACCGCCTCGAAGCGGTTGCGGGCCAGCTGTTCGATGATCCCGACCTCGTTCAGGAAGGCAAAGGCAACGGGATCACCGAGCGGTCCCTTGCGATCGGGCCGTTCCGACCGTTTGCGAGGATCGCCGACTGTCATTGACCTTCCGCTCAGACCGATCGCAGCGCGGCCTCCGCCGGCCAGCGCGGCGATGGCGGCACGTCCGGACCATAGCCCAGCCGCCCCAGCATTTGAACAGTTCCGCCATCCGGTGCCAGAAGCTGGTGCGCCCTGCCGTGCAGATCGGCCATCTCGTCGTACTCCTGAAGCGCCTGGCTGAGCGGGTGGATGGCGATGCCGAGGGCGGCCGCCGTCAGATCGATCCGCATCCATGCCCGGCCCGCCGCGATCTGATCCGCCCGGCGATTGCCGGCCGTGACCAGCCAGACATGGGCCATCGCACTCGACGTGATGGCGCTATAGAGATCGAGCCCCTGGCGGAAGGCGGTCGAGTCGGGATCGGCCAATGTGCTCCGGGTCACCAGCCCTCCCGCAGCCAGCACGGCCATCATCGGGCCGCCGAGATCGATTCCGTCCGGGCTGGCCTCGATCTCCCCGCGGCCGATGCGCATCAGGTCGACGCTTTCCTGGAGCTTCGCCGGCGTGACCACCTCTCGCAGATGCGCTTCCCAGGTCAACGCACGCAAGGCATCCCGCTGCCCAGGCGCGGCCGTCGCCGTTGTCCTGACCGGCAGCATCTGACCGGCGCCGGCCAGGGACTCCAGCGCCGAGGCGGGCACCTCTCGGGCGGTCTCGAACGGCTCCTTGCAGCTCCGCCGCCTCGGCAGGGCCTCGATCAGCGGATCGCGGTCGCCGGGTCCGTCGAAGGTCAGCCGGGCGATCCGCCGCCCGTCCAGTCGGTCGCCCGGCTCGCCATCGGGAAAGGGCTCGATCCGGAGACCACGGCCCTGGGCCGCGGCAGCCAACCGGTAGAGTTCAATGAAGCAGCCGAAGCCGATCGTCACCTGTCGGTCGAATGGATCGGTTTCCGGCAATCGACGATCGAGGTCGCAATAGAGGTCGAGTGCCTCGTCGCCCTCCAGCGCCACGACCCAGGGCTGGCGGTTGTGCGGATTGGGCGAGAGGATGGCCCGGGCCAGCGCTGTCATGCGGGGGTCGCTTCCAGCATCGGGCATTCCATCCGCGGCCTGCCAGGGCGCCAGGGCCCCCGTCGGCGTCCGGGTCATCAGCCATGCCGATCCGCCAATCAGACCGATGCCGGCGATGCCGCCGACCGCACCGAGAACCCGGATGAAGGATCGCCTGTCGAGCGCCATGGGGGCCTCCTTTAGTTCAACGTTGAACTTTTATCGTTCAACGTTGAACTAAAGTCAAGACCCTGAGTGTTCCCTGAGTACCAGCGGGGCACCAAGGGCCGCCGCGACCGGCAGGGACACCCCCGAGGGGCATCGCCATGCCATCGCGGCGGCGGCTCCCACCGGTGGCTGGCCGTCGCCCCCTCACGTCGAAGGGGCGATCGGGCGCGGCAACGGCAGGTCGACTAGGCGCGCTCGATCCAGGCCGAGCACCAGCCGTCGGCAGCGACCAGGCCGTTGCCGAATGCGGCGCAGGGACCCCAGCCGTCGTTGGCTTCCTCGGCACTGTAGAGCTGGCAGTTGGCGCAGACCTGGCCCTCCTCGTAGGTCGAGAAGGCTTCAGCGTCGACCTGCGAGGCGTCCTCGACATAGGCCAGTTGCTGGGCCAGGTCGCTCTCCGGGTCGACACGCTCCTGCGCCAAGGCATGGCGCGGCAGCATGCCGCCCACGGCGACGGCGGCCGAGCCCGCGGCGGCGAACGCCACGAAGCGGCGGCGGGCGGAATTAGCGACGGCATCCGTCATCGAATGCTCCTCTCGTTTCGGATACCCATCGCTACGCCGCGCGATACGCAGCGGTTCACCCGAACGGGTCGGCGGAATCGTCGCACCCTCGCCGCGACCGGCGTTCACCTGCGGCGGGCGCCTCCCCACCTTTGGCGGAGAAGAGCCACCGGAACGGGCGGCTCGGCCTGCGTGCCTGGCCCGTCAGCCCGACACCGACAGTCCCCGGATGAACTCCGCGAGGTCCCGCCGTGCCTCGGCCGCCGCCTGTTCCTGGCGGTCCAGCACCCCGCGCAGCTCGGCCAGTTCGTCCTCCTGCGCCGTCAACTCGGCGACGTAGCGGCGGTGCAGGTCGCTGCCCTGGGGCACGCTGGCGAGGTTGCGGCGGAGGCGGTCCTGGTCGTCGACGATCCGGCGGATCGCCTCCCGGGTCTCCTTCGCTGCCTCCTCCAGCCGGTTCAGATCGGCCATCCGCTCGGCCACCGAGCCAAGCGCGTCGCGCACCTCGGCCGGCAGGTCCCCGGCGCTGGCCCAGGCGGCGAGGCGGTCGCGGTCGAGGTCGGCGATCGCCACCGTGTCGACCAGCGTGCGCTCGAAGGCCACCTCGCGGGTCACGGTCTCGCCGGCCGGAACCTCGACGGGGATGCGCCAGGCATCGGGCGTCCGCTCGACGCCGTCGGTGTCGAACGCCGGCTGCCAGTCGCCGCCGGGGCGCGGATGGTCGAGAAGGACCGTCGAGTCGCGGCTAGCCGCGCCCTCGATGGTATAGACGGTCGCCTGCCGCGCCCGGGTCTGCCGGCGCAGCACGCCGTCCGCAAGCGTCGCGCGGGTCAGCGTCTGGTCGCTCAACTGCCGACGGTCGACGGTGACCGCCTGGTCCAGCGCATAGGCCAGAAGCCGCGACTCCCCGGCCGGCAGGGCGTCCAGCCGGGCGTCGCCGAGATAGGAGACGAGACCGGTCTCGGGATCGCGCTCGTAGACCGTCAGCACCCCCGGCGGAAGGCCCGTGCCGGTGGAGTTCTCGATCCGCGCCGTCGCCATCGGGTGGGTCGGATGGGTATCTGCGTCGAAGAGCAGGGGCCGATCCACCGGCGCCGTCCGGTCGACGATGGGCAGCAGCATCGAATGGCCGCGCGGCAGGTCGACCGGCCGGGGATAGCGGAACAGCACCTGCGTCGCCGTCTCGGCCGACTCGGCGGCGACCAGGCCCGCCTGCCCCGGCGGGGGCGGCGCGGCGCCCGCGAGGTCCTGCATCGAGAGCGAGGCGGCGGCTTCGGGCGCCGGGGCGGCGAAGGCCCGCGCGGCGCGGCCGGCCGCCGCGACCTCCGCCGCGGCGGCGACCCCGCCCTGGTCGACCGGCGGCAGCACGCGGCCCAGCACCGCCACCGGAATCTCGGGCCGGTCGACGAAATAGGCGTCGTAGAGCGCCTGCCGGAAGGTGACCGGGTTGCCCGAGGCCAGGACCAGGTCGACGCCGTCCCAGTCGGCGCCGGTCAGGTTCTCGATCACCGCCCAGCCCTGCAGTCCGGCCGCGTCGCCCTCGCCCTCCCCGAAGGTCAGGCGATAGGCGGTCTTCCACAGCGGGATCTCCGCCAGATGGGCGACGGTCACCTCGCGCTCGCCCTCGCCCGCCAGGTCGAGGGTCAGGGTGCGGCGCTCGCCGGCGCCGGTGTCGCCCAGGGCGTCCAGTGCCTCGCCGATCTGGCGGCGCAGGGCCTCGTCGACGAACGACACGCTCTCGGCGTCCTCCAGGATGACCTGGGCCAGGCCCTGGTCGGTGGCCAGGGTGACGCGATGGACCGTCGTCGCCGGGCCGTCCGGCGGCACCCGCTGCTCCTCCACGACGCTGAGCAGGCGACCCTCGGCGGCGCGCGGCCCGTCGACCCGGACCTCGGACCCGACCAGCGCCCGCAGAAGGGCGGCCGGCCGGCCCAGGTCTTCCAGACCGAAAGGCAGATCGGCGAACACCTGGCCCAGCGGGGTCCGGCCCGGCAGGGTGACCGGCCCCAGCGTGCCGTCGGGGTCGTAGACGACCAGGCTCTTCAGCACGTCGTCGACCTGGTCGAGCCGGACGTCGAGCGTCAACTCGGCATCGCCGGTCACCGGCGCCACGTATTCGAAATAGCCGACGCCGCCGGTCGACAGCAGGACGCGCCTGAGGTCGATCTCGGCCGGCGCCGGTTGCTGGGCCGCAGCCGCTGCCGGCACCGCCGCGACCGCGCCCAGCACCGCGAGCGACGCCGCCGTGCGCACCGGAAGTCCGAAGGTCTTCGCCATCTTGCCGTTCCGTCCTGAATGGGTTGTCAGCGACCGGCAGTGTCGTGCGACAATGTGTCGAAAAGCGACCGCCGCCGAGGCGCAGGTCGGGTTGACCGGAGGGAACCCGACGGCGGACGGCGGCGGCGATGGATGTCGGGTTTCCGCTCCGCTCCAACCCGACCGACGGGTTCAGGGGTTCGGCGAAGCCGAGTAGGGGCAAGATACCATTTCTGTCTTTGGTTGGGTTTTGGTATGGTCCGGTGGTGTATGCGACAACCGCCGGCTTTCCAATGCCCGTCCACGGCCCCCTGTCCTGCCCCCACCGCGTCCGCCAGCGCCGCCCGGCGGCGGTGCGGCCTTGCGGAGGCCGTGATGGCGCGTGAGGGCGACCGCGCCGATCCCGCCGCGACGCCGGGCGACGACCCGGCGGGACCGTCGGCGCCGCGCTACCTGCGGCTGGCCGGCGCCATCGCGGCGCGCATCGCCGCGGGCGACTTGGCCCCCGGCGACGCCCTCCCGCCGGAGCGCCGGCTGGCGGAACTGCATGGCGTCAGCCGGGTCACGGTCCGGCGGGCGCTGGAGAAGCTGGCGGCCGACGGACTGATCGAGCCGCGCCACGGCTCGGGCACCTTCGTCACCCAGCGGATGCGCCAGCCGCTCAGCACCCTGACCGGGTTCTCGGAGGACGTCCGCGCCCGCGGGATGGTTCCCGGGGCGACGACGCTCGACCTCGGCACCGGCATCGCCACACCGGAGGAGGCGATCGGCCTCGGGCTGCGGCCGGGCCGGCCGGTCACCCGGATCACCCGGCTGCGCACCGCCAATGGCATGCCGCTGGCGATCGAGACGACCGCGCTGGTGCCCGAGGCGGTGCCCGACCCCGCGGCGATCGAAGGCTCGCTCTACGACCTCCTGTCGTCGCGCGGGTTGCGCCCGGTGCGGGCGACCCAGCGGCTGACCGCGGTCGCGCTGGACCGGCACGAGGCGGACCTGCTGGAGGTGCCGCCCGGCAGCCCTGGCCTCGGCATCGTCCGGGTCGGCTATCTCGCCGACGGCCGGCCGATCGAGTACACCCGCTCCACCTACCGCGGCGACCGCTGGGACTTCGTGGCGGAGCTGGCCTGAGCGCGGCCCCTCATCCGGCGCCGTCGCCCCGCGGAGTGCCGGCCGCGGCCTCGGGATCGGCGACCAGGTGACAGGCGGCGCGGCGCCCCTCCCCGACCTGCAGCAGCTCCGGCGCGATCCGTCGACAGAGGTCGAAGGTCTCCGGGCAGCGCCCGTGGAACGAGCAGCCCTGCGGCGGGTTGGCGGGATCCGGCAGCTCGCCGCTGAGCACGATCCGGCGGCCGCGCCCGCCGCGGTCCCGCGCCTTCAGCGGCTTCGGGATCGCCGACAGGAGCGCCCGGGTGTAGGGGTGCCGCGGGTCGGAGAACAGCTGTTCCGCCGGCGCGATCTCGACGATCCGGCCGAAATACATCACGGCGATCCGGTCGCTGACGTGCCGGACTACCGACAGGTCGTGGCTGATGAAGATCATCGCCAGGCCCAGCCGCCGGCGCAGGTCGGCGATCATGTTGATGATCTGCGACTGGATCGACACGTCGAGCGCCGAGACCGGCTCGTCGGCGATGACGATCTTCGGGTCGAGCGCCAGCGCGCGGGCGATCGCGATGCGCTGGCGCTGTCCGCCAGAGAACTCGTGCGGATAGCGGTCGACCGCCGCCGCCGGGAGGCCGACCAGCTCCAGCAGCCGGCGCACCCGCTCCCTGCGGTTCGGCTCACCATGGACCAGCAGCGGCTCGCCCACGATCGTGCCGACCTTGTGCCGCGGGTTGAGCGAGCCGTACGGGTCCTGGAAGACCATCTGGATGTCGCGCCGCGCCCGTTTCAGCCCGCGACCGGTCTTGGCGGCGATGTCGTCGCCTTCCAGCAGGATCTGCCCGGCGGTCGGGTCCATCAGGCGCATCACCGTGCGACCGACGGTGGTCTTGCCGCACCCGCTCTCCCCGACGATGCCGAGCACCTCGCCGCGGCGCAGGGTGAAGTCGACGCCGTCGACCGCCCGGACGGTGACGCCTCGGGCGTCCTCGTAGTGCTTGACCAGGCCGCGCACCTCCAGCAGCGGTGGCGCGCCGGCGGCTCCCGTCGCGTCACCGGCGGCAACGGTGGCGGGGCGGGGCATCGTGTCCGCGACGGTCACGGGGCGTCTCCTTCACCGGCGGGTCCGCCGTCGTCCCCGGCGGGCGCCGGGTTCCAGCACAGGCAGGATTGGTCCCCGAACCGGGCCAGCGGCGGCGGCTCGTCCCGGCAGCGACCGGTCGGGGCGGGGCAGCGGTCGACGAAGGCGCAGCCCGGCGGCCGGCCCCCCGGCGCCGGCACGGTTCCCGGGATCGACGGCAGGGTGACGCCGGGCGGGTTGGAGGCCGGAATCGTCTCCACCAGCGCCTTCGTGTAGCGGTGGCGCGGCGTGTCGAGCAGGGCGTCGACCGGCCCCTGCTCGACGATCCGTCCGGCATACATCACCGCGGCGCGGTCGCTCACCTCCGACACCACGCCGAGGTCGTGGGTGATCAGCAGGCAGGCCATGCCCAGGTCGCGGCGCAGGTCGTTGATCAGCTCCAGGATCTGGGCCTGGACCGTGACGTCGAGCGCGGTCGTCGGCTCGTCCGCGATCAGGAGGTCGGGCTCGTTGGCGAGCGCGATCGCGATCATCACCCGCTGGCGCTGGCCGCCCGAGAGCTGATGCGGATAGCGCCCGAGCTGCTGCGCCGCAGCCGCGATGCCGACCCGGTCGAGCAGCGCCGCCGCCCGGTCCAGCGCCTGCCTGCGGCCCATGCCGCGATGGATGCGCAGGACCTCGGCGATCTGGTCGCCGATGGTGAAGACCGGGTTCAGGCTGGTCATCGGTTCCTGGAAGATCATCGAGATCCGGTTGCCGCGGATCTTGCGCATCTCCTCGGCCGGCAGCGACGCCAGGTCGCGACCGCGGAACAGCACGCGGCCGCTGCGCACGCGGATCGGCGGGGTCGGCAGGAGGCCGAGGATCGAGAGCGCGGTCACGCTCTTGCCGCAGCCGCTCTCGCCGACCAGGCTGACCAGCTCCCCCGGCCCGATCGCGAAGGAGACGTCCTCGGTCAGGGTGTCCCGGCCGATCGCCAGCGTCAGGTTCTCGACCGCCAGCACCGGGTCGGCCGGATCGGCGGACCGGACCTCGGGCGCGGCGGGGGCAGTGTCGGCGTGCGGGGCATCCACGGCGGATCGGTCTCCCTCCTGGGCGGTCCGGACGAGGGGCGGCCGGGTGACACCCCGATCCCGCCCCGGACCTGCGATCGCAGTCTAGGCGCTGGTGAATCTGGCTTGCAATTGGTATTGTAGAGGAATATATACGAAATTTCGTAACACAGCGCAAACCAACCCGCGCAACGGGAGGCTTTCATGGGCAAGAATTGGGCGGGCAGGGCCGCCATCGCATGCGTCGTCGGGGCATTCTCCACCTCGGCGTCGGCACAGGTGCTGGAGCTGGCAGTCGACGCCTCGCCCAGCGGCCTGGACCCCCACATCGCGACGGCCTTCGCCTCGCTGCAGGTGGTCAACGGTACCATCTACGAGGGACTGACCGCCATCGATGAGGACCTGCGGGTGGTGCCGGGCCTGGCCGAGTCGTGGGAGATCTCCGACGACGGCACGACCTACACCTTCACCCTGCGGGAGGGCATGACCTTCCACGACGGCTCGCCGGTCGAGGCGGCGGACGTGATCGCCAGCTACAACCGGGTGCGGGCGGACGCGATCGGCTCGCCCCTGGCCAGCCGGGTCGCCGCGATCGAAGGGATGGAGGCGCCCGATCCGCGCACGGTGGTGCTGACCCTGGCGGAGCCGTCGGCGCCGCTGCTCGCCTCGCTCAGCAGCATCGCGATCGTGCCGCGCACCTTCGAAGACGATGCCGAGAGCCTGCAGCGGGAGCCGGTGGGCACCGGCCCGTTCCGGTTCGACGAATGGGTGCCGAACGGCCACATCGCGATGTCCGCCTATGACGGCTACTGGGAAGCGGACCTGCCCTATCTCGACGGGGTCGAGGTCAACATCGTTCCCGAATCGGCGACCCGGCAGGTCGGGCTGGTCAGCGGCCAGTACCACATGCTGCCGAACATCGACCCGGCCACGGCGCTGCAGCTGCAGGGCCAGCCGGGCGTGGAGATCGCCGAGACGCTGGAACTGGCCTACAGCCTGATCGGCATGAACGTGACCCGGGAGCCGCTGGGCAATCCCGCCGTCCGCGAGGCGATCAACACCGCGCTGAACCGCCAGGACATCGTCGACGCGGCGCTGTTCGGTGCCGGCGTGCCGGCCGGTCCGCTGTCGCCGGCACTGACCGACTGGGCGGCGGACGCCGGCAGCTTCCCCTGCTACGCCGCCGATCCGGAACAGGCGCGGCAGATCCTGGCCGATGCCGGCGTCGAGACGCCGGTCGAGCTGGAGCTCCTGGTGCTGCCGCGCCAGGATATCCGCGACATCGCCCAGGTGGTCCAGCAGCAGCTGGAGGCCGCCGGCTTCGAGGTGACGCTGAACATCCCCGAACTCGGCACCTTCGTGCAGAACTGGCGCAACTCGGACTTCGACCTGTTCGCGTCGGTCAACGCCGGCTCGATCGACCCGGACGACTACTTCTACCGGACCTTCCGGACCGGCGGGTCGACCAACGTGTTCCAGTATTCGAACGAAGACGTGGACAGCCTGCTCGACACCGGCCGCAGCACGACCGACATGGCGGAACGCCAGTCCGCCTATGGAGAGGTCCAGTCGATCCTCGCCTGCAACGGTCCGGCGGCGTTCCTGACCTACGGCCAACTGTTCACGGCCATGGCGGACGAGGTCGAGGGCTTCGACATCATCGCCAACCGGTCGCTGCAGGCGCTGCGCAGCACCTCGCTGGCGCAGTAGGGCGACCGGCCCCGCGCCGCGGCCCCGCCTCAGGGCGGGCCCGGCGCGGGGCCAATTACCTTCCGGCCCATCCGCGACCCGGAGGACGCACCCCCACCATGCCGGCAAAGCTGCTCCGCGCTCGCCTGTTCGACCTGGTCCTGGTGCTGTTCGGCGTCTCGATCCTGGTCTTCCTGATGATCCGGCTGGTGCCCGGCGACGCGGTCGCCATCATGCTGGGCGCCAACACCGAGATCACGCCGGAGAAGATGGCCGAACTGCGCGCCCGGGTCGGGCTCGACCAGCCGATACCGGTCCAGTACGTGGAATGGATCGCCGGCGTCCTGCGCGGCGATTTCGGCACCTCGATCTGGACCGGCCGCCCGGTGGTGGAGGAGATCGCCGGGCATATCTGGCCGACGGTCCAACTCACCGTGTTCGCCCTGGTGCTGGGCGCGGGGCTCGCGGTGCCGATCGGCGTCCTGATGGCGCGGCTGCGCGGGCGCTGGTGGGACGTGGCGCTGCAGGTCGGCTCGGTCACCGGCCTCACCATCCCGCCATTCTGGCTCGGCATCATGCTGATCCTGCTGCTGACCACCGTGGCGCCGACGGTGCAGATGCTGGGGTACGTCCCGTTCAGCGAGGATCCGGCGGGCAACCTGGCGCGCCTGGTGCTGCCGGCGGTCGCGCTGGCGCTGCCGATCCTGGCGAACCTGGCCCGGCTGATCCGCTCGGCCATGCTCGACGCGCTGCAGCAGGACTATGTCCGCACGGCGCGGGCCAAGGGCGTGTCGGAGCGGATGATCCTCTACAAGCACGCGCTCAGGAACGCGCTGATCCCCTTCGTCACCAGCGTCGGTATCCTGACCGGCTACCTGCTGGGCGGCGCGATCGTGGTGGAGCAGGTGTTCGCTATCCCCGGCCTCGGACGCCTGATCCTGGGAGCGATCGCGGAGCGCAACTATCCCCTGCTCCAGGCGACCATCCTCCTGGTGACCACGGCCTTCGTGCTGGTCAATTTCGTGATCGACCTGCTCTACGCAGTGATCGATCCCCGGGCGAAGATGTGAGGACGGCCGGATGAGCGACGGCAAGGCCAGACCGCACCGACCCAAGCTGCTGGTGTTCGCCGGCGGCCTGGTGGCGCTGACCCTGTTCGTCGCGGTCTTCGCGCCGCTGCTGGCGCCTTACGAACCCCTGGCGCAGAGCATATCGGACCGTCTGCAGGGCCCGTCGGCCCAGCACTGGCTGGGTACCGACCAGTTCGGCCGGGACATCCTGTCCCGCGTGTTCTACGGGCTGCGCGCGTCGCTGACCGTCTCGATGGGCGCGGTGTTCGCGGCGCTGATCCTGGGCGGGACGCTGGGCCTGACCGCCGCCTATGCGCGCGGCTGGGTCGACCGGGTGGTGATGCGGCTGATGGACGTGCTGTTCGCCTTCCCGGTCATGCTGCTGGCGATCGGCATCATCGCCGTGCTGGGGCCCGGCGCGGTGACCACGGCGATCGCCATCGCCATCGTCTACACGCCGATCTTCGCCCGCCTGCTGCGCGGCCCGGCCCTGGTGATCGTCGAGAGCGACTATGTCCTGTCGGCCCGTTCGGTCGGCGCATCGCATCTGCGCATCGTGCTGCTGCACATCCTGCCCAACCTGGCGAGCGTCGTGCTGGTGCAGACCAGCCTGCTGCTGTCCACTGCGATCCTGGTCGAGGCGTCGCTGTCGTTCCTCGGCCTCGGCACCCAGCCGCCGCTGCCCTCGCTCGGCATGATGCTGTCGGAGGGTCGCACCTTCCTCAGGCTGTCGCCGTGGAGCGCGGTGTTCTCCGGCTGCGCGATCCTGGTGGTGGCGTTCGGCCTCAACCTGCTGGGCGACGTGATGCGCGACCAGCTCGACCCCCGCCTCCGCGGCGAACGCGCGGCGGCGTGAGGAAGGGATTCTCACCACAGAGGCACAGAGCCACAGAGAAAAAAGTTCGTTGCCGCCGAAGGCGGCAGGAGAATCTGGCCAGGCCTATCCTGGACATCCACGCCGGGTGGCAGCCGACGGAGTTACCGGAACCCTCTGTGTCTCTGTGCCTCTGTGGCTCAGATCCTCCCCTCGTCCACCTCCGCCATCGCCGCCCTCAGGATGCCGTCGTGGCGGGCGAGGAGGGCGGTGGCGCCGTCGGGGGTGACACCGCGGGCGATCAGGCAGGCGCGCTTCACGTCGCCGTCGCCGGCAGCCAGCGCCTCGGCCGCCGCGTCGGCGGAGCAGCCGGCGACCCGGCCGACCATGGCGGCGGCGCGGCGGCGCAGCTTGTCGTTTGCCGGGCGCATGTCAACCATCAGCCCGCGATAGACCCGGCCGAGCCGGATCATCACCGCGGTCGACAGCAGGTTCAGGATCACCTTCTGCGCCGTGCCCGCCTTCATCCGGGTCGAGCCGGCGATCGCCTCCGGCCCGGTGTCCGCGAGCACCGGGTGCCGCGCGGCGTCGAGCAGCGGCACGCGAGGGTTGCAGGCGATGCCGACCGTCACCGCCCCGCGGCGGGTCGCCTCCTCCACCGCCGCCACGGTGAAGCGCGTGGTGCCGCTGGCGGCGACGCCGATCACCACGTCGCTCGGCCCGATCTCCGCGCCCGCGATCCGGGCGCGGCCGTCCTCGGCGTCGTCCTCCGCCCCTTCGACGCTGGACAGCAGCGCCCGTTCGCCACCGGCCATCAGGAAGACCAGCCGATCCTCCGGCCAGTCGTAGGTCGGCGGCAGCTCCGCCCCGTCCTGGACGGCGACCCGGCCGGAGGTGCCGGCGCCGACATAGACCAGCCGACCCGGCCTGCGCCCGTCACCGCCGTCGATGCGCAGGACCTCGGCAGCGGCGTCGACGGCCGCGGCGAGCGCCGGCAGGGCCGGGCGCACCGCGGCGACCGCCGCCATCTGACCGTCCCACAGCGCCTCCACAGCCTCGCCCGTCGGCCAGGCATCGAGATCGGCGTAGCGGGAGCTGAAATCTTCTGTCGCCATGACGGTTGCCCATGCCTTCGATGCGGGATAGGACCACTTTAGCGCCTTTGGACGACTGCGCAATCATCGGTCGCCGGGTTCTTCCAATGTGAGGCCCGATCGAAGCACCACGCCATGCGGGCAGAAGAAATGAGTGTACCCGCGAAGGGGATAACGCAAGGACGACCGGCATGCGGCGCTGGCATGGGACATGACGAGACCGTATATTGGTTGCCATCTGGTCTTCTTGTCCGCTCGATCACCCCTGGGGGATGCCGATGCCCGACGCCGACCCTGCCCTCTCCCTTCACGCCCGGCACGCCGTGATCGCGCCGCGGCTGTTCGACGGCGAGGCGATGGCGGCGGACCGGGCGGTGCTGGTCCAGGGCGATCGAATCCAGGACGTGGTGCCCGCCGCCCGCGCGCCGCGCGGCTGGGCGCAGGTCCGGCTGTCGCCCGGCCGGGTGCTCGCGCCCGGGTTCATCGACGTCCAGGTCAACGGCGGCGGCGGCGTGCTGCTGAACGACCGGCCGACGCTCGACGGGGTGGAGATCCTGGTCAACGCCCACCGCCGCCACGGCACGACCGGCTGTCTGCCGACCCTGATCACCGACCTGCCGGAGACCGTGGACCGGCTGGCCGGCATCGCCGGCGACGCGCTGATGCTGCCCGGCGTGCTGGGGTTCCACCTGGAGGGGCCCTTCCTGTCGCTCGAGCGCAAGGGCGTCCACCCGGCCCAGCACATCCGCCGCCCCGCGCCCGAGGATGTGGACCGGCTGCGCCCGTTCGGCCGGAGCGGCCGGTCGCTGGTGACCCTGGCGCCGGAGGCGGTGCCGCCCGGCTTCATCCGCGAATTGACGGCCGCGGGCCTGCGCGTCGCCGCCGGGCACACCGCCGCCACCCACGCCCAGATCATGGCCGCCGCCGACGAGGGGCTGACCGGCGTCACCCATCTCTTCAACGCCATGTCGCAGATCGCCAGCGGGCGGGAGCCCGGGACCGTCGGCGCGGCGATGGACGATCGGCGGCTGACCGCCGGGATCATCGCCGACGGGCTGCATGTCGACCCGGTCAACCTGCGCATCGCCTTCCGCGCGACCGGCCGCGAACGGCTGATGCTGGTGACCGACGCCATGCCCTCGGTCGGCCTCGCCGACGGCCGGTTCACCCTGCTGGGGCGCGAGGTCACGCTGGCCGAGGGCCGCCTGACCACCGCCGACGGCACCCTGGCCGGGGCGCATCTGACCATGGCGGAGGCGGTGCGCAACGCCATGGCGATGATGGGCGCGACGCTGGAGGACGCGCTGGTCATGGCGTCCCGCACGCCGGCGCGCTTCCTCGGCCTCGACGACCGGCTGGGCCGGATCGCCCCCGGCTGCTACGCCGACATGGTGGCGTTCGACGACCGCATCGCGGTGACCCAGACCTGGATCCGCGGCGGCATGCTGGCGCACGAGGCGGTGCGGGCCTGAGGGGTCGCGCCAGCGGAACTCCCCAGCGGTGCTGCGCGGCGCCTCGGATGCGCGTATCATTAGGGGTGACTCAATCTCCAGGAGGATCGCATGTCTTCGTCTCCCGCTGATGGTGGCGCCCTTCAGATCTTCATCAACCGAAGGCCGGTGGATGCGGCGGCGGCGCTCGGGCTGGCGGCGGGCGGCAGCGCGACCGGCGCCGACATTGCGGGCCTCGCCGGCATCCCGGCCGACAATGCGGTGGTCGAATGGCAGGCCGGGCCCGACGACATCCGCCCGGTCGGCCGGGAGGAGACCGTGTCGATCGCGCCCGGCATGCAGTTCCTGGTGACGCGGGAGTTCGTGCTGGGCGGGGCGGCCCGGTGAGTCCGGCCGAGGGCGGCCCGGCCGGGCTGCCGACCGACCCGTCGCTGCCGGTGATCCTGCGGCTGGCGGCGCCGGAACTGGACCGGCTGGCCGAGCTGATCACCGGGCGCTGGCCCGACCGGGAATGGGCGACCTTCGCCCGGTTCGGCTGGCACGAGACGCCCACGGCGCTGGTGGTCACCCTGGCCGCGGTCGACCCGCCCGGCGCGGGGGACCTGGACGATGCGGTCGACCACGTGAAGATCCAGGCGCCCTATGCCCGGCGGATCGCCCTGGCGGCGGAGACGCACCCGCTGGCCGTCGGCATCGCCCATTCGCATCCGGTCGGCGCCGCGCCGCAGCCGAGCGTGACCGACGACGACATGGACGGCTATCTCGCCGGGTACGTCGCCGACTTCGCCCCGGACCGGCCGTTCGTCAGCCTGATCCTGGCGGAGGTGGACGGCGCGCCCGCGCTGTCCGGCCGGGTCCACTGGCGCGGCGCGTGGCGGCCGGTGGCGTCGGTCAAGGCGGAGCGGCGGCCCGACCTCGCCTGCTGGCCCGGCGGCGCGCCGCCCGCGCCGCCGCCGATCCCGCCCGCCCGGGTGGCGCGGCTCACCTCGGCCTTCGGGGTCGAGGCGCACCAGCGGCTGCGGCGGGCGACGGTGGCGGTGATCGGCGCCGGCGGCACCGGCTCGGCCGCGATCCCGGTGCTGGCGCGCGCCGGTGTCGGGCGGCTGGTGGTGGTCGACGACGACGTCGTCTCGGAATCGAACCTGGAACGGATGCACGCCAGCACGCCGCAGGACGTGATCGACCAGGTGCCGAAGGTCGTCCTGGCGCGCAACCACGTGGCGGCGATCGACCCCGACTGCGCCGTGGAGGCCTGGATCGGCCGCCTGCCCCAGCCGGAGATCGTCGAGGCGGTGATCAGCGCCGACGTGCTGCTCGGCTGCACCGACAGTGCGGCCAGCCGGCTCGCCCTGGCCGACATCGCCCGGCGCTACCTGGTCCCGGCGATCGACATCGGCGGGCTGATCGAAGGCGCCGACGGCCGGGTGACCGGCCAGATCGTCCAGCTGGTGCGCTTCCTGGCGGCCGACCCCTGCCCGCTGTGCCGCGGCATGATCGACTTCGCCCGGATGGACCTGGAGCTCCTGAGCCCGGCCGAACGCGAGCGCCGGCGGGAGGAGGCGGAGGCCCGCCGCGCCGCCGCGCTCGCGGCCGCCGTCGCCGCGGCCGGCGGTCTGCCCGGGGGCGCCGTGGCCGCCGAGGCGGTGGCGGAGGCCGACCCGCCGTCCGACCCGCCGTCCGCCCCTTCGCCCCTGCCGCACGAGGTGCCGCAGATCGACACCGTCGGCTACATCACCACGACGGCGGGGACGCTCGCCGCCGGCTATGCGATCGGCTGGCTGACCGGCCGCTTCGACCCGCCGTTCGAGCGGCTGCAGCTCAACCTGGTGGCCGAGGCGCTGGACGCCACCGACCGCCGGCAGAGGCACCGCCCCGACTGCCCCTGCGCCACCCACCGCGGCCACGCCGCCCAGGCCGCCGACGCCGCGCCCGTGGTGGCGCCGGAGCACTGGGAGCCGGCGCGGCGGGTGTGAGTTTTGTAGGCCCTATTAAGGACTTGACGTCATTCCCGCGCAGGCGGGGACCTTAGATGGACGGCGCGCCTTGCGGCGGGAGGGCCCGTGCCGGAAAGGTGCCCGCCGTTGCGGGCATGACCGCGCTGTTGGTTGAGTACCACGAAGAGAGACGGCGCGCCGTGCCGCACTACACCCCGTGCAGCGTCGCGATGAAGTCGTAGCGGTCGCCGCGGTAGGTGGAGGTGGTGAACTCCACCGGGCGGCCATCGGCCAGGAAGGCGCGGCGTTCGATGCGCAGGACGGCGGCGCCCTCAGGGATGCGCAGGTGGCGCGCCTCCTCCCCGGTCGCCAGGGCCGCGTGCAGGCGCTGGACGCCGGTCGCCGGCCGGACGCCGCGGGCGGCCAGCGCGGCGTAGAGCGACTGGTCGACCAGGTCGGCCGACGGCAGGAAGACGGTCGGCACCACCGCGGTCTCGATCGCCAGCGGCTCCCCGTCCGCGGTGCGCACCCGGGCGAGCCGAACCACGGCGCCGGACGGGGCGACGCCAAGCGCCAGCGCCTCCGCCGGGGTCGGCCGGCCGACCCCCTTCGAGAGCCAGGTGGAGCCGGCCTCGTGCCCGCGGCTCGCCATGTCCTCGCTGAAGCCCGCCAGCACCGACAGCGGCTGCTCGATCCGTCGGGTGACATAGGTTCCCGACCCGTGCCGCCGGGTCAGGATGCCCTCGCGCAGCAGTTCCTCGATCGCGCGGCGGACGGTGACCCGGGCGAGGCCGGTGAGCTGGCTCAGGTCCCGCTCCGACGGCAGGGCCTCGCCGGCCCGGAACGCCTCGCGCCGGATCAGGTCGCGGATCAGCGCCGCGAGGCGGAGATAGCGCGGCGTCGCGTCCCCCGGCTCCAGCGCCGCGGCGAGTTCCCGGTGCCAGGCCGGGCGCGGCCGCAGCGACGGCGCGGCGGGGTCGTCGGCAGCCCTTGCGGGCTCCATGGCCTCCGCCACCGCGGAACCGGAACCCAGTTCCACCGGGGAGATCATCCGCCGCCCAGCCGATCGCCCGGACCGCCGGCCGGCGTCCGCCCTGCCGTCAACCGTGCTCGACCCAAGACCCCTCTCTCCTTCGACCGCCCCGGCGCGTGCCGGGCTCGATTCCCATTCGTCAGACTATCCCGGTTCGCCGGGGGTTTCCATCCCCGCGCCCCCGCCAGCCGAGCGGGCGCCCACCAGCGCCTCGGCGAGGTGGACCAGCGAGCGTTCCTGCGCGCCGTTCTCCACATGGCTGTCGCCCGGCCCGGGCTCGACCTCCAGCAGCAGGGTCGGCGGCTCCGGGCGGACGCCGGGCGCTGCGCCGGGCAGGTCGACACCCCAGTCCCGGCCCGGCGCGGCCAGCCGCTCCGCCAGGCGGGGCCAGGGAAGGTTGCCGCTATCGATCTCCCACCCTTCGGCACAGACCGCCTCGGTCATCGTGGCCGCCGGCAGGCCGGGATCCGCCAGTTCCGCCTCGGTCAGGAGGCGGCTGTCGGAGAGGTGCAGCCAGGGCATTGCGCCGTCGACCCAGTCGAACGGGTGCAGGCGCGCCACCCGGTCCAGGTCGTCGTCGGTGATCCAGACCGCGCGGGGGTCGGCGCGGCCCGCGGCGCAGGCCCTGATCCGGTTGAAGAGATTGGCGCTGAGCGTGGCGTGGGCCACGTCGACGAACACGTCGACCGTGTCGTTCAGCCCCTCCGACGTCAGGGCGCCCCGAAAGGCCGCGATCTCCCACGGAAAGAAGTGGTCGAGCGGACCGGCGAGGTAGTGCCGCCCGTCGCGCGGCAGCAGCGAATAGTGGCCGATATTCTCGACCCAGAGCCGGACCCCGGCCGCGCGGGCGTCGAGCGCGAGGTCGCGAATGGCCAGGGCGAAGCCCGCCACGGCCTCCTCCCGGGTCGTACGCGGAGGCGCATCGCCGAACACCAGGCCCCAGTACCGGTGAACCACCACCGCCTCGGCCCCGACGGCGCCGGCGAAGTCGATGGTCCGGCGCACCTGGTCGGCATCGAAGTCGCGGACGGTCACGTCGGCGACGCCCTGGTACGGCACATGAACGACCAGTTGCGTCAGCGGATGCGCCGCGGCCAGCGTGCGGACCGCCGCCTCCGCCCGACGGCGGCCGTCCGGATCATCCAGGTCGCGGGAGCCGAAGGTGTGGAGTTCGAGCCGGATCGGCAGTTCCAGCCGGGCCATGCGCCGCGCCCGGTCGGCCAGCTGGGCCGGGTCGATCGCCGCGGCCTTGAGGGCGAAGCGCATCGCCGCTCCCGACGCGGGGTGGGAGAAGCCGGAAGGGGGAAAGTCGGATCGGGTCGGGTCGGTCATGGTCGATCGGCTGGCGGCAGCGGGGCGGGCAGGACTGCGGACAGACCGAGTCCTAGCCGATCGCACCCTCCCCTGCACGGACAATCGGCATGCGGTGCGGTTCATTGGTATGCAGGTGGTATGATTCTGCTTGCCGTGGCGGAAAAAATGTCGACGCTGAAGGGGTGGCCGGATCGAGACCGCATCGCCATGGAGTTCCCGGAGGAGGCCGCCCCATGCCCCTGCCCGCCACCGTCCCGGCTCCCCCGAAGGCCGCCGCCGATGGCGCCGGCAGCGGCGCTGCGTCGATGTCCTCCGCCGGCACGGCTGCGCCGGCGGAGCGGGTCGCCGAGCTGGCGGCGCTGATCCGGGAACATGCCCCGGCCGGCCGGCGCGACCGGCGCCTGCCGCCCGCCCCGATCGAGGCATTGCGCGAGGCCGGCCTCTATCGCCTTCTCCAGCCGCGCCGCTGGGGCGGGGCGGAGGCCGCGCCGGGCGCCTTCTTCGACACCCAGATCGCGATCGCCGAACACGACATGTCGACCGGCTGGCTTTATGGCGTGATGGGGGTCCTGGCGTTCCATGTCGGCCTGTTCGACGACCGGGCGCAGGCCGAGGTCTGGGGCGAGAACCCCAACGCGATCCTCGCTTCGTCCAACATGCCGCGTGGCGGGGCCGTGCCGTCGGGCGACGGCTTCACGATCTCCGGCCGCTGGGGCTTCGCCAGCGGCATTGACCATTGCGACTGGGTGATCCTTGGGGGCGTGGTGCAGCAGCCGGAGGGCGCCTCCGGACCGCCGGACGTAAGGGCCTTCCTGCTGCCGCGCGACCAGGTGCAGGTGGTCGAGACCTGGACCTCGGCCGGCCTGGCCGGCACCGGCAGCCACGACGTGGTGGTGGAGGGAGCCTTCGTCCCGGCCTGGCGCAGCCATTCCAACGCCGAGCGGTTCGCCGGGCGCAACCCGGGCTGCGCGGTCAATACCGGGCCGCTCTATCGGATTGCCCTGCCCCAGATGCTGCTGCGCGCCATCTCCTCCGCGGCGATCGGGGCGCTGGCCGGCATGGTGGCGGAGGTGACGGAGAATCTGAGGCCGCGGGTCTCGGTCACCGGCGCCAAGGCGGCCGAGGACCCGGTCGGCCAACTCGCGATCGGCGAGGCGCTGGCGGCGCTTGACGAGATGCGGGTCGTGCTGCACGCCGACATGGACCGGCTGATGGCCGCCGCCGAGCGGGACGTGGATCCGGGCCTGGCCGCCCGGCGGATCCATCGCCAGCACGCGGTCACGGTACCGGAGCGCTGCGCCCGGCTGGCATGGCGGCTGTTCAAGGCCACCGGGGCGAGCGGACTGTCGGCCGAACTGCCGTTCGCCGCGCGGTTGGCCGACATCCAGGCGGCCCGCCAGCACGTCGCCAACCAATACGAGATCTACGGCCGGCTCCTCGGCGCCTCGACGCTCGGGCTCGAGCCGGTCGACATGCTGCTCTAGGACTGCCGCACCATGGTCTTTCCGCCGCCGCCCGACGATCCGGACCTGCCCGATCCGCTGCCCTTCACCGTCGCGTTCGACCCGCGCGACGAGGACGAGGTGCTGGCGCGCCTGCGCGACGTGCTGCGCGGCAATCGCTGGTCCGAGGGGCCGCAACTGGCGGAGTTCGAGGCGGTCTGGGGGGACTGGGCCGGGCTGCCGGCGATCGGCTTCGCCAACTGGGCCGGCGCCGCGCTGGGCGCCCTCGACCACATCGGGGTGGCGGGAGAGCGGGTGCTGTGCCCGTCCAACACCTTCCTCGCCACGCCCCGCGCCGCGACGATGAGCGGAGCGGAGGTGGTGTTCTACGACTGCAACCGCGAAGACCTGTGCGGCTCCTACGAGGATTTCGTGGCCAAGGCCGAGGCGGTGCGGCCGAAGGCGGCCTGGATCGTCCATGTCGGCGGCCACATCGCATTTGACGTCAATCGGATCGCCGGCTGGTGCCGGGCCAACGGCGTCTGGCTGCTGGAGGACTGCGCCCACGCCCACGGCGCGCACTGGCACGGCCGGCGCGCGGGCAGCTGGGGAGACGTCGGGATCTATTCGTTCTACCCGACCAAGACCGTCTCCTGCGGCGAAGGCGGCATGGCGGTGACCCGGCACGAGGCCCTGGCCCAGCACCTGCGCAAGTATCGCAGCTACGGCGTCGGCTCCGGCCATCGCATCCAGGCGATGAACCACCGGATGCACGAACTGACCGCCGCGCTGGGCGTCGTGCAGGCGCGCCGGATGGAGGAGATCGTCGCCTGGAAGCGGGCCTATGCCCGCGAGGTGCTGGACCCGCGCCACCCCAACCGGGTGCGGCTCCCCGAGGGGATGGAGAGCGGCTACTACAAGTACATCGTGTTCGACCCGATCGAGAAGACCGCCGGCAGGGTCTACCAGCAGCCCTGCCACCGAATCTTCGGCCATGACGCCGACCTGCCCGTCACGGACTGGGTGTCGGAGAACCATTGGTGCGTGCCGATCCATTACCCGCGGCCCCAGGCATAGGCGCTGCGGGCCATATCTTCCGCGCGAACTCGAAAGGATCTCTCATTTTCCGTACGATATTGGACTTATACTGGACTGCCCTGGACAGCAATGGCACTATACGATCCAGGCGATCGCCCGGAGACGCCCCCACCTCCCGCAGACGGAGGACGGGGCCGACGTCGCCGCGACACCGGCCGGCGGGTCAGGACGGAGACAGGCGAACCGGACCGACGGGGTGGGACGGCCGGCCCGGGCCGACCAGAAGAGGGATGGCGATGATCGACCGCGCACCGAGGACCCCGCCTTCGACGCCGGACTTCCGGCATCCGGTCTGGCTGTGGTTGGACCCGACGACCCGCTGCAACCTTGCCTGCCGGCTCTGCTACACCAAGGAAAGCCACGGCATGCAGGACATGCGGCCGGAGGATCTGCACCGCGCCCTGACGACGATCGCCGAAAGCCCTGCCATGGCGGTGCACGGCATCCACCTGAACTGGCGCGGGGAGCCGCTGATGAACCCGCGGTTCCACGAGTTGCTGGCCGTCTGCGCCGAGGTGATGCCGACGGTCCGCCTGCAGTGGCACACCAACGGCACCATGCTGACGGCACGGCGCGCGCGGGAAATCCTGTCGGTGCCGTTCGCGCACAAGATCTTCGTCTCGATCGACGGCGGCAACGCGCTGAGCCACGATCTCAACCGCGGGCCGGGCACGTTCCGCAAGACGATGAAGGGGCTGAAGACCCTGCTGGCGCATGTCGAGGCGACTGGCGCCGACCACCTGGAGATCGGCATCTACCAGATCGACCTGGGCGAGCCGGAATCCGAATACGATCCGGAATTCCTGGACCTGATCGAGCGGGTCGACGACCATGTCAAGGTCAAGCCCCTGCTGCCCGGCGGGGCGGAACATGCGATCGAGCAGATCGACGCGATGGAGAGCGACGAGGCGCTGAACCGTCTGGTCGCCCAGGAGCTCAGCCCGAGGCTTCCGGTGCCCAGCGGTCCCTGTTTCTGGGCCGGCCATGTGATGTGCCTGGCGCCGGACGGGCAGACCTGGATCTGCGTCATCAGCCACGGCCCCGACGGGGTGGTCGGCAACCTGTTCGACGAGCCGCCGGAGGTGGTGCTGGACCGCGCGATCGCCTTCCGCCAGCGGCTGATCTCGGAGGGACGGCAGTCGGTCCGCCACTGCGCCACCTGCCGCAAGCCGGAGGGCGAGGTGTTCCGCCGCCACTTGGCGGCGGCGACCGCCTGACGGCCTCGCCGCGGCAGGCGGAATGACAACGAATGACAACATTTGCCGACATCGCGAGAATGCGATGCCGACTCGACACTGAATACGAGGGGATGGTCGATGAAGCCGGTTTGGGCAATCGGGTTGATGACGGGGACGGTACTGGACGGGATGATCGACGTCGCGATGATCCGCACCGACGGAGAGGCGATCGAGGAGTTCGGCCCCTGGACCCTGGCCCCCTACCCGGACGACCTGCGCCACCTCCTGGCCGATACCGTCCATGCGGCGCTCGACTGGCGGTTCGAGGGGCCGGAGCCGGCGATCTTCGCCCAGGCGGAGGAGGCGCTGACCCGCGCCCAGTCGGCGGCGGTCAGCGACCTGATCCGCGAGGCCGGGATGACCCCGTCGGACGTGGCGGTGGTGGGCTTCCACGGCCAGACCGTGTTCCACCGCGCCCCGGTGCCGGGCCGGATCGGCGACACCCGCCAACTGGGCGACGGCGCGCTGATGGCGCGGCTGGTCGGCACCGACGTCGCCTGGGATTTCCGCACCGCCGACATGCGCGCGGGAGGCCACGGCGCGCCCCTTTCGGCGATCTACCACAAGGCGCTGATGGACCGGATCGGCGCCGGGCCGGAGACCGCCGTCCTGAACCTGGGCGGGGTCGGCAACGTCAGCTGGGAGGCCGCGGACGGCACCCTGATCGCCTTCGACACCGGCCCGGCCAACGGCCCGATCAACGACTGGGTGATGCGCCACGGCGGCGGCGACATGGACGTGGACGGCGACATGGCCCGGCGCGGCACGGTCGACGAGGAACGCCTTGCCCGACTGCTCGAGCATCCCTACCTCTCGGCGGACTATCCGAAGTCGCTGGACCGCTACGACTTCACCGCCGACATGGCCGACGGCCTGTCGCCGGAGGACGGCGCGGCGACGCTGACCGCGTTCACGGCCGGAACGGTGGGCAGGTCGCTGGACCAGCTGCCCCAGCGGCCGACGCGGTTGATCATCTGCGGCGGCGGGCGCAAGAATCCGGCGATCGTCGCGGCGATCCGGGAGCGGGCGAAGGTCGAGCCGGTGATGGCCGAGGATGTCGGCTGGCGCGGCGACGCGGTGGAGGCGGAGTGCTTCGCCTTCCTGGCGGTCCGGGTGATGCGGGGCCTGCCGCTCAGCTTCCCGCTGACCACCGGCGTCGCGGAGCCGCTGAAGGGCGGCCGGCTGGCCACGGTCGCCGAGGCGGCCTGACCGCCGGCGCCGCGGCGCGGCGAGAGGGGCAAGCCGATGCAGAGTGCGCAAAGCCGGGAGACGCCCGCCACCGCCGCCGATCCGGCCGCCGCGCCGTCGATCGGCGAGGCGGCGGCGGCGCTCGAGGCGGAGTTCGCGGCGTTCGCCGAGTGGAACGACCGGCTGAAGCACCTTCTCTCCTTCGCCGAGGCGCTGCCGGCGCTGGACGCCGCGCAGAAGACGGAGGAGAACCGGGTGCTGGGCTGCCAGTCGCGGGTCTGGCTGGTCGCCTGCCCCGATCCGGCGACCGGCCGCCTGCACCTGGCGGCCGATTCCGACGCCAAGATCATGCGCGGCCTGCTGGCCCTGGTGCTGCGGCTCTATTCCGGCCGGACAGCGGGGGAAATCGCGGCGCATCCGCCGGCCTTCTTCGACTCGCTGAGTTTCGGGCGCCAGCTGGTGCCCGCCCGGGCGAGCGGCCTGACCCGGATCGTCGAACGGATCCAGGCCGCCGCCGCCGAACCCGAGGATCGTGACCGATGAGCCTGAGCGCGGACGAACGGGCCTGGTACCAGCGCCAGACGGTGCTGCCGGAGATCGGCGAGAGCGGTCAGGAGCGGCTGAGGGCCGCGAGCGTCCTGGTGATCGGCGCCGGCGGGCTCGGCTCGCCCCTGCTGCTCTACCTGGCGGGCGCGGGCATTGGCCGGATCGGCGTCGTCGATTTCGACCTGGTCGAGACCTCGAACCTGCACCGCCAGGTGATCCATACCGCCGACCGGCTGGACATGCCCAAGGTCGCCAGCGCGGCGGAGCAGATGCGCGCCCTCAACCCCCATGTCGAGGTGGTGGAGATCGACCAGCCGGTGAACGCCGAGAACGCGGCGGACCTGCTGCGCGGCTGGGACCTGGTCGCCGACGGCAGCGACAATTTCGCCACCCGCGACGCGGTCCACGCCGCCTGCCTCGCCGCCGGGATCCCCCTCGTCAGCGGCGCAATCCAGCTGACCAGCGGGATTCTGACCACCTTTAAGGCCCATCTGGGCCCGCCGCACCCCTGCTATCGCTGCCTGTTCCCGGAACAGCTGCCGCCGGAACTGACCCCGAGCTGCGCGGAGATCGGCGTGCTCGGGCCCGCGGTCGGCGCGCTCGGGTCGATGCAGGCGATCGAGGTGATCAAGGAACTGCTGGACATCGAGCCCAGCCTGTCCGGCACCCTGGTGATGTACGACGCGTGGCGGGCGGAAACGACCCATGTCGGCCTGCCGCGCCGCGACGACTGCCCGACCTGCGGCGGGGTGGCCGTCGCCGCCCCCGCAGCCGCGCAGCCGGCTGCGGTCACCCCCCGGTGACCGGCGGGAAGACGGCGACCTCGTCGGACGGTTGAAGGCGATGATCGGCTTCGACATAGCGCCGGTTGACCGTGCAGCGCATGGCGCCGGCGGTGGTCGCGATCTCCGTCAGGGCCGGGCGGGTTTCCGCCAGCCAGGCCATGAGGTCGCCGACCGTCTGCACGTCGCCCGGCGGATCGACGTCCTCGCTCGGGACGCCGGTCTTGGTCCGCAGCCAGGAGAAGTAGGTGATCTTCATGAGGTCGCCTTCAGGGATTGCGGAGACCGGTCGATTTCCAACCGGACGCGGGAGAAATTCTAGGGAGATCAATTCTAAGATTCAAGATATCGCGCCGCTGTAACCTGAATTATAATGACCTCGGTCAAAGCATAGAGCCGCGGCCGGGGCAATCGTTTCTTTGTCAATTCTTGTGAATACAGGAGAAGGCAGGAAGCCACCGCCCCGCCCGCGGTCCGCGGAGGTGACGGGAATGCAGGCGCTCGATGGCGTGAAGGTGTTGGATCTCAGCCGCTACATCGCCGGACCGTTCTGCGGCCAGGTCCTGGGCGACCTGGGCGCGGACGTGGTCAAGGTGGAGCGGGTCGACGGCGGCGAGGAAGGCCGGCGGATCGGCGAGACGGTGGCCGGCGACAGCCTGTTCTTCCTCTCCGCCAACCGCAACAAGCGCGGGCTGACGCTGGACTTCCGCAACCCGGAATGCCAGGAGCTGCTGCGCCGGCTGGCCGGCGAGGCGGACGTGCTGATCGAGAACTTCCGCCCCGGCACGATGGAGAAGATGGGCTGCGGCTGGGACGACCTCTCGAGCATCAACCCGCAGCTGGTCATGGTGCGCATCTCCGGCTTCGGCCAGGATGGGCCGATGGCGCAGCACCCCTGCTTCGACGGCGCGGCGCAGGCGCACAGCGGCGTGATGACGATGACCGGGCAGCCGGGCGGCCCGCCGACCATGGCGGGCGTGTTCGTCGCCGACTACTCGACCGCGCTCTACGCCGCGATCGCCACGCTGGCCGCGCTGCGCGCCCGCGACCGGACCGGCCGGGGCCAGGTGGTCGAGGCGACGCTGATGGAAAGCGCGATGTCGCTGCTGACCACCGCCGTGCCGGAGCGGGCGCTGAACGGCGTCGAGTCCGAGCGGCTGGGCAACCGCGATCGGTATCTCTCGCCGTCGCACTGCTTCGAGAGCGCGGACGGCAAGTGGATCTACGTCGTCGCCGGCAACGAGGTGCACTTCCCCCGCCTGGCCGCCGCCATGGGCCAGCCGGAACTGGCCGAGGACGAGCGGTTCTCCAGCTTCGTCGCGCGCAACCGCAATGTCGGCGACCTGGAGCGGATCATCGACGCCTGGGGCCGGACACTGCCGGCGGCGGAGATCCTCCGGATCCTGCACGAGGCCGACGTCCCGTGCGAACCGGTGGCGTCGATCGGCGACCTCCTGGAGAACCCGCAGGTCCGGGCGCGCGGCCAGATCGCCGACGTGCCGCATCCGGAACTGGGCAGCGTCCCCTTCCCCGGCCCGGCCATGCGCCTTTACGCCACGCCCCCCGCCATCCGCCGCGGCGCCCCGGGGCTGGGGGAGCACACCGCGGAGGTGCTGGCGGAGTGGCTCGGCATGCCGGCCGACGACGTGGCGCGGATGCGCGACGAGGGGATGGTGTAGCCCGCCGTCGCGGGCGGGGCCGCGCTGTTTTTTTGATAAACACCAACAAGTTAAGGTCATCCCCGCGCAGGCGGAGACCTCGATGGACAGCGCGCCCGCAGCGGGAGCGCCCCTGCCTTGGAGGCGCCCGCCGTCGCGGGCAGGGCCGCGCTGTTTTGTTGATGAATACCAACAAGTTAGGGTCGCCCCCGCGCAGGCGGGGACCTCGATGGACGGCGCACCACCGCCGCGGGAGCGCCCTGCCGGAGAGGCGCCCGGCCTGCGCCGCCGTGACTCGTGCATTGCGGGGTCGGCGTGGTAAGGGCTGGGGCTCCTGGCCCTGCAAGACCGAAGGATCATCCCATGCCGCTCGCCGTCGACGGAGACCGACTGCTCGCCGATCTCGCCGCCTATCGCCGGATCGGCGGCCGGGGCAACGGCGTGGTCCGCCGCGCCTTCTCCGAGCCCGACCTCGAGGCACGGCGGCTGGTGGCGCGGCACATGGCGGAAGCCGGGCTCGACGTCCGGTGGGATCCGATCGGCAACATCTTCGGCCTGCCGCCGGGCGACGGTCCGTGCCTCCTCGTCGGGAGCCATTCCGACACCCAGCCGGAGGGCGGCTGGCTCGACGGGATCTACGGCGTCGCGGTCGGCCTCGCCGTGGCGCGGGCGGCCCGGGCGGCGGGCGGCCCGAGGGTCGCCGTGGTGTCGTTCCAGGACGAGGAAGGCGCCTTCGCCTCGCTGATGGGCAGCCGCTGGTGGACCGGCGCCTACCGGATGGAGGACCTGCGCGAGGCGGTCGATTCGGACGGCCGGCGGCTCGGCCCCCTGCTCGACGCGGTGCCGGAAATCCAGGGGGCGCAGCCGGTCGAGCCCGAGCGGTTCTCCGGCTTCCTGGAGGCGCATATCGAGCAGGGGCCGGTGCTGCATGAGACCGGCGAGGCGATCGGCGTGGTCACCTCGATCGTCGGGTCGCGCAACTACGCGCTGACCATCGAGGGCCAGCAGAACCACGCCGGCACCACGCCGATGGACCGGCGCCGGGACGCGGTGACCGGGCTGATCCGCTTCGGCGCGGCGCTGCACGAGGCCTTCGCGGGCCTCCGCGGCGAATCGACGGTCTGGACCATGGGGCGGATCGAGGTCCGCCCGAACGCGGTGTCGATCGTGCCGGGCCGGGCGGAGGTCTCGGTCCAGTTCCGCGATCCGGACGAGGGGCGGCTCCAGCTCATGGCCGAGACGGTGGAACGGCTGGCGGCGGAGACCGCCCGCGGCACCGGCCTGCGCTTCGACCTGGAGGCGAGGCCGCCGCTGGCGCCGACGGCGATCGACCGGCGGCTGCAGCAGGCGATCGCCGAGGCGGCGGAGGCCCGCGTCCCCGGCCGCTGGCGCCGGATGCCCTCCGGCGCCCTCCACGACGCCGCCAGCGTCGCCGCCGTGCTGCCCGTCGCGATGCTGTTCGTCCCCTCGATCGGCGGCGTCAGCCACAGCTTCGAGGAGGACACGGCCCTGCCGGACCTGGTCACCGGCGCCGAGGTGATGGCGGGGGCGGTGGAGCGGGTGGCCACCTAAATCGACCCGCCCTCCACCATGTAGTTGTTCGCGGTGCAGGCCGCCGCGTCGTCCGAGGCCAGGAACAGGACCATGCGGGCGACGTAGACCGGGTCTATCGGGTCGGGGAGGCATTGGCGGTCCAGGTGCCTTTCCATCTTCTCCGGGGTCACCCAGAGGCTCTTCTGCCGCTCGGTCATGATCCAGCCGGGGACGACCGTGTTGACGCGGATGCGGTGGCGGCCCAGGTCGCGGGCGAAGGAGCGGGTCATGCCGTGCACCGCCGCCTTGGCGGAGGTGTAGGCCGGCATGCCGCCCGCGCCCTCCCACCAGCTGTTGGAACCCATGTTGACGATCGATCCCTTGCCGGCGGCGATCATGCCGGGCGCCACCCGCTGGGTGCAGAAGAACATGTGGCGGAGATTGGTGGCGATCCGCTCGTCATAGTAGTCCGGCGTCACGTCCTCCCAGCCGTGGCGGTCGTCGCGGGCGGCGTTGTTGACCAGCACCGCCGCCGGGCCGAGCGCGGCCTCCAGCGCGTCGACCGCGGCGCGCAGGGCGTCGATGTCGCGCAGGTCGACCGCCTCGAATTGCACCGCGCGGCCCTGGCCGGAAAGCTCGGACGCGAGCCTTTCGCCACCCTCCCGGTCGATGTCGAGGAACCCGACCCGGGACCCCTGGTCGGCGAAGGCGCGGACGATCTGCTCGCCGATGCCCGACGCGCCGCCGGTGACGAAGACGGTGGCGTTCTCGAGGCTGGGGTATCGGGCGAAGGACATGGGGCGGCTCCCTGGCGGCAACGGTTGATATTTGTCTGATGGTTTCCGCCCGCCGGGTCGACGTCAAGCCTTCGCCGCGCCGCTACGACCGGTTGGCGAGCCGCAGGGTGTAGGTCGTCGCCGTTCCGGAGAGGCAGAGCTCGCCGGCGCCGTTCTCGACCGTCGTCGCGAGGGTGGCGATCGGCTTGTCGTCGCGCACCGCCGTCACCTCGACCCGGGCGACGATCTCCTCGCCGACCCGGACCGCCTTGACGAAGCGCCAGTCGACGCCGAGGAAGACGGTCCCCGGGCCGGGCAGGTCCTCCGCCACCACGGCGTTGAGCAGTCCGGAGGTCACGCCGCCCTGGACGATCAGCCCGCCGAACGGCGTCGCCGCGGCCAGCGCCTCGTCGTAGTGCAGCGGGTTGCGGTCGCCGGTCATGGCGGTGAACCGCTCGACATCGGCCATGGAGGTCGTGCGCCGGCGTTCGGCGGCGGCGCCGACGGCGGGCCGGCCCTTGATGGTTCCGGACCAGCCGTCGCTGGCCTCGGCCCTGGGCGTCGTGGACATGGTCGGGTCCTCCTTTCCGGGTGTCATTCGGCGGCCACCGCCGGGGCGCAGGCCGGGGCCGGCCGGGCGGCGAGCACCGCCGTCTCGTGCTTGATCGCGGCGGACAGCCTGGCGTGATGGTCCTTCAGCGCCGGCAGGTCCCAGTCCAGCCGGGCGATCGCGTCGGTGACCTCCAGCACCGGCAGCGACAGCTGGTCGCGCTGCGCCTGGTAGCGGGCGAACGCCTCCGGCCGGCCGTCCGCCGCCGCCTCCGCCAGCAGTTCCGCGTCGCGCAGGGCGTCGGAGATGCCGTGGGCGGTGATCGGGTCCTTGAAGTAGCCGGCGTCCCCCGCCAGCGCCCAGCCCGGCCCGTGCGCCCGGCGCAGGAAGCCCCGGATGCCGGCGAAGCCGCGAAGCGTCTCGACCGGCGCCGCCTGGGTCAGCAGGGCGTCCAGGTGGGGGTCGACCGTGGCCAGCACCGACCGGTAGACCGCCCCCAACCCCTGCCGGCCGACGGCGCGGAACCGCGCCTGCGGCATGCCGGCGAAGACGCAGACCGTCCCGTTGTCGGTCGGGATCAGCCCGGCGGTCAGGCCGTCGCGGAACAGCCAATGGGACCCGTCCGGTTCCAGCCCCTTCCAGTAGCCGTAGATGACGGCGCCGGCCGCCCGGCCCTCATGCTCGACCGGGGACCCGACCCGGCGCGCGACGGTCGAGCGGACGCCGTCGGCGCCGATCACCAGGTCCGCCCGCACGGCGGTCGTGCGGCCGTCGGGACCGCACAGCAGCGCGCCCGCGATCCGGCCGTCGCCGTCGCGCAGCAGGTCGACGACGCGCGTCTCGAAGCGGATCTGCGCCCCGGCGTCGCGGGCCGCGTCGACCAGCAGCCGGTCGAGCGTCCGGCGTCGCGGGGCGTAGAGCGCGTCGACCCCGTCGGCGGCCTTGATGTCGACCGCGATCCGCTCGTCGCCATAGTGGAAGGTGGTGCGGCGGATCGGCGTCGGCCCGGCGGCGGCCAGGCGGTCGAGGAGCCCCCAGCGGGCAAGCTGCAGCACCGCCGGACGCAGCAGCGCATGGGTCGAGAGCGTGTCGCTGCCATAGGCCTGGCGGTCGACCGCCAGCACCTTCAGGCCGCGCCGGGCCAGCAGCATCGCCGTCGCGGCACCGGCGCAGCGGGCGCCGATCACCAGCACGTCGGGGCGCTCCGCGGTCGAGGGAATGCATGTCATGGCAGTCTCCTCCCCTTTCGGTCAGGCGGCCCGACGCGAGCGGGCCCGGGCGTGGCGCAGCAGGTGCTCCGCCAGCGCCTCGGCGTCGGGGCCGACGCCGTCGATGAAGCTGGACTTGCGCCGTCTCAGGAAGCGCAGGCCGAGGACGTAGAGGCCGGGCACGGCGGTCACGCCGCCGTCATGGACGATCTCGCCGTCGGCGCCCACCACCGGCAGGGCCAGCCACGGCCAGGCCCGGCGGAACCCGGTCGCCCAGATGACGGAGCCGATGCCCTCGGCGGCGAGGTCGAGGCGGTCGGGCGCGCCGGTCAGCAGGTCCGTCGGGATCGGCGCCGGCCGCTCCGCCGGCGGGGCGCCGGCGTCGAGGCCGCGATCGGCGGCGGTGGCGTCGATGCGCGCCAGCAGCCGGCCCAGGCGCCGTTCGGCATCGGCGGCGCTGGCCAGGAGATCGGGGGCGAACCCTGCCTCGGTGCCGTCGATCCCGCTCAGCCGCCCGGCCAGCCGCACGCCGCGCCCGGCCAGGGTGGCGAGGTCGATCGACCGCCCGTCGGGATTGCCGACCAGCTGGAGCGACGGCTGGCGCCGGGCCCGGGCGATGTCGCCGACCCGATGCCACGGGTCGTCCAGCACGCCGCACCGGTCGAGCCACCAGAAGATGTCGCGGCCGCGCCAGCGCCGGGGGATCCGCGTATGGGCGCCGACCGACAGCACGACCGGCCGGCCCGCCGCGGCGAGGGCGTCGGCCAGCTGAACCCCGGTCGCCGAGGCGCCGACCACCAGGACGCCACCGGGCGGCAGCGCGTCCGGGTTGCGAAAGGCGCTGGGCACGACCTGCGCGATGCCGGGCGACAGGCCGGCGGCGGCGCTCGGAACGCAGGGCCGGTCGCAGTCGCCGGTCGCCAGCACCACCGCGTCGGCGGTCCAGACGCCGCGGTCGGTCTCCACCCGGAACCGCGCCCGGCCGCCGGCGACCTCGCGGGCGACCCGCAGCACCGTGGTGCCGGCCTCGACCGGCGCGGCGAAGGATCGGGCGTAGCTGGCGAGGAAGGCTGCCACCTCCGGCATGGTCATGAAGCCGTCCGGATCCGGCCCGCCATAGCGCCAGCCGGGCAGCCGGGTCATCCAGTTGGGCGTCAGCAGGCGCAGGCCGTCCCAGCGCTCGCCCAGCCATCGCTCGCCGATCCGGAGGCGCTCCAGCACCACGTGCTCGACGTTGCGGTCGGTGAGGCAACGGCTCATCGCCAGCCCGGCCTGGCCGCCACCGATGACGATCGCCTGAACCCGAGGCATGGCGGGTCTCCTCCACGATGCGAGGGTGAGACGGCGGCCGGCGCGGCGGTCGAGCCGGCCGGCCGCCGGATGCCGGCCGGGAGGGGCCGGCCGGAAGCCCCGGCCGGGGAGAGCCGGGGCTCAGGGGCGGCGCCGCTCAGGCGCCGGTGGCCACCTCGATCGACACCGGCACACCGTTGGTCACGATGTCGTACACCGCCGAGCGGGCGCGGGACTGGTCGACGATCTGCCTCAGCTTCTCGGCCTCGGCATCGCCCTCGACCGTGAACCGGACCGTGACGCCCTCGAAGCCGTTGCGGACCTCGTCGCTCAGGCCGAGGATGCCGCGCAGATCGATGTCGCCGGTGACGGTCGCCTCCACCTTGCCGAGATCGACGCCACGCGCCGCGGCAATGTTGGCGATGCCGGCGGTCAGGCAGGCCGACAGGGCGTGCAGGACGTACTCCACCGGGGTCGGCCCCCGATCCTCGCCGCACAGCACGGCCGGATGATCGGCGTCGGCGGTGTAGGCCGCCTTGTGGGCGTGGTCGCCGCCGGCGCCGCTGAAGCCGGTCATGGTGCTGCGCGAATGGGTACCGCCCATCCACGTGCCTGCGGCGCGGAACTGGAACTGCGCGAGATCCGGCTGGCCCTTCACCGCATCGATGGTGGCGAAGAGCGTCGGCACGTCGACGCCGTTGCGCGGCATCGGCGCCGGCTTCCGGTCGGTGGTCGCAGCGGTGGTGGCGTCCATATCGATGGTCATCGTCGTTTCCTCCTGATCGGCCGCCCTTGGTGAGCGGCCTGTCGGGTCTGGTGCGGGTCGGACGCGCCGGCCTCCCGACGCCCCGCCGTTATCGCGCCGGCGGGTTTCCGCTTGCAGTCTCGGCCAGGGGAAGAAGGTTTCAGCCATTGCCGCTCAGTTGCGCGAATTGAAACCGCGGGCGCGCGGAAGCCCGCCGCCGCGACCGGCCGCCGCGGCCTCGTCCCGCGCGGCGGCCTGGACCCGGCCGCGGTACGGGCCATGTCGCTGGTCGACATCTTCTTGAAACGATCGCAGGAGGACCGGAGCGATGTCCGACGCCGAACTGCTGACCCTCGGCAAGGCGCTGATCTGGTTCGCCGTGCCGATCGGTCTGGGGCTATGGGAACTCTGGCGGCTGCGGCGGGACCGCTAGGGCAATTCCCGGACTGACGAAATCATCCGTTCGGGAAAAATTGATTTATCTTCAAAGATCTAGAGTATCTTGGCTGCGCCCCTTGGGGCGCAGATTGCCCGAGCCGGCGGGTCGCAACCGGCGGGCGGACGGGTCATATGGCTGCAAACGGTCCGCCACCGCCCCGCCCCCGAGACGGAGGACCTTCGTTGCGCTATAGTCCGCTCCCGGCATGGTGAAGGTCGCGTCCTACAACATCCGCAAGAGCGTCGGTACCGACTGGCGCCGCCGGCCCGACAGGGTGCTGGCGGTACTGGCGGAGATCGATGCCGACATCGTCGCCCTGCAGGAGGTCGATCGCCGGTTCGGCGAGCGGGCCTCGTCCCTGTCGCCGGAACGGATCCGTCACGACACGCCCTACGAGGCGGTGCCGTTCGGCGGCCTGCCGCGTAGCCTGGGCTGGCACGGCAACGCGATCCTGGTGCGCGAGGGAATCGAGGTGCTGGATCACCATCGCCTGATCCTGCCGGCGCTGGAGCCGCGGGGCGCGGTGCTGGCGGACCTGCGCGTCGGCGACCGCCTGGTCCGCGTGGTCGGCATGCATCTGGGCCTTCTGGGCCTGTGGCGGCTGCGGCAGGCGCATGGCGTTCTGGCGGCGCTCGAATCGCTGGAGACCCATATGCCGACGGTGATGATGGGCGACCTCAACGAATGGACGACCCGGCGCGGTTGCCTCCTGCCGTTCTCCGAGCACCACCGTGTCCTGGCACCGGGACCCAGCTTTCCGTCGAAGCGACCCTTCGCCACCTTCGACAGGATCATCACCAGCCCGGAGATCGCGGTCGACGGCGCCGGCGTCCATGCCTCCGACCGGGCGCGGACCGCCTCCGACCACCTACCGGTCTGGGCCCGACTGACCCCGCCGCCCACCGCCGCACCGCGCGAACCCGCGGCGGCGGCGGAGAAGGTGTGGTAGCGCGCCCGCTCGCGGGGGGATCCAACCTTGTTGGAACTCAACGCAAGAGAATTCTCATGCCCGGCCGGGCGGGCTCGTCCGCGGCAGGGGCGTCGCGGCCGGTCATCCGAACGCCTGGATGCCGGTCTGGGCGCGGCCGAGGATCAGGGCGTGGATGTCGTGGGTGCCCTCGTAGGTGTTGACCGCCTCAAGGTTCATGACGTGGCGGATCACGTGGTACTCGTCGGCGATGCCGTTGCCGCCGTGTATATCGCGCGACACGCGGGCGATCTCCAGCGCCTTGCCGCAGTTGTTGCGCTTCATCAGGCTGATCGCCTCCGGCGGGCAGCGGCCGGCGTCCTTCATCCGACCGAGCCGGAGCGCCCCCGCCAGCCCCAGCGCGATCTCGGTCTGCATGTCCGCCAGCTTCTTCTGCACCAACTGGGTCGCCGCCAGCGGCCGGCCGAACATCGTGCGCTCCAGCGTGTAGTCGCGCGCCGCGTGCCAGCAGAACTCCGCCGCCCCCATCGCCCCCCAGGCGATGCCGTAGCGCGCGTTGTTGAGGCAGCCGAACGGCCCCTTCAGCCCGCGGACCTCCGGGAACGCGTTCGCCTCCGGGCAGAACACGTCGTCCATCACGATCTCCCCGGTGACCGAGGCGCGCAGGCTGAACTTGCCCTCGATCTTCGGCGCCGACAGCCCGTCCATCCCCTTTTCCAGCACGAAGCCGCGGATCGCCCCCTCGTCGTCCTTCGCCCACACCACGAACACGTCGGCGATCGGCGAGTTGGTGATCCACATCTTGGTCCCGGTCAGCCGCCAGCCGCCCTCCGCCCGGCGCGCCCGCGTCTTCATCGCCGCCGGGTCCGACCCGGCATCCGGCTCGGTCAGCCCGAAGCAGCCGACCAGCTCCCCCGACGCCAGACCGGGCAGCAGGCGCCGGCGCATCTCCTCCGTGCCGAACGCCCAGATCGGCCACATCACCAGCGAACTCTGCACCGACATCGCCGAGCGATAGCCGCTGTCCACCCGCTCCACCTCGCGCGCGACGAGGCCATAGCACGTGTAGTTCAACCCCGCGCAGCCGTACTCCTCCGGCAACGTGCAGCCCAGCAGGCCCAGCGCGCCCATCTCGCGCAGGATCTCCCGGTCGAACCGCTCGTGCCGGTTCGCCTCCAGCACCCGCGGCATCAACTGCTCCCGGCAGTACTGGTGCGCCGTGTCGCGCACCATCCGCTCCTCCTCCGTCAGGTCCGACCCGATCCCCAGCGGATCGGTCCAGTCGAACACCGGACGGCCCGACTCCTTCGGCGCGGCGGCCGCAGGCGAGGCTTCGGAGCGGGCGGACCCGGTCTCGGGCGCGGTCTCGGCGGTCATGGCGACAATCCTCGGAGATCAGGGAAGCATGACCTGAAAGTCCGTTCCGATCCGCGGACTGTCAAGGCGGCAGGGTGCCGGAAGACGGGACGGCGCGCGCTATGGCGCAGCTTCGTCGAGCGCCTCGATCACCCCCAGGATCCAGGCGATCGAGCCGTCCTCGCCGATCAGCGGACAATCCAGACTTTCGAATGGAATCAGCGCCGGTCGCTCGGCCATTTCGATCTCTCCGACGCAGTACCAGGGCCGCCGCCCGGCCGCGACCTGCTCGAGATACCGGGCGAAGTTCCCGAGATAGCTCTGCTCCCGGCCGTCGAACACGTGACCCCGGCCATTCCTGCCGACAATGGCAATCGCCTTCTCGCCGGCAAGGCGGTATTCGAAGACCCCCGGCTCGCAGCGGCGGATCAGGTACAGATGGGCGGCCGATCGGGCATGCGCCGCGATGTCGAAGGCCGACCGCGGCGCCGGTGCACCGGCGTCCCGCCACCATTGGAACAGCGCCCGCGCCCGGTCGCTGCGCAGGGTTTCGGGCAGGCTCGCGACCTGGCGCCGAATGCCGCGAAAATTGGTCTGCCGGTTGATCTCCTCCTCCGCTTCGCTGGCGAAGGCAACCGGATCGATGGGCAAGGTCATGTCAGTCCGGGCACTGGATCGGTCGCATTGAAATCAAAGCTTCATCAGGAAACGCCCTAGAGACTAATTCCTGGTGAAGACGGTCGCGTGGCGCACCGGCCGTCATTCACCGCCCCCCCCCCCACGGAGGCGCCGACGATCCGGGCAGGCATCCGATCCTCCGCGGACAGCGGGACCATCGAGGTTCTCGACCCCAACTCCCCGTCGTCGGAGCGGCGGGCGCGAGGGACTGGGCAGACAGCCGCGCGGCAGGCGCCGCCTACGCCAGATGGCAGGCGGCGACGTGCCGGGCTTCGGCATCCATCGGGCGCAGCATCGGCGCCTCCTGGCGGCAACGGTCGATCGCGCAGGGGCAGCGGGTGTGGAACCGGCAGGCGGGCGGCGGGATCTCCGGGCTCGGGATGTCGCCGGCGAGGATCATCCGGTCGCGCCGCCGCTCCGGATCGGGCTCGGGGATGGCGGAGATGAGGGCCTGCGTATAGGGGTGCTTCGGCTCCCGGTAGAGGGTCTCGGCCGGCGCGCTCTCGACGATCTGCCCCAGATACATCACCGCGACCCGGTCGCTGACATGCTCGATCACCGCCAGGTCGTGGGAGATGAAGACATAGCTGAGGCCGAGTTCCGCCTTCAGGTCCTGCATCAGGTTCAGGATCTGCGACTGGATCGACACGTCCAGCGCCGAGACAGGCTCGTCGGCCACGATCAGCTTCGGCCCGAGCGCGATGGCCCGGGCGATCGAGATGCGCTGGCGCTGCCCGCCGGAGAACTCGTGCGGATAGCGCTCCGCCGCGCCGCCCGGCAGTCCGACCTGGTCGAGCAGCCGGCGGACCCGCCGCGCCCGCTCCGCCCGGTCGCCCACCCCGTGGATCACCATCGGCTCCTCGATCAGCCGCGACACCGTCATCCGCGGGTCGAGCGAGGCGAACGGGTCCTGAAAGATCAGCTGCATGTCCCGCCGGCGGCGGCGCATCTCGCGCTTGGACAGGCGTTCCAGCGGCATGTCCTCGAACCGGACGGTGCCCTCGGTCGGGTCGATCAGGCGCAAGGCGAGGCGGGCCAGCGTCGACTTGCCGCAGCCGCTTTCACCGACGATTCCCAGCGTCTCACCCGGCATGACGTGGAACGACACGCCGTCGACGGCGGTCAGCGTGCCGCCGCCGGAGAGCGGGAATCGCTTGACCAGGTCCCGGGCCTCGAGCAGCGGGGTCATGGCGTTGCCGCCTGCCGCGCGGCGGGAAGCGGCTCGGGATTCCAGCAGGCGACGCTGCGCCCGGCAGCCTGGCCATCGGGCGGAACGGCGAGCGGCGGCATCTCGGTGCGGCAGCGCCCGAGCACCCGCGGGCAGCGTTCGGCGAACGGACAGAAGTCGCCGCGGTCGGCCGGCGACGGCACCATGCCCGGGATCGTCGGCAGCCGCTCGCGCCGCTTGGCCAGCCGCGGCATCGAGGCGAGCAGTCCGGCGGCATAGGGGTGGCGCGGCGCACGGAACAGCTCGACCGCGGGCGCCGTCTCGACCACCCGGCCGGCATACATCACCACGACGCGGTCGCAGAATTCCGCCACCACCCCCAGGTCGTGGGTGATCATCAGGACAGCCATCCCCAACTCGTCGCGCAGCCGCTTCAGGAGGTCCAGGATCTGCGCCTGGATCGTGACGTCGAGCGCCGTCGTCGGCTCGTCGGCGATCAGGAGCTCCGGGTCGCAGGCGATCGCCATGGCGATCATCACCCGCTGGCGCAGACCGCCCGACAGCTCGTGCGGATACTGGTCGAGCCGCCGATCGGCGGCACTGACGCCGACCAGCCGCAGCAGCTCCAGCGCGCGGGCGCGCGCCGCCCGCCTGCCGACCGGCCGGTGCAGGCGCACCGCCTCCGCCAGCTGGAAGCCGACGGTCCAGACCGGGTTCAGGCTGGTCATCGGCTCCTGGAAGATCATGCCGATCCTGTCGCCGCGAACCCGCCGCATGGCGCCTTCGGAGAGCCGGGCCAGGTCCTCGCCCTCGAACAGGACGCGCCCGGCGAGCAGGCGCGACGGCGGCGACGGCAACAGGCGCATGATCGACATCGCCGTCACCGACTTGCCGCAGCCGCTCTCGCCGACCAGGCCCAGCGTCTCGCCGGGCGCGATCGTGAAATCGACGCCGTCGACCACGGTGATCGGGCCGGCGTCGGTGTTGAAGCCGACGGTCAGCCCGTCGACCTTCAGAAGCGCGGTGTCGGAAGCCATCACTGCCCGGGGTGCCGGAGGGAAGGCGGCGGGGCCGGCCCGCGAGGACCGGCCTCCTGCCGTCAGTCGAAGACGCAGCGCGGGAAATAGAGCGAGACGATCCAGTTCGGCTGGTCGACGATCTCGCTGATCCTGAGATCCGCGCAGACGCTGCACAGCATATAGGCCTCGACGGCGCTCATCCCGTGCTCGGCGGTCAGTCGGTCGATCATCGCCGACACGGCCGCCCGCGCCCCTTCGAACAGGTCGGGGCCGACACCGGTGGTGACATCGAAGCCCTTTTCGTCCTTGTGCCGGCTGACCGGCCCCGGGGTGCGGAACTGCGGGAACGGGATGTCCGCCCCCTTGACCAGGTCGAGCTTCAGGGCAACGGTCATCGGGCTTTCGATCGCGGTGCCGCAGACCTCTCCGTCGCCCTGACAGGCATGGGTGTCGCCGATCGAGAACAGGGCCCCCGCGACCTCGACCGGCAGCAGCAGCTCGGTCCCGGCGGACATGTCGCGGATGTCCATGTTGCCGCCCATCCGGCGCGGTGGCACCACGCTGTGCAACCCCGGCTCGGCCGGCGCCAGGCCGATCGTGCCCGCGAACGGCTTCAGCGGCACCCGGCCGCCCGGACCGTACATCGCCGGCGCCATCGTCCCGGTGTCGTATGTCCAGACATGGATCGCCGGGTCGGGGAACTGGTCCGCCAGGAGCCCGAAGCCCGGGATGTTGGCGGTCCAGCCCCAGCCGGACGGACCGTATTCCAGGAGCGTGATCTTCAGCGCGTCGCCCGGCTCGGCCCCGTCGACGTAGACGGGGCCGGTGACCGGGTTGACCTTGCCGAAGTCCAGCGCGGCGATGTCCGCGACGGTGCTGTCGGGGGACAATTGGCCCCCCGACGCATCGACCGTCTCGAACGCGATCGTCTCGCCCGGCGCGACCCGCAGCTTCGGCTCGAACGCATTGTCCCAGCCGTTGTGGTGGTCGTGCCGGTGGATCGTATGGGTGCAGGCTGTCTTCATTCCTCGATATACACGTGGTCATAGTTGACGGGGATGTGGACCGGGTCGACGAAGATGGCGTCGGCCCCGCCCAGCCGATCGGCGAACATGGTGAAGCGCTGCTCGTTGAAGACCGGCGCCCACGGGGCGTCGTCCATCACCGCCAGGAAGATCTGGCGCCACTCCTCCAGCCGCGCCTCCTGCTCCTCGGGCTTGACCATGGCGTCCGCCTCGGCGGCGCGCTGGTCGAGCTCCTCGTTGCAGTACCATGCCCAGTTCCAGCCGCCAGGCACGGCGCCGCCGCAGCCGAGGATGGGCCCGTAGAAGTTCGACGGGTCCGGGAAGTCGGCGATCCAGGCCATGCCGCCCGACCAGATCATCGGCGCCTGGTCCGGCTCGCCGCCGGCCGCGATCACCGTGGACTGGGCCAGGGTCTGCAGCTCCGCCCGGATGCCGATCGCCGCCAGGTCCTGCTGGATCGCCTGGGCGATGCGCGGATTGGGATCGGTGTTGTTGGCGAACAGCTCGGTCTCAATGCCGTCGCCGTAGCCGGCCTCGGCCAGCAGCGCCTTCGCGCCCTCCGGATCGTAGGCGTAGCCCTCGTAGTCTTCCGCATAGCCTGGCATGGCCGGCGGCAGCGGCTGGTTCGCCGGCACGGCGCGGCCGTTGATGATCCGGACGATGCGGTCCTTGTTGATCGCCATGTTGACCGCCTGGCGAACCCGGGCGTCGTCGAATGGTGGGATGTTGATGTTCATCGTGACGTAGCCGGTGTGCAGCTGGCCACCCTCGACGATCTCGGTGTCCGGCGGCGGGTTCTGAGACACGTCGACGAAGCGTGCCGGCGGAATGCCGTCGCCCAGGATGTCGACCTCCCCGGCCTCCAGCCGCAGGAGCGCCACCGACGGGTCCTGTCCGACCTCGAACACGATCTCGTCGAGCTTGGGCAGCCCCTCGCGGTAGTAGTCCTCGTTGCGCTGGAACACCAGGCGCTGCCCCAGGGTCCATTCGGCCAGTTCGAAGGCACCGGTGCCGACCGGGTTCTTGCCGAAGTCCTCGCCGTACTCCTCCACCACCTCGCGCGGCACGGCGAAGGAGAAGTTGATCGCCATGACGTGCAGGAAGGTGGCGTCCGGCCGCGACAGCCGGAAGACGACCGTGCGGTCGTCCGGCGTGGTGATGCCGGACAGCGCGTCCGCCTCGCCCGCCGCCATGGCGTCGAAGCCTTCGATCATCGCGAAGAAGCCCTGGCCGGGGCTCTTGGTCTCCGGGTCGACTGCCCGTTCGACCGAATACTTGATGTCTTCCGAGGTCAGCGCCCGGCCATTGTGGAAGGTGACGCCGTCGCGCAGCGTGAAGGTGTAGGTCAGCCCGTCCTCGGAGATCTCGTAGCTCTCCGCCAGGTCGGGGGTCAGGGTGGTCGTCCCCGGCTCGTAGTCCATCAGCCCGTTGAACAGGCTCTTGATCATGGACCAGTTCTGCCAGTCGTAGCCGATTGCCGGATCGAGGGTGCTGACGTCGTCGTTGTAGGTGACGATCATCGAGCCGCCGATCGGCGCATCGCTCTGTGCCATGGCGGGGCCGGTCAGCGCCGCCAGGCCGAGGGCGGCGGCCGAGGCCGTCGCGAGCATCCAGGTCTTCACCGTATCTGCCTCCTGTTGTCGTACGCCGCCCCGGCTCGGCGGGGTGGCCCCCCTCTACCGCAGACGAATCCGCGGATCGACGAATGGCGCCACCAGGTCGGCCAGCAGATTGCCAATCAGGATCGCGATCGCCGCGACCAGGGTGACGCCCATGATGATCGGAATGTCGAGCCGCTGGATCGCCTGCCACGCCAGCTGGCCGATCCCGGGCCAGCCGAATACCGTCTCCACCACCACCACGCCGCTCATGAAGATGCCGACGTCGAGGCCGATCATGGCGATCACCGGCAGGATGGCGTTGCGCAGGGCGTGGACCATGACGATCCGCCCGCGGCCCGCCCCCTTGGCGCGTGCCGTGCGGATGTAGTCCTGGCGCAGCACGTCGATCATGCTGGACCGCATCATCCGCGAATACCATCCGCCGCCCAGGATGCCGAGCGTGACTGCCGGCAGCACCAGGTGCTCCAGCGAGCCGTAGCCGCGCAGGGGGAACCAGTGCAGCTGCGCCGCGAAGACGTAGAGCAGCAGGATGCCGACCACGAACTGCGGCGCCGAGACGCCCACGAAACTGACCACCATCAGCGCCCGGTCGGCGCGCCGACCGCGATTGACCGCCGCCAGGACGCCGAGCGGCAGGCCGATCGCCAACTCGAAGAAGATCGCGCCGGCCATCAGCTGCAGGGTCGCCGGCAGCCGGCTCATGATCAGCTCGGCCACCTCCGTCCGCTGGAGGTAGGACCGTCCCATGTCGCCCTGCAACAGGCCCCAGAGATAACGCAGGTATTGGATCGGCAGCGGCTGGTCGAGACCGAGCTGCTGGCGGATCGAGTCGACGGTCTGCGGCGACGCGTTGCGTCCGGCCATCAGGCGCGCCGGGTCGGCCGGAATCAGGTAGGTCAGAAGAAAGGTGATCAGCGTGATGCCGATCAGGATCAGCACCGCCTGGCCCAGCCGCTGGGCGAGAAAACGGGCGAGCCCCCTCACTGCCGACCTCGCTGGGTCGGGTCGAGCGCGTCGCGCAGGGCGTCGCCGACCAGATTGAACGACAGCGCGAGCAGCAGGATCGCCGCGCCGGGGATGAACACCAGCCACGGCGCCGTGGCGAAGTAGGTCTGGCTCTCCTGGATGATGTTGCCCCAGCTCGGCCGCGGCGGCTGGACGCCGATGCCGAGAAAGCTGAGCGTCGCCTCCAGCAGCACCGTGGTGGCGATGCCCAGCGTCGCCCAGACCAGCATGGTCGGCACCAGGTGCGGCACGATATGGACGAACAGGATGCGGACGTCCCCGGCGCCGAGGTTTCGGGTCGCCTCGATGAACTCCCGCTCGGCCAGCGAGCGGGTCTCGGTATAGACCACGCGCGCCACCTGAACCCAATTCACCAGGGCGATCACCAGCGCGACGATCCACAGGCTGGCGCCGATGATCGCGGCCAGCGCGATCGCGAGAAGCAGCGCCGGAAACGCCATCATCAGGTCGGTGAACCGCATGATCGCGATGCCGGTCCAGCCGCCGAGATAGCCGGCGGTGGTGCCGAGCACCGTGCCGATCAGCACCGCCGCGCCGTTCGCGACCACGCCGACGATCAGCGATGTCCGCGCGCCGTACATCATCCGGCTCAGCAGGTCGCGGCCCAGAGTGTCGGTACCGAACAGGAAGTCCTCGCTGGGCGGCAGCGGCGCGCCCTGAAGCGAAAGGCCCTCGAACATCTGTTCCTGATAGTCGTAGGGCGCCAGCCAGGGCGCGAAGACGGCGACAACCACCGTCAGCGTGATCAGGAGGATCCCGAACAGCGCCGCCTTGTCCCGCCGCATCCGTCGCCATACGTCCCGCATGCCTCGCCTTGTCGCCTCTCTTGCCACCTGCCGTCGGTCGGGTGCCGAATCTCCCTAATCGGCATATGGTTACCCGTGAAGCGGCCGGCGCCAAGCCGTCCGGCCGTCGTAAGTCGAACGAGACGCCGCGCAGCTCAGCGCCCGACCGCGTAGCCCTGCATCTGTCTGGGGTTTGCTGCGGCCTTCAGCACCCCGCCGTCGCGTGCCGCCGCACTGACCCGGCCGAGCGACCAGTCCTTCTCGACCGTCACCGCATGGCCGCGCCGTTCCAGTTCGGCCACCGCCGCCTTGGGAAAGCGCCCCTCCAGCACCAGCCGCCCCAGCTCTGCCGCGCGCGGGTGGAAGGAACTCGGAAAATGCGTGGTGTGGAACTCCGGCGCGTCGATCGCCTCCTGAAGGTTCAGCCCGAAATGGACGTGGCGCAGGAAGACGTTGAGCGACCACTGGTCCTGCTGGTCGCCGCCCGGAGTGCCCCAGGCGAGGTAGGGCTCGCCGTCGCGCAGGGCGAGGGACGGTGTCAGCGTCGTGCGCGGCCGCTTGCCGGGCGCCAGCGCGGCCGGGTGCCCCTCCTGGAGCCAGAACATCTGGCCGCGGGTGGTGAGGGCGAAGCCCAGCTCCGGGATGACCGGCGAGGAGGAGAGCCAGCCGCCCGACGGGGTCGCGGAGACCATGTTGCCCCAGCGATCGATCACGTCGACATGGCAGGTGTCGCCTCGGGTGGCGCCGGTCGCTTCGACCTCCAGGTGATCGTGGCGGGCGACCGTCGGCTCCCCCGCCCCGGCCGCCGCCTCCCGTCCGGCGGAGAACATCGGCGGCGGGGCGCCGTAGCCGGGGATCGGCCCGGGCCGCAGCTCGTGTGAGGCGGTGCCGGGATCGATCAGCCGCCGCCGCTCCGCCGCATAGTCTGCCGAGAGGAGGTGGCCCAGCGGCACATCGACGAAATCCGGATCGCCGTAGAACGTCTCCCGGTCGGCGAAGGCGAGCTTGGCGCATTCGGCCACCGTATGCACGAAGTCGGGGTCGTCGGGCGCCATGCCGGAAAGCTCGAAACCGGCGAGCAGCGCGAGTTGCTGCAGCGCCACCGGCCCCTGCCCCCACGGGCCCGTCTTGCACACCGTATAGCCGTGGTAGTCGAGCGTTGCCGGCCGCTCGACGCCGGCCCGCCAGCCTGCCAGGTCGTCGCCGGTCAAGAGGCCGCGGTGGCGCCGGCCGCTGGTGTCCATGGCCTCGGTCCCCCGGCAGAACCGATCGATCGCCTCGGCCACGAAGCCCCGGTAGAAGACCTGCCGCGCCACCTCGATGCGGTCCTCGCGGGTCTTGCCGACCGCCTTCGCCTCTCCGACCAGCCGGCGCCAGGTTGCCGCCAGCTGCGGGTTCCGGAACAGGCTGCCGGTCGCCGGCACCGCGCCGCCGGGCAGCCAGACGGCCGCGGAGGTCGGCCATTCCGCCTCGAACATCACCTTTACCGCGGCGATCGCCTTCGGGATGTTCGGCACCAGGGGGAAGCCGCCCTCGGCATAGCCGATCGCGAACGCCATCACGTCGGCCAGTTCCATCGTGCCGTGGTCGCGCAGCAGCGTCATCCACCCGTCGAAGGCGCCCGGCACCACGGCGGCCAGCAGGCCGGTCCCCGGCACCCGATCGAGGTCCAGGTCGCGGAACGCGCCGATCGTCGCCGCGGCCGGCGCCACGCCCTGGCCGCAGATCACCTGCACCCGGCCGAGCTTCTCGCTCCAGAACAGGATCGGCACCTCGCCCCCCGGGCCGTTCAAATGCGGCTCAACGACCTGCAGCGTGAACCCTGCGGCGACCGCCGCGTCGAACGCATTGCCGCCGCGCTCCAGCACCGCCATGCCAGCCGCGCTGGCCAGCCAGTGGGTCGACGCGACGACCCCGAAAGTGCCGGCGATCTCCGGCCGGGTGGTGAAGGGCGCCATGGGCTGGGGTATCCTCCGAAACAGGTTCTTGTTCTTGCGGTGCTCAGGCGTTGCCGGCGGTCTCGCGGACGTCGAGGAAGTCGCGCAGGGCATCACCGATGAAGTTGATCGACAGCACGGTTAGCATGATCGCCACGCCGGGAAAGATCCCCAGCCACCAGGCCCGGGTAATGAAGCTGCGGCTCTCCGCCAGGATCAGCCCCCAGGTCGGCGTCGACGCCTCGACGCCGAGGCCGAGGAAGCTGAGGCTCGCCTCGGCGAGGATCGCGTAGCTCACGCTGACCGTCGCCTGGACGATGATCGGCGCGGTGGCGTTCGGCAGGATGTGGCGCAGCATGATGCGCAGGTCCGAGGCGCCGACGGTGCGGGCGGCCTGGACGTACTGCTCCTGCTTGATCGACAGCACCATGCCGCGGGCGATGCGGGCGAAGTCGTCGACGAAGGCGAGCGAGATCGCGACGATCAGGTTCCACATCCCGGTCCCGAACACGGCGACCAGGTAGACGGCGATGATGAAGTTCGGGAACGCCCACTGCAGGTCGATGTAGCGCATGATGACCTGGTCGATCCTGCCGCCGCGGTAGCCGGCCAGGACGCCCAGGAAGACGCCGACCACCAGCGACAGCGCGACCGTCGCCACGCCGATGAACAGCGACACCTGCGTGCCCACCACCAGCCGGCTGACCAGATCCCGGCCCAGGTCGTCGGTGCCGAGCGGATGCGCCAGGCTGGGCGCCGCCATCATGTCGAGGGTCATCTCGTTGGGATCGTAGGGGACCACGAACGGCCCAACCGCTGCCAGCAGCAGGAAGCCCGTGAGGATGACGAAGCCGACCAGCGCCTTCCGGTCGGCCAGCATCATCGCGCGAAATCGGCCCCAGCGGGTCTGGCGCCGGATCGGCACCTCGCCGGCATCGGCCGCGGCGGCGGGCGGGGGAGCGATCGCCTCGGTCATCAGTCGTACCGGATGCGCGGGTCGATCAGCGTGTAGAGCAGGTCGACCAGCAGGTTGGAAAACACGAAGATCGCCGAGACCACCAGGATGGCGCCCTGCACCACCGGATAGTCGCGGTTGAGGATGCCCTGGATCAGCAGCCGTCCGAGGCCCTTGATCGCGAACACGTTCTCGACCACCACCGCGCCGGCCATCAGCAGGGCGAAGGCGATGCCGACCACCGTGACCACCGGGATCAGCGCGTTGGGCAGGGCGTGGCGCAGGATCAGCACGGAGTCCTTCAGTCCCTTGGCCCGGGCGACGCGCATGTAGTCGGTCTTCAGGACCTCCAGCATCGCCGAGCGGATCATCCGCGCGATGATCGCGGAGAACGCCGTGCCGACAGCGATCGACGGCAGGATCAGGTGCTCGAGCCAGGGCCAGAAGCCGTCCGACAGCGGCACGTAGCCGATCGCCGGCAGCCACTGCAGATTGGCGGCGAACACGATGATCAGCAGGATGCCGAGCCAGAAATCCGGCATCGACAGCCCCAGGAAGGCGACGAATGTGACCGAATGGTCCCAGCCCGTGTTCCGCCGGGTCGCGGCGATCAGCCCAGCCGGGACCGCGATCACCAGGGCCAGGACGAAGGACAGGAAGGCCAGCGACAGGGTGCGCGGCAGGGCCTCCGCCAGAAGCTGGGTCACCGGCACCCGGCTGCCGTAGATCGACGCGCCGAGATCGCCCTGGAACATGTTCCAGAACCAGATCAGGTACTGCATCCACACCGGCTGATCGAGACCCATCCGGCGGCGCAGGTCCTCCACCGCCTGGGCGTCGCCCGCGTCGAACAGCATGGCGCCGATCGGGTCGCCCGGGACGATCCGTAGCATGAAGAAGACCAGCGTCGCGACCGCCCACATGACGATCAGGGCGCCGATGGTCCGCCTGACGAGATAGCGCGACATGGACTGGCTTGGCTCCGCCGGCCGTCAAGGGAACGAATGCGACGGCGGGACGGCACGACCGGCCGCCCCGCCGCATGGGCGCTAGGAGACAGTCACCCGGTCAAGGTCGACCAGCCCGGGGATCCGGCTCTCGGCCGGGAAGTTGACCGAGGTCGAGTGCACCAGGATGTCCGCCGGATGGTAGAGGAAGGCCCCCGCCACCTTGTCCGACGTCAGGCGGTTCGCCTCGCGCACGAGCTCGCGTCGCGCCTCGATGTCCGCCGTGGCGCTCTGCTGTTCGGTCAGCTCGTCGACCCGGGCATCGGAGAAGAAGCCGAACGGGTGCACCGACGTGTCGCGCAGCCGGCCGTTGAACTTCGAGGTGGTGGTCATCCAGTCGACCAATCCGTCGTCGGGATCGAAGTCGCCGCCGGAGCCGAGCCGCACCAGGTCCCAGTCCATCTTGTCGAAGTCCTCGATCAGGACCGGGAAGTCCTTGGTCTGGAGTTCGACCTCGATGCCCAGGTTGCGGCTCAGGATGTTCGCGACGACCAGGCTCTCGCGCCGGTTGGCCGGCGTGGTCAGGAGCCGCAGGGTCGGGAAGCCCTCGCCGTCCGGATAGCCGGCGTCGGCCATCAGCTGCCTCGCCGCCTCGACGTCGAAGGTCTGGGCACTCTCCTCGGGCAGGCTTTCGTCGAAATAGTAGCCCATGGCCGGGTTGATCGTGCCGTAGGCCGGGGTGCCGCGGCCGAACTGGGCCTGCTGGATGTAGGTGTCGCGGTCGAGCGCCTTGGCGATGGCGAGGCGGACCTTGAAACCCGGCTCCTCCATCAGTTCCTCCAGCGGCTTGTTGAAGTCGTTGACGGTCATCGCGTCGTGCCACGGGTTGATCCAGACCGCCTGGAAGCCCGGGGCCGGCACGTCGTCGACCACGATGTCCGGGTTGTCCACGAACCGGTCCACCAGCTCGCCGGCGATCGGGTTGCCGCCGATCAGCTGGATGTCGCCCGACTCCATCGCCGCGGCCAGCGGCTCGGCGTCGATGATCGGCTGGATCACGACCCGGTCGAGCTTCGGGCGCTCGGGATCGTAGAAGTCGGCGAACTTCTCCAGCACGACGCTCTGGCCGAGCTGGTGCTCGACCACGCGGAACGGGCCGGTGCCGACCGGCATCAGGCCGTAGTCGCTCTCGCCCATCGACTCCAGCGCGCCGCGGCTGACGATGGTCATCGCCCGGCCGGACGACCGCTCCAGCGTCTTGACCAGGAACGAGGCCTGCGGCGCCGCGAGGGTGAAGCGGACGGTGTAGTCGTCGATCTTCTCCACCGCCTGGACGTTGGTCAGGGCGCCGGAATGGATCGACTGCTCCGGATCCTTCGAGCGGTTGTAGGTGAACACCACGTCGTCGGCGTTGAACGCATCGCCGTTGTGGAAGGTGACCCCCTCGCGCAGCTTGAAGGTCCATTCCGTCCCGGTGTCGGAGACTTCCCAGCTCTCCGCCAGGTCGCCCTCCGCCACCAGGTCGGCGTTGATGTGGGTCAGCCCCGACAGGACGTTGGACGCGATCTGGAACTGCAGCACCTGGTTGATCTGCGCCGGGTCCAGGGTGACGATCTCGCCGACGCCCGACCAGCCGCAGCGCAGGGTGCCGCCGGACTGGGCGCTCGCCGTCGAGATGCCGCCGGCGCGGCCCGGCAGCAGGTGCCAGGCGGTCAGCGTACCGGCCGCCGCCATCAGGCGCAGCACGGTGCGGCGCTCCAGCCTGGGCCCGGAAAGGTCGGCCTTGGCGAGGCCGAACAGCGGATCGCGGCGATCGAAGTCGTAGGCGTCCTTCAACTCCGCCTCGATGAGGGCGCGGGTGTCGCCGTCGGGCTTGGTCCTCTTGCGGATCATGGTTTTACGAAGCCTCCTTGTCAGTCCTGCGAATCGAAGGGCGAAGCGGGGGATGGCGCGGCCGGGTCAGCCGACCGCATCCTCCGGCCGGCCCACCTTCAGACAGGCGGCCAGATGGCCCGGAGCGACCGCCCGCCGGTCGGGGCGCTGCTGCCGGCATTGCGCGTCCGCCAGCGGGCAGCGCGGATGGAAGACGCAGCCGGGCGGCGGGTTCATCGGGCTGGGGATCTCGCCCTTGGCGGCTCGGTGGGCGCGGGCGCGCTCGATTTCCGGATCGGGCACCGGCACCGCCGACAGCAGGGCCTGGGTATAGGGGTGCTGCGGGTCCTCGAACAGGGCGTCCGTGTCCGCCAGCTCGACCAGGTTGCCGAGATACATCACCGCCACCCGGTGGCAGATATGCCGGACCACCGACAGGTCGTGACCGATGAAGAGGTAGGTCAGGCCGAACTCCGCCCGCAGGTCCTCCAGGAGGCGGATGATCTGGGCCTGGATCGACACGTCGAGCGCCGAGACCGCCTCGTCGCAGACGATGAAGTCGGGCTTCAGTGCCAGCGCCCGGGCGATGCCGACCCGCTGGCGCTGGCCGCCCGACATCTCGTGCGGATAGTGATCGGCGAGGCGGGACGGCAGGCCGACCGTGTCGAGGAGGCCGCGAACGGTCGCCCGGCGATCGCCGGCGATGCCATGGACGACCAGCGGCTCGGCGACGATCTCCTCCACCGTCATGCGCGGGTTGAGCGAGCTGAACGGGTCCTGGAACACCGCCTGGACCCGGCGGCGGAACGCGCGCGTGCCCTCGCGGTCGAGCGTCGCGACGTCCCTGCCGTCGAATCGAATGATGCCGTCGGTCGGCTCCTCCAGCTTCAGCAGGCAGCGGCCGATGGTGGTCTTGCCGCAGCCGCTCTCGCCGACCAGGCCGAAGGTCTCGCCCCGGCGGATCGAGAAGCTGACGCCGTCGACCGCCTTGACCTGCCCCACCGTCTTCTCGAACAGGATTCCGCGCTTGACCGGGAAGTGCTTCTTGAGCCCGTCGAGCTCGACCAGCACCTCGTCGGCTGGCTCCGGCGGGGTCCGCGGCGCGGCGGGCCGAGGGACGGTGGTCGCGGTCATGTCAGGCGGGTGCTCCGGCCGCGGTTCGGGTGTGCGGGTGCTCGATGCCCAGCCGGTCGAGTTCGAAGCAGGCGCTGCGATGCGCCAGCGTCGCCGCGTCGGCGACGGGCCCGACCGGGGTCAGCGGCGGCACGGCTTCGGCGCAGGATGGCCGGGCGAAGGCGCAGCGCGGGCGGAAGGCGCAGCCGGCCGGGCGGTTCAGGATGTCCGGCGGGTTGCCGGGAATCGGCTCCAGCGGCGCGCCGCGCGGTCGGTCGAGCCGCGGCACGGAATTGAGCAGACCGATGGTGTAGGGGTGAGACGGCCGGTGGTAGATGTCGTCGGCGGTGCCCTCCTCGACCACCCGGCCCGCATACATCACCGTCACCCGGTCGGCATAGCGGGCGACGATGCCTAGGTTGTGCGTGATGATGACCAGCGCCACGCCCAGCCGACGGCAGAGGTCCTGCATCAGCTCCAGGATCTGGGCCTGGATCGTCACGTCGAGGGCGGTGGTCGGCTCGTCGGCGATGATCAGCTCCGGCTTGCAGCTGAGCGCCATGGCGATCATCACCCGCTGGCGCATGCCGCCGGAGAGGTGGTGGGGATACTGCTTGAGCCGCCGCTCGGGTTCGGAAATCCCGACGAGCCCCAGAAGCTCGACCGCGCGGGCCCTCGCGGCCTTGCGGTCGAGGCCGAGATGGTCGCGCATTCCCTCGGTCAGCTGCCGGCCGATTGAGAGCACCGGGTTCAGGCTGGTCATCGGCTCCTGGAACACCATGCCGATGCGCCCGCCGCGGACATCGCGGATCGTCTGGTCGTCCGCGGTCAGCAGGTCGGAGCCGGCGAACCGGATGGAACCGCCCGAAATCCGGCCGGGCGGGGTCGCGACGAGCCGGAGGATGGTCAGGGCGGTCACCGACTTGCCGGAGCCCGACTCGCCGACCACTGCATGGATTTCACCGGGCGACACGTCCCAAGAGACTTGGTCGACCGCCCGCACCCAACCGGCCGGCGTCTTGAATTCGACCACCAGGTCGTCGATCGCCAACAGCGTGCTCATCGCGCGCCCTGTCGACCGGCGGTTGAAGGCGACGCCGGGCCACCCTTCCGCCGCCCCGCAGCGGTCGTGACACCCTTCATCTCTTGTCCCCTCCGGACTGCAACTGAAACGGTCTTCGGTTGCGCCCACCGGTCCGATCGTTATTATTATCGATATTGAGACTCCCTCGCCACGGCTGTCAACCATGTCCGATACCACCGCCCGATGGGCGCATCTGCTGGCCGGCGACGGCTTGCCTCCCCTGCCGCGCAGCAAGGGTGAGGCGGTCTACCATGCCTTGCGCCGGACCATCCTGCTGGGCGTGCTGACGCCCGGCGGAGCATTGATCGAGCAGCAGATCGCCGGCGCGATGGGGTGCAGCCAGGGGACCGTGCGCGAGGCGCTGATGCGCCTGGAGCAGGAAGGGCTGGTCAGCCGGCGCGGCTATCAGGGCACCATCGTCTCCACGACATCGCCGGAGGAGGCGGCGCTGATGGTGCGCATCCGCATGGACCTGGAAACCGACGGTACGCGCCGGGCGGCGCCGCGGCTCGGCCCGGCGGAGCGGCAGGCCCTGGAAAGGCTGGTCGACCGGATGGCAGAGGGCGAGGCCGAGGGCGACGCCTACGCGCTCTCGGAACTCGACCGCGATTTCCACCTGACGATCTTCCGCGCTTCCGGCCTGACGGCGCTGGAGCCGATCCTGCTGCGCTGCATGCTGCACATCCACCGCCACACCTTCGGCGTCGGCAAGGACGTGGTCACGACGGACGGGGGCCAGTTCGACCGCGGCTCTGTGCAACACCGTCGCCTGATGGAAACGGTGCTGACCGGCGACCCCGCGATCGCGTCAGAGGCGATGCGGGCGCATATCGAAACCGTTGTCAGCTACTGGTCGCCGGAGGTCCGGCGCGCGATCGGCGACGGCCGGGCCGCTGCCCTGCAGGCCTGACCTCGGTCGTCGCGTCACCGCTTGCGCAGCCCGTAAAAGACATAGCCGTATTCCCGGCCGTGGGCGCGGTAAAGCGCGATCTCCTGATCAGTCTCGGCGATCGCGGCCTCCATTGCCTCGGTCAGGCCGCCCTGGCGCCTCAGCGCGTCGATCCGCGCTTCGAGAGGGGCATAGTACCCTTCCGTCCAGGCCACCTGCGGCAGCGGCTCCGCGAACAGCACGTCGAACCCCGCCGCCGCGGCGCGCGCCCGATTCTCCACGATACCGCCGATCGGCGGATAGACGGATTTCCAGTAGCGTATCGCCTCCGCCGACGGCGCATCGGTCAGCCAACTGATCTCGCTGAGCGCCATGACCCCGCCAGCCGGCAGGAGCGGCCGCCATGCCGCGAGGGCGCCCTCGAAGGTCAGCAGATAGGCCGAGCCCTCCGCCCAGATCAGGTCGTAGGCGGCGTCGGGGTCCGGCAGAGCGCCCATGTCGCCGACCCGGCCCGAGACCCTGCCCGACAGCCCGCGCCGTTCGGCCTCGGCGGTCAGCGACTCGACGAACGCCGGATGGATGTCGATCCCGACTATCGTCGCCTCCGGCAACGCCTCGGCCAGGGCGAGGGTCGACGCGCCGCTGCCGCAGCCCATGTCGGCCACCCGCGGCGCCGGGGACAGATATGGCCGCAGCCGGTCGAGCATCGCGCGGGTGACGCCGTCGGTCCCCGGCCCCTGGCGCGGCAGCCCCTCATGCAGGCGAAACAGGGCGTCCAGCGCTGCCTCTTCAGTAATGTCGGTCATCGGGACTTTCCGGTGGTGTCGCGCGGCCGATACATCCGATATCGGATGTGTCTCTGTCAAGCCCGATCCGGCGGCGACCTTGACCCGACCAGGATCGGGCCGCCAGCCGGCGCCTCATTGCCGCCGCGCCGGACGCGGGCGGTGGGGCAAGTTGCCGTGCTTGGGTCTCTGCCTTGCCCCTCCCAACTTCAGGAAGGGCGAGCACGCCAAGACATCGCCGCCACCGTTTTGCCGGCTTGCGGGCGTATCCGTAGGGGATGCCTTGGGTTTCCCCGATTCGCCTTTCCCTGCTCCTTGTCGCTCTTGCGGCGATGCTGCTGGCCGGATGTCTGGCCGCGCCGACCAGCGGGCGTACCGGCACGCCGGCGACGGGCCTCTTCGCAGCCCCGGCGGCGGCGGCCCTGCCGGGCCCGCCGGCCGTGCCGTGGGGGCCGGGCAGCATCACCGATGGCGCGTCGATCGGCGCCCTGCCCCGGCCCTGGGCGGAGTTCTGCCACCGCACCGGGCGGCGCGCGGCCTGCGGCGCCCCGACGACCCGGGTGGCCATGACACCGGACCGGTGGGCAGAGCTCGAGGACCTGCAGCGCCGGGTGACCAACGGCGTGATTCAGCGGCCCGACCCGGTCGGGGTGGACGATCACTGGACCCTCCTGAACCCCGGCGACGCCGGGGACTGCGAGGACATCGCGCTGACCAAGCGCGATGCGCTGATCGACCTCGGCTGGCCGGCCGGGGCGCTCAGGCCCGCGATCTGCTATGCCCGCGGCCAGGTGGTGGGCGGGCCGGAGATGCATCTCGTGCTCAGCGTCGACACCGATGCCGGGACCTATATCCTGGGCAACCTGACCGACCAGGTGCGCAGCTGGCGCGACAGCGACTGCGCGGTCTGGGTCATGCGCGAGGCCGGCGGCACCTGGCGCTGGATCGACGGCGGCGTCCGTGTCCCGCTCCGGCCCAGCCTGCGCCGGTGAGCCGGCCGTCCCCGAATCGGCTTCGAGTCTTCCCCGTCCGACATAAAACCCATCCGCCCGCTTTGCGTTCCGCGCTGCGGCGGCTAGCCTTGCGGCGGGACGGGACGGGACTTACCGGATGCGGGAATACCTCTACGACACATTGAAGGCCGACGACCGGGCGGCGCACCGGGCGCTGGATCTGGAATCCTTCGGCGCCGATCCGCATTGGGTGGAGCAGGAGCAGCGGCTGCTCGGCACCGACGCCATCCGCGTGCTGCGCGACGGCGACCGGCTGGCCGCCTGCCTCTCGATGATCCCGATGGGGCAGTATTTCGGGGGACGGCCGGTCGGCTGCCTGGGCATCGCCAGCCTGACCGTCGGTCCGCCTTGGAAAGGCAGGGGCGTGAGCACCGACCTGCTGCGCCGGGTCCTGGAGGAGGCGCAGGCCGACGGCTACGGCCTTGCCACGCTCTATGCCTCCACCCTGCCGGTCTATCGCAAGGTCGGCTTCGAGGTGGCCGGCCAGCGCATCCTCTACACGGCCGATGCCCGCGACCTCCATGTCGGCAGGACGCCTGGCCGGCTGATCCCGGTTGAGGACCCGGCCAAGGCCCGCCCTGTGCTGGAGCGTCTCCACGCCGAGGAGATGAAGGCAACGGCGGGCGGCCTCGACCGCCACGACCTCAACTGGGCACGCAAGCTGGACCCCGGGGGCGACCGGCCGGTGGCGGTCTACCTGATCGAGGGGCGAGAGGGGCCGGAAGGCTATGTCGCCGCCCGTCACGCGCCCGACGACCGGCTGGAGGTGCTGGACTGGACCGCCACCACGCCCGCGACGGTCCGCAGCCTCCTCGCCTACCTCGCCGGCTACCGGTCGGTGGTGCGCACGGTTTCCTGGTACGGGGGACCGAGCGATTCGCTGGTCTTCCACATGCCCGACAAGGGCTGGCGGGTCGGCAAGGCGCAGCACTGGCTGACCCGGATCGTCGACGTGGAGCGTGCGCTGGGCGACCGCGGCTATCCCGCCGGCCTGGCCGGCAGCGTCACGCTGGAGGTGACTGACGCCCTGCTGCCGCAGAACGAGGGGCGCTTCGTCCTGACCGTGGAGGACGGTGCCGGCAAGGTCGAACGGCTCGGCCGCGGCATCACGGGCACCGCCGTGACGCTCGACATCCAGGCGCTGGCGCCGCTCTATTCCGGACACTACGACGCACGCTTCCTCCAGCGCGCCGGCGTGCTGGAGGCGGACCCCGGCTCGCTCGCCGCCGCCAGCCTGATCTTCGCCGGCCCGCGGCCGTGGATGGCGGACATGTATTGACATGCCCCCATCGCGAGACCTCCATGCCCCCCATCGCGAGATCTGCAAAGCCCCCATCGAAGATGGGGGCTGTCCGGCGAAGCCGGACTGGGGGGAGGCGGGCGAAGCCCGCCGATGCCGCCGTCTCCGGTAGCGACTCACCCGGGCGCTTCGCGCCCGCCCCTCCGCCCCGCTTCGCGGGGCACCTCCCCATCTCACGATGGGGAGGATGATTTCAGATCACCTGTTCCTTGGTCTTGAGGAACTTCAGCTTCGGCCAGTTCTCCACCGTCGTGTCCAGGTGCCAGGCATTGCGGGCCATGAACACAAGCTGGCCGTCGTGGTCGTCGGCGATCGCCGAGCCGTTGGCGTCGGCGAAGCGCTTGAGCTCGGCGTCGTCGCCCTCGACCCAGCGGGCGGTCATCAGCGCGGTCGGCTCGAAATGGACCGGCACGTCGTATTCGGTGCGGATCCGGTCGGCCAGCACGTCGAACTGCAGCGACCCGACCACCCCGACGATCCAGTTGGCGTCCATCCGCGGCTTGAAGACGCGCGCCGCGCCCTCCTCCGCCAGCTGCTGGAGCGCCCGGCCGAGATGCTTGGCCTTCAGCGGGTCGTCCGGCCGCGCGCGCTGGAGCAGTTCCGGCGCGAAGCTGGGGATGCCGGTGAAGCGCACCGTCTCCCCCTCGGTCAGGGTGTCGCCGATCCGCAGGTTGCCGTGGTTGGGCACCCCGATGATGTCGCCGGCATAGGCGTCCTCCGCCACCTCCCGGTCGCGCGCCAGGAAGATCACCGGGTTGTGCATGTTGAGCGTCTTGCCCGACCGCACGTGCTTGAGCTTCATGCCCCGCCTGAAATGCCCGGAGGCGAGCCGCACGAAGGCGATCCGGTCGCGGTGCTTGGGGTCCATGTTCGCCTGGATCTTGAAGACGAAGCCGGAGACCTTGTCCTCGTCCGGCCGTACGTCGCGCTCGACCGCCGGCTGGACCCGCGGCGGCGGCGCCTGGCGGCTCAACCCGCGGAGCAGCTCCCGGACGCCGAAATTGTTGACCGCGCTGCCGAAATAGACCGGCGTCAGGTGCCCCTCGCGGTAGCTCTCGAGGTCGAACTCGGGGCACAGGCCGCGCGCCATCTCGACCTGTTCGCGCAGCTCCGCCACCGCGTAGTCGGGCAGCATGCGATCGAGCTTGGCGTCGTCGAGGCCGCGGCAGCTCTCCCCCGGCTCCGGCAGCTCGCCCTTGGAGCGGCCCATCAGCACCAGCTCGTCCTCGAACAGGTCGTAGCAGCCGAGGAAGCCCTTGCCCATCCCGATCGGCCAGCTGGCCGGCGTCACGTCGAGCGCCAGGGTCTGCTCGATCTCGTCCAGCAGCTCGAAAGGGTCGCGGCCGTCGCGGTCCATCTTGTTGATGAAGGTGGTGATCGGCACGTCGCGCAGGCGGCAGACCTCGAACAGCTTGCGGGTCTGCTCCTCGATGCCCTTGGCGGCGTCGATCACCATCACCGCGCTGTCGACCGCGGTCAGCGTGCGGTAGGTGTCTTCGGAGAAGTCCTCGTGGCCCGGCGTGTCGAGCAGGTTGAAGGTCAGGCCGTCCCACTCGAAGGTCATCACCGACGAGGCGACCGAGATGCCCCGCTCCCGCTCCACCTTCATCCAGTCCGACCGGGCGCGCCGCTGTTCGCCGCGCGCCTTGACCGCGCCGGCCATCTGGATCGCGCCGCCGAACAGCAGCAGCTTCTCGGTCAGCGTCGTCTTGCCGGCGTCCGGGTGCGAGATGATCGCGAAGGTGCGGCGGTTCTCCACCGCGGCGGCGATCGAGCCCGGACGCCCGGCGGCGTCGAGGGTGGCGGTCATGGTCGGTCGTGCCTGTCGGGTCGAGGATGAGACCGGGCGCGGCTGGCCGGATCGGCGGCGCCCGAAACAGGTTCAGAGGTCGCCCTTCGGCCGTCGTTTGTCAATGGTCGGCGGGCCGGCGTCCCCAGCCCCGGGGTCCCGGGCCATGGCGACGGAAATCGGGCGCGCCTCCTGGCCAGCCGGCCGTCCGCCGGTGTATCACGGTAGGCAGGACGGCCGAACCACCGCAGGAGGCGGCGGATGTACAGGCTCTACTACTACCCAGGAAACGCCAACCTGGCGCCGCACATGATGCTGGAGGAGATCGGCGCAGCCTACGAGCTGGTGCTGGTCGACCGGACGGCGGAGGCGCACAAGAGCCCGGAATACCGCCGGCTCAACCCGATGGGCCGGATCCCAACGCTGATCGACGGCGACCTGGTGCTGAACGAGGCGGCGGCGATCTGCCTGCACCTGGCGGACCGGCACCCGGAGGCCGGGCTGGTTCCGCCGGTCGGCAGCGATGCCCGCGCCAGGCTGTACAACTGGCTGATCTTCCTGACCAACACGATCCAGCCGGAAGTCCTGCTCTACGTGTATGCCGCGCGGCACACAACCGATCCGTCGGCGGTGCCGTCGATCAGGGCGAAGTCGGCGGAGCGGCTGGACGCCATGTTCGGCATCTGCGAGACCCGGCTGGCCGGCGACGGTCCTTGGCTGCTGGGCGGCACCTTCAGCGCAGCCGATCTCTACCTCCTGATGATGGTCCGCTTCGCGCGGCGGACGCCGGAGCCGCCGGCCACGCGGTATGGGGCCCTCGCGGACCATGCAGCGCGGGTCTCGGCGCGCCCGGCCGTCGTCCGCGCCTTCGAGTCGGAGGGCCTGGAGCGGCCCTGGTACTGATCCGGTCGGGCGTTCCGCCGGCAGCTACTCCGCCGCGACCGACAGACCCGGCGCGTCGGCCAGCCGTTCCCACAGGCGCCGGTCGAGCAGCGCGCTGCAGCTGACGGTCCGGCGTTCCAGCGAATCGTCGACGCCGATCAGCTTGGCATGCGGGACGCCGCCACCGTCGGGAACGACGGCGACGACCTGCAGGATCCGGGCCCACCGGGTCCGGGCGCGAAAACGCTGGCCGGGCCTGACCGCCTTGTGGAGCTCCGAGCGATGGCGCACGAGGTCGGTCCTCCTCCTGGCATCGGATGAACGACATCCGCCGAACGGGACGTCCCCCCGCAGGCGGTCTTCGAGCGGCGGAGTCTGCGCGCGCCGCCAGCCTGAATCCAAGCCCGTGCGACACCGCTCGGACCCTGTCACAGCAATATCACAGCCCTGGCACGACTATAAACCGAACTTTGCCGACGACGAGGCCGAAAAGGCAAAAATGCCCGAGGATCGATGTGGCAGCCGTTCCCTTTCCCTCGCCGGCCGCGGCGGATAGAGTGCCGCGCGACCAATCGTGCCTCTTCATGATCCAGACCTCGGGAGACATCCATGGCCGGCGCCATCGACGCGCGTCTGAGCGACCTCGGCATCGACCTGCCGACTGCCGCCGCCCCGGCGGCCAACTACGTGCCCTTCGTGCGGACCGGAAACCAGCTCTTCATTTCCGGGCAGATCCCGCTGAAGGACGGCGAGATCGTCTACAAGGGCCAGCTCGGCGACCGGATCTCGGTCGAGGACGGCCAGGCCGGCGCGCAGCTGTGCGCCATCAACCTGATCGCCCAGATGCGCGCCGCCCTGGACGGCGACCTCGACCGGGTGCGCCGGGTGGTGAAGCTGGTCGGCTTCGTCAACTCCGCCAACGGCTTCGGCGACCAGCCCAACGTGGTCAACGGCGCCTCCGACCTGATGGTGGAGGTGTTCGGCGACAAGGGCCGGCACGCCCGTTCGGCGGTCGGCGTCGCCGGCCTGCCGTTCGGCGTGGCGGTGGAGGTCGAGGCGATCGTCGAGGTCGACTGACGTGACCGGTGGCGGCGCTTGCCGCGGCGCGGCGGGCGCGCCATCTCCCGTTCGGGCGGGCGGCACCGGGCCGCCCGCCGGCCCCATTGACCGGAGCCGCGCCATGCCCGACGGCGACGCCCCCGCCACGATCGAGGTCGTCCGCGAGATCCGCGGGATCACCGCGGCCGAGTGGGACGCCTGCGCCGGAGACGACAACCCGTTCGTCAGCCACGCCTTCCTCTCGGCGCTGGAGGAGTCCGACTCCGCCACCGCCGAGGAGGGCTGGATGCCGCACCACCTGGCGCTGAAGGACGGCGCCGGGCGCCTGATCGGCTGCGCGCCGCTCTACGTCAAGGGACACAGCTACGGCGAATACGTCTTCGACCACGGTTGGGCGCACGCGTTCGAGCGCGCGGGCGGGCGCTACTACCCGAAACTCCAGGGCGCGGTGCCGTTCACCCCGGTGACCGGCCCGCGGCTGCTGGTCCGCCCCGGCCCGGCGGCGGACGCGGCGGCCGACGCGCTGGTCGACGGCATGCAGACGATCTGCGAGCGGCTGGACCTCTCCTCGGTCCACGTCACCTTTCCGACCGAGGCGGAGTGGCGTCGATTTGGCGCGCATGGCTGGCTGCAGCGCACGGGCCAGCAATACCACTGGGTCAATCGCGGCTACGCGACCTTCGACGACTTCCTGGCCGACCTCGCCTCGCGCAAGAGGAAGGCGATCAAGAAGGAGCGCCGCCAGGCGGTCGAGTCGGGGGTCACGCTGCACACCCTGACCGGCCCCGAACTGAAGCCGGAGCACTGGGACGCGTTCTACCGCTTCTATCGCAGCACGACCGACCGGAAGTGGGGCGAGGCGTATCTCAAGCGCGCGTTCTTCCACCTGATCGGCGAGAGGATGGCCGACCGGATTGCCCTGGTGATGGCGGAGGAAGACGGCCGCTGGGTCGCCGGCGCGCTCAACCTGATCGGCCGGGACGCGCTCTACGGCCGGAACTGGGGCGCGCTCGGGCATTACAAGTTCCTGCATTTCGAGGCCTGCTACTACCGCGCCATCGACTTCGCGATCGAGCGGGGTCTGTCGCGCGTGGAAGCCGGGGCCCAGGGCCAGCACAAGATCCAGCGCGGATACCTGCCGGTGCGGACCTTCAGCGCCCACTGGATCGCCCATCCGGGCCTGCGCGAAGCGGTGGCGGATTTCCTGGAGCGCGAGTCGGAGGCGGTCGACATGGAGATCGAGCTGCTGGCCGATCACGGGCCATTCCGCAAGGGCGGATGACGTCGGTCTTGCCCGGGCGTTCAGGCGCCGTTAATCCGGAATGGGCGAAGTGAAGGCGCGGGGAGGCAGGAGCGTCCGGGCACGTCATCCCGATGTCCCGTCCCTCAGCCGTTCGTCCACCCGTCCATCGGCAACCTCGGGAGAGGGCCGCCATGATCGACGCCGAACGCCTGCTCGGAAACATGATGCGGAGCGGACTGCGCGGCCGGAAGAAGAAGGGCCGCGGCATCGGCTCCAGCGCGCTGGCGGCCGGCGCGATGCCGATCCTGGCGGGCGTCGCCTTCGCAGCCGCCGAGCATTTCATGCAGAGCCGGAAAGGTGGTCAGGGCGCCGGCGGCGGGGCGCAGCGCCCCGGGTCGATGCCGCCGCCCCCGCCGCCGTCCAGCGGGCCGGTCACCGGTCCCCTCACCGGCACGCCCGATGCGCCGCCGCCCCTGCCGGGCGCTCCGGGGCCGGACGCCGGCATGGCCAGCCCGGCCGGCGGCCCGCCGCCGATCCCGGGCGCGCCGGCGCCGGCCCCGATCGAGCCGATGCCCGAACCCGACGCCAGGGGCCAGGACGAGGCGCTGCTGCTGGTTCGGTTCATGATCGCCGCCGCCAAGGCCGACGGCGTGATCGACGCCGCCGAGCGCGAGGCGATCCTGAAGCACCTGGAAGAGAGCGGCGCCGACGGCGAGACCTACGCCTTCGTCTCGCGCGAGATGCTGTCGCCGCTGGAGATCGACGCCCTGGTGGCGGAGGCCAAGGATCCCCGAGTCGCGGTCGAAGCCTATGCCGTCTCGCTGATGGCGATCGACGCCGACACCGATGCGGAGCGCCAGTACCTCGCCCGCCTGGCCGAGGCGCTAGGGCTCGACGCCGCCACCGTGAAGAGCATCCAAACCCAGGTCGACACCCCGACCTGAGCCGGCCCGGCCGGCCGAGCGCGGCCCAGCCCGCGCGATCCGGCCCGCCGCCTCCAGAATCACCAAACGGGGAGAGCTTCCGCATGACAGAGTGGTATTTCGCCCTCGCCGGCCAGCGCGTCGGGCCGATGGGCGACGCCGACGCCAGGGCGTGGGCCGAGCAGAACCCGTCCGCGCTGGCCTGGCGCACCGGCCTTCAGGACTGGCTCCCGGTCGGCCAGCTGCCCGAGCTCTCGGGCAGCCCGGCAGTCCCCCCGCCGCAGCCTTCGGCCGGCCGGGTGGAACCGTGGTCCTCCGGCCCGGCCGCGCGGGTCGTCGCCGACGAGGTCGACTTCAAGATCTTCGGCCACGAGATGCAGTTCGTCGAGGTCGAGCTGGATCCCGGCGAAAGCGCGATCGCCGAGGCCGGCGCGATGATGCACAAGGACGCGTCGATCGAGATGAACACCATCTTCGGCGACGGTGCCGGCCAGGAGGGCGGCGGCTTCATGGACAAGCTGATCGGCGCCGGCAAGCGGGTGCTGACCGGCGAGAGCCTGTTCACCACCGTCTTCACCCATACCGGCACGGGAAAGGCGCAGGTCGCCTTCGCGGCGCCCTTCCCCGGCCACATCCTGGCACTGCACCTGCCGGAGGTCGGCGGCCGGCTGATCTGCCAGAAGGACAGCTTCCTCGCCGCGGCCAAGGGCGTCCAGATCGGCATCCACTTCCAGCGCAAGATCCTGACCGGCCTGTTCGGCGGCGAAGGCTTCATCATGCAGAAGCTGGAGGGCGACGGCTGGGTCTTCGTCCACATGGGCGGCACAGTGTTCGAGCGCGAACTCGCCGCCGGGGAGGAACTGCACGTCGACACCGGCTGCCTTGCGGCGCTGACCGACACGGTCGACTACGACCTGGTCCAGGCCGGGGGAATCAAGTCGATGCTCTTCGGCGGCGAGGGCCTGTTCTTCGTCAAGCTGCGCGGGCCGGGCAAGGTCTGGCTGCAGAGCCTGCCGTTCTCCCGCCTGGCGGGCCGGATGCTGGCCGCGGCGCCGCAGCGCGGCGGCAGCCGGGGCGAAGGCTCGGTGCTCGGCGGGCTGGGAGGCATCCTCGGCGGCGACAACCGGTTCTGAGGCGCAGGCAAGAACGGGACCGCGGCCGGCCCGAGCCTCCCCCGAGCCGGCCGGCCGCGGCCTGCCGTGACGGATGAGATACACCGTTCGACGACGGACAGGATATGTCAACGAAGGCTTAAAGCACCATAGCGCATAGGGTTATTCCGGACTGTCCGGAAGAGTAAGGGCCGGAGTATGCCGCCCGTCGCAAGATGGCAAGGCGACCTAAGGCCCCGCCGTCAGCCGGCGCACCAGCGGCGCCACGGTCAGGCCCTGGACGACGATCGAGAAGACCACCACCGCATAGGTCGCGGCGACCAGCAGCGGCTTGTAGTCGCTCTCCGGCAGGGACAGCACCAGGGCGACGGATATGCCGCCGCGCAGGCCGCCCCAGGTCAGGATCGGGATCGCGCCGGGCGTGAACTCCCGGAAGCGCTCGAGCAAGAAGACCGGCACCGACACCGCGACCAGCCGCGCCACCAGCGCCAGCGGAATCGCCAGGAGGGCGAGCCCGGCCAGGGCCGGATCGAACGAAATGACGAACACCTCCAACCCGATCAGCAGGAACAGGACGGCGTTCAGGAGTTCGTCGATCGTCTCCCAGAAGGACAGGAGACGGGTGCGCGTCGCCGCGGACATCGCCAGCCTGACGCCGGTATTGCCGATGAAGAGGCCCGCGACGACCACCGCCAGCGGCCCCGAGAAGTGCAGCGCCAGGCACAGCGCGTAGACGCCCATGACCAGCGCGAGCGAGATCAGGATCTCCTGCACCGGGTCGTCCAGGCTACGCATCGCGAGATAGGCGAGCCCGCCGCCGACCGCTCCCAGCGCCACGCCGCCGACCACTTCCTCGGCGAACAGGAAGGCGATCGCGCCTGGGCCCATCGGCGCCTCGCCGGCGGCGGTGAAGGCGAGCGCGGTCAGGGTGATGAACACGACCACCGCGATGCCGTCGTTGAACAGGCTCTCGCCGGAGATCTTGGCCTCCAGCCCGGGCGGGGCGCCCGCCTGCTTCAGGAGGCCGAGGACCGCGATCGGGTCGGTCGGCGAGACGACGGCGCCGAACACCAGCGCGACCAGCAGCGGAATGCTGGCGGCCCAGGTCATGCCGAAGCCGACGATCGCGACCGACAGCGCCAGCCCCAGCGTCGCCATCAGCGCGATCACCAGGCCCTGCGCCCTCAGCCGGCCGACATCGACATGCAGCGCCCCGGCGAACAGCAGGAAGCCCAGCATCCCTTCCATCAGCGTGTCGTGGAAGTCGATCCGCCGGATGATCCCGCCGGCGGTGTCGGCGATCCCGAATCCCGGCCAGACCCGATCGACCCCCAGCAGCACCAGCGAGGCCAGCAGGCTCATCAGCAGGAGCCCGATGGTCGAGGGCAGCCGGACCGTATGGTGGTTGACCAGCCCGAACAGCGCGGCGAGGACCACCAGGACGGCGGCAATGTCGAACAGGGACATGGTTCCTCGACGGGCTCCGGGTCGCCGAAACGGAGGCTTCGGGCGGTTCGTCGGCACGATGGGCCGGCATCGGAGGACGCGCAAGCGACTCCGCCACCTAGCCAATATCGGGATGATGCGACGGCTTCCCGAATCTCCGAGGGCTGGGTACGGTCGACGGCATGACCGACGTTACCCGAGGCAGCCTCTTCTCTACCGCTTTCCTCGAAAGCTCCATCCGCGAGCTCGATGACTGGCGCGACTTCAGCGATGAGCAGGTGGACGCGCTCGATGCGCGCCTGCGCGAGGTGCTTCGGGGTTTCCCGATCGACAAGAGCCCCGGGGAAGCGCAGACCGAAGACGACCTGATCTGGCCGATCATCGAGGCGCTCGGCTGGAGGGCGTGGCTCCGCCAGCAGACCCTGTCCGCCCATGGTCGGGAGAACGTGCCGGACGGTCTCCTATTCGCCGACGAGGCCGCGAAGGAACGGGCCAACCGGTTTCGAGAGGGCTGGAAGCGCTACGAGTTCGGCGTCGCCCTTGTCGAATCAAAACGGTGGATGAGACCGCTCGACCGCCAATCCGGACACCGCGGCGAGGAAACCGCCCCGTCGACCCAAATGCTGCGGTACCTGCGTCGAGTCGACGACCTGACCACCGGCCGCCTGCGCTGGGGCTGCCTGACCAACGGCGCCCGCTGGCGGCTCTACTATCAGGGCGCCCGCTCGGTCTCGGAGCAGTTCTTCGAGATCGACCTGGCCGCCGTGCTCGACCTCCGGGGCCACAACGATGGGCCGTTCCCCCTGTCACCACAGGATCGCCGACACTGGCTCAGGGTCTTCGCGCTCGTGTTCCGTCGAGAGGCCTTTCTGCCAGGAGCGGTCGATTCGCGAACCTTCCACCAGCGCGCGCTCGACGAGGGCCGATTCTACGAACAGCGGGTGGCTGGCAACCTGTCCAACCTCGTGTTCGGTCAGGTGTTCCCCGATCTGACGGAGGCGATTGCCGCCCGGCGCCCCGAGGCGCCCCTGGCGGACGTTCGAGAGGCGGCATTGGTGCTGCTCTATCGTCTGCTGTTCGTCCTCTACGCCGAAGACCGCAATCTGCTGCCGGTCCGAGACCCGAGATACGACGACTACGGTCTGCGCAGCAGGGTGCGCGAGGATGTCGGGCGTCGGAAGGACTTGGGTGATACGTTTTCGGAGACGCAGTCCCGATACTGGTCGATCATCGAGGATCTGTGTCGAGCACTCGACGAAGGCGACGCTTCGATCGGGCTGCCGCCCTACAACGGCGGCCTGTTCGATGCGGAGCGTACGCCCCTGCTCGACAGCATCCGGCTCGGCGACCGGGTGATGGCAAACGTGATCGACGCCCTCTCGTTCGAGGCGACCCCGACCGGCCGCCGCTACATCAACTACCGCGACCTCAGCGTCCAGCAGCTCGGCTCGATCTACGAACGGCTGCTCGAATACGATATCGCCCGCGATGACGGCACGTTGGTGATCCGGCCCGCCATCTTCGCCCGCAAGTCCTCCGGCAGCTACTACACGCCCGATGATTTGGTCCGCCTGATCATACGGGAAACGCTGGAGCCGCTGATCGAGGCGCAGATGACGGAGTTCGCAGCCAGGGCGCGCGAACTCGAGGCCGAGACGGGCCCGGTCGACCGGCGCCTTGGCCGGCTGAAGCGCCTGGACCCGGCGACGCGGCTGCTTGACCTCAAGATCTGCGATCCGGCAATGGGATCGGGCCATTTTCTGGTGGGCCTAGTCGACTATCTGGCCGACCGGGTGATCGCGGCGATGGCCGAGGCCGAGGCGATGGTGACGTTCGGCGACTACAGCTCGCCGCTGCTGGGGCGTATCGACGACATCCGGATCACCATCGGCAGAAATGCGGACGACCGCGGCTGGACGGTCGACCTGGATCAGCTGGACGACCGACACATCGTGCGCCGGATGATTCTGAAGCGCTGCGTTTACGGGGTGGACAAGAACCCCATGGCGGTGGAGCTGGCCAAGGTCTCGCTTTGGCTGCACACCTTCACGGTTGGCGCGCCGCTCAGCTTCATCGACCATCACCTGCGCTGCGGCGACAGCCTGTTCGGCCTGTGGGTGCGGCGCGGCATCGACCGGGCGACGGCCCATGCGGCGCCGCTGCTGCTGCACGGCCCGACGCGTCGGGCCATGCGCGCCGCGACGTCGATGCTGTCGATCGAGCGGCTGAGCGACACCGAGATCGCCGAGGTCGTCCGCTCGGCCGATTTCTTCGAAGAGGTCCAGGAACAGACCGCCCCGCTCGACGCCATGCTGTCGCTGGTCGAGGCGCTGGAATGGCTCGACCTGCGCGGCGCCGAGGATCGGCGGATGCTGCACAACTTCTTCGACGGCCAGTTCGGCGATCCGGTCGAGATCGCCGAAGGCCGGCGGGAACCGGCCTCGCGGCGCCAGCCGGCCGATGCCGCGCGCTTCGCCGGGGTGCTGGCGGAGGCGCGCCAGCTGATCGACGAGGAGCGCTTCTTCAACTGGCAGGTGGCGTTCCCCAATGTCTGGCAGGACTGGGAGGCCGAGCCGCGGCGCGGCGGCTTCGACGCGGTGATCGGCAACCCGCCCTGGGACCGCATGAAGCTGCAGCAGGTGGAGTGGTTCGCCGCCCGCCGGCGGGAGATCGCCATGGCCCAGCGCGCCGCCTCCCGCAAGCGGATGATCGCCGAACTGGAACAGGCCGGCGACCCGTTGGCCGAGGATTACGCCAAGGCCAGCCGGCGCGCCGAGGCGGCGGTGCGGGTGGCGCGGCGCGGCGGCGACTATCCGCTGCTGTCGGGCGGCGACGTCAACATCTACAGCCTGTTCGTCGAACGGGCGATGGCGCTGGTCCGGCCGGACGGCATGGTCGGCCTGCTGACGCCCTCCGGCATCGCCTCGGACAAGACCGCCGCGCCGTTCTTCAAGGCGGTGGCGACCGAGGGGCGCCTGAAGGCGCTGTACGACTTCGAGAACCGTCGCACGCGGTTCGGGGCTGAGCCGTTCTTCCCGGACATCGACAGCCGGTTCAAGTTCTGCGTCTTCGTGGCGAGCCCGCGCCCGACGATGGATGCGGCGCGCTGCGCCTTCTTCGTGCAGGATATTTCCGAACTGGTGGACCCGGACCGCTGCTTCCCCTTGAACGCCGCCGATTTCGCCCGCGTGAACCCGAACACCGGCACGGCACCGATCTTCCGCTCCCGCCGCGACGCGGACCTGACCACCGCGATCTACGAGCGGCTGCCGGTCCTGGTCGACCGCTCCGGCGACGCCCCGGTGAAGGCGTGGCCGGTGCGGTATGCCACCATGTTTCACATGACCAACGACTCCCACCTGTTCCGCACGCGGGAGGAGCTGGAGGAGCATGAAGGCGCCTACCCTGTGGGCGGCAACCGCTTCCGCAACGCGGAGGGCGACTGGCTTCCGCTCTATGTCGGCCGGATGATCAACCAGTTCGACCATCGCGCCGCCTCGGTGCAGGTCAATGCGCACAATCTGCACAATGCGGCGCTGAGCGAAGCGGTGGATTTAGAGCAAAAGGCAGACCCTGGTTTCAGTCCGATCCCGCAGTATTGGGTCAACGCCAAATACATCGATCTTCCTGAGGACGTTCAGTGGGTAGTCGCGTTCCGAGACATCGCACGCGCAACGGATGTCCGCACATCGATCGCGAGCGCGATACCCCGGATACCCGTCGGTAACACGGCCCCGATTATCGTATTCGAGGGACAGACCTTCGGCACTCGCTTTGGGGGGGGCTTCTTGGCCAATCTAAATTCCTTGGTACTGGATTACGTGGTTCGGCAGAAGGCGCAGACGACACACCTCAACTGGTACATCGTCGAACAACTCCCCGTCGTCCCGCCAATGACCTACGTGGAACGCCGGTTCGGTGCGAAGACGGCGGGGGAGATCGTGCGCGAGGCGGTGCTGGAACTCACCTACACCGCCCACGACATGGCGCCCTTCGCCCGCGACATGGGGCATGTCGACGCCGAGGGGAACGTCCTGCCGCCGTTCCGCTGGGACGAGGAGCGGCGGCTGCGGCTGCGGGCGAAGCTGGACGCGGTCTATTTCCACCTCTATGGCGTCACCGACCGGGACGACGTGCGCTATGTCTTCTCGACCTTTCCGATCGTCGAGCGGCAGGAGCGGCGCGCCTATGGGCGGTACCGGTCGCGCGACCTGTGCCTCGCCTGGATGAACGCGCTGGCGGCCGGCGAGCCGGATGCGGAGATCGACGCCTGACGGCCGGCATGGGTCCGGCACCAGGCGCCGGCAGCGCCTCAGTACATCACCTTGTCCGGCTTCGCCGCCCATTCGTCGAAGACGGCCCTGGCCTCCTCCGGCAGGAGGCGGGTCATCGGCACGGCGCGGGCGTCGACCGGCTTGCAGACCTGCTCGTAGAAATACGCGTCGTCGAAGTCGATCGCCGCGGCGTCGGCGCGGTCGTTGCCGTAGACGATGGCGTCGAGCCGGGCCCACAGCGCCGCGGCGAGGCACATCGGGCACGGCTCGCAACTGGTGTAGAGGACCGCGCCCGAGAGATCGTGGGTGCCGAGCGCCGCCGCCGCGGCCCGGATCGCCACCACCTCCGCATGGGCCGTGGGGTCGGCCGAGGAGGTGACGCGGTTCCAGCCCTCTCCGACGATTCGGCCGTCCTTGGCGACCACGGCGCCGAACGGACCGCCCTCCCCGGCCTGCATTTTTTCGCGCGAGAGCGCGATCGCCCGGCGCATGAAGGAGGCGGCATCCGCCGGTGCGCCGGAGCGACTCCCGGGCTCGTCCCGCAGGCCGGGCGTCCGGTCGGTCATCGGTGTCGGCTCCTCGACAGGCAGGGGTGGCGTTACGGGGTCGCTCAGGCGGGACAGCCGGCGGCCGGCCAGCCGATCAGGACCCGCGGTCGGGGTACCGGCCGGGCGCCGCCCCGGCCGCCGCCCCGCCGGCCGGATCGGCGGCGGTGGCCCACGCCGCGACGGCCTCCTCCGGCGCGACCTCCCGCACCGGCGGGCGCGGCCCGGCCGAGGCGCCGTCGACCAGCATCGGCAGGGCGATCCTGACCCCTTCCGCCCCCGCGGACAAGAGGCCGCGCGCGGCGATCTGCGGGTGGGCCACCACCTCCTCCGGCGTCCAGACCGGCTCGAAGCAGCAGTCGACACCGTCGAACGCAGCGATCCAGTGCGCCAGGGGATGGGCCCCGAAGGCGAGCTGAACCTCGGCGATCAGGGCCGTCTGCGGCATCGGCTCTCCCTGGCAGTCGATCCAGTCGGGTCGCCCCATCGCCGCGCAGAACTCGGCCCAGAACTTCGGCTCCAAGGCCGCGAGGGCCACGTGCCGGCCGTCGGCGGTGCGATAGAGGCGGTAGCAGGCGCGACCGCCGGTCAACAGGTCCGGCTGCCGCGTCCCGCCGCCGCGGCCGGCGGCCAACGCCTGCGACAGGGGCCAGGCCTGCCATGCCAGCACGCTTTCCATCATCGACACGTCAAGATGCACCGGCCCGTGCGCCGTCCGGCCCAGGCCCCGCCCGGCCAGCGCCGCGAGCACGGCGATCGCCGCCTGCATGCCGGAGGCGTAGTCGCTGACCGGGGGCCAGGCGACGTCGGGCTCGGCACCGCTGCCGCTGCCGGCAAGGCCGCCGCCCAGCGCCATATAGGTCAGATCGTGCCCGGCGCGGCTTCGATAGGGGCCGGTGGCGCCCCAGCCGGTCAGGGTGACCCGGATCAGCCGCGGCGCCAGGCCGCCCAGCCGCTCCGGCGGGAATCCCAGCCGGTCCAGGACGCCGGGCCTGTACGCCTCCACCATCACATCGGCGTACGCCAGCAGCCTGACCAGCGCCGCCTTGCCGGCCTCGGTCTTGAGGTCCAGCCGGATCACCGTCTTGCCGTCGTTGAGCGCACCGTACCCGCCGCCGCCGAGCCCGCGCATCGGATCGCCGGCCGGCGGCTCGACCTTGACCACCTCGGCGCCCAGGTCGCGCAGGATCAGCGAGGCGTACGGCCCCGGAACGTACTGCGACAGGTCGAGGACGCGGAGGCCTTGGAGGAAGGGGAACATGGCAGGTCCAGTTCGGGGCGGGCGTCTGTCGCGCGGCTACGGCGACGGGCGTTTCAGAAGCCGCTCTCGCGGATCAGGACGGCGGCGACGGTCCGCCAGAGCCGGCCGATGGGGCTGACCGGGTCGGCCTCGACGCGCGCGGTGCCGACCACGACGCGTTCCGGCGCGCCGGCCGCGTCGGGCGCCAGGATCACGCGGTAGACGGCGGTCTCCGGCACCAGCCGGCCGCGGTCGTCCTCGCGCACCGCGATCGGACCGCCGAACACGGAGGCGAGGTACGGGCTGTCGAGATGCGCTTCGCCGACCGCCTCGACCTCGACCACGGTCGCCGCGATCGGCGGGCGGCCGGGATCGTCAGGGTAGAACCACGCCGCGGCACCGGGTGTCACCCGCTCCAGCGCATGCTCGGGCAGCCACGCGACCAGGCCGGCCTCGGCCCCGACGATACGGCCCAGTCGGTCGGTCGGTCGGACCCACCGGCCCGGCGTCAGGCCCGGCGGCAGGTCGGCGAGGCGGCCGGCGATCGGCGCCGTCAGCGCCAGCCGCGCGGCCTCGGCACGCAGGCCGCGCAGTGTCGCCAGTTCGGTCGCCAGCTCCTGTTCCAGCACGCCGGCCGCCTCCGCCGTTTCGCCTCCGGCGGCGCGGCGGGCGATCAACTGCTGAAGCAGGTCGACCCGGCGGGCGGTGAGCTCCAATTGCAGGGCGAGATCGGGGGAGTCGAGGCGCATCACCGGATCCCCGGCGGCGAGATTCGCCCCCTCCCCGACGGCGACCTCGGCGATGCGCGCAGGGACTGGCGGGTGCAGTTCGGCAGTGCGCGCCGCCTCCCACACCGCGGGGAGGGCGAGTCGATCCTGCCAGGGCACCGCCAGCGCGGCGATGCCACCCGCCAGGACCAGCAGGGAGACGATCAGGTTCCGGTTGAACCGCATGGACTGCCGCCGCCTGCTCCATTCCGTCAGTTCGTCGCGCACCGGACGGGCGATGAACCAAGCGAGTTCCACGACCATCAGGAAGATGCCGACCACCTTGATGAAGAAGTGGTAGATCAGCAACGCGATGCCGATGAACAGGAAGAACCGCCAGATCCAGGTTCCCCAGGCATAGAGCACCAGCCCTCGGCGCAACCGGCCCGACAGGGGTTCGGGCGCCGGTTCGCCGAAGCCGAACAGCGCCTCGCGCAGCCGCCACCGGCCCAGCGCGAAGGATCGGCCCTGGAGGTTCGACACGCCCAGCAGATCCGACAGCAGGTAGTAGCCGTCGAACTTCAGGAACGGGTTCAGGTTGATCAGCAGGGTCATCGCCCAGGTGACCGTGGCGATCAGGAACGCCGCCGCCCGCGCCGGGCCGTCGGGCATGAAGCTCCACGCCAGGGTGGCGAGGCAGGCGAGCGCCAGTTCCGCCATCATGCCGGCCGCGCCGATCTGAAGCCGCGCCCGCCGCGAGGCGAGCCGCCAGGCATCGGAGACGTCGGTATAGAGCACCGGCCACAGCACCAGGAACGCGATGCCCATGGTGTGGACGCGACAGCCGAACCGCTTGGCGGTATAGGCATGCGCCAGTTCGTGCACGATCTTCGTGCCGACCAGCGCGACACCGAACCAAAGCACGCCGGCCAGCGAAAAGAAGTGCAGGAAAGTAGCGGTAAACGCCTCCCACTGCCGGAGGACGAGCATCAGCCCGATCGCTCCCGCCAGTCCCACCAGGAGGGCGACGGTGCGGCTCATCAGCGGGCGGACCAGCGGCAGCGTGGCGTCGAGGAAGGCGTCCGGCCGAACCAGGGGAACGCGCAGGAACAGGTAGTTGCGCAGCAGCCACCTGGCCCAATGCGGACGGGCCGCCGCCGCCCGCTCCAGCAGGTCGCGGGTGCGCGCCGGCCCGGATTCGGCGGTCAGGTCGTTCTGGCGCAGGAACCGGACGAACCGCTCCAGCTCCGTGGCGGCGATCGGGCGGCCGGCAGCCGGCTCCGCCGCGCGGGCCACGGCCGCCGGATCGGCGCGATGCCAGGCGCCGATCAGCGCCGCCGCGACCCGGCCGATCCTGAAGTAGCGGTTGCGCACCGGGTCCCAGACGGTCCAGGTCGGCGCGCCCGACGCCTCTGGCGCGCCGTCGAGCAGTGTCAGGTCGTCGCGCAGCGGCGGCAACGGCTCGGAGGGTCCCGGGGCGGCGCCCGCGGTGGCCGCGATCGCCCCGTCCGTCGTCGCGGTCATGCCGGTTCGCCCCGCCGACCCACCGCGCTAGAGCCCGGTCGCCTGGCGGATCCAGGCGATCGGCCGGCGGAACAGGTAATAGGCCAGCGGCACCCGCTCGCCATGGATCTTGGCCGTCCCGCGCAACCCGATCCGCGGCACCGTCGCGGCCGGAAGGAAATCCGCCTCGACCCGGTAGGCCAGGACCCCGGCCGGCGTCGGCTCGGCCTCGTAGGCGGCGCTGCCGACCCGCGCCTCGACCGGGCGCAGCGGCGCGGCGTCGAGGAACAGGTCGACCGGCGCCCCCGCCTCCAGCGCGATCGCGTCGGCGACCGGAAGGTCGATGCGCAGCCGGGCGGCATCCGGGTCCGCCAGGGTCAGGATGCGCTCCCCGGTCGCGACCGGCCTGCCGACCCAGTCGTCGGCATCGGCATAGATCGCCACGCCCGCGCGGGGCGCGCGGACCTCCACCCGCGCCAGCCGCGCCTCGGCGTAGGCGAGCTCGGCCGCGCGCAGGTCGCGGCGTGCCTCCAGCACCGCGATCTGCGCCGCGGACCGGGCATCGGCAAAGGCACCCTGAGTGGCGCGGCGCCAGTCCGCCTCGGCGACGCCCAGGGTGCGCTCGGCCACGTCGCGGGCGCTGCGCACTTCGGTATCGTCGAACCGGACCAGCAGGTCGCCGGCGTCGACCCTCTGGTTCGGCTCCACCGCCATGGCGGCGACCACCCCGTCGATCGGCGCGGTCACCACCAGCGGGTCCGCCGCCACCACCTCCGCCGGGGCCAGCGCCGACTGGCGCACCGGCAACGCCAGCGCGGCCAGCGCCGACGCCAGCAGGACCAGGGCCACGACCCGGCCCCAGCGCCGGCGCGAGCCCGGCCGCCGGCGCCGGCCGAGCAGCGCGCGGCGCGCATGGGCGTAGGCATCGGCCAGCCGCTCCAGCAGCACCGTCTCCGCCGCATCGAACGGTCTGTCGCGGGCGATCCACAGGCCCCCGACAGGCGTGCCATCCGGCGCCACCAGCGGCAGCCAAAGCACCTGGGGCGCCGCCCAGTCGCCCCAGTCGCCGGCCAGGGCCGGCGGCAGGTCGGCGGCCGCCACCGGCCGCGGCGCGGCGCCGGTCGCCATCTCGGCCCCGGTCCCGAGCGCCGCCGCCACCCGCTCCAGCCAGCGGACATAGGCGGCGTCCCGGTCCAGCGTCGAGACCCCGGAGACCGCGGTCAGCCGCCAGCGCCGGCCCGGCCGCGGCTCCAGCACCGCGGCCTGGCGATAGGCGACCAGCCGCCGGGTCTCGTTGGCGGCGACGAAGTCGAGCGCCTGCACCGTCTCCGCATGGCGGGCGCTGCGCTCCAGCTGCAGGAAGGCGGAGAAGCCGGCGGCGCCCGGGACGGACGCGCCGGTGGAGGCGGGCCTCGCGGCGGATGATGCGCCGCCGGCGGCCGGGCGGGCAGGCCCGGCGGGCGTCGCGGCGCCGCCGGGCGGCCGGGGAGCGTCGGGCGGGGTGCTGTCGGGGGACATGTCGGCGATGCTCAGGCGCCGCGGCGCGCGGCGAGAAAGGCGGGCATCAGCCGCCCGGCGCGCCGGCGCCGGCCTCCCCCGCCGACCGGCCGAAGCGGGCGGTCCCGCTCATCCCCGGGATCAGACCGGCGGGCGGCGCGGCAAAGCGGCCGGTGACCCGGACGGTCTGGCTGACCGGATCGACCCGCGCGCCGATCCGCTCGACCTCGGCGGCGTGGGTGCTGCCCAGTTCGTCCACGTCGAAATCGAACGGCTGGCCCGGCGCGAGCCAGGCGAGCCAGGCCGACGGCACGATCAGGTCGATCTCCTCCCCCTCGGCGGCCAGGATGGCGACCAGTTCCGACCCTTGCCCGACGCTCTCCTGCGCCTCGGCCAGATGGGTCGCCATCACCCCGTCCCAGGGCGCGGTGACGGTGCAGCGGTCGACGATCACCTTCGCGACCTCCACCGTCGCCTGTGCCTCCAGCACCGCCGCCTCCGACAGGGCGACCTCCAGCGCGCCGATCGAATTGTACTGGGCAAGCTGGCGATTGTTGGCGAGTTGCCGGCGCGCGGCCAGGGCCGCCGCCTCCGCCTGGTTCAGCTGGGCTTCATAGAGGGCGCAGTCGAAGGCCGCCAGGACGTCCCCGGCGGCGAATCGCGCCCCCTCCTCCACAGGCAGGTCGGTCAGCCGGCCGGCGATTTCCGCCGACAACACGGCCTCCGCCCGCGGCTCGACCAGCCCGCGCGCGTGCAGCGGGGCCTCCACGCTCTCGACCCCGGCGCCGGCGCCCCCCGCCGCGTCCGCCCTTGCCTGGGTCGAGGCCGGGGCCGAAGCCGGGGCCGGGGCCGAAGCGGGGCTGTCCGCCGAGGCCGCCTCCCCAGTGGTGCCGGGGACGCTGTCCGCGCCGATGAAGAGGTCGTTTTCCTGGGCCCACGCCCCGCCGCCGATGGCCACCAGGAGAAGCCCGAGGCCGAGCGCCGACGCCGCGGCAATCGACACCCGCGGCAGCGGCCGGAAGACGGGGGGACTCGGGGGCTGTTCCATGGGGCGAAGTCTACCGCCGAACGCGCGCAACGCCAACCCGACACCCGTATTCGCCGAAATCGCCGACCGCCCGACGGGCGCGCCCCGCACGGCGCGGGCGACCGCGACGCGCCTCACCGGAACCAGGGCGAGCGCAGGAACATGTCCGCCACCGTGTCGTAAACGGCCCGAACCGCCGGCTCCCGCAGCGAATCCTCATGCGCCGCCAGCCACAACTCGATCCGCATGTCGGGGATCGGGATGTCGAGAGCAGTAAGTGCGCCTTCATAGAGATGTGCGTATCTTGGCAACAAAGCTACGCCACAGCCTGATACCAACGGCCGAAAGAGACCACTCGTAGTATCTACCGACAAAGCTGGCCCCCTCGTCGCTGAAGATACGATAGCGTTCCATGGCTCCAATCCCCGATCCTTGCGATACCGGTCATGGTTCAGCAAAGCCATGTCTCGAACTGCATCAAAATCCTTTGGCATGGACGCGTTCGCTAAGTACGCCTTAGCGGCAAAAGGCATGAATCGCATCGTTCCTATGTGTCGTACACGTAGCGCTGCTCTGCTGTTCGGAAGCTCACCCGGCGCAAGCGTCAAAACGACGATATCGGCTTCGGAGGGATTGTCTTCTGAGACGAACCGAAGCGAAGGCATCCGTCCCTCGGGCCATTTCGGCTGACAGACGATGGGTCCGATCTCCCCGTGCAGTAGGCCAGGCGCCAGATAGAACGCAATTATTCCTTCACTGGCCGAAATCGTAACCGCGCGGGTTGGCGTTTCTGCGATCGCCGAAAAGGCCTTACCAAACTCAAGAGCGATGTGTTCAAGCTTTTGAGCAACCTCCGCTAGCACCAGACCGGCCGTCGTGGGCTGGGCGCCGGATTTCCGCCGATGAAACAATGGGCGGCCGGCCTTTCGCTCAAGAGCAGCAATGCGCCTACTGACGGTCGCCTGATCCAGTCCGAGAGACTGAGCTGCCGCAGAAAAGCTTCCCCTCTGGATGACTGCCAAGAGGAGCAGCGCGTCGTTCCAGTCGCTGATGACCGGTGGTTCGCTCATTCTATCCATGCAGCATTGCATGACCGAAGGTGAATCGGTGCCGGTTCCATCATGCCCCGCCACTAGCGCACATTGCGTTGGTAGGCACTGCTTTACACCAAGTAGCAGGCGGGAACCAGCCAATGAGTAACAACGGTAGCGTCAACGCACCAATCTGCAAGCTGGATCGTCGAATCGAGGTCCGAACAGCAACCGGGCTCGACGATATGGCGGCCGTAATGGCCATCCGTGCGGCCGTGTTCCTCGGAGAAGAAGACTGCGACTTCGCCGTCGAGTTCGACGGCAAGGACGCGGAGGCGACGCATATCATCGCCTTTAGAGACGGGGAGCCTGCGGGAGCCATGCGAATTCGATGGTTCGGCCAGTTCGCCCGATTCGAGCGACTCGCGATCCGAAAGCGGCATCGCTCGCTGGCCCTTGCGAATGCCCTGATCCGGCACGCGATGAAAGTGTCGCGACGGCGCGGATACGATCATGCGACAGGCCTCGCTCGGCAGGGCACTGAATCCCTGTGGTGTCGGCGAGGCTGCTATGTTGCAGGACCGCCGATCGCGACCTGTGACGGGCTGCTGATGCCCATCATGATCCCGCTCTCCGAGATCGAGCGCGACGAAGCACCGGGACTGGAGATCGAGAAGTTCGGCAGCACGGGGTTCGAAGCCGCCCTAGCCCATGCCAGCGGCCGGTGGCCGCAATCATCCACGGAGGCCGCCCATGCCTGATCCGAGCTTTTCCCAGGCCGTGGGGGCGGCGTGGCAGGCGGTGTTGCGGCGCAGCGACATCAGGCTGGCCGCCTTCCTCGACCGCGGCGGGCAGGACGACCTGGAGGTCCTGTTCGCCAGCCGGTCGTTCCTGCGGCTGGCGAACCTGTCGCCGGACCGGCAGATGCGCGGCCGGCCGATGGCCACCTTGCTGGCCGGCTCTCCGGAGTGCCTGGAGGCGCTGCGCGCGTATCGGGCGACCCTGGCCGGGAACAACGCGATCGAGTGGGACTGCCCCTGGCCGGGCGACAGCGCCGGGCCGCTGCACCGGTGCGTGCTGATCCCTTTCCGCGCCAGCCCTCTGCGCGGCTGCCTGTTGGCGGTGGACGACCGGCTGCCGTCGGCGCCGCCGCCGCGCGAGCCCGCCGCCGAGCGTCCGGGGCGCAATCTGGACCTGACTCTCATCCAGGCGCTGGGCCAGGGAGCCGGCCGGACGGCCGGGGCGGCGGAGTCGTGCAGCGGCGACGACTTTGCCCCGATCCAGCCGGGCGAAGCGGCGGAATTCTGCGGCCGGATGATCTGTTCGCAGCCGAACGGCGCCGGCGCCGTCGTCGGCCAGTTCGGCGCCGGGTTCGGGTACGGCGTGGCACCGAAGGCAGCCGAGGGCCCATGCGCCCACCAGGCGATCGCCCACGGCCGAACCGATCCGTCCATGGTTCCACGCGAGGCTATGCCGGCCGTATCCCGGCCGCCCGATGTCTGGCGGCCGGAACGGCCGGACCCCCGGTCGAACGATGCCATGGAGCCCGAATTCTGGCAGGCGTTCGTCCAGATTGCAGAAGAAAGCGGCATACCGATTGATCAACTATGGCGGGAAGCAGCCGGAGATCCCTGCACTCGCGATCCGCGCTCGGCCGTCAGGACATTCGTCCTGCGGTATTTCCAGCTCCAAGGACCGAACCATGCGACGTGATCACGACCTGCCGGCGTCCTACGAGGAAACTCTTGCGACGGCGGCCTCCCCCGAGGAAGTGGCCCGCGTACTGCACCGCGCCCTCCGGCTGATGGAGACCCATGCCCTGGAAGCAGGGCTCGAGGAGCTGGCGTTCCTGCTGGGCGTCGCCGGCCTGTCCGCCCGCGAGGCGATGGCTCCGGCCGATCGGCCGCCCACCGCGGACAACATGCACTGACCCGCCGGGGCGGGGGCACGCGTCCATCCCGCGCGTTCCCGCCCGGCCGACGCCGTCTTGCCCCTTTGCCCGGCCGCAGGCGGCGCGGATCAGCCCGCCTGACGCTCGGCCCGTCCCGGAGCCGCCGGGCCGAACCCGCCCGCCGCCGATCGCAGCGAGGCGGCCGCGCGCGCCCGGTCGGCGCTCCTCGCCTCGGCCAGCGCGCGCGCCTGCGCGTCCTTCCGGCTGCCGTCGAACAGGCCGGGCGCCTCGCCGGGAAAGTCGCGGCGCAGAGCCCCTTCGGGAAGGCCGAGCAGCCCCTCCAGCGCATCGACCCACTCGTCAGACCGCGACTTGGTCGCCGCCACGGCAGCGAGGCCGCCGGCGCCGGGAGAACCGTTGGGTTTGCTCATTCTCGACGATCCGCACCTAGAAGGGGATGGGCCTGATCCGCACGTCTCAACCAGGGCGATTATGACAAGTTTCCATGCAAATAACAACCTATAGCTGTCGGGCCTTCGAAAACGACGGGGACGGCTCCCCGACGCCCAGGCGACCGGGCGGTCAGACGAAATCGGGACCGTGAATCCAGGTGACGAGCGCATGTCGCACCCCCGCCGTCACCGGCGCCACACGATGAAGCGCGAAACTGGGGAAGAGGATCGCCGTGCCCAAGGCGCGTGGCGCAGCCACGACGTGCCCGTCGACGTTGAGCTCCAATGCGCCGTCTTCATACGACTCCGGCGGGCTGAGCTGGATGGAGATCGAAAGCTTGCGGCGCGCCGTGAGCCCGGTCGCCCCGCGATCGACGTGCCAGTCGTAGAACCCCGCCACCTCGGCAGGATAGCGGGTCAGCTGCAGCGCCTCGTCGAACCCGTCGAGCGCGAAGCCATAGTGCTCCCGGTTCGCCCGGGCCGCCAGATCGGCCAGGCGCATCATCACCCACCCGGTCCGCGGCCCGTCGTTCAGCCAGACGACATCCGCACGGCGCACGCCCGCGTCCCGGCGACCGCGCGCGAGGGCGCCGCCGTCGCCGGCCTGCACCGTCAAGGCGGTCTCCATGACGGTGACCAGCCGTGCGCACTCGGCCGGCGCCAGCGCTTCCGCCACGGCAACCCAGCCCAGCTGGACAGCGGTGCTCGACGGCGGGGGCGGGCGAACGGCTTCGGCGGTCATGTCGGCAGGGCTTTCGAAGGCCGCGGCGCCGGACGAGGTTCGCCAGGCGCGGAGACCGTCCTCATATGGCGCGGGCGAGCGCCGGTAAAGCGGATTCGGCCCTCGCGGCGATCAACCATCAGGAGCGCCAAGCGCACGCCACGCCTCGGCCGCGGAATACCAGTCGATCGGCCTTCCCGCCGCGGATTGGCTCGCCATCGCCTCGACCATCGCCGTCAGGAACAGCGCCTGCCCCGCCGGATCGCCCGCAGCGGCCGCCAGCCGCGACAGGCAGGCATAGATCGCCACCCCCGCCTGCGCCGGTCCCGCCGGATCGCCGGTCTCCACGTCCCACAGCACGGCCAGTTCCGGCATCCGCGCCTCCGCAAAGCCGGCCAGCCGGCGAACAGAGGCCGGAGAGGTCGCCACTACCTGCTCCACCACCGTGCAGCTGTTCATCAGGTTGGCGATGCGGTTGGGCGAATGGATCGTCAGATCCATTCCGGGAAAGGCGGTTTCGATTTCCGGCTGCACCAGTTCATGGATCAGGCCCACGGGCCCGATCGCGCGTGCGATCAGGGCCGCCGACCGGCTGGCCGCGACGGCGATCTCTCCATCGCCGGTGGCCTCCGCCATCCGCGCCAGAAAATCCGGCGCGAAGGCCAGCATGAAAGCATTTGTGGCAAAGCCGCGCGTTTCAAAGTTGAAATAGTTGCGAACCAGCCAGACACCGTGATCGACCGTCGCATGGGCCAGATACCCCTCCACCAACAGAAGCGCCAGACGGCGGTCCTCCGGGCGGCCGAAGGCGTCGGCGCCCTGCCACAGCGCCTCGGCCAGGCGGATCGCCTCGGTCGTCCCGGAAGCGTCGAGGTCGACGCCCGGACGCCAGCGCCAGCCGACGAAGCCGCGGGTGAACGGGTCGGACGGGTCGTCCACGATCAGCCGCCGTACCACATCGTCGCGCAGCGCGGCATAGACCTCGCGCCGGCCCCGATCGGCAGCCTCGTGCATCACCATGGCCACGTCGATCGTATAGGTCCAGCCGTCCTCGCGCGCCATCGCCGCCAGGCCGTCGATGCCCGCCATCCTTTCGGACAGACCGCCGTCGACCGCCACCAGCCGCTCCGGCGACATGCCGGCCGATTGGGCGACCGCCTCGACGGCCAACGGGCCGGCCACGGCCATCGCGACGGCGACCGCCAGGACCGCGCCGAGCGCGACCGACGGCCGGCGGGCGGAGACCGAGCGGCGGACCGAGGGCGGGCGGGGGGGCGTGGCCATGGCGGGACGTTCCGCTCGGGGCAAACCGGACAAGGAGTCTTCCCCGCCGCGACCTCAGCCGAGCGCGCTCAGGTGTCGGATCGGGCGGCCGGGCACCACGGATTGAGCCGCTCGGGCGATCCCGTCGGCATCGATGCCATAGTGGCGGTAGAGGTCCTGGATGGTGCCCGTCTGGCCGAAATGCTCCACCCCCAGCGCCCGCACCCGATGCCCGTGCACGCCGCCCAGCCAGGCGAGCGTCGCCGGATGGCCGTCCAGCACCGTGACCAGCCCCGCATGGGACGGGATCTCCGCCAGCAGGCCCTCGACATGAGCGGGCCCGCCCTCGTGGCCACGTTCCCGGGCGCGCTGGGCGGCGGTCCAGCCGGCATTGAGGCGGTCGGCCGAGGTGACCGCCAGGACGCCGACGTCGCGCCGGTCCTCCGCGATCAGCCCGGCCGCCTGGATCGCCTCCGGCGCGACCGCGCCGGTATAGGCGATCACCACGTCGCAGTTGGGCCCCGGCGGGCGCAGCCAGTAGCCGCCGGCCAGGATGGCGCGGCGCAGCGCCGGATCGACCGTGCGCGACGGCTGCTCGACCGGCCGGGTGGAGAGGCGCAGATAGACCGAACCACCGGTCTCGTCGCGCAGCCACGTATCCTCCGGGCGGTCGGTGCCGTCGCGCTGGAGATAGTCGAACGACCAGCCGAGGATCGCCGCCAGTTCGTCGACGAAGGCCGGCTCGAATGCCGCCAGGCCGTCCTGCGCCATGCCGATCAGCGGCGTTCCGATCGACTGGTGCGCGCCGCCCTCTGGCGCCAGGGTCACGCCCGACGGCGTCGCCACCAGGATGAACCGGGCATCCTGGTAGCAGGCGTAGTTCAGGGCATCGAGCCCGCGCTGGATGAACGGATCGTAGAGCGTGCCGACAGGAATCAGCCGCTCCCCGAACAGGCTGTGCGACAGGCCGATCGCGCCGAGCAGCAGGAACAGGTTCATCTCGGCGATGCCGAGCTCGATATGCTGGCCCTGGGGGTCCATCCCCCATTTCTGCATCGAGGCGACGTTCTCGGTCCTGAACACGTCGGCCATCTGCGACCGGGCGAACAGGCCGCGGCGGTTGACCCAGGGGCCGAGATTGGTGGAGACGGTGACGTCCGGCGAGGTGGTGACCACCCGCTCGGCCAGCGGGCCGCCGTCCTTGGCCAGCTGGTCGAGCAGCTTGCCGAAGCCCTCCTGGGTCGACATCGGCTTGCCGCGCGGGTCGGGCGCGGGCAGAGCGGCCGGCACCGGCAGGCGCGCCGCCTGGAACCGGCGCCCGCCCGCCGCGGCGAAGGGGACCCGCTCCAGAAACGCGCGCAGCCGGTCCTCCGGCAGGCGGACGCCTTCGAACGGCTCCCACTCGTGCCCCTCCCGAACGCCCTGGGCGTCACGGAACGTGAGCATCTGGTCGGGGGTCAGCAGGCCGGCATGGTTGTCCTTATGCCCCGCCAACGGCAGCCCATAGCCCTTGATCGTGTAGGCGAGGAAGCAGACCGGCCGGTCGTGGTCGATCGATTCGAACGCCTCGATCAGTCCGGGCAGGTCGTGGCCGCCCAGATTGGTCATCAGCCGCGCAAGCTCGACGTCGTCACGACGGCCGACCAGGTCGAGCAGTTCGTTGTCGCCCTTGAAGTCGGCCTCCAGCCGCCGGCGCCACGCCGCGCCGCCCTGGAAGGTGAGCGCCGAATAGAGCTGGTTCGGGCAGTCGTCGATCCATTGCCTGAGGCGCTCGCCGCCGGGCTCGGCGAAGGCGGCCTGGAGCAGATGGCCGTATTTCAGCACCACCACATCCCAGCCCATCGCGCGGAACACCTCCTCGAACCGGCCGTAGAGCCCCTCGCGGATCACCGCGTCCAGGCTTTGGCGGTTGTAGTCGATGACCCACCAAGTGTTCCGCAGGCCCTGCTTCCAGCCTTCCAGCAGCGCCTCGAAGACATTGCCCTCGTCGAGCTCGGCATCACCGACCAGGGCGATCATCCTGCCCTCCGGCCGGTCGGGCGACCAGTCCTTGGCGCGCACGTAGTCCTGCACCAGGCTGGCGATGCTGGTGATCGCGGCGCCCAGGCCGACCGAGCCGGTGGAGAAGTCGACGTCGTCGCCGTCCTTGGTCCGCGAGGGGTAGGACTGAGCCCCGCCGAAGCCGCGAAACCGCTCCAGCTTGTCGCGGGTCTGCAGGCCGAACAGGTACTGGATGGCGTGGAAGACCGGGCTGGCATGGGGCTTCACCGCCACCCGATCCTCCGGCCGCAGCACCCGGAAATAGAGCGCCGTCATGATCGTGGCGAGCGACGCCGACGAAGCCTGGTGACCGCCGACCTTCAGCCCGTCGGGCTTGTCGCGATTGTGGTTGGCATTGTGGATCGTCCAGGTGGCGAGCCACAGGATCCGCCGCTCCAGCTCGGCGAGGATGGCGAGGTCGTCGCCTGCAGCATCCGGCGTGGGCCGGGCGATCGGCGGGTCGTCGGCGGCGGTCATGACGGTCGGGCTTCTCCTGAACGGTCCCTCGGGCGGATCGGCTCCTGCAACCCCAATGTGCGCCAAGCGGTCCCCACAAGTCACCCCATTCCCGACCCGAGGCCTCCGATCGGCCCGGCCGGCGGCGCGCTGCCGCTCGGCCAAGCGAACGATTTCTTAAACCGGCCCCTGTAGCCTCGGCATGTCGCGATGCCGGGTCGGTCCGGCTCCGGCTTCCGGGCCGCCGGCCGGCCCACGGCAACAGCAGGTCCGTCGCAAACGATGTTCACCGTCGTCGTCGACATCGAGGAGAGCCGCGCCCGGGCCCGGGCGGCAGGGGCCGCCCGCGCGGCGGCCGCGCGGGCTCGGACCGACCTGACGCGAGGCCCGCCGGTCGGGCCCGAACCGTCTGCCGGGCGACCGGCCGCGGCGACGGAGGCGCGCGCCGACGGCGCGGCCTGGGACGTGCTGACCGAAAAACGGCCGTTGGGCCAGCTGGACGGCCGGACCGACATGCTGGCCCGCGCGCTGGCCCTCTGGCGGTCCCGCCGCCACGACGGCCTGATCCCCCGCCTCGCAGACCTGACGCCCGAGGATCTGGCCGCCGCCGGCGTCCGCTGCCGCACCGCGACGGTCGAGGGGCGACCGCCCTTCGCTCGCTTCGCCGAGGAACGGACGGACGCCGCGCCCTTCGAGGGCCGGCCGGTCGAGGCGTCCTGGCTGGTGCGCGACCTTCTGGCCTGTACCCTCACCCGCGTGCCGATCTACCAGCGGCTGGCGCCGGCGCACCCCGTCTCCGGCCTTCCGCTGACGGAGCAGCTGATCCTGCCGCTGAGCGCCGACGGCCGGAGAATCACCCGCCTGCTGATCTGCGACCAGCCGCAGCCGGTCGCCGAGTCGGCCGGTTCGACGACCCCGTCGACCGTCCCGGATCGGTCGTTCGGCTGACGACTCGGGGTTACTCCTTTGGAGGTATCGAACCCCAGGTCTTGCGCCGGGTCGATGTCCCATTCGCAAATCCTGCCGCCATACGCAGAAATGCGCCCTCCCCCGCCGGCTCCCGTTTCAAAGCGGGTCGCGGCTTGCATCCTTGACAGGACATTTCCCCTTTGGCGTACAGTGCTTTAGCCAAATGGGTAAATAACCTTAGGTTCAAGGGCAACGATCATGCCGCTGTCGGATCGCGACTTCGCCCTGGTGCAAGGCAGCGTCGAGCGCCTGATGGAGCGGATCTATGCGCTGGGGCTGTCGCTGTCGGTGGAGACCGACTTCCGCGGCCTGAAGGCCTTCCTGCAGGAGGTGGGCAGCTTCGTCTATCCCAGCTTCGATCCCGATCGCTGCACCCTTTCCCGCGATGCCTTCTGGTTCCGGCTGGTCGACCCGGCCGGGCGCACCGTCGCCAGCCATGCGGACCGCATCTTCCGCAACGCCGACCTGATGGCGCTGATCCGCTCCGGCCATCTGTGGTTCGACGACGACGGCCATGGACTGGACCCGTCGGCGGAACTGATCGCCCCGGCCACGCCGGTTGCGGGAACCATCGGTCATTCCGGCTCGCTGTGGATCGATCCCGCCTGGCGGTCGAAAGGGCTGTCGCTCTACCTGCCGTATCTCAGCCGGTCGATCTCCATGCTGGAATACGGCACCGACTGGCATACCGGCCTCGTCTTCAAGCAGCTGGCCGAGACGCCGGTTCCTCGGCAGGCCTACGGCTATCCGCATGTGGACCTGTGCCTGCGCGGCCCGTTTCCGCCCACCCGACGGGAGGAGGAGGTCTATGCCTGCCTCATATCCCGAGCGGAGAGCGTCGAGGCATTGCGGCGCCTGGCCCGGCACACCCGGTTTCCGGTCGCGGCCGCCGTGGCAGACGCGACGCCGCACCGCCTCCCGACCGTCGCCGGCGCGTCGGCGATGGCGGCCGTTCCGGTCGCCCGCTCCACGCCCTGACGGCTGCTCCCCCTCCGGCGGGGTTGATCCCTACGGCCCCAAGGTTTCTAATGATCTTTGCGATCGTAACGGATTCGGCCGAAGTTCTGGCGACGCGTGACTTCGCCGGCCACTTCACACGATTGTGGTCTCCCGGCACCTCCACGCATCGTTGGCAAGAACTTCCTTTATTCTATTATCGCACGACCTGCACCTGGGGCTGAGGCAGGTATCGTGCGGGAACCGGAGCCGACGCTCCCGCCGGAGGTGAATCTGACATCCCCTCTGCCCAGCGGGTCCCATGCCGACCGGCTCGATTTCGCGCAACTGCGCGACGATCGGCTGCGCTCCCTCTACGACTACTGGCAGGAGGTGCGCGGCGACCGGGAGATGCCGGCACCCCGGGACCTCAAGCCGGAGGGGATGCGGGGCGCCCTGGGTTTCGTCAATCTGATCGACGTATCGGGCGACCCGCCGGTTTTCCGCTTTCGCCTGGTCGGCACCGAGATCGTCACGGCCTATGGCCGCGACATGACCGGAGAGACCGTCGACGCGGTCCAGCCGCCGGGCTATCGCGACCTGATGATCGAGCAGTTCCGCACGGTGATCGCCGAACGCCGGCCCCTTCTCCACGCCCTCGACTTCACGCTGGACTGGCGCCGGCACTGGCTGATCCGCCTGTCCCTGCCGCTGGGCGAGCCGGGGGAGCGCGTCAGTCGAATCGTTACCGTCTCCGCCTTCGACCCGAACATGGACAAGCTCGACGTCCAGGCATTCTACGAGCAACTGGGGGACGCGGACTGAACAGGGCGCGTCACCGGCGCGATCCTGCGATCGAACCGGCGCACGAACCGGCACCGGACGGCCACCGCTCGGCCGGTGCCTCGAACGCCTGGCCCAGGCCGGTCTACGTGGCCGTCACGCCGTCCGGCAGATGCGCCTTCAGGAAATTCGCCAGCAGTTCCAGTTCGGCCTCCCGGGCGGCGGCGCGGCGGGAGACCAGGGCGATGGCGCGGGTCGGCGGAGGCGCCGTCAGCGGCCGCTCGGCCACGTCGGCCCGGCCGGCGCCGGCTGCCAGGGCCGGCAGCAGCGTCACGCCGATGCCGCCGGCAACCATCTCCCGCAGGGTCTCGAGGCTCGACGCCGCAAAGCCGCGATGCTCCGCCACGCCGGCGCCGCGGCAGACCGCCAGCGCCTGATCGCGAAAGCAGTGGCCGTCCTCCAGCAGCAGCACGGCCTCGTCCGCCAGGTCGGCCTCGCCGACCCGCCGTGCGGAGGCCAGCCGGTGCCCGGGCGGCACGGCCAGGACGAACGGCTCGGCGAACAGCGGCCGCGTCGCCAGCCCCGGCTCGTCGACCGGCAGGGCCAGCAGCGCCGCCTCCAGGCGGGCGTCCAGCAAAAGGTCGATCAGCCGCGCCGTCTTCTCCTCGCGCAGGTAGAGCTTCAGCTTCGGATGCGCGGCGCGCAGGGCGGGCAGCACCTTGGGCAGGTAGTAGGGCCCCAGGGTCGGGATCACGCCGAGCCGGAACTCCCCGGTCAGCGGGGCGGCGCCGGCGCGGGCGATCTCGCCCAGGTCGTCGACCTCCGCAAGCACGCGGCGGGCCCGCTGGAGAATGCGCTCCCCCAAGGCGGTCGGCGTCACCCGGCGGCTGGTCCGCTCGAACACCGGCGCGCCGAGGATCGCCTCGAGGTCGCGGATCTGGGCGCTCAGGCTCGGTTGGCTGATATTGCAGGCCTCCGCGGCACGGCCGAAGCCGCCTTCGTCGGCGACCGCGACGGCGTAGCGCAGCTGGCGCAGGGTGACCGGGAGAGTCATAGGACTTTCCTATTGGATTGAGCGGAACTATCGATTGGAAAGATAGGCGGGCCGACGACACATTGGAAGCGTCAGGGACGGCCTGCCCCCAGCGCCTTCGCCTCCGCCCCCGCGGCGGCGCGTCGACGGCGCTCCGGCCGATCCTTCTCGAAACACCATCGAAGCGCAAAGAGAGGCACTCCATGCTCATCGTCGGCGACACCTTTCCGCAGTTCGACCTCAAGGCCGTGGTCTCCACCGATCCGAACACGGCGTTCACCCAGATCGGCCGCGACAGCGCAGCCGGAAAGTGGAAGATCGTGTTCTTCTGGCCGAAGGACTTCACCTTCGTCTGCCCGACGGAGATCAAGGCGTTCGGCGACCTGAACGAGGAGTTCGAGGATCGTGACGCGGTGGTCTACGGCGTCTCGACCGACAACGAGTACGTGCACCTGGCGTGGCGCCAGAACCACGAGGACCTGAAGGACATCCCCTTCGCGATGCTGTCCGACCTGAAGCGGGAGCTGTCGACCGAGCTGGGCATCCTGGACCGCGAGGAGGGCGTCGCGCTGCGCGCCACCTTCATCGTCGATCCGGACAACGTGATCCGGTTCGTGTCGGTCAATGACCTCAACGTCGGGCGCAACCCTAACGAGGTCCTGCGCGTCCTCGACGCCCTGCAGACCGACGAACTGTGCCCGTGCAACTGGCAGAAGGGCCAGGACACGCTGCAGGCGGCGTAAGCGGCCGCCAGCACGTCGGGGCCGGACGGGAGCGCCCGCCGGACCGGCCCCTTTCCTCCCCTTCTTTCGCAGTACAGGAGCACGAGATGTCGATCGAGGACCTAAAGGGCCGGCTGCCCGACTACGCCAAGGACCTGAAGCTCAACCTGTCCAGCCTCGCCCGCGAGGAGGGCCTGTCGGCCCAGCAGAAGGCGGGCACCTTCGTCGCCAGCGCGCTGGCCGCGCGCAACGCCGAGGTGATCGAGGCGGTGATCGACGAGTTCGGCCCCCACCTCTCGGAAGAGGCGATGACCGCGGCCAAGGCCGCCGCATCGATCATGGCGATGAACAACGTCTACTACCGGTTCCTCTATCTGGCCGGGAACGACGACTACAAGACGCTGCCGGCCAAGCTGCGCATGAACGTGATTGCCCGGCCGGGCGTCGAGAAGGTCGACTTCGAGCTGTGGTCGCTGGCGGTCAGCGCGATCAACGGCTGCGGCAGCTGCGTCGCCAGTCACGAGAAGATCGTGCGCGAGCACGGCCTCTCGGCCGAGCAGGTGCAGGCCGCCGTGCGGATCGCTTCGGTGGTTCACGCGGTCGCCGCCACGCTGGATGGCGAGGACGCGATCACCACCGCGGCGGTGAACCGGGCGGCGTAACCGCCTCTCGCGCCCCCGGAAGCCCGCTCTCCCCGTCCCCCGGGAGAGCGGGCTTTTTTTTTCGTGGGCGGGCGGGGCCGCTTCGGTGGCGCCGATCGGCCCGGGCGCCGTGGCAGGGAAAGCGGGGGTCCGGCACCCCGATCCGCAGGGGAGACCATCGGGCTCGGGCACCGCATCCCGGGATTCCCTGGCACCCTTCGGCAGCCTATGCTGCCTCCCGACTCGGGCGGCGGTCCGGGCGGAGAGCCATGGGATCCGGAGGAGAGGGCGCATGAGGACGCGGGCTGCGGTGGCATTCGAGGCGGGCAAGCCGCTGGAGATCGTCGAGGTTGACCTGGAAGGGCCGAAGGCGGGCGAGGTCCTGGTCGAGATCAAGGCGACCGGCGTCTGCCATACCGACGAGTTCACCCGCTCCGGCGCCGATCCGGAGGGGCTGTTCCCGGCGATCCTGGGCCACGAGGGCGCGGGCGTGGTGCTGGAGGTCGGCGCCGGGGTGACCAGCGTGAAGTCCGGCGATCACGTGATCCCGCTCTACACTCCGGAATGCCGGGAGTGCGACTACTGCCTGAACCCGAAGACCAATCTGTGCCAGGCGATCCGGTCGACCCAGGGCCAGGGCATGATGCCGGACGGCACGTCGCGGTTCTCCTACAAGGGCGCGCCGATCCACCACTACATGGGCACCTCGACCTTCGCCAACCACACCGTGCTGCCGGAGATCGCGGTGGCGAAGATCCACGCCGACGCGCCGTTCGAGAAGGTCTGCTATGTCGGCTGCGGCGTGACCACCGGCATCGGCGCCGTCATCAACACGGCGAAGGTGGAGCCGGGGTCGAACTGCGTGGTGTTCGGCCTGGGCGGCATCGGCCTCAACGTCATCCAGGGGCTGAAGCTGGTCGGCGCCAGCATGATCGTCGGCGTCGACCTGAACGACGACAAGAAAGCCTGGGGCGAGCGGTTCGGCATGACCCACTTCGTCAATCCGAGCGCGGTGTCGGGCGACCTGGTCAGCCACCTGGTTGAGTTGACCAGCGGCGGCGCCGACTACAGCTTCGAGTGCATCGGCAACGTCAAGACGATGCGGATGGCGCTCGAATGCGCGCACAAGGGCTGGGGCGAATCGATCATCATCGGCGTCGCCGGCGCCGGGCAGGAGATCGCCACCCGGCCGTTCCAGCTGGTCACCGGCCGGGTCTGGCGCGGCAGCGCGTTCGGCGGCGCGCGCGGCCGGACCGACGTGCCGAAGATCGTCGACTGGTACATGGACGGCAAGATCGAGATCGACCCGATGATCACCC